>Ga0207874_1000143_pt1 | contig 108199 bp, 96 predicted proteins | sample HigsolmetaAR201D_FD_184833 | JGI IMG/M metagenome (GOLD analysis project Ga0207874, IMG submission 184833) | Ionic liquid and high solid enriched microbial communities from the Joint BioEnergy Institute, USA - AR20-1-D (SPAdes) (version 2) ...
GCCAAATCCGTACTGCTTCAGCCTTGTACTCGTCTGTGAACTTTCGTCTCTTAGTCGACATCTCTTGCCCTCCGATTTCCGCATTGTCCACCTCTTGCAAGGTGTCCGCGAAATCGGGGGAAGCCCACCCTTCTTCCCTACTCCCTATTCCCTATTCCCTTTTCCCCTTTCCCTTTCCCCTACCGCACCTGCGCCAACAACTCATCGATCATCGCCCTAGCCTGTGCGAGGTATGAGCCGCCGAACATGTTGTAGTGGTTCAGGACGTGGTACAGGTTGTACAGCGTCGTGCGCACGTTCGCACCTGAATCGAGCGGCCACGCCGATTCGTACGCAGCGTAGAACTCCGCGCCGAAGCCGCCGAACAGCCGCGTCATCGCGATATCGGTTTCGCGATCGCCGTAGTACACGGCCGGATCGAAGATCACCGGCTCGCCGACACGAGTCGCTCCCCAATTGCCGCCCCACAAGTCGCCATGTAACAGCGAAGGGACTGGCCGATACGTCGCGAAGAACGCTGAAATACTTTCGCAAAGGAGACGGCCGCGATCGAGCAACCGTTTGTCGGCGCCTTTGCGTTCGGCAAGATCCAACTGCGGCTCGAGCCGGCAGCGACGAAAGAACTCAGGCCAACTCGCGTGCGGACGGTTGCACTGAGGGGTCAGGCCGATGAAGTTATCTTGATGCCATCCGTATTCCGGTGCCGTCTTGGCATGTAGCGCCGCCAATTGTTCGCCGAGCCGCGAATTTGCGGTTCGACTTGGCGTGCCGAAAGCGAGCCACTCCAAACAAATGAACGCACGATCCTCGAGCTTGCCGAGCGCGAGCACTTCCGGGACGCGAATTGCTTGCGCGCTCGCCAGCTCCCGCAGACCGTCCGCTTCGGCTGCCAGCATTGCTTCGGCGCGCAGCGTGCAGACTTTCACGAAGATCTGGCCCCGCTCGGTTCGATAGCGGTACGCCGAGTGGATGGATCCGCCGCCGACCGGCGTTGCTGCATCGTCTACTCGGATACCGAGCGCGCGTGTCAGTGCGACTACAAGCGGATCGCGCATCGACCGTCCTCGTCCTCGTTCGCCGTTGCACGACATGCCACGGATCTGCGGCTCAGGCCGAGCCGCCAATCAGATTCGAATCGGTGTTGTCGCCAGATCTCCGACGACCGTGGTCCACGGTCTGATCCAGTATCGTTTCACCAGGCCGTTTCGCACGTACGGATCGGCTGCAACGAACGCCTCCGGTATTGCGGGCGAATCGCAATTGAACAAGAGCACGGCACCGTCTGCCGGATCCGCATACGCACCGCCGAGCACGAGCTCACCGCGCTCGTGCGCCGCCCACGCAAGACGCAGATGCTCCTCGCGATATGCACCGCGACGTTCGAGATAGTCAGAGGTGTATTCGTAGAAGAGGAGGTAGTGCATGAGAGGGCGCTGGGCTCTGGGCGCTGGTCAGAGTCGCGCGAATGTGCGTCCGCAGCCTACAGCCGATCACAGACCTTCGGCCTGTGATTGCAGCGCGCGAATGGTCGTGCGAATGTCGCTGACGCTCGGGCCGTTCGCGAGAATGGCGCGGGAGACATTCGCGAGAATTCTGCCGCGGGCGTTCGGCATTCGTGTCCGAAGATCTTGCATCGTTGCGCCTTGCGCACCCACGCCTGGGGCAAGAATGAACGATGTCGGCAATGCGTCGACCGTTTCCCCGGCGTCGTGACACGTCGCCCCGACGACGGCGCCGATCGGCCCGAGTGCCTCTTGCGTGTAGCTGCGATTGAGTGCCGTGATCTCGCGGCAAAGCGCCTGCGCGACGGTCTCCCCCGTGCTCGTACGCGCATGTTGCAAAGCTTCGCCCTCGGGATTGGACGAACGCACGACGACGAAAACGCCACCGTCGCGCTGCACCGCGTAATCGAACATCGGCTTGAGCGCACCGATTCCGAGATACACATGCGTGGTGATCGCATCGACCGCGAGGCCTGTCGCCGGTCCGAAATAGCTCTCCGCATAAGCGAGCGCCGTCGAATCGATATCGCCCCGCTTGCCGTCCAGCAACACGAGCACATCCTGGCGCTTGGCGAGTGCCGTCAACTCTTCCAGTGCTTTGAATCCAGCGCTGCCGAATCGCTCGAAGAACGCCGATTGTGGCTTGACGACCGCCACTTTTCCGTCCGCCGCCTCGAGCACGCGCTGCCCGAACGCCAGCGCGCCTTCCGCGGTGTCAGGCAAACCGCACGATTTCAAGAGCGAGGCCGACGGATCGATGCCGACACACAAGGCACCGTGCGCAGCGATTCGGGATTGGAGGCGGGAGGCGAAAGACATTTTGAGGCTACAGGCGACAGTCAGGGCCGACAGTTTACCGCCAGGTGTTAGGGATCGGGAAAAGGGAAAAGGGAAAAGGGAAAGGGGAAAAAGGGAAGAAGGGAAAAAGGGAAGGAGGGAATAGGGAATAAGGGAATGGTACGGCGCGTCCTGCCATCACCACTCACGACTCACCCCCCCTTACGAGTCACCAGTCACGAGTCACGACCTTCCGGTTCCTGAAAACCATTCGCCCGATACGTCAGCACCAGCGTATCGCGGACGCCGGGTGCGCCGTCGGGCTGGATCGGCGTGGTTTCGTGGATCACGGCCTCGTCATCCAGCAACAGTGCGGTCCAGGGCTCGGTCATCGTGAATCGAACACCCGTATTGCCGTTCGCTTGGAACACGCGCGTTTCGCCGCCGCGGACATCGCGCCGGTCGATCAAGATCACGACGACGTAGTCGACGCCGTCGCGGTGTGCGCCTTCGGGCGTCGGACGGCCGATCCCTTCATGCGTGTCGATCCGAAATTGATGCGCTTCGATGTACCAGCGCGGCGTCGGACGCAGCTCAGCGAACAGCTCGCCGCAAGCCGCGAGTAACCGAAGCCAGGCGGGATGCTCGCGCACTTCGGGTTCGATGGGCTCGAACCAGCGCTCGATGCCGCCGTGAAGGGCGTTGTAGGTGGTCGGTTGCCAGTGCGCACGATGCGGCGTCTCGACGATCGAGCTGCCGACATCCTGAATGAAGCAGCTGTGACGGCGGGATCGGTAACGGCCGCCGTCCCGAAGGTAAGCGTCCTTGGGCAAGTTCTCCCAGGTCGCGCGCAGAGGCTCGAGTTGCGCGAGATCGATGGCGAGGTCGCGTGCGAGCTCTCCAGGAGCAAGCAGCGCGTAACCGGCTTGGCGCAACGACAGAATGGTGGAGGAGCTCATCGAGAGACGGGCAGAAGATCGGTTGCGACGCTCATTCTCGCACGAGTAACAGCGCCGTATACATGTGCGCGCCGGACAAAAACGTAAAAAATGACGCGCTCTGGCGGCAACGTGCAGTAGGCTCCGCATTTTCGGCGAGAGGAGCGAATATGGCGCGAAAGACTGCCTCAGCGCTCGCATTGCTCGGCGGGTGGCTGGCAACCGTAATGAGTGCGACGGCGCAAGCGGCGACCGAGGACCTGACCACCGTCGCCGAACGCAGCGGCTATCAGCGAACCGGCCGTTATGAGGAAGTCGAACGCCTGTGTGCCGCATTCGAGCGCACCTATCCGCAACAGGTTCGCTGCCGTGAGTTCGGCCGCACTCCGGAGAATCGCCCGATGTTCGCACTGATCGCGTCGGCCGACGGTGCGTTCGAACCTGCACGCAATCGTGAGCTGCAACGACCGGTCGTGCTGATGCAAGGCGGCATCCACGCCGGAGAGATCGACGGCAAGGATGCCGGCTTTCGGGCTTTGCGCGAGCTGCTCGAAGAGCGGACTGCCCGCGGTTTGCTCGGTCGCGTGACGTTCGTGTTCGTGCCGGTCTTCAACGTCGACGGTCACGAGCGCTTCGGACGCTGGAATCGGCCGAACCAAGTCGGTCCCGAGGAGATGGGCTGGCGCACGACCGCGCAGAACTTCAATCTGAATCGCGATTACACGAAGGCGGAAGCTCCGGAAATGCAGGCGATGCTGCGCTTACTCACGGAGTGGGATCCGATTCTGTACGCCGACTTGCACGCCACCGACGGCGCCGAGTTCGAACACGACATTTCCATCAACGTCGCACCGACGCTGGCAGGCGATCCGGACCTGCAAGTCGCAGGCAACTTCGTCCGCACGGAGCTGTTGCGCCGTCTGACGGTTGCAGGATCTCTGCCCGTCGATTTTTATCCAAGCTTCGTGATCGCGGACGACCCGCAATCGGGCTTCGCCGTCTCCGTCGCTCAAGCACGGTTCTCCCACGAGTACTGGGCACGCCGCAATCGAATCGGCGTGCTCGTCGAAACGCACTCGTGGAAGGACTATCCGACGCGCGTGCGAATCACATATCAATCGATCGTTTCCATGCTCGAGCTTGCTGCCAATCATGGCGCCGATTGGTTGCATCGTGCCCGCACGGCCGATGAGCGCAGCACGCGGATCGGCGGCTCGCCGGTTGCACTCGCGTTCGAAAACACCGATCACGTGAGGACGATCGAGTTTCGCGGTTACGCGTACACGCGCGAGCCCTCGGCGATTTCGGGCGCACTCATGACGCGTTACGACAACAAGCGTCCGCAGATCTGGACGATTCCGCTTCGAGACGAAGTGCGCCCATCCATCGTGGTCACGGCGCCGCGCGGCGGCTACGTCGTGCCCGCTGCGCATGCCGCCTGGGTGCGCGACAAGCTCGCTCTACACGGCTTCATTTCGCAATCGATCGATCAACCGATCTCCGCCGCACCCGTGCAGACGTTCCGAGCCACGAAGTGGACGCCGTCCGCAACGACTTTCGAAGGCCGCACTCTGCTGACTCTGGAAGGCGAATGGCACAACGAAAGCCGGGACATTCCGGCCGGTAGCCTCTTCGTGCCGATCGCTCAACCCGGCTCGACGCTATTGATGACGTTGTTCGAGCCGCGCAGCGAGGATTCCTTCGTGCGTTGGGGCTTCTTCAATACGGCGTTCGAGCGCAAGGAGTACATGGAAGACTACGTCGCCGAGCAAGTTGCCGAGGAAATGCTGAAACGCGATCCCAACATCAAGAGAGAATTCGAGCAGCGCCTGGAAACCGATCCCGACTTCGCCAACAGCCCCGCCGCCCGCCTCGAGTTCTTCTATCGAAAGCATCCGTCATGGGACGAGAGGTATGGGATGTATCCGGTATTTAGGAGCGAAGGAGTGCTTCGCTGACCAAGAAGGGAAAAGGGGATGGGAAAAAGGGAAAGGATGCGCGTTCAGGCGTTCGTCCACGCGTCACCGATCGCGCGTGCCTATCCGCTCCCCGCGCGAAAATCTCGCACCGGTACGACGAAACAGCGAACAAGAATTCGCACCATTACGATTGTTTTCGAGTGTCTGGATCAGTCGTCGCCCAGACCCTCTTTTCCCTTTTCCCTTTTCCCTTTCCCTTGTCTGCATCGGCCAGCGGCGATCCGGGAATGGCACATGCCGCGATCGTGGGACGAAGCAACGTCGCAGTAGCCGTAGAGCGGTCAACCGCATCGCGCCGAACGAAGCTGCGACTTGAGCTGGGCTTCGCGTTCGTTCAACCGCTCGCCCTCTTTTGCCGAGTATCCCGAACGGAGCTTCGCGCGCACCCCCTGCAGACTTTGCGCAAGGCGTTCACAGGTCTCGACCTGTTTGGCCGTATTGCTGCTCGAAGCGGGCTTGCGTTTTACGGGAGCCTGCCGCTTTGCCGCAGATGCGGCGCGAACACTCGGCGCCTCGTGGCTGTTGATTCTCTCGAGGTCGAGCTCCTGCAACTGCGCCGAGGGGGCGCAAGGCCGATCCGAGAAGGTCGGGACACCGTCGATTTCGCACTTGAAGATCGCTGCGGTCGTTTGGGCATCGGACGCCGGCCAATAAGCAGCAGCCAACAGCGCGGGAACGCAAAGCAGGGCGTGAGAACGCATGACACATCCTTGTCGATCGCCAACTGGGAGCCGCCAGTCTGGCGCGACAACGATCGACAGGGATGGCGAATTTCTTGGGGAAGCGCCTAGAAATCCGCTCTGGGTCCCTCGACGAATCGTGCGCTGAGGGAGGAAACGAAGCTCATGGCCAGCACCGCTCCCCAAAGCAGCGAAGAGACTTCGAGAAAGAAACGCGACCAGCCGGATTCCACCACGGGCCCGAGCAACGGATGGAACAGCAGACCGAGCGCGGTCATACAGAGCGCAAGCGGACGCGACCATGGCTGGAACAGATACAAACCCACGACAGCGGTTACGGACCCGCCGAACGTGATGAGAAACAGCACGCTGGCTCCGAAGAGAGCGATGGCAGGCGGGGGCGGCAGCGCCTCGAACGCGTCGGCGAGCGTTTTCGGAATCAGGCTCGGAAAAACCCCATCGATGAAGCTACCGATGATGCCGCACGCGACGCTCGCCAACAGGAGAACGCGAAAGAACAGCACCGACGCAGACATCAGGCGGCTCGCAGCTCGCAGATACGCCGAGCTTGATTGCGCAATAGGGGGCCGAAATTCACCGCATCGTACAACGCATTGACCGCCGCGAGATCCGGCGGCCGACGACGCAGCGCCTCTAGCTCGACGTCGAGCGGAATGTCGCAAGCGATCTCAGTGAGGCGCCTGGCCAGAAATGCGCGCTCGCGGTAATCCCGAAGCTGCGCGCACACGAAGCCGGCGTTGCGCACCTTGAGCTTCAGGACGCGATCGAGGTTCTCGTAGAGCTGCACCAGAGATTCGAAGTGCTTGAACAGGACCGAAGCCGTCTTGCGGCCGATGCCCGGTACGCCCGGAATGTTGTCGACGGCATCGCCCATCAAGGCGAGAAAGCATGGCATGCGCTCCGGCAGCACACCGAACCGCTCGGGGATGGCATGGTAGTCGAAACGCGCATCGGCGATGTAATCCCAGTAGTGGTCGCCCGGCCGAATGAGCTGCGCAAGATCTTTATCGCGCGTGACGATAGCCACTTGTTTCCCGGCACGCCGCCCAAGCATGGCCAATGTGCCGATGATGTCGTCCGCCTCGAAACGCGGGCTGGCAAAGGTCGCGATGCCTAGCGCCTCGCACATCTGCCGGCAAAGTGCGAATTGGCGTTTCAAATCCGCCGGCGCCGGCTCCCGGTTCGCCTTGTAGGCCGGATACAGCTCGTTACGGAAGGACGAGACGACCGTCGCATCGAAGGCGACCGCCATGTGCGATGGACCGACGCGCTCGATGAACTCGCCGATGAAACGGGCGAATCCGTGCAGCGCATTGACCGGATTGCCGTCGCGGTCCGTCAGCGAAATCGGGACCGTGTGATACGCCCGGAAAATGAAGATCGAGGCGTCGATGAGGTAGAGCATGGAAGATGGGCGCGGGGCTTGGGGCTTGCGAGCTTCGAAGGTCTTACGGATCAAATGTTACAGGTCAAAGCTATCAATGCGTGGCACATGCGATATCACCCAAATCGCGTTTTGCTCTCTCCGGCCCCACGCCCCGAGCCCCAAGCCCCGAGCCCGGAAAGAACACAGCGCCCTCAGGCGAGCAGCTTCAACCTCGCATGCAGCGGGCTCGTGCGGGGGAAATGGGCAAGCAGGTACTCCATCTGATCCGCGAGCACGCGGCGGCCCTTCAGATAGATGTATTCGGCGTAGGTGGGTGTGAACGGTACCGCGATCAGCTGCAAGCCGGCCTGCTCCGGCGTCTTCGATGCCTTGAGGTTATTGCAGCGGCGGCAAGCCGTGACGACGTTCGTCCAGGTATCGGTACCGCCTTGGCTCAACGGGCGGATGTGATCGCGCGACAGCTGGCTTGCAGGAAAGCGCTGGCCGCAATACATGCACAAATGCGCGTCGCGCTTGAACAAGGTCTGATTGTTGAGCGGCGGGATGTAGTCGTGCCGTAGGTTGCCCGGGTTATGGGTATGACCCGTCGTCGCGATGATGGAGCTGACCTCGACGACGCTCCGACGGCCGGTCTTTGCGTTCGTGCCGCCGTACAGCCGATAAAGCTTGGTGCCGCACGAGTACGCCACCTGATCCGTGTGGTACAGCCGCACCGCGTCCCGGTAGTCGATCCACTCCAGTGGCATTCCCGAAACATCCGTGCGAAGGATCTCTTGGCTCAAGCTATACACTGCTCGACTCGCCTCTATGACCGGCCCCACTGCGGCTTGGCCTTCGCAAAGCGGACTTAGAGTAAGCGAGAAAAGTGCGGAAATACAACGCCGGCGCCGCGATGCGTCGGCAACGAGCGACGCGCGGGCTACGGGTGAGCGGGCGGTTGGTAGTGGAGTTGATAGTTGACCGCGGACAGCTGAGCGCTGCGCGACTCTTCGCCGGCAGCACCCCAACGTTCTGCTGTCAACCGTCCGCTATCAACTGTCAACCAACGTTAGTGGCCGCCCTCGAGCGACTTCACCGCCTGGATCATCTCGACCATCACCTTCAAGGCATCGCCGTAGACCAGGTTGGTGTTGTCCGCATAGAAGAGCTCGTTCTCGACGCCCGAATAGCCTTTGCCCTGGCCGCGCTTGATCACGTACACCTGCTTGGCCTGATCGACGTTCAAGATCGGCATGCCATAGATCGGCGACGACTTGTTCGTGCGGGCGGCCGGATTCACGGTGTCGTTCGCGCCGATAACCACGGCCACGTCGGCTTCCTTGAACTCGTCGTTGATGTCTTCGAGGTCGTAGATCATGTCGTAGGGCACGCCGGCCTCGGCGAGCAGCACGTTCATGTGGCCGGGCATGCGGCCTGCGACCGGATGGATGGCGAACTTCACTTCCACGCCGGCATCGAGCAGCAGCTTCACGAACTCGTATAGCTTGTGCTGGGCCTGCGCAACGGCGAGACCGTAGCCGGGCGCAATGATGACTTTCGATGCGTAGCGCATGTTGATCGCTGCATCGGATGCATCGGCGGACTTGATCGTGCCTTTGATTTCCCCCTGCGCATCGGCGCCGGTGGCACCGAAATTACTGAAGATGACATTGGCGACCGAGCGGTTCATCGCCTTCGCCATCAGCAGCGTGAGCAACGTACCGGCCGAGCCGACGACCATGCCGGCAATCATCAGCGCAGGATTTTGCAGCACGTAACCTTCGAAGCCGACCGCCAGACCCGTGAAGGCGTTGTAGAGCGAGATCACGACGGGCATGTCGGCGCCGCCGATCGGCATGGTCATCATCACGCCGAACACCAAGGCGCAAACGAAGAACGCGGCGATCAGTCCTTGCGGTGCATGACCGTGCGCCACGAACACGATGTACGCGCCGATACCGAGCGTCGCGAGGAACACGGCACCGTTCAACACCTGTTGACCCGTCATGCGCCAGGTGCCGTTGATCTTGCCGTCGAGCTTCGCCCAGGCGATCAACGACCCCGAGAGCGAGATCGCACCGATCATGGCGCCGAGAATGGCCATGACGAGCGGCACGGTCTGGTGCTCGACATTCGTGCGCAACAGCTCTACCGCAGCAATGGCGGCCGCCGCACCGCCGCCCATGCCGTTGTAGAGCGCGACCATCTGCGGCATGGCCGTCATCGCCACGCGCTTGCCGCTCCACCACGCCCAAGCCGTTCCCAGTACGAGCGCCGTGCCGGCTAACGCGATGTTCGTCGTCAGGTGCTCTTGCGCCGCCGGATTGATCCCGAACACGTAAAGGAAGCTCGCCAGCGTGGCGACGAGCATGCCCACGCCTGCAACGACGATGCCCGAGCGCGCCGTGACCGGCGAAGACATGCGCTTCAAGCCGTAGATGAACAAGAACGCTGCGGCGAAGTAGCTCGCGTCGATGACGAACTGCGGAGAAACGGTCATGTTTTGAATCGAGAATTTGGAGTTGAGAATTCGAGGACGAAGCGCCCGCTGTTTTTCGCTGCCAACGATCGACTATCCGCTGTCAACTACCCGAAGACTTCTGCTTCTCGCTCGGCTTGAACATTTCGAGCATGCGCTCGGTCACGACGTAGCCGCCGGCTGCATTTCCCGCGCCGAGCAACACGCCGATGAAACCGACCACCTGTTCGATCGTCGAGGTCGCGTTCAACAGCGCCCACATCGCACCCACCACGACGATGCCGTGCACGAAGTTCGATCCCGACATGAGCGGCGTATGCAGAATCGCCGGCACGCGCCCGATGATCTCGTATCCCGTGAAGGCCGCGAGCATGAAGATGTACAGCGCGACGAAACCTGTAAGAACGGTGTTGAATTCCATGGATCGTTCTCTGCTAGTTGATAGTTGACAGTTGTTAGTTGATAGCGCGAACCCTCAACAACTGCGCATCGGCCGAGAGTCCGCAGTTCGACAGTCGACAACCAGGAGTAGCGCACTCGACGAGGAGTGTTCGCCCGAAGCTGGACACCCCGTTCGCTGTCAACTGTCAGCTATCAACTCTCAACTGCCTTCTTTGCTGCCTCGTTCTTTATCTCTCCCGCGTGCGTGAGCGCCGTCTTCGCGAGCACCTCGTCGCTCCAATCGATCTGAATCGTCTTGTCTTTCACGAACAGCTCGATGAGGTTGTATTGGTTCTTCGCGTACAGCTCGCTCGCGTGCTCGCCGAGCATGCTGGGAACGTTGAGCGGACCGCAGATCGTCACCTGTCCGACCCGCACTGTTTCGCCGGGCTTGGTGTACTCGCAGTTGCCGCCGCCTTCGGCCGCCAAATCGACGATGACGCTGCCCGCCTTCATGCCTTCGACTTGCGCCTTGCTGATCAGCTTCGGAGCCGGCCGACCCGGAATTGCCGCCGTCGTGACGATCATGTCGGCCGCTTGAATGTGCTTGGTGAGAACGGCCGCAACTTTGTCTTTCTCTTCTTGCGTGAGCTCGCGCGCATAGCCGCCTGCGCCGCGCGCATCGACGCCGGTATCGACGAACTTGGCGCCCAGCGATTCGGCTTGCTCCTTGGTTTCCGGACGAACGTCGTAGCCTTCGGTCATCGCGCCGAGCCGGCGTGCGGTCGCCAGCGCCTGCAGTCCCGCGACGCCCAATCCCATGACGAGCACCTTCTGCGGCCGAATGGAACCGACCGCCGTCGTCATCATGGGCAGCATGCGGGCGATATTCGTCGCGCCGATCAGGACGGCGTAATAGCCGGCGAGCGCCGCTTGACTCGACAAGGCATCCATCGCCTGGGCACGCGTGATACGCGGCACGAGCTCCATTGCGAAGGTCGTGATCTTACGGTCGCGCAGGGTTTTCACGAGCTCGATTTCTTTGTGGGCGTAAATGAAGGAAATGAGTATCGAACCTTCCTTCATCATGTTCGCCACTTCCACCGACGGCGCCTGAACGCCGAGCACGATGTCTGCGTCGGCAACGAGCTCGCGAACATCCGAGGCGAACGTCACGTTCTTGTACGCGCTGTCCGGGAGCATCACGGCATCGCCAGCGCCGGACTGCATGACGATCTGCGCGCCGAGCTTGACGAGCTTGTCGACAACCGACGGGACCAGGGCGACCCGACGTTCGTGCGGTCGGGTTTCTTTCAATACGGCGATCTTCACGGTCATGCCAGCTCCTGACGAGCGAAAGGTGCGACGAGCGCGCCGGGCAGGACTGGCGACGAAAGGGTCGGCACTTCTATTCTCATAGAGTTCTCAAGCTAAACGACGGTGCAGGGGAAGGACCGTCGTCCCGCCCCTGCATCCCCTTGCGCGCGCGGATTCTAGTGCATTGCGATCGATTGCGGGTGGGCAATGGCAGGTTCGGCGCCCGGGACCCTCATTACCCGTAGCTTCCCGAGTCACCTAGAGCTTGACGACGGTTCCGCGTAGCGCGACACCGCCCATGATCTTGCCTGCGCCGCACTCGTACTCGGTCTCGCTGTGAAACGGCACGTTCTTGTAGACGCTGTGGATGTTGACCACAGCATTGCCGCCCTCCCGCAGAGCGCGATCGCGCAGCGAGATCATCGCGGAGAGAAAGGCGATTCGGCAGCCCTCTTCATCCGACTTGTTGGCGAAGTTCGTCTTCTTGTTGGCGGTGAACGTACCGAACGTCCTAGTGGGCTTGGGCGCTGCCTGCGAGCCGAAGAAGAATTTCACTTCGTCCCCCAACTTGGCCTTGGCTTCCTCGTGCTCCATCGCAGCTTGGATCGGCATCTTCAGGCGCTCGTCGCGTGCATCGGCACTCGAAATTCCCAATACGGCAAGGACCGCGCATCCAACGATTCGTAATGCGGACATGGGTCACCTCCATACAGCCTGGTCGCGTGACTGCGCGATCTCGCCGCAGTCTCATGGCGCAGTCTACCGCTCCGTGAGGCAATGCTCACGGAATCGGCGGAACATCGTCCATCGATATGCAGGATCGCCGAGGAAAATTCCGGACGACGCAATTTCAAGCGACCCGCTTGAAGACCAGCGAGGTGTTGACGCCCCCGAAGGCGAAGTTGTTGTTCATGACGTATTCGACGTCGAGATTACGGCCGCCGTTCATGATGTAGTCGAGCTCGCCGCATTTCTCGTCGACGTTCTTGAGGTTGAGCGTCGGCGTGAACCAGCCGTGGCGCATCATCTCGATGGCAAACCAGCTCTCGATTGCGCCGCAGGCGCCGAGCGTGTGTCCCAAGTGCCCCTTTACCGAGCTGACCGGGACGCGGCTGCCGAACAACCGATTCATCGCTTGCGACTCGGCGACATCGCCCTGATCGGTCGCCGTGGCGTGTGCGTTCACATAACCGATCGCGCTCGGCGGCAATTGCGCATCCTCGAGCGCCAGGCGCATCGCTATTTCCATCGTATTGGTATTGGGATGCGTCGGGTGATCGCCGTCCGAATTGCTCCCGAACCCGACGACTTCGGCATAGATCTTCGCGCCGCGGGCCTTGGCGTGCTCATACTCTTCTAGCACCAGCGTGCACGCACCTTCGCCGATGACGAGACCGTCGCGGTCGCGGTCGAAGGGGCTCGGCGTTTCCGACGGCGTATCGTTGCGCGTGCTCGTCGCGTACAACGTATCGAACACGGCCGCTTCGCTCGCGCACAACTCTTCCGCACCGCCTGCGACCATGAGCGTCGAGCGGCCGTACTTGATCGCTTCGTACGCGTAGCCGATGCTCTGGCTGCCGGACGTGCATGCGCTGCATGCAGGGATGACGCGGCCCTTGATGCCGAAGAACACGCCGATGTTCGCCGCTGCCGTGTGCGGCATGAGACGCAGATACGTGGTCGCGTTGATTCCGCTGACATCGCCCGTTTCGATCATCGAGCCGAATTCGCGAATCGCGTCGGTGCTGCCGGTGCACGAACCGTACGCAACGCCCATCTTGCCGCTCTGAACGATCGGATCGTCCTTCAGGCCGGCATCTTCCAGCGCCATCTCGGTCGCGCGCGTGGCGAGCAGCGCAACGCGCCCCATGGTGCGCGTGACTTTGCGCGTGTAATGCGGAGGGAGCTCGAAATTCTTCACCGGCCCGCCGAGGCGCGTATTGAGATCGACATAGCGATCCCACTCCGACATCCGTACGATGCCGCTCACGTTGTTGCGTAGCGCGCGCTCGATCGTCGGCCAATCCTGACCCAGCGCGGTAATGCCGCCGAAGCCCGTCACGACGACGCGTTTGATCGCTTGCTGAGTCATCAGATCATCCCGCCATTCACGCCGATGACTTGCCGCGTGATGTAGGCGGCGCCATCGGACATCAGAAACTCTACGACTGCCGCGACTTCATGCGGCTCTCCCACTCGACCGGCCGGTACGCTCTTCAGCACTTCCTCGACCGGCGCTTCGCTCATCATGTCCGTGCGGATCAAGCCCGGCGCCACACAATTCACGGTGATCTTGCGGCTCGCGAGCTCGACCGCCAGTGCCTTTGTCGCGCCGATGATACCCGCCTTGGAAGCACTGTAATTGACCTGACCGCGGTTGCCCATGACACCTGAGACCGATGACAACGTCACGATCCGTCCGCCGGCCCGGCGTCGCACCATCGGCATGATGGTCGGATGCAACACATTATAGAAACCGTCCAGATTGGTTCGGAGCACTGCATCCCAGTCCTCGCCGCTCAACGCCGGAAAGGCGCCGTCGCGCGTCAAACCGGCATTGCACACGACGCCGTAGTACGCCCCATGTGCCTCGATGTCCGCCGTGATCGCGTCGCGGCATGCGTCGCGGTCGGACACGTCGAACTGCAGGACGCGCGGCGCAAGACCGCCTGCAGCGACGATTGCGTTACAAACTTCGTCGGCGGCCGCACGTTGCGCACGGCAATGCAGGATCACCTGATAGCCGGCGCGAGCCAGCCGTTCGGCGATCGCCCGCCCGATGCCGCGGCTCGAGCCCGTGACGAGAACGCTCTTCGCAGTCGTTGAAGTGCTCACAGACATTCGTTCGCAATAGAAAAGTGAAAGGTGGGTCGACCGCAGCCGCACAACGCTGCGACAGCGATGCCAGGCGTGTTTAGTCTCCGCGCGCTGGGCGGCGCATTCAAATCCTCTCGCCGCGGACGACGGCGAACACGTCTTTCGGGCGGTACGCCTTCACGTCGCCGCGCGCAAGGACGCGTTCGCCGTCGAGAATCTTGCAATCGAAGGCAACGAGATCGTTCTCGTCCCGAAACAAGAGGTCGGCTTCGATACGCAGCCGTGCACCGATCGGAAAATGAGTGACCTCGCTCTTGTAGCTGCGCGATCCGAGCAGCAGTCCGATACTGGGCCGCAGGCCGCGCCGCGCTTCGTCGATGCCTGAATACGTAGAGACGGTCTGAGCCATGTACTCCAAACCGACCCAGGACGGGACGCCTTTGTCGCCGTCGCAAAACATGCTGTCGGGCCGGATCGTGACGGCGCACACCACTTGATCCTCGCTCGCATCGAGTAGCTCATCGAGCAGCAGCATGCGGCCCTCGTGGGGCAGCACTTCCGTCATCTCGAATTTTCGTTCCAACGGCATTCGCGACCTCGGCCTCGCCGCGCGAGCGGCGAAGAACTCACATTGCTTTCGACTCGATGTTCAAGGTGTAACCGTACTCTAGATTCACGAGCCAGCTTCGACCCTGCCACGGATCGGCGCCGGCATAGTGAACTTCGGCGATCAAACGCTCGCCCTGGCGCAGGCGGCGCGTGCCCGGGGCTGGTTCGCTGAGCTCCCAGCCGTCCCCGCGCAACGCCGCTTGCAACGGACGCAACGGCCAATGCACGAGCTGCAAATCGGCGAGCAAGCGTTCCGGCGTGAGCTGCGCGGGCACCGGCAGGCTATTGTCCACGGTCGTCGTCGTGCCGTCATAGCGGATCGTGAACAAGCGCACGCCCATCGCGTTCAAACCGACCACGGTCATGACGCCGTCTTTGACCGTGACGACGCAATTCATGGTCATCTCGCGCGGTCCGAACGCGCCGCGAACCACTTGCGTGACGCTGCGTTCCTCGCCAAGGCTCGCCGGCGCGAGCAACGGTCGCGCGAGCCCGCCGCCGGTCTGCACGCGCTGAGTTGCGCAACCCGCAAGCGCGAGCAGCATGAGCACGCCGATGCGGCCGACAACACGCATCTTCACGCTCAGCTCGCTCCCATCCTGCACATCTGTGCCAACGCTCGCAGCCGGCGTCCCGATTGCGGACCGGTATATGGATTCTTCGTATCCCACACGTAACCTGCGAGCACCGAACAGATCATGCGGCGAATCTGCGGATCCTGTTTCTGGAAGAAAATGACGTCCTGCAAGCTGCCGTCGTACCAGCCCGTGACGAAGCTGCGGAACGTTTCGACCCCGTAGGACAGCGGCTCGGCAAACTCGCCCTGCCAGTCGACGCGTTCGCCCTTGAATTGGCGGTCGAGTACGTCCGCCGCCAGCATCGCCGATTTCATGGCGATCGTGACGCCCGATGAGAACACCGGATCGAGAAATTCCGCGGCGTTACCGAGCAAAGCGAACCCAGGACCGTGCATGGCTTTGACTTTCGCCGAGTAGCCCCGCAACTCGCCGACCGGTCGCACTTGCTCGGCATTGCGTAACAGGTGCGCAAGCTTCGGTTCGTCAGCGACGAGCTTCCACAACCGCTCATCGAGCGTGCCTTGGAATTTGGCGTGATGTTCCGGCGTCGCCACTACACCGAGCGAAGAGTGTCCGTTCGAAAAGGGAATCAGCCAGGACCAGACCTCGCGATTCGTCGGATGGACTCCGACGCGGATCTTCTGGCGATCGAATTCGCCGGCGACGGTGTTGTCCTTGATGTGGCAGAACAGCGCAGACCGCACCGGAAAATCGGATGGTCGGTCGAGATCGAGCAGGCGCGGCAACGTACGGCCGAAGCCGCTCGCGTCGAGCACGAAACGAAGCCGATGGGTCGCAAGCTCCTCGCCCTTCTTGCTGGTGACGACCGGCCGTTCGCCGGAGACATCGATCGCGGTGATTTCCACTTCGTACTCGATGTGCGCACCGCGCCGTTCGGCTTCGTCGGCCAGAACCTTGTCGAATTGCGCGCGCGGCACTTGGAACGTGAATCCCAAACCTTCCGAGAATTTCTGGGAGAAGTTGTATTCGGAATAGTGGTCGTTGTGCACGAACGCCGCGCCGTTCTTGAACTGGAAACCTTGCGCCATCACGACGTCCAGCATGCCCGCCTCTTCGAGCATCTGCGTGCTGTTCGCGAGCAGACTCTCGCCGATGGAGAACCGCGGAAACTTCTGTTTCTCGAGCACGAGCACTTCGTAACCGCGACTCGCAAGCAATGCGGCCGACATCGATCCCGAAGGGCCCGCGCCGATGATCAATACGTCAACCATGTTGTGTTCCCATCTCGACGGAGGGTCGAGGCAAAGCAGTGAGACAAGTGAACAGGACGATGCCCCAAGACAGCGTGATCGCCACGAGCAACGTCAACCCGATGCTACGAATGAATGGCGTTGCGCTGAAGGCGAGCAGACCGAACGCGAGCAACGTCATGCACGCAGACAACGTCACGCTCAGAATCGCGGTCGGGCGATTATCCAAACCATGCCGTAAGAAGATTCCGTAATCGATGCCGAGGCCGAGGACGAGCCACAAGGCGAGCATCGTAAAGAGATTGATCGGCACGCCGAACCAACCGAAGAGCCCGAGCGTCGTGACCGTCGCCAGAATCGACGGCAACAGAATGCGCGGTGCGACGCGAATCCCGAAACGCACGGTCAGGACGACGCCGGCGACCACATAGATGAGTGCGAGCAGGCCGGACAAAGCCTTGCGATAGCTCGAGAGCACAGCCGTCGTCTCCGCGACCCGATCGATGAGCGTGACGTTCGGCATTTCTGCTGCAACTTGCTGCAACGCACCGACGTCGCGTATGCCGCCGAGCGAAACGACGGTCGCATAGCGATCGCCGACTTTGCCGAGCCAAAGATGCCGGGTTGCTTGCGACGCGGGGCTCGCCAGCCATGTCGTCGGCGCGAGCGGGCCGGACGCCGACTCGAACTCGGCACGGCGTTTGGCGATCGCATCCTGCGGGAATCCGAGCGTCGACATCGCCTGCTCGAGCAAGCCGCCGTTCGAGTACACGTATGCGCTCAACAGCTCGTGCGTGCGTTCTTGTTTGGCACGCGAAGGCAGACTCGTGCTCACAGCCTGATAAGAGCTCAAGGCTTGCGAAGCAATCAGCCCGTCGAGCGCCTCGGCCAGTCGCTCTTCGTGCTCGAGCACCGCATCCTCGGAGTCGCCCGTCACGAGGAAGTAGCGCGTCTCGACGCTGCTGCCGAGCAATGCCCTGACCTGCTGCTCGTTTTCCAGCAACTCGGCAGGCGATTCCTGCAATGCGCGAATGTCATCTTGAATCTGCGCGCGTCCGAGGCCGGCCAGCGCAATCGCAAACACTGCTGCTACGGCAACGCCGCGAACCGGGGTCCAACGCCAGCGGCGTAGGAACCGATCGATGACCGCCCCCAGCCGCGGTCCGAATTGCGGGGCGCGTCGACTTGCCGGTGTGAAGATCGGGTACAAGCAGAGCACGCAACCGCAGCCGACGACGAGGCCGACCATGCAGAAGAGCGCGATCTGCTTCAAGCCGGGAAACGGCACGAATGCCAGCACGAGATAGCTGATCAGCGTCGTCGTAAGTCCCAACAAGATCGCCGGGCCGACATGGGAGACGGCCGAGATCGGCGACCAGCGGCCGGGCTCGCGGAATCGATCGGCGAAGAAATGGATCGAGTAATCGATGATGCTGCCGATCAGGCTCGAGCCGAACACCAGCGCGAGCAGGTGCACTTTGTCGAACACGAAATGCACGACGGTGAACGCCGTCATCACGGCAAGCGACAGCGTGAGCATCGCGAGCACCAACGGCCGGATCCCGCCGAACATCGTCCAGAGCAGTATCAGCACCGCAATGGTTTCCACCGTGCCGAATGTCGACACTTCCTGCGTCGCACGAGTCGTTGCCGCCGCCGCGTGCTGAATCGTTCCGGAGGCGAGAATCGAGATCGCGGCCGGCACGGCACGGCTTGCCGCCCGCGAGGCTTCTTCGATCGCAGGCATCACGCGTTCTTGCACGGCCGACGCAAACGGACTGCCGGCGGATTCGGCGAGCACGAGCACGTACGAGCCGGCTTCGGCATCGATGACGAGCACGGCGCCATCGAGGCGCGCCGTGCCGAACGAAGGAATCTGTTCGCGTAGGAAATTGTTCAGCAGCCCGAGCGGATCCTGTGCAACGCCGAGCGGCTGCATCAATCCGGCCGGCGTGAACGCCGCGCGCACGGCCTTGTTGACGAGCTCGGCACCGCGACCTTCTTCGAGAGCTCGTGCATCGGCATCGGCAAGCAAGTAGCCGCGATGCGCAAGGAACACGTCGAAACGCTCGCTGGCATTCGCATCGAGCTCGAGCGTGACGTTGGCGAAGGCGCCCGATTCGGCCAATGCCCGCGCGAAGCTCGCGGCAGCAAGCTTTGCATCGGCAAGATCGTTCGCACCGATCAGAAAAATTTGGCGACGCGCGAGCTTCGACGAGAACTCCTCCAATGCGTCGTCCATGGCCGCATCGCGCTGCGAGCTCGGCAGCAGCGCGAGAATGTCGGTTTCGACCTTGAGATGCGGTAAGACGCGGGCGACGAACAGCACCAGCGTCACGAGCATCAACACGCTCCAGCCGATGAAGCGTGCCCGGACAGCGGGAGGAGCCGCACTCAATTTCATATCGACCGCACCTTTGCGGCGGACGCGCGCGGTGCACCGGCCTTGTCGTTCATGATCGGCATATCACTGCGCGAACAGCGCCCGTACGCTCGCGTCCGGCTCGGTCGCCGAGTATCGAATGTCTTGCAATTGAATGACCGTGCGGTCGCCGTGCGCGTCCGAAAGGACTACTTGTTCGACGTCCTTGGCGCCCTTGATCGTCGCTTCTTTGAATACCGAACCGATCGTCTCCGTCCTCGGCCGCAAGCCGACGATCCAGCGTTCGCCCTGGCTCCTACCGTACAGATCGAAACTTGCGTTCAAGCTCGTCACATCGAGCGTGAACAGCGCCAAGAAAATCTCCGCGATGACGCGCACGGCCGGTTGCTCTTGTGCCGACAAGCGCAGCGTTTCGGTCCCTTCGTCGCGCTGGAGAATGCCCTCTTGCGTGAGCACGAACTCCGAATCGAAGGGCCGCTTCGTGTGCCAATGCACGCCGAGCCCGCGCACGTAAGTGAATTCGCCCTCGGACTTGAGCGGCTGCGGGATCTCGGACAAATGTTTCTCGTGAACGAACTTGCCTCGCAGCACCTGCGCTTCGGCGAGATTGCGAGCGGGCGCCGCGAGAATCGTTTCGAGAAGCGATTTGCCGGTCGTCGGATACTGGAACGGATCGACTTCGGCCCGCACGGACGACGCAAACAGGAGCAATGCGAGTACGGCTGCAGCGAACGATCTCATCGCGTAACCCCCAGCCGTTCGAACAGGATCGGCGGCGAAACCAGGCACATCTCCCCGGTTTGCATATCGACCGCGACCTGGGTCGTGGAGCCCTTCGTGAGCCGCTGCCCGGTGTCCGCATCCGTCAGCAGGTAGTCGATCAGCAGCCGGTACTCCCATTCGCGCAGCGTCGCGCGGACGATCACGCGCTGACCGAAACGCATCGGTTTGATGTAGCGGATGCGCATGTCGATGACCGGCCACATGAAACCCGATTCGCGCATCGCATCGTAGCCGTAGCCGAACCGCTCGAGCAGCGCGCAACGCGCCACTTCGAAATACTTCGCGTAATTGCCGTGCCAAACGACGCCGATCATGTCGACGTCGTGAAACGGCACCGTGAACGGCACGTCGATCTGGAAACGATCGCTCATGCGACGGTTCTCGTCGTCAGCATGCGGGCGAACCTGCGGCCCAGGATCAGTGGCAGGCGCCACAGCATTCCGAGCAACAAGCGCGCATGCATGAGACTGATGAACACATTGTCCCGCAGCATCCGAAAATGCGAGACGCCGTCCTTCGGATAAGTGACGTGAGTTGGAATGTTCACGATCGGCACGCCGCGCCAGCTCATGCGCACCATGATCTCGGTATCGAAATCCATCCGACGCCCGACGTAACCATGACGCCAGACCTCACATGCGGCCTGGAGAGGATAGACGCGCAGACCGCACATGGAATCCTTGATCTCGAACGACAATGTATTGATCCAGACCCAAACGTGAGTGATGTAACGGCCGTACAAGCGCGACAACGGCACGGTCTCGTCGTAAACGGCTTGTCCGCTCACGAGCGCATCCGGCTGGCGCCGCGCCGCTTCGAGCAATCGCGGAACGTCTTCGACACGGTGTTGCCCGTCGGCATCGATCTGAACGGCATGCGTGAATCCCGCGGCGAGCGCCGCCTCGCAACCGGTCATGACGGCGACGCCTTTGCCCCGATTGACGGGCAAGCGATGCAGAGTGACCCAGCTGCCTTCGGTCGCGACGATACGATCGAGCGCGGCTTGCGATTCTTCATCCGAGCCGTCGTCGACGATCAAACACGGCAGACCCAACGGCCGCAACGCAGCGACGACGTCGCCGATCGCTCGACCGTGGTTGTAGTGCGGAATGACGATGCACGCTCTCATCGTCAATCGGCTGCGAACAGCACAGTCCCGTTGGAACAGACGCGGCCGTCGAGCTCGTAGGCGAATTCGAGCGCGCGCGTACCGTCCGCGTAATCGAGCCGCAATGCGACAGTCGCGCCGGGCAGGATGACGCGCGTGAATTTCACGCCGGTAAGCGCCCGAAAGCGCCCAGCGACCGGTATGTGAGCGCGTCCGAGCTCGATAGCCCAACTGATCTGCACGACACCCGGCAAGAGCGGACAGCCGGGAAAATGTCCGTTGAAATAGCTCAGGTCGGCAGGAACCTCGAGCGCAAGCCTCGCTCCGCGCGCAGTGCGGTCGATGGCACGAATCTTCGGTAGGACGATCACGGTCAATCGACGCGGAGCCGGATCAAGCTCGCTTTCTCCTCGGTCCGGAGGAGATTGCGGGAGACGATGCGTTGCTGCGTTTCGAGGCGGTACCCCGCGTTCATGGGCAAGTTATGCCGTTGGGCTCTCGGCCATGACGGACTGGATCGCCTCGATGACGTCATTGATCGTACGGACGTGCTTGAACTGCTGCGGCTGAATCTTGCGGCCGGTCAGCTCCTTCAGCTTCAAGATCAAGTCGACCGCATCGATGCTGTCGATGTCGAGATCCTCGTAGAGGTTCGCCTCCGGCACCACTTGCTCGGGCTTGACCTCGAACAGCTCGACCAAGACCTCGCGGAGGTATTCGAGGATCTCTTCTCGCGATTTGACGTTCACTGACATCGTTGGCTTTCTCTAACAAGCGCCGCCCAATTCGGCAGCGTGATTTGTCTCTAGCTCATGCCCGTCGAAACGGCTTCCGGACGGACCTCACGACACAGCCGGTGCGATCGGTGCCGCCGAAGCGGCGGAGTTCGCTCGCTGCTGATCCTGGTTCGAGTGCTCGCCTTCGCTGGCACCGTAATAGGCAAGCAACCATTGCGTCAGACGCCGCGCCGCACGCGTGGACGCTTCGCCTTCGCGGCGAAACCGGCTCGAGGACACGGGGTCGCCCACGGTCACCTTCATATGAAAAGGCCGCTCCGGCACCCGATACCACGGATTGCCCTTGAACAGTGTCGGCGGATCGCAGTCGATCGTCACGGGCAGGATGTCCGCGTCGGCGGCGAGCGCAATGTGCGCTGCACCGCGTTGCATGCGTATCGGCCTTCCGGGCACGGTCCGCGTCCCCTCGGGGAACACGAGCAAGGAATGACCGCGCTGCAGAGTCGCCGCGCAGCGCTCGATCAGTTCCTCGCCCTCCGAATTCGGAATGTACGAGGCCCATATTACCGGCCAGCGCAGAAACGGATTGCGCCACAGGCCACGTTTTACGATGCAGTCGACCTCCGGGATCAACGACACGAGCATCACGACGTCGATCAATGTCGGATGATTGGCCACAATCAGCCGCCCCGGCTCGCGCAGCCGTTCCACGCCGTGCAGCTCGTACGTCATGATTCCGAGCATGCGCATCAGCTCGATGTACACCCGGAACGTGCGCTGCATGCCGCGCTGAATGCGACGACGGGCAACGTCCGCATGGAGGGTCGAAAGCCTGAGCAGCGGGAAGATCGTCAAGCTGATGAACAGTGCGCCGAGGCCGAACAGCACGAACACCAATCCCGTGGCGAATACTCGCCAAACGTGATTGATGCTGCGCCCGATTCTGCTCATTACCCCGCCCCGCCTGCCAAAGTCTTCTTGTCGCGCGCGGATCTTGAAAACACCCGCGATCGAGGCACGACGCCGACAGCTTACCGATCGGGCTGCCGTGCTCGCGTCGGGCTCGTTTGCGAAACCGTGCGACCTCGAATCGCCCGAGCCCGCGCTGGACCCCTGCTCTACGGCATACGGGGCACTGTCTCGGCTTGAGACAAAACCTGGATCGACGCAAATGCGTCAGGTCCGTCGCGACTTCTCAGCCTCAACGTAGTATAGACTTTCGGTTCGCATCGGGGAGAGCCGGTCGGCACTCCTACACGGGTCAGAAAACGACGGCGAGCGAGCTCAAGCAGACCGCGGCTGATCCGTCTCAGCGGCATTGGCTGATTTCGGAGTTTCAAAAAGCATGTCCGGACAGACGGCGGAAGAATCGCTTATGGCAAAGCGCCTCGTCGAAGCGCTCGCCCTGGATCACATCGCACCGGAGGCGATTGCACCCACGGCGCCCTTGTTCGGCAGCTCGGACGACGGGATCGGTCTCGATTCGATCGACGCGCTCGAGATCGCGCTCATGATTCAACAGCACTACGGCGTGGAGCTGCGCTCGGAAGACCCCAACACCAAGGCCGCCTTTGCATCGCTGCGTTCGCTGACGCAGCACGTGTTGGAACGGCAAGCTGCGCATTAGGAACGTTCGCGCCCGTCGCGGACGAACCAGCGAAGCGCGCGGCCAGGATCGCAACCTCGCAGCGTTTTGCGCTTCGCACCATGTTCTGGCTCGCGCTCGGATATCCGCTTCTGGCTCACCTGGCAGTCGTGTTCCAGGAACCGCGACTGCAATGGGCTGCGCTCGTATGGCTGACCGCGGTCTCGCTGTGGAGTGCCTTGGTATCGCGCCGGCTATGGGCGTGGAGCGCCCTGGCGATCAGTGCGGTCGTTCTGTATGCGCTCGTATTGGCGGGCGGCGGTTTGTACGCCTTGTACGTGCCGCCGGCTGCGATTCCGGCGGCATTCTTGGTCGTATTCGCCCGATCGCTGCGACCTGGCGAGACGCCATTGATCCATCGATTCGCCGAGGCGATACGGGGCGAGCCTCTGCCGGCCGTCCTGCAGGTTTACGCACGTCAAGTCACGCAACTGTGGTGCGGCGTGTTCGTCGCGATGTTCGTCTCCGCGGTCGCATGCGCCGCATGGGCCGATCCGCAGCTTTGGTCGATCATGACGAACTTCGTGCACTACCTCGTGCTGGCTGCGGTGTTCGTGCTCGAATTCGCGTATCGACGTCGTCGCTTTCGCGATTTGGAAAGTTTCGGACTGCTGGAATACTTGCGCCGCCTCGCGGGCACGAACATCAGGAATTGAATGGCTGAGCTGCTGGCTTTACTGCGGACCGAATCGCTCGATGCGACGATCGCGACCTATCGCGGCCGTCGTATTGCGGCAGGCGAATTCGTTGCCGCTGCTGCCGCGCTCGGTGCCGAGTTGCCCGACGTCGCCAATGTCGTGAACCTGTGCGAAAACCGCTACCACTTCGCGCTGGCTTTGACGGCGGCCTGTTTGCGATCGCGGCTTACGCTGTTGCCGCCGAGCACGGCGCCCGGTGTCCTCGATGAGCTCGCCGAGCGCTATCCCAGCCAATACGCCTGCACCGACGAAGGGATCGCAGCGTTCCTCGCCGATCGAACGTTCGACTCTGTCTCGGCGCTTCCGGAAGATTGGCGGATTCCAGCCGATCGCATCGTCGCGCTCACGTTCACCTCGGGCTCGACCGGGATGCCTCAAGCGCATCCCAAGCTCTGGGGAACGCTGGTCCGCAATGCACAGCTCGCCTGTGAGGAGATTCTCGGCGGCCGCGGTTCGAATCTCGTTGCCACCGTACCGGCACAGCACGTCTACGGCCTCGAAACCTCGCTGATCTCGGCGCTCGTTGCGGAATGCCCCGTGTACGACGGCAAACCGTTCTTTCCGCAGGATGTGCACGATGCGCTGTCCGCCGTACCTGCACCGCGCACACTGGTCACGACGCCGACGCATTTGAAGGCCTTGCTCGAAGCTCGGGTGCAGTTGCCGACGCTCAATCGCATCGTTTCCGCGACGGCACCGCTGCCTGCGGAAGTGGCCGAGCGTTGCGAACGCGCTTGGTCGACACAGGTCCACGAAATTTACGGCTGTACAGAAGCGGGCGTGATGGCGCGCCGACGCACGACGAATGGACCGCTTTGGGAAACCTTCACCGGCGGCGAAGTCGTGCAGACCGAACACGGGCCGCAATACCGAGCACCGCAACACCCCGAGCCCATCCCGCTGCAGGATGTCATCGAAGCGCTGAGCCCCACGCAATTTCAGTTGCGCGGTCGTTCGTCGGACATGATCAAGGTCGCCGGCAAGCGCACCTCGCTGCAAGAGATTACGCGTCACTTGCTCGCCGTGCCCGGAGTGCAGGATGCCGCCGTGTTCGTTCCGGCAGAAGATGCGCGTCCCGCGGCATTCGTCGTCGCCCCCGGACTGACGCCGCGACACGTCATGGCAGCTCTTGCGGGACGGCTCGAACCGGTGTTCATTCCGCGCCCCATCGTTCTCGTCGAGCGCTTGCCGCGCAACGAGCTCGGCAAACTGCCGCGGGAAGCGCTGGTGGCGCTTTGGTCACGCCGACGCGAATCATGAACGATCTCGACACGCGCATCGTCGTAGCCGCCGACCATCCGAGCCTGCCCGGTCATTTCCCGGGACGGCCGATCGTGCCCGGCGTCGTTCTGCTCGATGAGGTGTGGAACGCGATCCGTTCGACGTGCGATTCGAATCTGCGGCTGCAAGCCATCGTCAGCACCAAGTTCCTGCAGGCAGTTGCGCCAGAGACGCCCGTGGACGTCCAAGTCAAGTTCGTCGCCGAAACGCCGGACCGCTGGAAGGCGCGCTTCGTCGCAAGCTGCCAAGGCGCTACGGCGCTCGAGGGCAGCTTCTTGATTGTCAGCGCCTCGGACGGTGTCGCATGAAGAAGCAGGATTGGCGCAGTCAAAGAGAACGCAGCACCCTGTTCTGGCTGCGGCTCATCGTCTGGCTCGCGATGCACCTGCCGCGTCACGTGGTTCGATTCTTTCTTTATCCAACGGTCGCCTATTTCATCCTGACGAGCGGCCAGGCACGCAAGGCTTCGCGCGATTACTTGCGGCGTACGCTCGGGCACGAACCTTCGTGGCTCGACCATTGGCGGCACTTTTTCGCGTTCGCCAGCTGCACGCTCGACCGCATCTATCTTCTGGCCGAGAAATTCGACGCCATCGACATCGACATCCATCGACCCGAGCAAGTGCGTGCGACGGTAGCGCGCCACCCGGGATGTCTGTTGTTCGTCGCACACTTCGGCAGTGCGGAAGCGCTGCGCGTGACCGCGATCAAGAAGCGCGGGCTTCCGCTATCGATCCTGCTCGACCGCAACCACGGAAGAATGCTCACGCAGCTCCTCGAGCAAGTGAACCCCGGGCTTGCGCGCTCGGTGATCGATGCTTCCGAACGCGGTCCGAACCTCGTGCTCAAGCTGAAGGAAGCGCTGGAAGAGGGACGAATGATCGGCATCATGGCCGATCGTGCGCTGGCAACGGATCGTGCCGTGGAAGTCGAGCTCCTCGGCGGCAAGGCACGCTTGCCGGTCGGGCCATGGCAGCTCGCTCACTCGCTGCAGGTTCCCGTGATTCTCGGATTCGGCTGCTATCTCGGCGACAATCGCTACGCCGCCCATTTCGAGCTGTTCGCCGAATCGATCAAATTGCCGCGCGCAAATAGGGAAGCCGCGATCCAGCAGCTCGCACAGCGCTATGCTCAGCGCCTCGAGTACTACGCGCATCTCGCGCCGTACAACTGGTTCAACTTCTACGATTTCTGGCTGGACACGGAATCAGCGAGCGCAGCCGACGCACCTCGGCCGCAAGACGCTGCTTCGCACGACCGACGCGCGCGTGCCGATGGAATGCGCGCAGGAAATTCCACATGAAACCGCTTCCCGTCAGCGCATTTACGGTGACTTCGGCGCTCGGTGCCGGGCGCGACGCCCATTGGCGCGCCTTGAGCACGGGCACGACCGGCTTGCGCAAAGTGCAGTTCGACACGAACACGCTGGATTGCTGGCTCGGCGAAGTCGCCGACTTCGACGAACCGTTGCCCGAGCAGTGGTCGGATTGGGACTGCCGTAACAACCGACTTGCGTTGTTCGGGTTGCAGCAAGACGGTTTTCTCGATGCGGTTGCAAAGTTACGCGCCCGGTACGGCGGCGATCGGATCGGCGTCTTCATCGGCACGAGCACTTCGGGCGTGCATCAGACCGAGCTCGCCTATCGCGCGCGCGATCCCGAAAGCGGACGTCTGCCCGACTGGTTCAAACATCGATATACCCAGAACATTTTCTCGATCGCCGATTTCGTCGCGCGGCTGCTCGAGCTGAGCGGCCCGACAATCGCCATTTCGACGGCCTGCTCTTCGAGCGCCAAGGTGTTCGCCTCCGCATGGCGTGCCATCCGCGTCGGCGCGTGCGATGCAGCACTCGTCGGCGGCGTCGACAGCCTCTGCCTGACGACGCTCTACGGCTTCAATTCCTTGCAACTGGTCTCGACGGATATCTGCCGGCCGGCGGACGTTGCCCGCACCGGTATTTCCATTGGTGAAGCGGCCGGATTCGCTTTACTAGACCCGAATGCCGATGCACCGATGGCTTTGCTCGGTTACGGCGAGACGAGCGATGCCTATCACATGTCGTCGCCCGATCCGGAAGGCCAGGGTGCCGCCGCCGCGATGCAGGCAGCGCTTGCGTGCGCCAACGTCCAAGCCGCGGAAGTCGATTACATCAACCTGCACGGCACGGGCACGATGGCAAACGACAGCGCGGAATCGCGTGCCGTGTGCACCGTGTTCGGCACACAGACGCCTTGCAGCTCGACGAAAGGCTGGACGGGCCACACGCTCGGCGCTGCCGGTATCGTCGAAGCGGCGATCTCGATGCTTTGTATCGAGCATGGTTTCATGCCTCGCAGCCTCAACACACGCACGAAAGATCCGAACATCGCCTCGGCCGTGCTTCTCGAGGACCGCCATGCGCCGGTACGCAAAGTCATGAGCAATTCGTTCGGCTTCGGCGGCAGCAACTGCACGCTGCTATTCGGTGCAAGAGCATGAGCGCTAGCGAACAGGTTTGGGTCGAAGCGGTCGGGATCACCGCGCCCGGTCTTGCCAACTGGGAAGCGGCGCGCGCGATCCTGCGCGGCGAATCGCCGTATGCAGCCGCGGACATGCCCTTGCCGGCACCGCAGCTCCTGCCGCCCAACGAACGGCGCCGCGCGACACCGACCGTGCGCGTTGCGTTTCAGGCCGCAGAAGATGCGATGCGTGCAACGGAGCTAGCTCCATCCGCTCTTGCAACGGTATTCGCATCCTCGGACGCCGACCTGAACATCATTCATCGGATCTCGAGCGCGCTGACGCAGACACCGAGACTCGTCTCGCCGACCGACTTTCACAATTCCGTGCACAACGCGGCCGCGGGCTACTGGAGCATTGCCGTGGGCGCACGCGCGCCTTCGACGACCTTGTCCGCGTACGACTTCTCGTTTGCCGCCGGACTCGAGGAGGCATTTGCGCTCGTTTTGGCCGACGGCTTCGACACCCTGCTCGTCGCCTTCGATCTGCCGCCGCCGCAGCCGCTGTACGAAAAGCGACCGATCGCTTGCAGCGCGGGCGTCGGGGTGATCCTGACACGTGAACGTCGGTCTGCATCGCTCGCCGCGTTGCGCTGTGCTCAGGTACGCGAGTCGGACACGCCTCTCTCGAATCCCGAGCTGGAGAAACTGCGCCGTGCCAATCCCGCCTTGGCGGCGTTACCGCTGTTCGAGTTGTTGGCGCTCGGCCGCTCGGGACGCATCGTTCTTCCGCGCGGTTCGGATGCGGGACTCGCGGTCGTTGTCGAAACGCTCTCATGATCGGCAAGACCGAGCTCGCGGCGCTCATTCCCCACGCCGGATCGATGTGCCTGCTCGATGCAGTCGAGGAATGGACTGCAGAGTGGATTCGATGCACATCGTCCACGCATCGCAGCGCAGCGAACCCGCTTCGGCGAGGCGATACGCTTTCAGCACTCCACCTCGTCGAGTACGCGGCTCAAGCGATGGCGGTGCATGGCGCACTGCTCGCGAATTCCGGTCCGCAACCCGGCATGCTAGGCGTCCTACGGGATATCCGGCTGTACGTGGATCGAATCGACGACTTGCCGGACTCTTTGGTCATTACCGCCACCCGCCGGCTCGCGAGAAGCGATGGATTGATTTACGACTTCGCCGTCGAGTTGCACGGCTCGGCCAAACGTCTATTGGGCGAAGGTCGCATTTCGATCGTGCTCCACGCGTGACATCGCAGACAATCGTTCAATTTAGGTCGTCGCGACCGCAGGCCCGCATGGCATAATTTTCGAACCATAGACGCTTACCGGCTCTCCTGGCTTGTGCGAGCGGCACGAGGCAGAGCTGAAACAGCGCAGGCGAAAGGCTCACCCGGATCGAGCCGACGAGCTCCCGTGTCGCGGGAGTCCTTTCCCCGATAAGGCACGTACTGAAGCAGCGGTGATGAAAAGGGTCCTGGTCGTCCATTACTCGCAAACGGGTCAGCTCCGCGACATCGTCGATTCGATCACCGGTCCGCTGGAAGAATCGCCGAACATCGAAGTCACGAAAGTCACGCTCAAACCCGTCGAGCCCTATCCGTTTCCGTGGCCGTTCTGGCGGTTCTTCGATACGTTCCCGGAGTGCGTGTACGAAGATCCGGATCCGATCGAGCCTTTGTCGCTGCCGCCGGATGCGGATTTCGATCTGATCGTCATTGCCTACACGGTGTGGTTCGTTTCCCCGAACCTGCCGACCATGGCTTTCCTCAAAAGCGCCGAAGCCGAACGCCTAATTCGCGGTAAGCCCGTCATTACGGTGATCGGTTGCCGCAACATGTGGCTGATGGCCCAGGAGCGCATGAAGGAACATATTGCGCGTCTCGGCGGTCGTCTCATCGACAATGTCGCGCTCATCGATCTCGCGCACATGGCTGCGACGTTCGTTTCGACGCCGATGTGGATGCTCACGGGCAACCGCGGCCCGTTCCTCGGCGGACGCATCCCGCGCGCGGGCATCCCTGCCGAGGAAATCGCGCGCGCCCGGCACTTCGGCGAAGCGATTGCACGTCAGCTTCCCGAGCGCCAGCCGGATGATTTCAGGCCAATGCTGCAAGGACTCGGAGCGGTTTCCATCAACGAAGGCTTGATTGCGTCGGAAACCATCGCACGCCGCAGCTTTCGTATCTGGGGCGGGTTGTTGCGCGCCCTCGGAAACCGGCAGTCGATCACACGCCGACTCGTGCTCGGCCTGTATGTTCTCTTTTTGATTACGTTGATTCTTACCGTCGTGCCGATCAGCGCTGTTCTGAAGCGACTGTTGCGACCGCTGATGCGAGCCCGCATGCAACGCCTGCGCGCCTATTTCGCGGCGCCGTCGGGAGAATCCGTCGAACACTTGGACCAACGCGCATGACCGGTAGATCCGTTTACATCACGAACACCTCTTCGTTCCTTCCCAATCCGCCCGTCGACAACGACAACATGGAACGGATTCTCGGGCAGGTCGGCGACCGCCCGTCGCGTGCGCGCCGCGTCATTCTGCGAAGCAACGGGATCCAGTTTCGTCACTATGCGATCGATCCGCAGACCTTGCAGCCGACGCATACGAATGCCTCGATGACTGCGGAGGCGATTCGGAAATTGGCCGACGAACATTTCGCGCTCGAGCGGTTGGAATGTCTCGCGTGCGGCACCTCGATCGCCGATCAGCTCATGCCGAACCACGCGTCGATGGTGCACGGCGAGCTGAAGCTGCCGCCGCTCGAAGCGGTTGCTACGTCAGGTGTGTGCTTGAGCGGCGTCGCCGCAATCAATTACGCCTTCATGGCCGTCGCGTCGGGACTGCGCCGCAATGCCGTAGCCGCAGGCTCGGAGCTGTCTTCGGTGATGATGCGTGCGCACAATTTCACCGCGGAAACCGACGCACAGATCGCGGAGCTGGAAAGCCGTCCGGAGCTTGCGTTCGAAAAAGACTTCCTGCGCTGGATGCTGTCGGACGGCGCGGGCGCACTGCTCCTCGAACCGGAGCCGCGTCCGGGTCAGACGAGCCTGCGCATTGACTGGATCGATTTGTTCTCGTATGCGGGCGAGATCGAAACCTGCATGTACGCCGGCGCGATCAAGCGCGAAGACGGCTCGATTCAAGGCTGGTCGACCATGCCGAGCAGCGAGCGCGAACGCAATTCCGTCATGTGCGTGAAACAGGACGTGAAGCTGCTGAACGAAAACATCGTGCGTTACAGCGTCGAGAAGCCGCTCGGCTCGATCATCGAGAAACGCAAGATCAAGGCCGAAGACTATGCGTGGTTCTTGCCGCACTACTCGTCAGCGTTCTTCCGCGACAAGATCTACGAGGGCATGAAACGCATCGGCTTCGATATTCCGCAGGAACGCTGGTTCACGAACCTCACGGTGCGCGGCAACTCTGGCTCGGCCTCGATCTACATCATCATCGACGAGCTACGCCGCTCCGGCCGGCTCCGCCCCGGCGAGAAGCTCCTGTGCTACATCCCCGAAAGCGGCCGCTTCGCCGCCGGCTACATGCAGCTCACGGTGATACCGTGAGCTGCTGCAATTGAGAATCGACAATTGAGGATGGAGAATTAAGAGCGGTGCTTGCGCAGGAAGGATGCTGACAAGCCAAGCCAATTCTCACTGTCCACTCTCAATTCTCCATTCAAATGGACGTTTCCTCCGTTCCCCAAGAGCCCTCGCCGACCTACGAAGGTCAGCGCAAGCTCCTGTACGCCGTCGACGAAAAGGGCGAATACACGGGTGTGAAGTCGGCCGGGTGGGAGCCGGAAACGTTCGCGACGCTGACGGCCATTGCCGAGCTCGATCGTCTGCGTAACGAGGCGTGGGATCGCGCGCTCGCCGGCAAGACATCGCCGCTCGAGTTCCATATGTTCGATCGCCGCATGGAGCTCGACACGTTGGCGGCGACGAGCGGGATCTGGAAATGGCGCATTCGCCGTCACTTCGACGTGAAACGATTTGCGCGTTTACCGGACCGCATTCTGCAGCGTTATGCCGACGCCATGGGAATCAGCGTCGAGCGATTGAAGTCGGTACCGCCGCGAGACAATCCATCATGAGCCATTCCTCAGTCGCCGCATTGTCGCCGGAGCTGGCCGACGTTCGCGACGCCACCGCGGCGGACACGGGCAAGCCCGCGTTCACGCATCGGCAATCGGCACACTGCGAAAGCGGCGTCGTCTCCGCGATGATGACGCACTACGGCGTACCGATGAGCGAGCCCATGGCCTTCGGGCTCGCCAGCGCGCTCACGTTTGCGTACATCCCGTTCGTCAAGCTCGCAGGCATGCCGCTCATCGCCTATCGCATGCCGCCGGGCACGATCATCGCCGCCATGTCGAAACGGCTCGGCGCGAAGATCGAACGCCGCCGTTTCAGCGATCCCAAAGCCGGCATGGCCGCGCTCGACGAGCAGCTCGCTCAAGGACGCATCGTCGGCTTACAGACATGCGTGTACTGGCTGCCGTATTTCCCGGAAGCCATGCGCTTTCATTTCAACATGCACAACTTGATCGTCTTCGGCAAAGAAGGCGACGAGTACCTGATCAGCGATCCGGTGTTCGAGGTCACGACGCGTTGCCCGGCCGATGCGCTCGAGAAAGCGCGCTTTGCCAAAGGCGCGATGGCGGCGAAGGGACTGATGTATTACCCGACGCGCATGCCGCGCGAGGTCGATTACGCCAAGCTCATTCCAGCCGCGATCAAGCGCAACTTCCACACGATGACGAAGGCGCCGCTGCCGATCGTCGGCATCCGTGGCATTCGTTATCTGGCGAAGAACGTCGTCAAGCTCGGCGAACGCAACGACAAGAATCTGATCCTCTACCTCACGCACATCGTGCGCATGCAGGAAGAGATCGGCACGGGCGGCGCCGGTTTCCGCTTTCTCTACGGCTCGTTTTTACAAGAATCGGGCAAGCTGCTCGGCAATGACGGCCTGATCGAAGCCTCGAAAAAGATCACCGCCGCCGGCGACGAGTGGCGCCGCTTCGCGCTCAATGCAACGAAGATGTGCCGCGGCCGCATGCCGATGGACGTTCACGCCCTCGCCGACATCATCAACCGCTGCGCGGACAAGGAGCTGGAGGCGTGGCAGGAAGCGCGGAAAGCGCTTGATAGTTGACAGCGAGCGGTAGCATCGAAGCGAAAATCGCGTCCGCGTCTCACTTCAAGGAATAGTGGTCACGATCGAGAAAAACCGGACGCCTTCCGGCGTGCTATACACGGCGCTGACGTAGCACGCCCCCTCTTCTTCGCGTTGAATATAGGTTACGGCAGCGCCTGTTTTCGGATTCCGCGCTGCCATCCGGCCGCTGTGGAGAAGCCGCGCGACAGCGTGCTTCACGTCAGACTTGAGGATCCGCAGCTCCATTCGGTACAGCGCCCATTTCTCCGATCGTCGCGTTTCCGGTTCGTCGGGCACGGGAGGGCTTGCCCGCTCGATGAGCTCCTCCACCGTGACATCCGCTTCTAATGGCTCATTCAGCACACGGGCAAGCGGCGACTCTCGACCGCCAGGCGAAGCACCGAGCAAGTCGCGCGGACGGATGTACAGCGTGAGCGCATCGGTTTTGTAGACCACTGCGGGTTCGCCCAAATACGGTTCGAGTTGAATCACGACCGGCGGACGCAGTGGAGGCGGCGTTTCGGTTGCCGGGCAGACGACCGCCCATGCCGACGTCATCGAAGCCAGCCCGGTTGCGAAGAGACAGACCGCGGCCGCCGCTAATCGACCTGCGCCATTCCATTGATTGCGGAGCTGCACGACAACGCTCTTCCGAACACCCGGGGACCTCGACGTCCCGCAACATCCCTTCGGCCGAATTGCCGGATGGTTTAATTTTCTTCTTATTGCGCTGTCAATACATCTATCAGCCCAACGCAGTATCGACCAGCATTTCCAATCCTAATGCGCACTGCGCGCGATCTACGATCGCGCCCCCGTTCTCGCTGTCAACCATCCACTGTCAACTCTCCACTGCAACGAGCATCGCCTGGTACCTGCCGCTCGGATCTCGATTGAGATGGAGCAGCGTTCCCTTTTCTCGCCGCAAGAACTCGCCGATCGCCGCGCCGCTTTGGCTGTCGTAATAAGGGCGTCCGGTCAGGTAATCGAAGACTTCGAGCCCGAGCGCGCGTTGCCATTCGTCGGCTTCCGCGCGCGGCATGAATTGGCCCGTGGCCAGTTTCCACTGTGCATCGATCGTCTGGTCTGACAGCCAGACTCGCAACGCTTTCGCGTCCGTGAAATGTCCCGCCGCAAGCAGCCGCCCTAGCGGCGTGGACGATGGCTGCGTCTGCAACAGCAGCCAATGACTGGCGTCGGCGACCGGCGTGTCCGCATCGAGGCCGAGACGCATTCGATGCGCGGCGAGCGGCGGAACGACGACATCGACGGTGCCTACGAGCGCGCTGGTAACGACGCCTTGCTCGAGATCGAGCTTTGCGAGCTGCAGCATCGTCTCGAACGCAAAGTAGCGGTTGCAGACAAAGGTGCTCTGACTCGTGAGCTTCAAGCTCTGCGCAACGTAGAAGCTCGCGGCGTTGCTCACCGTATTGATGAAGCTCAAAGGCTTCGGCGCGCGCCCATCGCGAACGATCGAATGCATGACTTCGATCGTCACTTCCAAGTCGCCGCGCCCCGAGCCGAGATAAACCGCCGCATCTTCAGGTAACGCAGCTTGCTTGGCGCAGCGGCCCGCACCGATCAACGCGAGCTGGATGAACCGCCCGATACGGCGCACGGGCGTGCCGATCGCTTCGGCGACGAGCGCCTTCAAATCGACGGCAGAATCATCGGATTCGATGCGCTCGAAATAGTCGCCGCAGCTAGCGATGTAGATGGGCTTCATCGGCTTCGCGCTCCGTCGTTGGCGACGATCAACGAAGTATTGCTGCCGCCGAAGCCGAAATAATTGAGCATGAACTTGCCGGGCGGTTGAGCGCGTAGCGTCTGATTGAGCGTCACATCCAAGTCGCTGTCGCCCGCCGCAATGCCCGGCGTTCCCGGCAGCATTCCGCGTTCGACCGCAGAACAAAACAGCGCCAGCTCGGCGACGCCGCACGCGCCGAACGTGTGACCGAGGTACGGCTTCAATGCACACACGGCAGGCGCCTTGCTGAATACGCGGCGCAAACCGGCGGCTTCGGCTTCATCGTTGAGCAGGCTCGCCGTACCGTGCATCTTGAGCGCGGCAATCTCGCCAGCTTCGACCTCACTACGTTCGAGCGCTTGCTGGATCACTGCCGCGATCGCCGAACCGTCCGGATTCGTCGCCGAAATGCTGTGCGTGTCGCACAGGTTCGCACCGCCCAACAACGTCCAATTCGAATCGCGCGCCTCCGTACCGATCACCACTGCAGCACATGCTTCTCCCGGGACCAAGCCGCTACGCCGGCGATCGAACGGACGCATCACGTCGCGAGTGATGAGTTGCAGACCGCTGAACCCGAGCGCCGTGACGGCATTGAACATTTCCACGCCGACGACGAGCGCGTGACGCAAGCGACCGGCCTGCACCATCGCAGCTGCCGCAAGCAAGGCATTCGCGCTCGCCGTGCACGCGGTGTAGTAACTGTAGTCAGGGCCTTGAATACCGAATGCGGCACGCAGCCGGTTCGCCAGATTGCCGAGGCTGCTCGTCTTCGTCATCGGCAACGCTTCGCTCGACGATTCGAGATCGCGGCGATATTGAGTCTCGAGCAGCGGCATATCGCCGCACGACGAACCGAGAAACAAGCCCATCTCTCGCCGCTCCGTCTGTGAGAGCCCGGCGCGCTCGATCGCTTCGACGATCACCCCGTGCAGTGCCTGCTCGAATCGGGCTTCTATATCGTCGAGCGGAGCATCGGCGAGCGTGTAGTAAGGAATCGAACGCGCGTCGTTTCCGAGCGGCACTGACACTTCGCGCGGCGGCTGCGGCGGACGCTCGAGCGCTGCGACGTTTGCATCGATCCCCCGCCCCAGCGTCGTGTGCAAGCCGAACGAAGCGAGGTGGATGGAAGGCATGGGCGGGGGTCGTGAATCGTGATCCGTGACTCGTGATTCGGAGTCAGTGGGTAAGTCGTGAGCGGTGACTAGTGAGGAGTGATCTTCGGGCGGTCGCGTATGGGCGGCCGCGGTCCCCTACAGTCTAAGCCTAAAGCCTATGACTGAGCGAAGGCCTCGCTTTCGGTCATGATGACTTCTGCGAGCGCGTCGATGTTGCGAAGGGCGCGGCGGGCTTTCGGACCGTCTTCGATGCGTACGCCATAACGCTCTTGCACGGCCATGCAAATTTGCAATGCGTCGAGCGAGTCGAGCCCGAGCGCGCCGCCGATCAATTGTTCCTCGTTCGTGATCGTGGCGGGATCCACGTCCTTGTCGCACTCCTTGACGATCAACGCCTTGAGCGCGCTCTTCAATTCTTCGATCTGCGTCATCAAATTTCGGTCCGCTTCAATAGGGCCCACGCGATCGCCAGTGCGGCCGCACCGAAAGCGGCGAGAGCCGCCGCCTCGGGCAGAACTTCGCGCGTGCCTGCGTCGTGCAACAGCACGTCCAGAAAACCTTCGAGTCCCCACGCCATCGGCGAAATGTTCGTCAGTTGCTGCATCGCCTCCGGCATGACGAACTTCGGCACCATGATGCCACCGATTGCAGCCAGGATCAGATTGCCGGCGCCGCCCAACAGCGTCGCCTGCTCGGTCGTGCGCGTGACGGAAGAAATCAGCAGCGCGTAGCCGAGCGCGGCGACACTCACCGCGGCGCAGACGAGCGCGAGCGCCGCAGGCGAGCCGTGCAGCTCGAGCGCCTCGCCGCCCAACGCCGGTACGAGCCACATTCCGGCCGCCATCATCAGAATCACCTGAACGATGTTCACGATGAAATAGGGCGCCAGCTTACCCATCAATAAGGTGCCCTGGCCGACGGGCATGGTTCGCAGGCGCTTGAGCGTACCTTGCTGGCGCTCGCGGATGAGCGTGTTCGAGAGCGGAATCACTACGAAGAAGGCGCCGAACACGAGCCATGCGGGCACATTCTGCTGGACCGCACTGGGTGCCCGCGCCTGGCCTCTCGACTGGTACGCGTATTCGACTGCAGGCTGCGCGTTGCCGGAATCGAAACCGTCCGTACCGGACAGCACGGCAAGCGGACCTAGAATCGCCGACAGCCGTTCGCGCGCCAGAATCTCTCGCAACGTGCCGGAAAAAATCAGCTCGGTCTGTCGCGTCGTATCCGCAGCGACCGTGAGCACGATGCGCTCCGAGAGCGGCGACGTTGCCTTGGGCAATGCCGCCCCATAGCCCGACTTGATCTCGATCCCGAACGCTGCCGAATGCGCGCGCATCTGTTCCTTGAGCGCCGTTCCCGGCTCTGCGGCGTGGACCGCGACCGATCCGCCGCTGGCCAATGCGGACGTCAGTGCACGTGACGCGGCGCTGTCGTCGCGATCCAAGATCACGACGCGCATCTTCTCGCCTGCGCGCTGCTCGAACTCGTCTTGCATCGCGAGCGACATGATGACCAGGAACGCGAGCGGCATGGCGAACAAGAGCAGCAGCGCATGCCAGTCATGGAACAGCAGTAGGAATTCCTTGTGCACACCGGCACGCCATGCGCGCAGGTTCATGACGTCGCCTCCCGCTCGGTGTCACGGGCGAGCAGCAAATCGAGATAGATTTTCTCGAGCCGGCTCACGCCGTAATGCAACCGTTCGTAGCGAACATTGCGGCGTTCGAGCTCTGCGAGCACTTCCGACAATCGGCCGGCGGGCACGGTGCACGACCACACCTTGTGATCGACGTGGGTCGGCGAGAACGCACTCAGCAACTGCGCGACGTTCGGATCGGGTTCCGTCAAAACGATTTGTAGCTGCTCCGCGCCTTCGCGACGCAGGAGGCTCTGCACGCGCTCGTGCAGCACGACGCGTCCACGATCGATCACGGCCACCGAATCGCACAGCGCTTCCACTTCTTCCATGTAGTGCGATGTATAGACGATCGTCGTGCCGCGCGCCTGCAGCGCCTTGACCGCATCGAGAATGCAGCGGCGCGATTCCGCATCGATACCGACGGTGGGCTCATCCAAGTAAAGGATCTTCGGCTCGTTCAACAAACCGATCGCGAGATTCAAGCGGCGCTTGAGTCCGCCCGAATACTGTCCGGCCGCGCGATCCAAGTGATCCTGCAAGCGGCAAATTTCGACGGCCGCCGCTTCCCGGCGTAGGCGTTCGCGACGCGACAAGCCGAACACGCTGCCGAAATAGGCGAGATTCTGCCGGCCTGTCAGCGCTTCGTAGAACGCATATTCCTGCGGCACGACGGCGCTGATGCGTTTGACGTGTCTTGCGCGGCGCGCGAGCGATTCGCCTTCGATCGAAATTTCGCCGCCTTGAATCCTGAGGCTTCCGGACATGAGACCGAGCAACGTGCTCTTGCCCGCCCCATTAGGTCCGAGCAGCCCGAAAATCTCCGCGCGCGGCACCTCGAAGCTCACATCGTGCAATGCGAGCTGCGCGGCATTCGCGTAGCGATAGCTCACACCGCGCACGACGATCGCGGCGGATTGCGAAACGGAAGCGGTCAACGGAAGCGCCATCAGGCCAACGTCAGTTCGAAGAAGGAGACTCGCCGACATCGGCGACGAGCCGCGAATGCACGTGCCAGCGCTTGAGCATAACGGGTGTGAGCACGGTCGTCGTCATTCCGACAGCCAGCAACGTGGAAAACAAACCGCGATCGATCAGTCCTGCGTTCAGCGCAATCGCAGCCACTACGAGCTCCATCACGCCATGCGCGTTCATGACGATACCGACGCCCCACGCCTCGTGCGCATCCATGCGCTGCAGCCGTCCCACCATATAGCCGCCGATGAGCTTGGAGGCGATGGATCCGATCAAGAGCGCGGCAGCAAATCCGGGGTGCGACAGCGATTCCAGCTGAAACTGCATGCCCTGATACGCCATGAAAAGCGGTCCGAACAGACTGGCCGTGAGCACTTCGCACGTACCTTCGAGCCGCTCGAACGGCCGCTCGCCGATCAGTTCGGCGGAGATCATCATCGCGGCGAAGAATGCGCCGATTGCGAAATGAAACCCGAGCGCTTCGCTCAGAGCCCCCAACCCCAGCACGAACAGCAACACGAACGTGAGCTTGGCCGTCGACTCGCCGATCGAGAGCTCCTGTCGCGAACGGTTGCGTTTGACGACGCGCAGGCAGACGTGATGCGAGAGGACGATCGCTGCGATCAGGCCCAGCAATTTCGCCGCAGCGAGCGAGATGGAGCTCACCCAAGTGGTTTCCTGCTCGGACAAAGACAGCTCGATCAACAGGCCGAGTACGATGAAAACGATGATGTCCGCAAGCAGCGCACCCGAGATCGCCACGCGTGCGAGCTGCGAGCCGAGCAGTTGAAATCCGCTCAGGATTTGCAACGCCACCGGCAAAGCCGTAACAGCCATGCACAACGCCACGACGGTCGCCGGGATCGGTGCGAGCGAGAATGCGAGCGCGATCGCTGCCGCAGTCGCCAGCGGCACGAAAAAGCCGATCAGGAGCGCGCCGACGCCTCGCCCTCGAAACACCTCGACGACGTGCTGCATGCGCATTTCGAGGCCCGCCGTCAGCACGATGAACAGTACGGCGATGTCGCTCACCGCGCCGAGGCCGGGCAAAGGCTCGACCCAGCCGGCGATCGACGGACCGATCACAATGCCCGCCAACATGTGGCCGGCGATCTTCGGCAATCCGACGCGTGAGCTGAGATGCCCGAAGACGTGCGCTGTCACGAGCAGCACGAAAATGCCGGTGATCAGCGCCATAGGCGAGCGTCGACCCGCGCGTCCGGCAGGGCGGGCACGATCTTTCTAGGACTGAAAATGGACACGGGCTCTCGGGCGAAAGGCGAGCGATGCGGCGATGATACCCGTCGCGATCGCCGCATCGGCGGGGCATGCCCGTCCGCAAGGACGGGCATGCGCGTGTGGGCTTATGGATACCCGCTTTCCATCGGATCTTCGATGATCTCGATCACGCGATACGTCGAGGTATACGCGCTGCTGTTCGAGTAGATGATCCGACCGACGCCCTTGTAGAGAGCAATGATGCGGTGCGTGTCGCTGCCCTTGTAATTGAAAGGTCTCCACGCCTTACCCGTGATGTGCGAGGTCGTGGCCGTCGGGAAGCCGATCAAGGATTCCACCTCTTCCTTGCTCATGCCTTCTTTGACGACGGAGAAGCCTTTACCGGCTGCTGCGGGTTGCGCCGGAGCAGCAGCTGCGGGTGCTGCGGCAGGCGCGGCCGCAGCGACGGGCGCTGCGCCTTCCTTGTATTTCGAGAGATCGAAGCTGCCGGCGACGTACGGTTCGGCACCTCCCTTCGGCAAGTTGCCGGCGGCGCGCTCGCAATGACGCTTCAGTTTGCGGCCTTCGGCCTTGACAGCCACTTCCTCGACGACGGGTCGATAACGCGCATTGTTCGAGTTGCCGAGCGCGCGGCACAGCCAAGCCATCGCATCGGCGTAGTACTCGCTCGTCGGATTCTTGCGGTAATTGGTGATCAGCGCTTCCGCTGCTGCATCGAGCACTTCCTGATCGGTGTTGCCGGTGTTGTAGATGCTTTCTGCGGCGCTGCGGATCGAAGACGGGCCGCCATTCGCAAACATCTTGACGTAGCGCAGGCCTGCTTCGTCGAGCGCAAAAGCGCTCATCGCGGCGAACGTCAGTCCGCCGGCAAACAGGGTCTTCTTCAGCACGGTTGTCTCCCCGAGTGTTAGGTGAAGTGATTCGAGCAGGCTCTGGCCTATTCGATGGCGCGAAATGTGCGCGCATTGCGGATGCCGGTCAATGTGCCGATAGAACAGGGTCACCGCAGTGTGACGCGCCGCAGATTGCGTGGCCTGGAGTGGTTGAGTGCGCGCATTTTCGTGCGACTCCGGTCAGCCCCCAGAGCAGGAAGCACTTCTCGGCGGCGATCGATAGAAGACGAAGTAGGACGGACCCTGCGTAACCTGCGACACTGATCGATGCGGGCTCGTATCGAGGCCGGAAAACCTCGCGGTGACGCGGATCGCCACATGGTCTCGACCGCCCTTCGCTTGCCCGGCCTATTTGCCAGAATCTCGGATAATCAGGGACTTGTGTCAGGCGGTTCAGGCGAGTTGCCCACATTGAAGCGCAAACCTGCTGCGATTTGGCAACACGCGCGCAGCGGCGGCCGCACCATCGGTAAGTGATTGTATTGCTTTGCAAAAAATGGACATCCAACTCTCGAGACAGTCTGCGAGCTTGGCCGGAAGCTGCTGCCCCTGCGGTTTTGCACCGAGCTATGCACAGAGTTATCCACAGATTGTGCGAGTTGATCGGGTGCCACGACTGTGATCCTGGCGGTCGCCATCGACACGCCTTTGCGGCGTGTCTTCGATTACCGCCTACCGCCCGGGATATCCGCCGACGCGGTACGGCCGGGCCAGCGGCTCTGGGTGCCGTTCGGCCGGCGGCGCGTCGTCGGCATCGTCGTCGAGATCCGCGACACGAGCTCCGTTCCAGCGAACAAGCTGCGTAGCGCTTTCGAAATCATCGACTCCGAGCCGACGTTCGATGCGCAGATGCTCGAGCTGCTCACGTGGTCTGCGGATTACTACCGCCATCCGATCGGCGAAGTATTTGCTGCGGCCCTACCGGTGCCTTTGCGGCAAGGCGCGCCGCTCGAGGACATGGAAACGCGCTGGCGACTCACGCCAGCCGGGCGCGATCCGAGCGCCGCAGTGCTCGTACGTCGTTCGACGAAAATGCGCGCGGTGCTCGAGTTCCTCCGTGCCGCCGGCGATGCGACGCGGGAATCGATTACCGCGGCGACCGAGGCGGACGGCGCAGTGCTGCGCAAGCTCGTCGAACGCGGTCTCATCGAATCGTTCACGTTGAAGCCGGAAACGGCAATCGCATCTCATCGCACGGCGCCAGGGCCGGCACTCAACGAGGCGCAGCAGCAGGCGCTCGCGCGCATCGCGAACGCTCAAGGCAAGTTTGCCTCGTTGCTCCTCGATGGCGTGACCGGCAGCGGCAAGACCGAGGTGTATCTGCGCGCGATCGACGACGTGCTGAGCCGCGGAAGGCAAGCGCTCGTGCTCGTGCCCGAAATCGCGCTCACGCCGCAGCTCGTCGCGCGTTTTCGTGCGCGCTTCGATACGCCGCTCGCAGTGCTGCATTCGGGATTGAGCGACGGCGAGCGTTTGGCGGCATGGCGTGCAGCACGTAAAGGTCAGGCGCGCATCGTGATCGGCACGCGTTCGGCGGTCTTCGTGCCGGTACCGCAGCTCGGGTTGATCGTCGTCGACGAAGAACACGACGGCTCGTTCAAGCAGCAGGAAGGTTTTCGTTACTCGGCACGCGATCTCGCCATCGTGCGCGCACAGCGTGCGCAGGTCCCCATCGTCTTGGGCTCGGCGACACCGTCGCTCGAAACGCTCTGGCGCGCGCAACGTCAGCCGGAGACGCATTTGCGGCTCCCCGAGCGCGCCGGAGGCGCGCAGCCGCCGCGTTGGTCGCTGATCGATTTACGTCATCACCCCGCTGCGCAAGGCATCGCCACACCCGTGCTCGCGGCGATGAAAAAACATCTCGCGGACGGCAACCAAGTTCTCTTGTTTCTCAACCGCCGCGGCTATGCGCCGGTCCTGTTCTGTCCTCGCTGCGGCTGGTCGGCTCATTGCAAACGCTGCGATGCGCATCTGACCGTGTATCGACGCGCGAAAGGTTTGCTCTGTCATCACTGCGGCGCGGAGCAACAGACGTTCGAGCTCTGCCCGAGCTGCGGCAGCGAGGTCAAAGCCGTCGGTCAGGGGACCGAGCGCATCGAAGAGACCGTCGCACAGCTTTTTCCGAGCGCGCCGCTCGCCAGGATCGACCGAGACAGCATGCGGCACAAAGGCGATCTGGAGAGCACGCTCGCGGCGGTCGACCGCAACGAAGTGAAAATTCTCGTCGGTACGCAGATGCTGACGAAGGGACATCATTTCCCTTACGTGACGCTGGTCGTCGTGCTGAATGCGGACCAAGGTTTGTTCAGCACCGACTTCCGCGCCAGCGAGCGGCTTGCACAAACGATCGTTCAGGTTGCGGGACGCGCAGGACGCGCCGAACGCCCGGGCGAGGTGATGATTCAAACGGAATGCCCAGAGCATCCGCTGCTACAAGCGTTGTTACGGGGAGGCTATGAAGCCTTTGCGCGCGGTGCGCTCGCCGAACGCGAACAGGCAGGCTGGCCGCCGTTCGCGCGCCTTGCTTTGTTGCGCTCGGAGGCACCGGACCTCGCCGTCCCGATGGAGTTCTTGCGCGCGGCAAGAGAGCTGGCCGACCGACAGGGCATCGATGCCGTGCGAATTCGTGGCCCGGCACCCGCCCCGATGGAGCGCCGCGCCGGGCGCTATCGGGCGCAACTGCTACTCCATGCTGCCGACCATCGGCCGCTCCAGCGTTTGCTCTCGGCATGGGTACCCGCGTTGGAATCGCTAAAGGAAGCCTCCCGAGTGCGCTGGTCGATCGATGTGGATCCGCTCGAGCTGTTCTGAAGGCGCGCCGCGCCTTCAGAACAATGGCTGAAGACTGAGGGCTGAAGGCTGAACGACTGAAGGCTGAAGGCTGAAGGTGAGAGCGCGCGGCACGCTCGACGCTGCCTGTCGCCTTTCGGGCCCCAAGCCCCGTGCCCCGAGCCCCACGCCCTAGCTTGCCGCTGCTAGACTTTCACCTCCGTCACTCGATTTCCTCATTCGCCGTTGAAATACCAGATCGAACAACTCATCTCCGCCGCGCTGGCAACCTTGCCGGCAGATGTCGTTCCCGCAGACATCGGTACCCCGACGATTACCGTCGAGCGGACGCGCGATCCTGCGCACGGAGATTTCGCGACCAATATCGCCCTACAGCTCGCAAAGCCCGCGCGGCGTAACCCGCGCCAGCTCGCGCAGGCGCTCGTCGATGCGCTGCCGGCCAGCGACATGATCGCGAAAGTGGAAATTGCCGGGCCCGGGTTCATCAATTTCCACCTGTCGCAGCAGGCGTACTGCCAAGAGGTCGGACGCATCTTCGACCTCGGGCCGGCGTACGGCTACAGCAACCGCGGCGGCGGGGAGCGCACGCTCATCGAATTCGTCTCGGCCAATCCGACCGGTCCGCTGCACGTCGGACACGGACGCCAGGCGGCGCTCGGCGATGCACTCGCCGCGCTGCTACAAACGCAGGGTTACGAGGTGAGCCGCGAGTTCTATTACAACGACGCGGGCGTGCAGATTCACAACCTCGCGCTCTCCGTTCAAGCGCGCGCACGCGGTCTTGCACCCGGCGATCCGGGCTGGCCGGAAGCCGCCTACAACGGCGAATACATCGCCGACATCGCCGCCGACTTTCTCGCGAAGAAAACGGTACAGGCGGTCGACGGCGACCCCGTGAAAGCGAACGGCAAGATCGACGATCTCGACTGCATTCTTAGATTCGCCGTCGCGTATCTGCGCCGGGAGCAGGACATCGATCTGCAAAAGTTCGGCGTGCGCTTCGACGTGTATTACCTCGAATCGAGCCTGTACACCGACGGCAAAGTCGAAGCGACCGTGAAGGCGTTGATCGAAAACGGCAAGACTTACGAGAAAGACGGTGCGCTGTGGCTGCGCACGACCGAATACGGCGACGACAAGGATCGCGTGATGCGCAAGTCGGACGGCACGTACACTTACTTCGTGCCCGACGTCGCCTACCACGTAACGAAGTGGCAGCGCGGTTTCCGTAAAGCCATCAACATCCAAGGCAGCGACCATCACGGCACGGTTGCGCGTGTGCGCGCCGGATTGCAGGCGCTGAACATCGGGATCCCGCAAGGCTATCCCGACTACGTGCTACACAAGATGGTGCGCGTCATGCGCGGCGGCGAGGAGGTGAAGATCTCCAAGCGCGCCGGTTCCTACGTGACGCTGCGCGACCTGATCGATTGGGTCGGACGCGACGCCGTGCGATTCTTCCTCGTGTCGCGCAAAGCGGATTCGGAATTCACGTTCGACATCGATCTGGCGCTCGCCCAGACCGAGGAGAACCCGGTCTTCTACATTCAATATGCGCACGCGCGCGTGTGCAGCGTCTTCAGACAACTGCAGGACAAAGGGCTCGAGCACGATCGTGAGCTCGGCGAGAGCAATTTCCATCGGCTCACCGAGCCGCACGAGATCGCGCTGATCCGCCGGCTGACTTCGTATCCGGAAGTGCTCGAGAAAGCCGCCGACGATCTCGAGCCGCATCAGATTGCGTACTACTTGCGCGAGCTCGCCGGCGAGTTCCATACCTATTACAACGCGCACAAGTTCATCGTCGACGACGCCGAATTGCGCAACGCTCGGCTCAACCTCGTCGCCGCAACCAGGCAGGTACTGGCGAACGGATTGAAGATCCTGAGCGTCTCGGCGCCGGAGAAAATGGAGCGCGAAGAAAAGGCAGCAACGGAATAGCAGATCAAGCAAGCGATGCTGCGATTGCGGCACGTTCGGACTGCTTCCTGCGCTGTGCGCTAACAGACATGACTCGAGGACTCACTGACCGCTAGGCTCATTCCATGCCCCGCGATTACAAACATGCCAAGCGCCGTTCCTCGGACAGCCTGTCTGGCGTAGCCGGTTTCGTTTTGGGTCTGGCCGTCGGACTGACGGTCGCGATGGCCGTGTACTTATACGACCGCCGACCTGCTGCACGGCTTGCCCAATCGACGAGCGCTCCGCTCACCAAGGAAGAAGCGACCAGGCCTCCCGAGCCGGCGCCGGCCTCGCAAGCCGAGCAGCAGTTCGATTTTTACGAGATGCTGCCGAAGTTCGAGGTGATCATCCCCGAAGACGGCGGCAGAGTTGCGCCGGAAGCCGCAGCCGGTCGCCCGATCCAAAAGCCTGGCGCCTATTACTTGCAGGCGGGTTCTTTCCGCAATCACGCCGATGCCGATCGCGTCCGCGCGCTCATTGCGCTACAGGGCATCGAATCGAAGATTCAGAAAGTGACCATCGACAAGGACACTTGGCATCGCGTCCGCATCGGCCCGATCACGAACCTGCAGAAGCTCGAAGACACGCGCAGCAAGCTGCGGCAAGCGCAAATCGATCCGTTGGTGATTCGCGTCGGCGACTGAGTCGCCGGCGCAGGCGACAGCCAACAGTAGGCGCAGAAAGCGCGCTTCGCGCGCCCCTACCTTCAGCCTTCAGCCTTCAGCCTTCAGTCCGAAGATCAGCGGCGCACTGCGCCTCAGTCTTCTGCCAACTGGCGGAAATCCACGCCCAGCGACCGTAGCTTGCGATACAAGTGCGTGCGTTCCATGCCCACGCGCTTGGCGAGCTGGCCGACTTTGCCGTTGCATAGAATCAGCTGCTGTTGCAGATACGCGCGCTCGAAATGTTCGCGCGCTTCGCGTAACGGCAATGCAAGCAAGTCTTGTTTCACGAGCGGCTCGTTCGCCGGTGCGCGCGAAGCAAGCTCGCGCTCGATCTCTTCGAGCTTGATCTCTTCTTCGCCGCCCATGATCAGGAGCCGCTGCACGAGATTTTTCAGCTCGCGCATATTGCCGGGCCACGGGTAGTTGCGCAGGCGATTCTGCGCGGCCACGCTGAAACGCCGGAACGGCAGGCGTTCTTCATCGACGAGCCGATCGACGAAATAGCGCAGCAAATCGGGCACGTCCTGCGCGTATTCGCGCAACGGCGGCACTTTGATCGTGATGACGTTCAGTCTCGAGAGCAGCTCGAGCGTGACATTACCGCCGTACTCTCCAGACAGGATTCTCGGCGAAGCCGAACCGATGATGCGGACATTGAGCTTCGTCGGCGTGGCGCTGCCGATGCGCGTGATCGTTTTCGTCTCGAGCGCTGCGACGAGCAATCCTTGCGCGGTGCGCGGCAAATCCTCGATGCCGTTGACGAACAGCACCCCGCCTGCGGCCTGCTCGAACACACCGGCGTGCACGCCCGATGCATCTTCGGTTCCTTGCATGACCGCTGCGGCGCCGTCGTCGGAAAGACCCGTCGCCACCAACTGCACGAATGGGCCTTTCGCACGCGGGCTGATGGAATGAATGTAGCGCGCGAACGCCTCTCGACCCGATCCGGGCTCGCCGACGATGAGCAACGGCGTGTCGTGCGGCGCGACCTGTTGGACCTGTTCACGCAGCGCTTGCATCACCGGGCTGCGACCGACCGGCGCAATGAGCGGCGGCACGAGCGTGCGAGTCGCCTGACGTTTCGTGCGGCCCGCATCGAGTGCGCGCTCGACGGTGCGCAAGAGTTTGGCCAGCGACAGCGGCTTCTCGACGAAATCGAACGCGCCGAGACGCGTCGCTTCGACGGCCGTTTCGACCGTGCCGTGACCGGACATCATTACGACCGGACACGACGTGCCGTTGACCTGCGACCACTCTCGAAGCAGCGTGATGCCGTCGGTGTCGGGCATCCAGATGTCGAGCAGGATCAAATCGGGATCGTGCTGGGCGCGGATTTGACGCGCTTGCTCGGCATCCGCTGCCACGTCGACTTCATAGCCTTCGTCCGCGAGGATCTCCTTCAGGAGTCCGCGGATCTCGGCCTCGTCATCCACGACCAGAATGCGAGCTGCACTCATGCACGTTCTCTCCTCGGTCCAGACCGTCGCTCCCGTAGCGTACCGCTGATCGCGCGATCCGTCGCCTCGAGAGGCAACGCGATCCGCACGCAGGCACCGCCGGTACGGCGGTTTTCAGCCTCGATCCTTCCGCCGTGTTCTTCGACGATTTTCTTCACGATTGCAAGTCCGAGCCCGGTGCCCTTGGGTTTCGTCGTGACGTACGGGTCGAATACTTGTCCTATCACATCGGTGCGAAATCCGGGACCGTTGTCTTCCACGCAGATTTGCGCGTACTCGATGCCGGCGATCTCGATGCGACGGGTTTCGATACTGATACGCGGATCGGGGTTGCCTTCCAACGCTTCGAGGGCATTTGCCAGCAGATTATGGATAATTTGGCGCAATCGGCCGCGATCCGCCTCGATGTGCCCGATGGCGGGATCGAGCGTGAGCTGCGGACGAGGTTTCTGCGGCAGGCGGTACAGCTCCACGACTTCGCCGATGAGTTGATTCAGATCGAAGCGCGTGATGTCCATCGCCGGCGCCCGCGCGTACTCGCTGAACGCATTGACCATCTCCTTCATCGCTTCGACCTGTTGCACGATCGTATGCGTCGCCCGGTCGAGCACCTGCGCGTCAGCTTCGTTCATCGAGCTGAGCAATTTGTGCCGCAACCGCTCAGCCGACAATTGGATCGGCGTCAGCGGATTCTTGATCTCGTGCGCGAGCCGCCGCGCCACCTCGCCCCACGCAGCTTCGCGCTGCGCCTGTAACAAAGTGGTGATGTCGTCGAACACGATGACGACGCTCTCGGCGCCAGGCTCTTCGCTCGATAGCGTCGTGCATGCGCACATGAGCACACGCCGCGCCGACTCTCCCTGCAGCACGAGTTGCTCGCGCCATTCGATCTCGCCTGCATCCAGATGCAGCAGGCATGCCTCGCCGAACTGCCGGAACAGCGCACTGCTTTGCGCCGCTTCGGCAAACGGCTTGCCGACACACGCTTCGATGTCGGTGCCGAGGATCGCTCCGGCGGCACGGTTGACGGTACGAATCGTGCGGTCCGGCGCCAGCGAGATCACACCCGTCGACAAACGCGCCAGGATGACCGCTAGGTTCGCACGCTCGGCTTCGACCGCCTGTTGGCTGCGGCGCGCTTCCTCTCGCGCTCTTGCCAGACGCTTCGTCATGTCGTTGAACGAATGCACGAGAATGCCCATCTCGTCGTGCGACGTGAGCGGCAAGCGCATGTCGAAATCGCCTTTCGCCACCGCGCGCGTTCCCGCAACGAGATCCTGAATCGGACGTACGAGCCGCCGTGCCGCCCAGAACGCGCCGTACAACGACGCGAACAACGAGAGCAGCAGCACCAAGGTCAAGGTCAGCGTGAAACTGTCCTTGAGCGGCTCGCGCAATCGCGCCTTCTCGCCATAGAGCTGATAGGCCGACTCGACCGTATCGGCCAGCTCGCCGAGACGGCGCTCGATCGTGTACGTCGCGGCGACGATGCGCGGCTCGAGATCGGGCATGCTGCGCGGCAATTGCACCGCCGTGCGCACGATGTAGCCGCCGCCGGCAACAGGTTCGAGCGCCACGAAGTGACGACCTTGCCGGACTTGCATGAGCATCTCGTCGCTCAGAACCGTCGAATGAAGCTCGCCGAGCCGATCCGAGCTCGTGCCGATGATGCGTGCCGCGCCGCCGAACAGCGTGAGATCGAGTGCGTCGTAGCGCTCGCGCAGCTCGCCGAGCTTGGCGACAGGATTGTTCGTGTAGGCGAGCTCGTTTGCGATTGCGTACGTACGATCCAGCTGCTCGCGCATGCGCAGGTCGAGCGTGGCACGCGACAGCGCGAGCACGTTCTCGAGGCTTTGCCGAATCTCGACGTGGAACCAGCTGTCGATGCCGCGATTCAGGAAGACGACGGAAAAATAGAAGACGAGCAGGATCGGCAGCATCACGAGCGCCGCCAACATCCACACCATGCGCGCTTCGAGCCGCGAGCCGACGACCCGTCGGCGCCAATCGCGAACGAGCTGTACGAGCCGCCCGCCGATCAGGATCAACAGTACGATCAAGCCCGCGACATTGATCGCGACGATCACCGGATGCAGCGAGCTGAAGTCCGCCGATTGCTGCACCGTCTGCGCCATCATCAGCAGCGCAGCCATCCATAGGCCCGAGCCGATGAGCACGAGCACCGAAACGATCGTGCGCTTTACAGTCGCGGCGACCATCTGTACCACTCGCTGCGCTGCCGCCAATCGTCCGCCCAGAACAACACGAAGCGCAAGGCATCCGGCATCGTGCGCACATCGAGGCTGGCGCGCAGGCCGATCTCGTAACGCCGTGACTCGGGAATCAGCGCCCGATCGAGGATCGGCAGATCCTGAATCACGCGCATCGAATCGAGCGCCGCATCGAGCGTCGCGTACGAGGTTTGCTCGCCGCTGTTGAGGTTGCGCACGAGATAGCGGGAGCTCAACGCATGAAAGACGAGCTCGTAGCGCTGTTCGAGCGCTGCGATCGTGTCGTCCAACCAGAAGCGTCGGCTGCGTTGGATGACGATCTCGAGATTCAGCGTCAGCGGAACGCCCTCACGAACAGCCGCCCGGGCGCCTTCCGGCAGCTCGAAATCGATCGTCGTGCTGAGCAGGTACACCGAGTCGGACGCCTCGACGTACGCCGAACGCACTTCCATGCGTTGCTGCCCGAATGCGTCCGTTGCAGCGAGTAAAAGCAGCAAAACGGCGACCGCCTTCAGGCAGGTCGCACCGATACGAATTCGTTCAGCAATTGTCGTTGTTACAGTCGCTTGCACCCGGCTTCAGCCTTTGGTCTTTTCCAGGCAAGCATAATAGAAGCCGTCCATTCCGGCTGTCCCAGCCGCAATCCGATAGCCGATATCGCTCGGCGCCTCGATGCCCAGCGCACGCAGCGCCTCTTGCGTGACATCTTTCGCCTCGCGACGGCGCTCGAGAAAACTGCCGATGACCTCGCTGTTCTCGGCACGCAGTGCAGAACAGGTTGCGTACACGAGTCGTCCGCCGGGGGCGAGCAGCGGCCAGAGCGCATCGAGCAATTTCGCCTGACGCGCAGCCAGCGCTGGAATGTCCTCGCTGCGGCGAAGCAGCTTGATATCCGGATGACGGCGAATCACGCCGGTACCCGAGCACGGCGCATCGAGCAGGATACGGTCGAAGGGCATGCCATCCCACCACGCGCCCGGCTGCTCCGCATCGCCGACGATCGCTTGGGCTTCGAGCGCCAAGCGAGCGAGATTGCGCTTGACGCGTTCCAAGCGCTCTGCAGACACATCGAGCGCAACCAGATCGATCTTCGGCTCGAGCTCGAGCAAGTGGCCAGTCTTACCGCCGGGCGCAGCGCATGCGTCGAGAATGCGCTCGCCCGCGCGCGGCGCAACGAGTCGTGCAGCGAACTGCGCGGCGGCATCCTGCATCGAAACGAGCCCTTCATCGAATCCCGGCAATGCGTTCACGTCCACTGCGCGCGCCAACAGCAGGGCTTCGCCTCCGAAACGGCTGTCTGCGATCTCCAAACCCGCAGTTTGCAACCGCTCGCGATACGCTGCGGCCGATGTACGGAGTCGATTGACGCGAATCCAGAACGGCGGACGCGCATTGTTGGCATCCAGCACGTTGGCGAAGTCCTCTGGGAAATCTTTGCGCAACATATCCACGAGCCAACGTGGGTGCGCAGTTCTGAGCGAAATGTCGCGATCGATCTCTGCCAGCAATGCGCTGCCTTCGCGCTGACATCGACGCAGGATTGCATTCACGAGCCCGGCGGCGCGCGGACGTTTCAACACGCGAGCGGCATTCACCGTCTCCGCAACGACAGCATGCGGCGGAATGTCCGTGTACAGGAGTTGGCAGAGTCCCACGATGGCTAGCGCGCGGATCTCGGGTTCGAGACGCTGTTGCGGACGGGCGAGCAACTTCCCCAAGAGCGCATCGAGCCGGATGAACCAGCGAACGCTGTCGTAGGTGAGCGTACGTGCCAGTCCTCGCTCGTGCGGCGAGCCGTCGAGCTCCCTCAATGCATCGAGCGAGCGCCCGGCGAGGACTTGGGCGACATCTGCGGCAGCGCGCGCACGAATCTCAGCCGAGGAAATCATGCTCCTAGCACAGCGTCGGTGAGCCGCTGACCCCGAGCAAATTCCGGTGCGCTCGTTGGTTTACGCCCCGCAAGCTGTACACGCGTCAGCACGAGTGTTCCGACGCCAGTCGCCACATGAATCCCCTGCTCGTCGATGCCGATCACTTGGCCAGGCGCCGCATTGGGCGATTGCGGCCTGGCGACCGCTTCCCACACGCGAAGCTGTTGACCGTGCAACGTCGTTTCCGCTATCGGCCATGGATTGAACGCTCGTACGCGGCGCTCGATATCGAGCGCCGGGCGCCGCCAATCGATGCGCGCCTCCTCCTTGGTCACTTTCGCCGCGTAGGTCACGCCTTCCGCGGGCTGCGGCCGCGCGGACAGCGAGCCATCTGCGATACCGTCGAGCGCTTCCAACAGTGCTTCCGCACCTAGCCTCGACAACCGATCGTGCAGCGTCGCGCTCGTATCCGTGGGCTCGATCGGCACGCGACGCTTGAGCAGTACCGGCCCCGTGTCGAGGCCTGCATCCATGCGCATGATCGTGACGCCCGTTTCGGTATCACCCGCTTCGATGGCACGTTGGATCGGCGCAGCGCCGCGCCAACGAGGCAGCAGCGATGCATGAATGTTGATACAGCCGAGCCGCGGTACGTCGAGCACCGCTTGCGGAAGAATCAATCCGTAGGCGACCACGACCATGACATCGGGCTCGAACGCTGCGAGGCGCGCAATTTGTTCATCGTCGCGCAGTTTCAGCGGTTGCTCGATGTGCAGACCGTGATCGAGCGCGCAGCGTTTCACCGGACTGATCGCAAGCTTCTGGCCGCGGCCGGCTGGCCGGTCCGGCTGCGTATACACAGCGACGACGCGATGCTCCGATTTGAGCAACGCCTCCAAGGCGGGAACCGCAAACTCCGGCGTACCCGCAAAGACGATGGATAGAGAGGTGGTCACGAAAAGGCTACAGGCTACGGGCTACAGACAAGGGCTCTGGGCGCTGGCAAGAATTCTTGCGCTTTGCGCGCCCTCCTCACCGCGACACTTGATGTGCAGGATGCATGAATGCCGCGATCGCAGTATGCGTAAGAGCGGCCCCCCGAGGTAAGGCGATTCATGCGCGCTTTGCGCGCCTCGCTGTCAACTATCCACTGTCGACCAACAATTCTTGCCGGCGCCCAGCGCCGGCTTCGCACGGTGACCAATCTGCAATGGATCGTCAACCTGTCCGCTGACAGTGACGGCTCGCAGCCGATCCGAGCGGAAAACCGCTCGGAGCGATCTGCCGAACTGCGAAGGGATTAGACGGCCGAGCGCGCCGCAGGCACGCGCTCGCGGCGATCCTTCTCGAGCTTCTTGCGGATACGCGTGCGCTTGAGCTCCGAGAGGTAGTCGACGAACAGCTTGCCCTCAAGATGATCCATCTCGTGCTGGATACACACGGCGAGCAATCCCGTCGCCTCGATTTCGGTTTCCTTGCCGTCACGGTCGAGGGTGCGGACGCGCACCTTTTCCGCACGCTTCACTTTGTCGTAGATGCCCGGCACCGACAAACAGCCTTCCTCGCTCTCCGCCGTCCCCTCGCGGGACAGAATCTCGGGATTGATCAGCGCAATCGGCTGACTGCGGTCCTCGGACACGTCGATGACGATGACCCGCTTGTGCACGTTGACCTGTGTCGCCGCCAGGCCGATGCCCGGCGCGGCGTACATGGTCTCGAACATGTCGTCGATGAGCTTGCGAATGCTCGCATCGACCTGGGTCACGGGCGCGGCCTTGGTTCGAAGCCGCGGATCGGGAAATTCGAGAATGGGAAGTAGTGCCATGACGCGAAGATGGCTGCACCGAACGAAAAAATCCAGTAGACAAGACCAATCGTCCTATTAGACGACAGCAATCGTCCATGGCTCCAGCCGGATCGTCGGCCCAGCCCCGCCATTCCCAAATCATGGCCGTCCGCCCGGTCCGGACAGAACCAAGTGAGAACCACGTCTCGCCCTCAAAGCGCGTTCGTACACTCCTTGTAATGATGCTGATAAAGTTCGGTCGCCGTTCAACTTAATGTCGGTGTTTCTGCTTCAAGCAGGCACTTTGGTGCAATGCAGCGAGGCACGGACTCGAGCGGCAGCCGTGCGGCGCGATCAAAAGCGATCAACGCGCGCTGACGGTCGGTCCTCCGGTTCAAAATGGAGCTTGATAGGCGCATGAAATCGGCGACTTACCCTCTTCGCGCAACGCTCGTGCTCAGCCTCGTTGCAGGATTGACCGTTTTCACCGGGCTGACCCCCGCCACTGCTCAAGACTCGACGCGCACGATCGCGACCGGCAGCAACATCCCGCTGGCTGCGAATGCGCCCGACGAGTACGTCGTCAAACCCGGCGATACGCTATGGGACATCTCCAAGACCTTCCTGCGCGATCCCTGGTACTGGCCGGAGATCTGGTACGTCAATCCCCAGGTCGAGAACCCTCACCTTATTTATCCGGGCGATGTGCTGAAGCTCGTCTATATCGACGGCCGGCCGCGCCTGACGATCGCCGAACGCGCCGAGGGCGGCGCCGGCACGAAGCGTCTGTCGCCGCAAGTGCGACGCGAGCCGCTGAGCCGCGCGATCGCGGCCGTTCCGCACGACGTGATCGCCAGCTTCACGAGCCGCCCGGTCCTGCTCGACAAGCAGCAGGTGAACCGCGCGCCGTACTTGGTCGCCATGCGCGATGGCCACGTCATCGGCGGCATCGGCAACGAGATCTACGCACGCGGTATCAAGGACGCGCCGCCCGAGACCCGCTACAGCATCATCCACGTGGAAGGCGAGCTCATCGATCCGGATACGAGGAAGCTGCTCGGCTATACGGGCGTGTACGTCGGTTCGGGCTCGGTGGTCGCTTCCGGCGATCCTGCGAAACTCGTGCTGACCGAGACGACGCGCGAAGCGCTCCAAGGCGACAAGCTCTTCCCCGAGCCCACCGAACCGGGTGCCGATTTCGTGCCGCATGCGCCTGAACGGGACGTGGACGCGGCCATCATCGCCGTTCGGGACGCGAGCATCATCGGCCAGTATCAAGTCGTCGCACTCAATCGCGGCACGCGCGCCGGGCTCGAGGCGGGCCACGTGCTTGCGGTTCAGAAGAAGGGCGACGTCGTGATGGACAAGTATTCGAAGGGCGGACTGAATGCGAGCTCCGTCGTCAGCAAGCGGGGCAAGGCCGTCCAATTGCCGTCCGAGCGCGTCGGCCTCGTCATGATCTACAGCGCCTACGAGAACATGAGCTTTGCGCTGGTCATGGAAGCCACGCACGAGATCAAGGAAGGCGACCGCGCGACGAATCCTTGAGCGTCGATGCCGCTTCCGAGCGCCGCGTCCCGTTGAGGACCCGATCTCGGCAGTGCGCGGCTTGCATCGGAGGATGACGACGCGTCAGTATTGAGCGTCGTCAATCGCCGTCCCGTGAACTCATGGATGAGCTCACTGCTTCTCTCGCACTGGCACGCGTTTCGAGCCTCGATGCACACCGCGTGCGCGCCTTGCTCTCGGATTCTGCCGATTGCACCGAGCTGGTCAGCTCGCCTGCGCTGCTGCGCAGCCGCGGCGTTTCATCCAACGTCATCGCGTCGCTGCACCGCGCACTTGCGGAAGTCCCAAACGATTTGCGCTGGCTCGAACGTCCCGACCATCATTTCGTGCCGTGGCATAGCCCGCTGTATCCGCCGCTGTTGAACGAGCTACCGGACCCGCCGGTTGCATTGTTCGTGCGCGGCAATCCGACGTTGCTCAGCATGCCGCAGCTTGCGATCGTCGGTTCGCGCAATCCCACACCGGGCGGACGCGAGACGGCGCGCGAGTTTGCCGCGCAGCTCGCACGCTGCGGATTCGTCATCACGAGCGGACTTGCAAGCGGCATCGATACCGCAAGCCATGCCGGTGCGCTCGAAACGCACGGCACGACGATCGCCGTGTGCGGTACCGGGCTCGACATGACGTATCCGCGCATCAATGCAGATCTCGCCGAGCGAATCGCAGAGCGCGGCGCGTTGGTCAGCGAGTTTCCGCTCGGTACGCCGCCGAAGCGCAGCAACTTTCCGCGACGGAACCGCATCATTTCGGGCTTGTCTTTGGGCACGCTCGTCGTCGAAGCGGCGCTCAGAAGCGGCTCGCTGATCACGGCGCGGCTGGCCGCCGAGCAAGGCCGCGAGGTGTTCGCGATCCCCGGCTCGATTCGCAACGCGCAGGCGCGCGGCTGTCATCGGCTGATCCGAGACGGCGCGAAGCTGGTGGAAACGGCACAAGACATATTCGAGGAGCTGCGCCCACTTACCGGTGCTCTGGCTGCGTTCGACTCGGGTATTCACGCACCCGAAAGAGAGGCGAATCCCGACAGCCTATTGCACAAGGGATACCAAATCCTGTTAGATGCGCTCGGCTTCGAGCCGGCCGGCGTGGACCTTCTGGTCGAGCGTACCGGGCTTCGAGCCGACGAGGTGGCTTCGATGTTGCTCGTTCTCGAGCTCGAGGGGCACGTCGAATCCTGCCCAGGCGGTCTCTACTTCCGGCACGCAAAGAGATTGAAATGAAGGAAAGCGTTCTCGATATCTTGATTTATCTATTCGAGAATTACTTCGACGCCGACGCCGATTCAGCACCCGAGCCCAACCGCGAAACGCTCAAGGAAGAATTGGAACGAGCCGGATTCTCGGAGCGTGAAGTGAATCGGGCGCTCGATTGGTTGGAGCAGCTTGCCGCGGATTCCAGCCGCCTGAGCACTGCCCCGACCTCCAAAGCAATTCGCATTTTCAACGCTCGCGAATTGGCGCGATTGGATACGGATTGCCGCGGCTTCATTTTGTATCTCGAGAACGTCGGAATACTGAACGCCGCACAGCGTGAGCTCGCGATCGATAGATTGATGGCGCTCGATGCGACGCACATCGACATCGAGCAAGTGAAATGGGTGGTATTAATGGTGCTGTTCAGTCAGCCCGGCCAGGAAAGCGCATATTTGCGCATGGAGGATCTGGTCTTCGAGAATCGCATGGACATCGTGCACTGAACGCGGGTAGACATATAGAGAATGATGCACCGCGGACCGCCGCGGTTTCTTTTTTATTGTAGAGGGCCCACCGTTGACGTTGCCCCGCGTTGCGGGGAAGCGGAACTCGGATGAAGCCGTTCGCTATGGAGCAGAAGAACCTCGTCATTGTCGAATCGCCGGCCAAGGCGAAAACGATCAAGAAATATCTCGGGAAGAATTTCGAGGTACTCGCTTCCTATGGCCATGTGCGCGATCTCGTTCCGAAGGAAGGCGCGGTCGATCCGCAGAACAACTTCGCGATGCGCTATCAGGTCATCGAGAAGAACGAGAAGCACGTACAGGCGATTGCACGCGCACTGAAAAAGGCCGATGCGCTGTACCTCGCAACCGACCCGGACCGCGAAGGCGAAGCGATCTCCTGGCATCTGACCGAGCTCCTGAAACAGCTGAATGCGCTCGACGACAAGGACGTGCATCGCGTCGTGTTCTACGAGATCACGCGCAATGCCATCCGCGAGGCCATCCAGCACCCACGCAGCATCTCGCTCGATCTCGTGAACGCGCAGCAGGCGCGGCGCGCGCTCGACTATCTGGTCGGCTTCAATCTTTCGCCGCTGCTATGGAAGAAGGCCGGACTCCCGGGCGCATCGGCCGGCCGCGTACAAAGCCCGGCGCTACGCATGATCTGCGAGCGCGAGGAGGAGATCGCACGCTTCGTACCGCGCGAGTACTGGACGATCGATGCCGACGCCGAAAAAGCGGCGCAGACTTTCCCGGCGCGATTGATCGAGTATCGCGGCGACAAGGTCGAGCAATTCACGGTCACGAACGAGACGCAGGCTAGCGAGGTCCGACAGGCGATCGAACAGGCCGCGCAAGACAAGCTCGTCGTCGTCAACATCGACCGCAAGCAGCGCAAGCGCAATCCGTCTCCGCCGTTCACGACCTCGACGCTACAACAAGAAGCCGCACGCAAGCTCGGTTTCGGCGCGCAGCGTACGATGCGCATCGCGCAGCAGCTCTACGAAGGCGTCGATTTCGGCGAAGGCGCCGTCGGTCTTATCACTTACATGCGTACCGACTCGGTGAATCTCGCCGCCGAAGCCGTGCAGGAGATGCGCCAAGTCATCGAACGGATGTTCGGCAAAGACGCGCTACCCGAAGCGCCGCGCGTCTACAAGACGAAATCGAAGAACGCGCAAGAGGCACACGAGGCCATCCGTCCGACGTCCGCCTCGATCACGCCGGAGCAGCTCGAAGGCAGGATCGATCCGGATCAATGGAAGCTCTACACATTGATCTGGAAACGCGCGCTCGCCAGCCAGATGGAGCCGGCGGTGTACGACACGATTGCCGTCGATCTCGTGCCGGGCGAGAAGGCAGCGCGCGAAGGCGCGGTGGCCGTATTGCGTGCGAACGGCTCGACGCTCGTAAAGCCGGGCTACATCGCCGTCTACAAGGAAGGCCAGGACGATGCGCCCGAAGACGAGAACGATCGCATCCTGCCGGCGATGGAAGTCGGCGATACGTTGCGTCTGGTTGCGATTCGTCCCGAGCAGCACTTCACCGAGCCGCCGCCGCGATATTCGGAAGCGAGCCTCGTCAAGGCGCTCGAAGAGTACGGCATCGGCCGTCCGTCGACGTACGCGACGATCATTCAAACGCTGATCGGCAAGAAGTACTGCGAGCTCGTCAATCGCCGGTTCGTGCCGACCGATCTGGGCAAGATCGTCAACAAGTTCCTGACCCGCAACTTCGAGCACTACGTCGACTATGGTTTCACGGCCAAGATGGAAGACGATCTCGACGAGATCGCCGACGGCCGGGAGGAATGGGTGCCGGTGCTCGACCGGTTCTGGAAAGAGTTCAAGAATCAGGTCGAATACGTCGACAAGAACATCACACGCGACGACATCTCCGAAGCGCGCGAGCTCGGCGTCGATCCCGTGTCGGGTCGGCCGATTTCGGTGCGCTACGGAAAATATGGACCGTTCGTACAAGCCGGTACGAAGGACGACAAGGAAAAGCCGAAGTTCGCGAGCCTGCGCCCGCATCAGCGCATGGACACGATCACGCTCGAGGAAGCGCTCGAGCTCTTCAAGCTGCCGCGCACGCTCGGCCACATGCCAACCGGCGAGCCGATCAAGGTCGCCATCGGTCGGTTCGGGCCATACATTCAATACGGCCCCAAGAAGTTCGTCTCGATCAAGGACGACGATCCTTATGAAATCGAGCTGCCGCGCGCGATGGAGCTCATTCGTGCGAAGGAGGAGCTCGATGCCAATCGCATCATTCTGGACTTCCCTGAAGCCGGCATTCAGGTCCTGAACGGACGCTTCGGTCCGTACGTCACGGATCGCGTGAAGAACGCCAAGATTCCGAAGGAGCGCGACCCGAAGACGCTCACGCTCGACGAATGCCGCGAGCTGTTGGCTGCTGCGCCGGTACGGCGCGGCCGCTTCGGCGCGAAGACGCCGGCGAAACAAGCGGCGAAAGAAACTTCGGCCAAGGAACCTAAAGCACCGCTCGCGGAAGTGGTCAAGCTGGAGAAGCCGGCAGCCAAGAAGAAGGCCACAGCGAAGACGGCCACGCCCAAGGCAGCCGCCAAGTCCGCGGCGGCGAAAACCGCGAAAGCCAAGGTGGCGAAATCGGCGAAAACGGCCAAAACGGCGAAAGTCGCTCGAAAATAACGCCGGCGACGGCCGCGCTACAGCGCACCGCACGCAAGCGGCGCAAGAGCGGTTACTCTTTGCGCCGTCATCGCTGATTCGGAAGATTCCGTATGTCCGCCGACTACGACGCCCAGAGCGTTTTGACTTACCTGCGCGATCTGCAGGATCGCATTTGCGCTGCGCTCGAAAACATCGACGGTAAGGCGAAGTTTCGCCGCGATGCTTGGCAGCGCGCCGAAGGCGGCGGCGGGGAAACGCGTGTGCTGCGCGGCGGCAATGTGTTCGAACAGGCTGGCGTCAACTTCTCGCATGTCATGGGCAAGAAACTGCCGCCGAGCGCGACCGCCCAGCGTCCCGAGCTGGCCAATGCCGAATGGCTGGCGATGGGCGTTTCGCTCGTGATTCATCCGTTGAATCCTTATGTGCCGACGACGCATGCAAACGTGCGGTTCTTCGCCGCACAAGGCGTGTCGGGCTCGGCATGGTGGTTCGGCGGAGGTTTCGATCTCACGCCGTTCTATCCATTCGAGGAAGACGTGCTGCATTGGCATCGCACTGCCGCAGCCGCCTGCGCCCCGTTCGGCGAAGACGTCTATCCGAAACACAAGGACTGGTGCGACAAGTATTTTTTCTTGAAACACCGCAACGAAACCCGCGGTGTGGGCGGCTTGTTCTTCGACGATTTGAACGAATGGGGTTTCGAACGCTGCTTCGACTATCTGCGCAGCGTCGGCGATCATTTCCTGCCAGCGTATCTACCCATCGTCGAACGCCGCAAAGATCTGTCGTACGGCGACCGCGAGCGGCAGTTCCAACTCTACCGCCGCGGCCGCTACGTCGAATTCAATCTCGTGTACGACCGCGGCACCGCGTTCGGCCTGCAATCGGGCGGACGCACCGAATCCATCTTGATGTCGCTGCCTCCGCTCGTACGCTGGGAATACGACTGGCATCCAGAGCCCGGCTCGCCCGAAGAGCGCCTGTACAAGGACTTTTTGAAGCCGCGAGACTGGCTCCGAGAGCTGAGCTGAGCATTGCTCAGCTCAGCAGTTCGTCAACTCGCAACTAAATGAACTATCGCCACGCCTTCCACGCCGGCAACTTCGCGGACGTGCACAAGCATCTCGTGCTCGTCGCGTTGCTCGAGCGTTTGAAGCGCAAGCCCAAACCGATTCTGTTCTTGGACACGCACGCGGGTCGCGGGCGTTACGACTTGCAGTCGACGGATGCGACGCGCGGCGGAGAATGGGTCGACGGTATCGGGCGACTGGCGGGTGCGACGCTCGAATCCGAAGACGGGCGCCGCTATCTCTCGCGCTGCGAGGTCGGCAATGAGGCGCTGCGCTATTACAGCGGCTCACCGATGCTCGCGTTGCGCAGTTTGCGGGAGATCGATCGGCTCGTCTTCGTCGAAAAACAACCAATGGAAGCCGTCGCACTCGAACGCGAGCTGCCGCGCCGGCGCAATGTCGCGGTGGTGTGCGGCGACGGCTATACCGCGCTGAAAACGTATCTGCCGCCGAAAGAAAATCGCGGGCTCGTGCTGATCGATCCGCCCTACGAAGCAGACAACGAATTCACGCAAGTCGAGCGCGCGCTCGTGTTCGGCTTGTCGCGTTGGCCGAACGGCGTGTTCGCCGCCTGGTACCCGATCAAAGCCTCGCGCGAGGCGCAACGCCTGCACGCTACGCTCGTGAAATCCGGCCTTCGCAAACTTTTGCTCGTCGAACTCTCGATTCGCCCGCAAGACTCCCCGCTCGGCCTCAACGGCTCCGGCCTCATCATTGCCAATCCGCCTTGGCAATTCGACACGGAGATTCGACCTGCGCTCGAAGAAGTGCATGCGCTGCTCGATCCGAAAGGAGCGGGAGACGTAAGGGTGGAGTGGCTTGTGCCTGAGTAAGGGAAAAGGGAAAAGGGAAATGGGAAATGGGAAATGGGAAATGGGAAACGACTCGTGATTCGTGAGGCAGGCTGGTCGCTACCGTGGTTGACTGTCAACATGACCCCACACCCACTTTTATCGCTTACCTTCATGGGCCGTGAGTGGTGAGTAGCAGGGCGACGCCTCGCCTTCTTTTCCCTTTTCCCCTTTCCCTTTTCCCGATTCCCTACTCCCCTTTCCCGCTTCCGAGCGCCGCACACCGCACACTCCTTGTACCTGAAGCAGCTCACCAAGTGATCGTTCACCATGCCCGTGGCTTGCATGTGGGCGTAGATGATCGTGCTGCCGACGAACTTGAAACCGCGTTTCTTGAGATCCTTGCTCAGCGCATCCGACTCCGGCGTGGTGACCGGCACTTCCTTCGTCGAACGGAACTTGTGCTGAATCGGTTTGCCGCCGACGAAGCTCCACAAGTACTCGGCAAAGCTGTCGTTGCGACTCTTGAACTCTAGATAGGCGCGGGCGTTGCCGATGGCCGCTTCGATCTTCGCGCGGTTGCGGATGATGCCCGCATCGTTCATCAGCCGCGCGATATCGCGCTTGCCGAAACGCGCAATCTTCTCCGGATCGAATCCCGCAAACGCCGCGCGATAGCCTTCGCGCTTGTTCAGCACCGTCGACCAGGACAAACCGGCCTGAGCACCTTCGAGAATCAAGAACTCGAATTGCGTCTGGTCATCCCAAACCGGCACGCCCCACTCCTCGTCGTGGTAGCGCAGATAGAGATCGTTTCCCCCGAGGGGCCAGGTGCAGCGTTTGAGCATAGGCGACAGGCCACAGGCAACGGCAAGAAAGGTTGCTACCGAATCTTGTCAGCGAATGTCCACATTAGCGAGATCGCCGCTCATTTGGTTCCGGTACTACCTCGCTCTCGGGTCATCCATGGCCCCACTGGGACCGTCGCCCGTTGCCCGTAGCCCGAAGCCCACATCGCCTGTAGCCTATACGCCAGTTCCTCATTGATGCACTGCCACTATGAATCGCGATTTCGGCGAATTCCCCCGTGTCCGCATGCGGCGTATGCGCCGCGACGAGTTCTCGCGCCGTCTGATGCGCGAAAACACGCTGTCGGCGGACAACTTGATCTATCCCATGTTCGTCATCGAGGGCTCGAAGCGCCGCGAGCCCGTGGCCAGCATGCCGGGCATCGAGCGCGTCACGATCGACGAACTCGTGCGGGAAGCGGAGGAGCTCGTCGAGCTGAAGATTCCGGCGATCGCGCTCTTTCCCGTGACCCCGCCGGAAGTGAAGACGGCCGACGGCAAGGAGGCGTGGAATCCGAACGGCCTCGCGCAGCGTGCCGTCAAGGCATTGAAAAAAGCGTTTCCGGAGCTGGGTGTGGTTACGGACGTTGCGCTCGATCCATTCACGACGCACGGTCAGGACGGAATCATCGACGAATCCGGCTATGTGCTGAACGACGTCACCGTCGAAGCGCTCGTCAAACAGGCAATGTCGCATGCCGAAGCCGGAGCAGATATCGTCGCGCCGAGCGACATGATGGACGGCCGCATCGGCGCAATCCGCGAAGCGCTCGAGGTCGCAGGCCACACGAACACTCGAATCCTCGCGTACTCGGCCAAGTACGCATCGAGCTTCTATGGACCGTTCCGAGATGCCGTCGGCTCGGCGGGCAATCTGGGCAAAGGCAACAAATACAGCTACCAGATGGATCCCGCGAACTCGGACGAAGCGCTGCGCGAAGTGGCGCTCGATCTGCAGGAAGGCGCCGACATGGTCATGATCAAGCCGGGCATGCCTTACCTGGACATCGTACGTCGGGTGAAAGACACCTTCGGCGTTCCTACATTCGTCTATCAGGTCAGCGGCGAGTACGCGATGCTGATGGCGGCTTCGCAAAACGGTTGGCTCGACGAACGCGCGGTCGTCCTCGAATCGCTCATGTCGATCCGTCGCGCAGGTGCAGACGGTGTGCTGACGTATTTCGCGAAGAGCGTCGCGCGCTGGCTGCGCGAGAAGTAGCCGCGACTCGTCGAGATTGCACGATCCACGTTTCCGACACTGGTCACGCCATCCGGTCCCGGATGTGCGCTAGTGTGCGCCTATGACTACGCCTAATTTGGACAGATACGCCGTCATCGGCTTCCCTGTGACGCACAGCTGGTCGCCGTTCATTCACGCGATGTTCGCCAAGCAAACCGGCCAGGCCATGACGTACACGCGCATGGAAGTTGCGCCCGAGGATTTCGCGCGCGAAGTAGAAGCCTTCTTTGCGAGCGGCGGTCGCGGACTGAACGTGACGGTGCCGCACAAGCAGGCCGCCTTTCTTCTGATGCGTTATCGAACGCCGCGCGCGGAGATCGCCGGAGCGGTCAACACGATCGCCGTTCAAGAGGACGGAGAACTGCTCGGCGACAACACCGACGGCGCGGGACTCGTCGCCGATCTCAAGCACAACTTGGGGCTGGAGCTTGCCGGCACTCGCGTATTGCTGCTCGGCGCCGGAGGAGCCGCCCGCGGCGTGATCGGTCCCTTGCTCGGCGAAGCTCCCGAGTACTTGGAGATCGCCAACCGCAACGGCGAGCGTGCGGAACAACTAGCTAAAGAGTTTGCGACGCTCGGCAACGTCCACGGCTGCGGCTTCGATGCGATCAGCGCATCGGGCAATTTCGATCTCGTCGTCAATGCGACATCCGCGAGCCTGCAAGAGACGATTCCGCCCATCCCGCCTAACGTGATCGGCCCGACTACGCTCTGCTACGACATGGCTTACGGCAAAGGCGACACCGTATTCACGCGGTGGGCGAAGAGCGCCGGTGCAGGCCGCTCCGAAACCGGCTGGGGCATGCTCGTCGAGCAAGCGGCCGAGTCGTTCTATTTGTGGCGAGGCGTAAAGCCGAATACGAAACCAGTGCTCGATGCACTCAGGAAGGGAATGAGGGAATAAGGGAATAAGGGAAGAAGGGAAAGGGGAAAAGGGAAAAGGGAAAGCGCGCCGTCACTCGTAATTTACATTCGACGATCCAATACCGCTCGTTTCTTCACGCTGTCGACCTTCCTCGATTTCCTCCTTCCCTCATTCCCTATTCCCTTTTCCCCTTTCCCTATTCCCTATTCCCCAAGTAGTCATTCTTGACTTTCACATAGTGTGCCGCCGAGTACGTGAGGAACTCGATCTCGGAAGGCTTCAGCTCGCGCACGCGCCGCGCCGGGCTGCCGACGTACAAGCTGCGTGATTCGAGCCGCTTGCCGGGAGGAACGACGGAACCGGCGCCGATCATGACGAAGTCCTCGACGATGACGTCGTCCAACACGAGCGCGCCCATGCCGATGAGGCACGCATTGCCGATCGTGCAGGCATGCAGTACCGCCCGATGACCGACGGTGACGTCGTCGCCGACGATCAGCTCGCGCCCGCCGGGCCGAAACGGCCCGTCGTGCGTTACGTGCAGCACGCAGCCGTCTTGAATGCTGGTGCGTGCGCCAATATGGATCGAATGCACGTCCCCTCGCACGACTGCGGTCGGCCAGATCGACGAGTCGTCGCCGATCGTGACCTTGCCGATCACTTCAGCGCTCGGGGCGATGTAGACGCGCGCTCCGAGCGTAGGCATCACGCCGAGGTAGGCAGAAATCGTCATGACAGAATCAACTGGTATTGGGGCCGTGCAGACTCACGCCGAAACCGCGCGCAGTCAAGCATCCGGCGCTGTGCGAGGCATCTTTCCCACATCGTCCGGGCTGCGTCGCTACAATCGTAGGCACCGATGACGAGGACATCATGACCAATCCGCTCTTGCATTCCCACGAGCTACCGCCGTTTCCTGCGATTCGCGCCGAGCACGTCGAGCCGGCGATTCGCGAGCTGCTGGAACAGAATCGCACCGCGCTGGAACGCTTGCTCGCGCAAGCCGAACCCACATGGGACTCGCTCGTCGTCCCGCTCGAAGAGATGCAGCATCGTCTGGCGCGCACTTGGTCGCCGGTCGGACATTTGAACGGCGTGATGAACAGCGACGAGCTGCGCTCGGCATACAACGCATGTTTGCCGCTTCTCACTGCTTGGCAAACGGAGCTCGCCCAAGACGAACGGCTTTACCGGGCTTATGAGCACATCCTGCGCAACGAAGCAGATCGTCTCGATCGCAGCCAACGCAAGCTCCTCGAGAATGCGTTGCGCGATTTTCGGCTTGCGGGCGTTGCGTTGCCGCCGGAGAAGAAACAACGCTTCAAAGAGGTGATGGAACAGCTCGCGACGCTGCAGTCGAAGTTCGACGAGAACGTGCTGGATGCAACGAATGCATGGTCGAAGCACGTCACCTCTGCCGAGGAGCTGCGAGGCCTACCGACACCGATCGTCGAGCGCGCGCGTGCAGCCGCACAGGCGCAAGGCAAGGAAGGCTGGCTGTTCGAGCTCGATCCGCCGAACTACCAAGCCATCCTGATGCACGCCGAGCACGAGCCGTTGCGACGCGAGTTCTATACGGCATGGTCGACGCGCGCCTCGGATCAAAGCCCGCTCGGCGATCGGTGGGACAACAGCGTGCTGATGGGACAGATTCTCGCGCTGCGTCACGAGCTCGCCAATCTGGTCGGCTATCGAAACTACGCCGAATATTCGCTCGCCACGAAAATGGCGTCGTCGGTCGAAGAAGTGCGCTCATTCCTCGAAGAGCTCGCGTCGAAGAGTCGCCCGGTGGCGCAACGCGAATACGACGAGCTCGTCGCCTTGGCCGGCCGGCCGCTCAATGCCTGGGACGTTTCGTTCTACGGCGAACGGCTGAAGCAACAGCGCTTTCAGCTTTCCGAAGAGGCATTGCGTCCGTACTTCCCGTTGCCGCGCGTGCTCGCCGGCATGTTCTCGGTCGCCGAACGTCTCTACAACGTGAAGATCGTCGAGCGCACGGGCGTCGACGTGTATCACCCGGACGTGAAGCTGTACGACATCTTGAATCCGGACGGTTCGCGCCGCGGCAGTTTCTTCGTCGATCTCTACGCACGCCCGAAAAAGCGCGGCGGTGCGTGGATGGACGAATGCGTCGGTAGACGACGCTTGGCGGGCAAGACCAGCCTGCCCGTCGCCTATCTCGTCTGCAATTTCATGCCGCCGGTCGGACAGCAGCCGTCGCTACTCACTCATTATGAAGTGGTCACGATGTTCCACGAGTTCGGGCACGGGCTGCACCACATGCTCACGCGCGTCGATTACCCGAGCATTGCGGGCATCAACGGCGTGCCGTGGGATGCCGTGGAGCTGCCGAGCCAGTTCATGGAGAACTTCGCTTGGCGCGCCGAAGTGCTGCCGCTCATTTCCGGCCACGTCGAAACCGGCGCGCCGCTGCCGCAGGCCGAGCTCGAGCGCTTGCTCGGCTCGCGCACGTTCCAAGCCGGTTTGCAAACAGTGCGTCAACTCGAGTTCGCGCTGTTCGATTGGCGCATCCACGCGGAGTACACGCCGGACTGGGGCAACGAGGGCTGTAGACGTATTCTCGAAATCCTTGCCGAGGTACGCGACCACGTTGCCGTCGTGAAGCCGCCCGCATTCAACCGCTTCCCGCACAGCTTCCAACACATCTTCTCCGGCGGCTATGCGGCGGGCTACTACAGTTACAAGTGGGCGGAGGTTTTGGCAGCTGATGCGTTCAGCGCGTTCGAGGAAGCCGGCATCTTCGATCGCGAAACGGCGCAGCGGTTTCTCACTGCCATTCTCGAACAGGGCGGCAGCCGCGACGCGATGGAAGCCTTCGTCGAGTTTCGCGGCCGCAAGCCGAGGATCGAGCCGTTGCTCAAGCAACATGGGCTGGCTGCGTAACGACTCACGCACGCAGGGGAGGAATGACGTGCTGCTCGCGACTTCGAGGCATCGCACTTGCGTATTCCTCAGCTCGCTTGTGGCGCTGCTCGTACTTACAGCCTGCAGCGATCCGGAAAGTCCCGACGCTCAAGTTCGGCGCGTGATCGACGCCCTCGAGCAGGCGGCCGAGGCGCGCGATGTAGGCGATCTGATGCGGCACGTCTCGACCAGCTATCGCGACGCCGACGGCAGAGATGCAAAAGAGTTATCTCGATATGTCCGCGGCTATTTCATCGCAAACCAATCGATCCATCTGCTCACGCGGGTGAACAGCCTCGAGTTTCCGGCCGACGATGAAGCCCGCGCGCATGTCACGGTCGCGATGGTCGGTCGGGAAGCCGCAGAAGCGAACGCCTGGAATCTCGCTGCCGAGATCCGGGACTTCGCAGTGACGTTCAGGCGGGAGGACGGCGATTGGAAGGTCACGCACGCTCGAGTCGACCGGCCGGGCGGCTGGCCCTGACCGCAGCCCGCAGCACGAATCGCCCGCGCTCCGTCGGGCTCTTCGCAACAGCTTCGCGTGACCGCTCCAACGGCCCTCACCGAGAATTTTTGGCATCCGAGTTTCTTGCAGCGCATTGACGCGATTCGTCCCCTCTGTAAGATGACCCCCAATCCATCGGGTTGTATTCAACGGGTTGGCAGCGTCGCGCGGAATCGGCTCCGCTGACGCAACGGCCTTCTGCGCGAAAGAACCTGCCGGAACAGCGGCTTAGCTGCTGCCGGCGCTTTGCTCCGCACCCCTGCAGCGAACGACCCCGCAAGGATTCTTGAGCTCGATTCGGCCGATGCATGCATCCATTCGCTTTGGGATGCTGCGCAACCGAAGCGATTAGCCGACCCTCAGAGCAAAGGACTCGGCTTATGTCAGCCGGCAGATGTCTTCTGGCCGCCCCAAATTGGTGCAGGTCACGGGACAACTGACCGCTGCGATTTCGATGAAGGCGATTGCAACGCGGTAGAGCACTTATGAGCACCAGCAGCACCGAAGGACGGCGCCCCGAACTGACGGGCTACCCGGCAAAGCAGGGTCTCTACGATCCGGCGTATGAACACGACGCGTGCGGCGTCGGCTTCGTGGTGGACATCAAGGGCCGCAAATCGCACAAGATCCTCCAAGACGGGCTGCAGATCCTGAGAAATCTCGATCACCGCGGCGCATGCGGTTGCGAAGTGAACACCGGCGACGGCGCCGGCGTGCTGCTGCAAATGCCGCACAAGTTCCTCCAGCAGGCCGCGAAGAAGGCCCGCATCGATCTGCCCGAGTACGGCCAATACGGCTGCGGCATCGTGTTCCTGCCGCGCAATGCGACGCTGCGCCGGCGCATCGAAGAGCGTTTCGAGCAGATCGTGCAGTCGGAAGGACAGACCGTGCTCGGATGGCGCACGGTACCGACGAACAACTCGATGCTGGGCGAGACGGCCAAGTCGTGCGAGCCGTTCATGCGCCAGGTCTTCATCGGCCGCAACCCGGAAATCGCCGACGACATGGCGTTCGAGCGCAAGCTGTACGTCATCCGTAAGCGCGCTTACAACGAGATCCGTACCTCGACGATGGAAGGCGCGGCATCCTGGTACGTCGCGAGCCTTTCGCACCGCACGCTCGTCTACAAGGGCATGCTGCTCACCGAGCAGCTTTCGCAGTACTTCCCGGATCTCAACGATCCGTCGATGGAAACTGCGCTCGCGCTCGTGCACTCGCGCTTCAGCACGAACACCTTCCCGAGTTGGGACCGCGCGCACCCGTACCGCTACATCGCGCACAACGGCGAGATCAACACCGTGCGCGGCAATGCGAACTGGATGCACGCGCGCGAAGCGCTGTTCGCCTCGGAGCACTTCGAGGACATCGAGAAGATCCTGCCGATCATCAATCCGAACGGCTCGGACTCGGCGATGTTCGACAACACGCTCGAGCTGCTCGTGCTCGCGGGACGCTCCCTCCCGCACGCGATCATGATGATGATTCCGGAGCCCTGGTCGAACAACCCGCACATGGACGACACGAAGCGGGCGTTCTATCAGTATCACTCCTGCCTGATGGAGCCCTGGGACGGTCCGGCGGCGATCTGTTTCACCGACGGCAAGCAAATCGGTGCCGTCCTCGATCGCAACGGTCTGCGCCCGTCGCGTTACTACGTGACGAAGGACGATCGCGTGATCCTCGCCTCGGAAGCCGGCGTCCTCGACGTGCCGCCGGGCGACATCGTGCAAAAGGGACGCTTGCAGCCCGGACGCATGTTCCTGGTCGACACCGAGCAAGGCCGCATCATCGGCGATGAGGAGATCAAGCGCACGATCGCGAGCGAGCGTCCGTACCGGCAGTGGCTCAACGAGCACATGCTGCATTTGAAGGATCTGCCGCCCGCACCGGAAGTGCCGGCGCCGGATCACGACACGCTGGTGCAGCGGCAAATCGCCTTCGGCTACTCGTTCGAAGATGAGCGCATGCTGATTGCGCCGATGGCGCAAAACGGCGTCGAAGCCGTCGGCTCGATGGGCAACGACACGCCGCTTGCCGTGCTCTCGAACAAGCCGCGGCTGCTCTACGACTATTTCAAACAGCTCTTCGCGCAGGTGACGAACCCGCCGATCGACTGTATCCGCGAGGAGATCATCACGTCGGCCGAGACGCGCCTCGGCTCGGAAGGCAACTTGCTCGATCCGCAACCGGCCGATTGCCGTCGGCTCGAGATCGCGTGGCCGATTTTGACGAACGACGAGTTCGCGAAAGTGCGGCGCATGGATTTGCCGGGCCTGAAGGTCGGCGTGCTGCCGATGCTCTTCCGCGTCACGCGCGGCGAAAAGGGTTTGGTCAAGTCGATGGAAGAGATTCGCGTGATGGCGCGTCGCATGATCGAGGAAGAGGAAGTGAACATCCTCATCCTGAGCGATCGCGGCGTGAACCGAGAGTTCGCGCCGATTCCGGCGCTGCTCGCCGTCTCCGGCTTGCATCACTACTTGATCCGCGAAGGTTTGCGCACGCGTGTGAGCATCGTCGTCGAAACCGGCGAAGCACGCGAAGTGCATCACTTCGCGCTGCTCATCGGTTACGGCGCGAGCGCGATCAATCCCTATACGGCGTTCGAAACCATCGACGCGATGATTCGCGACGATCGCCTGGTCAACATCGACCACAAGACCGCGTGCAAGAACTTCGTCAAGGCGGCAACCAAGGGCGTCATCAAGGTGATGGCGAAGATGGGCATTTCCGCGATTCAAAGCTATCGCGGTGCGCAGGTCTTCGAAGCCGTGGGTCTGCGTCAGGATGTGATCGACGAGTACTTCACCTGGACGGCCTCGCGCATCGGCGGCATCGGCATGGAGGCGATCGCCCAAGAAGTGCTGATCCGTCATCGCGCCGCGTTCCCCGAGCGTCGCACCGACCATCAGACGCTGCCGGTCGGCGGTCTGTATCAATGGCGCTCGGAAGGTGAGTTCCATCTGTTCAATCCCGAGTCGATTCACCGTCTGCAGAAGTCGGTGCGCAACGGCAGCTACGAGCAGTTCAAGGAGTATTCGCGCCTGATCAACGAGCAGTCGACGAATCTCTGCACGCTGCGCGGCCTGCTCGAGTTCAAGAACTTGGAGCCGATTCCGATCGACGAGGTCGAGCCGATCGAGAGCATTATGAAGCGCTTCAAGACCGGCGCGATGTCGTACGGCTCGATCAGCAAGGAAGCGCACGAAACGCTCGCCATTGCGATGAACCGCATCGGCGGCAAGAGCAACACGGGCGAAGGCGGCGAGGATCCGGAGCGCTTCAAGCCGCTACCGAACGGCGATTCGAAGAACTCGGCGATCAAGCAAGTCGCCTCGGGGCGCTTCGGCGTGACCAGCGAATACCTGGTCAACGCGCAGGAAATCCAGATCAAGATGGCCCAGGGCGCCAAGCCCGGCGAGGGCGGTCAGCTGCCGGGTACGAAGGTGTATCCGTGGGTCGCGAAGACGCGCGGCACGACCGCGGGCGTCGGCTTGATCTCGCCGCCGCCGCATCACGACATCTACTCGATCGAGGATCTCGCCGAGCTGATTCACGACCTGAAGAACGCGAATCGCCATGCGCGCATCAGCGTGAAGCTCGTGTCGGAGGTCGGCGTCGGCACGATCGCTGCGGGCGTTGCGAAAGCGCACGCGGACGTGGTGCTGATCAGCGGCTACGACGGCGGCACCGGCGCTTCGCCGCAGACCTCGATCGCACATGCCGGTCTGCCGTGGGAGCTCGGCCTGTCCGAGACGCATCAGACACTCGTGCTGAACAATCTGCGCAGCCGCATCGTCGTCGAGACGGACGGTCAGCTGAAAACCGGCCGCGACGTGGCGATTGCCGCGCTGCTCGGCGCCGAAGAGTTCGGTTTCGCAACGGCACCGCTCGTGGCGACGGGCTGCATCATGATGCGCGTGTGTCACTTGAACACGTGCCCGGCGGGCATCGCGACGCAGGATCCGCGTCTGCGCGAGCGTTTCCAGGGCAAGCCCGAGCACGTGGTCAACTTCATGCGCTTCGTCGCAATGGAGCTGCGCGAAATCATGGCGCAGCTCGGCTTCCGCACCGTCGAGGAGATGGTCGGACGTGTCGACAAGCTCGAAGGACGCAAGGCGATCTCGCACTGGAAGGCGAAGGGTCTCGACTTCAGCAACCTGCTGTACTCGCCGGACGTCGGTCCGGAAGTCGGCCGCTTCTGCCAGATCCCGCAGGATCACGGCATCGAGAAGTCGCTCGACATGACGCAGCTGCTCGACATTTGTCGTCCTGCGATCGAACGCGGCGAGAAGGTCACGGCGACCCTGCCGATCCGCAACATCAATCGCGTCGTCGGCACGATCGTCGGCAGCGAGGTCACACGCAAGTACGGTTCTGCCGGTCTGCCGGAAGACACGATCGAGCTCAATTTCAAGGGCTCGGCCGGACAGAGCTTCGGTGCCTTCATCCCGCGCGGCATGACGCTGCGTCTCGAAGGCGATGCGAACGATTACTGCGGCAAGGGTCTGTCGGGCGGCAAGATCATCGTCACCGCGCCAGACGAATCCACGTTCGTGCCGTACGAGAACATCATCGTCGGCAACGTCGCGTTGTACGGTGCGACGAGCGGCGAGGCGTACTTCAACGGCATGGCCGGCGAGCGCTTCGCCGTGCGCAATAGCGGCGTGCATGCGGTCGTCGAATCCGTCGGCGATCACGGCTGCGAGTACATGACCGGCGGACGCGTCATCGTGCTCGGGCCCGCGGGCCGCAATTTCGCGGCCGGCATGTCCGGCGGCATCGCTTACGTACTGGACGAGGACGGCAGCTTCCCGGCCAACGTCAACAAGGAAATGGTCGATCTCACCGAGCTCGAAGAGCCCGAAGAGATCGCGGCCGTGAAGGCGATGATCGAGAAACACATGAACTACACGCAAAGCTCGCGTGCGAAGTACGTGCTCGACAACTGGGATCGGCTGCTGAAGCGCTTCGTGCGCGTCATGCCGCGCGACTACAACCGCATGCTCGGCTGTATCAAACGCGCATACGAGCAAGGCCTCACTGGCGACGAAGCGATCATGGTCGCGTTCGAAGAAAACGCGCGCGACTTGGCGCGGGTCGGAGGCAATTAAGGCTACGGGCTACAGGCGACAGGCTACGGGCCACAGCTCCCCCCTTCCCCTCTCCTGCCGGCGCGGAGGAGGGTTAGGGTGGGAGCACATGCTCCGAGCAACGGAAAGATCAAGAAACGACTAGACAGGCTGAACTGATGGGCAAGCCGACCGGATTCATCGAATACCTGCGAGAGCTTCCTGTGGATCGCACACCGCAAGAGCGGGTGCGCGATTGGAAAGAATTCCATCACCACATGGAAGAGAAACGGCTGCGTCATCAAGCTGCGCGCTGCATGGATTGCGGCGTTCCGTTCTGTCACACCGGCAAGCTGATCAGCGGCATGGCCTCGGGCTGCCCGATCAACAACGTGATTCCGGAATGGAACGATCTCGTCTATCGCGGCCTGTGGCGCGAAGCGCTCGAGCGCCTGCACATGACGAACAACTTCCCCGAGTTCACCGGGCGCGTCTGCCCGGCGCCGTGCGAAGGCTCGTGCGTGCTCGGCATCAATGCGCCGCCGGTGACGATCAAGACGATCGAAGCGGCGATCATCGACAAAGGCTGGGAAGAAGGCTGGGTGCTGCCTGAGCCGCCGAAGGTTCGCACGAACAAGAAGGTGTGCGTCATCGGCTCCGGCCCTGCAGGCCTTGCGGCCGCCGCGCAATTGAATCGCGCAGGACACTCCGTCACCGTGCTCGAACGCGCCGATCGTCCGGGCGGCCTCTTGATGTACGGCATTCCGAACATGAAGCTCGACAAGCGCGAAGTCGTCGAACGGCGCATCAAGCTCATGGAGCAGGAAGGCGTCAAATTCATCTGCAATGCGCACGTCGGCGAAAACGTTGAAGCCCAGCTCTTGCGGCGCGATTTCGACGCCATCGTGATCTGCACGGGCGCGACGCAGCCGCGCGATCTGCCCGTCGAAGGCCGGTCGCTCAAAGGCGTGCATTTCGCGATGGAGTACCTGACCGCCGCCACTCAGGCTGTGCTGAAAGGCGATCCGAGCTCCACGCCGATTCATGGCGGCGGCAAGGACGTCATCGTCATCGGCGGCGGCGACACCGGCACCGACTGCGTTGCAACGGCGATGCGTCATGGCTGCAAGAGCGTCACGCAGATCGAAATCATGCAGAAGCCGCCGATGGATCGCGCCCCGGATAATCCGTGGCCGGAATGGCCGAAGATCTACAAGATGGATTACGGCCAGGAAGAAGCGGCCGCGAAGTTCGGCGCCGATCCGCGCGCGTACCTCACGACCGTGAAGCGCTTCAACGGCGACGAGAACGGTCACGTCAAAGAGATCGTGACCGTGCAAGTGACCTGGCAGAAGAACGACAAGGGTCAGTTCATTCCGGTCGAAGTGCCCGGCACGGAGGAAGTACGCCCGGCGCAGCTCGTCCTGCTCGCGATGGGCTTCTTGGGCCCCGAGCAAATGCTGATCAAAGACCTCGGACTCGAAACCGACCCGCGCTCCAACATCAAGGCCGAGCATGGCAAGTACGCTACGAACATTCCTGGCGTCTTCGCCGCCGGCGACTGCCGCCGCGGTCAAAGTCTCGTCGTGTGGGCGATCAACGAAGGCCGCGGCGCGGCGCGCGAATGCGATCGGTATTTGATGGGGACGACGGAACTTCCTTAGGCTGAAGGCTGAAGGCTGTAGGCTGAAGGTAGAGCGCGCGCCCGCTTCCCTCCCCTGCCGGTGCGGGGGAGGCTTAGGGCGGGGATCGAATTTCGAGAGCGCACGGATGCGCGACAAACTCACGACGCGCCGAGCAAGGCGTTGCGGCGCACTCCGTCATGTGCGGAGCACCATCTTTGGATGTTTCTACGCCGGAAGCATCTTGGCGCACGTTTTCGACGCCAGCTTCCGTCGGACCTTACATTGCAGACTCGCGTGTCTGCGACCGAAGCCAGTCATTGAAGTCGACGGCGGACAGCACGCTGAGCAGCGTGATTACGATGCTGCTCGCGATGATTTCATCTGCAGACAAGGCTTCCGTGTTGCGGTTCCGGAGCAACCAAGTGCTCCAAGAAACCGAGGGTGGGAGATTATTCGCGGATTCCCACGCCACGATTCAGCAGCACGACGCAGCTGACGAACAGCACGACGGCGGCGCCGATCATGATGCCGTACGCAAGTCCGACGTCGACGTCGGAGACGCCGAGAAATCCGAAACGGAAGGCGTTCACCATGTACAGGATCGGATTGCCGTGGGAGACGTGCTGCGCCCACTGCGGCAACAGCTGGATCGTGTAGAACACGCCGCCCAAGTACGTGAGCGGCGTCAGCACGAACGTCGGAATGAAGGAAATCTGATCGAAGTTCTTCGCGAACACGGCATTGATCATGCCGGCGAGCGAGAACACGATCGAGCTCAGCAGGACGGCGCTGATCACGATCCCGACGTTGTAGATGTGCAGCTTGGTGAAGAGCAGCGTGATGACGGTCACGACGCCGCCGACGACGAGGCCGCGCGCGATGCCGCCCGTCATATAGCCAGCGACGATGAGCCAGTTCGGCAGCGGCGACACCAACAGCTCTTCGATGTGTTTGCCGAACTTCGCGCCGAAGAACGACGAGACCACGTTGCCGTACGAGTTCGTGATCACGCTCATCATGATCAGGCCGGGCGCGATGTATTGAATGTAAGAGTATCCGGCCATGTCGCCGATACGCCGACCGATCAGGCTGCCGAAAATAATGAAATACAAAGTCGCGGTGATCGCCGGCGGCACGATCGTCTGTCCCCAGATGCGGACGATGCGATGGAACTCGCGCAGCACGATCGTGCGATAGCCGATCCGGTTCACACGCCCGAGCTCGGGCGTCTCTGCACTTTGATGAACGGCTGTCTGTAGCTCGGAAGAAGATTGGCTCATCTGAATGAACGATCGATTGAGTGGCGGTGGATTTCGCGATCAGCCGGCGGCCTGGGCGGTCGGCTCTCCTTGCGGACCGACCAGGCGCATGAACAGCTCCTCGAGCCGATTGGTCTTGTTGCGCATCGACAGCACCTCGATGCCCGCTGCGCTCAGCCGCGAGAAGATGTCGTTCAAGTTCTGTTCTTTCGAGACTTCGATCTCGAGCGTGTGATCGTCCGGCATCGCCACGTTGTAGCCGGGCAACTCCGGCGCGGACGCAATCGGATTGCGCAGATTGAAGACGAACGTTTCGGTCTGGAGCTTACGCAACACGCGACTCATCCGATCGTTCTCGATGATGCGGCCTTTGTCGATGATTGCCACGTGACGGCAGAGATTTTCGGCTTCCTCGAGATAGTGCGTCGTCAAGATGATCGTCGTACCGGCATTGTTGATGTCGCGCATGAACGTCCACATCGAGCGGCGCACTTCGATGTCCACTCCGGCGGTCGGCTCGTCGAGAATCAACAGCCGCGGCTCGTGCATCAACGCCCGCGCGATCATCAAGCGTCGTTTCATGCCGCCCGACAACGTGCGGGAAACCGCATTGCGCTTTTCCCAGAGCTGCAGCGCAGTGAGATATTTCTCGAGCCGGTCGCGCGCGACGCGGCGCGGGATGCCGTAGAAGCCCGCCTGGTTGAGCAGGATCGTCGTGACGGTTTCGAACTGATTGAAATTGATCTCCTGCGGCACGAGGCCGATACAGGATTTGGCGATCGCCAGCTCACGGTCGATATCGTGCCCGAACACTTCGACCTTGCCGCTCGTCTTGTTGACGAGCGACGTCACGATGCCGATCGCCGTCGTCTTGCCGGCTCCGTTCGGCCCGAGCAGCGCGAAGAAATCGCCCTCCTCGACTTCGAGATCGATCCCTTTCAGCGCCTGTACGCCGTTCTTGTAGGTCTTCGTGAGCTTTTCGAACAGGAGCGCTTTCATGTGGGTCGAGCAATAAAATCGTGTGGCCGGTACGGCACGAAGGCAGCGCAGACTAACGAGCCGAACCCCGCGTCGCAAGGCAGCAGCGGTCATGAAACTCATGCTCGGTCGGCAGGAAAGCAGGGCACGAAACCGGCTGTTGTCCCGATGGCCGGACCGCTTCCAGGCCCCCCGTGGTGGTGGCATGATCCGGAGCCTGCCAGTAGCTTGAAGCGCCCAGCATGAAACTCGGGATCGGACTTCGGTCGCGACCCTCGTGCGAACAGCGCAAGGCGTCACTTTTACTGCACGCCTACGCCCTACGACGGCAGGGCGGACCCGGTGGCGCTCGACCGGCCCTGCTTCATCCCACCGAGGTCGTGCGAAGCGCAATGGACAACTGCTTATGTATGCGAGCTTTTTCGGCCTAAGCGAAAAGCCGTTCGCCATCACTCCGGACCCGCGCTACCTCTTCATGAGCGAGCGTCACGCGGAGGCGCTCGCGCATCTGCTCTACGGCATCACCGAGGCAGGCGGATTCATTCAGCTCACGGGCGAAGTCGGTACGGGCAAGACGACCATCGTGCGTTCGCTTCTCGAGCGCATGCCCGGACATGCGGACGTCGCCGTCATCCTGAATCCGCAATTGACTCCGTTGCAGTTCGTGCTGGCCATTTGCGAGGAGCTCGGGATTTTCGTCCGCGACGAGGATGCCCGCAGCATCAAGGATCTCGTCGACATCCTCAACAAACGTCTGCTGGAAGCGCACGCCAAAGGCCGTCGCGTCGTCGTCATCGTCGACGAGGCGCAAAATCTTTCGCCCGAAACGCTCGAGCAGGTGCGGCTGCTCACGAATCTGGAAACCGCGTCGCAGAAGCTGTTGCAGATCATTCTGATCGGCCAACCCGAGCTCCGCGAGGTGCTGTCGCGCGTCGAGCTTCGCCAGCTCGCGCAACGCATCACGGGCCGCTATCACCTCTCGCCCTTGTCGCGCGACGAGACCGGTGCGTACATCAATCACCGGCTGCGAGTCGCCGGCTGTACGATGCAACTGTTTTCGAAGGCGGCGCTGCGCGAGGTGCACCGTCTGAGCGGCGGCGTTCCGCGCATCATCAATGTGATTTGCGATCGCGCATTGCTCGGCGCGTTCACGCAGGACACCCACTACATCACGCCGACGCTCGTGCGTCGCGCGGCGGGCGAGGTCTACGGACGCACGTTCAGTCCGCCGTGGGCCAAGGCTTTGGGTGCGGCTGCGGCTGCCGTCGCCGTTATTGGTCTCGCAATCGGCGTGTGGCAACTCGCGAGAACCGGTAACGCGCGCATCGCGACAGAACAAACCGCAGTAGCAGCGACAGCACCGGCGTCTTCGTCCGACAGCGAATCGAGCGCGCCGCTCGTGCAGCAGGAAGAAGAAGCCCCAGCGCCGCAAGAGATCGATGTCGCCGAGCTGCTCAAGACCCACGCACACGAAACGAGTACGGCGAGCGCGTTTGCCCGACTGTTTGCGCTCTGGGGAGGCACGTACGATCCGTCGAAAGGCCGCGCTTGCGACCAGGCGACGCAGCAGGGACTGCAGTGCGTATTTCAGCAAGGTTCCTGGGGTCAGCTACGCACGCTGAACCGTCCGGCCATCCTCACGCTCATCGACGACAACGGCGATGCGCACCAAGTCGTCGTGTCCGGGTTGAGCGACAGCAATGCCACGCTCGCCTTTGCCGAAGCGTCGCCGAACGTTTCGTTGACCTCGCTATCGCGCTATTGGTACGGCGAGTACTTGGTGTTGTGGCGTCCGCAAGTGCCGACGCAGCGCACGCTGTCTGCAGGCATGCAAGGCGATGGCGTGCGATGGTTGCGGGAGAGCTTGAATTCGCTGCAAGGTAAACGCAGCGACGCAGAGATCAGCGACTACTACGACGAGGAGCTCACGCGCATGGTGGAGGACTTCCAACGCCGTTACCGCCTGCACGTCGACGGCATCGCCGGCATTCAAACGCAGATCGTGCTAGACAGCTTGAACAACCCGGCCGGCGCCCCGCTGCTCGTCGCGCAAGGAGGGTGAGTCCGAATGAGCTTCATTCTCGATGCGTTGAAGAAGAGCGAGAACGAGCGCCAGAGGAACATCGGCCCGTCGCTTGCCGAGATCCAAGTGCGACACGCGCAGTCCGAGCGGCCGTGGTGGGCAGTGGTCGTCGCAGGCTTGCTCGTGCTGAACCTCGGCGTCCTACTGATCGTGCTCATGCGCGACCCTGCGCCGTCCACTCCGGCGATGCCAATCCCCGAGCAACAGCCGGTAAGCGCGGTACCGCAGCCGCAACCCGTCACAGCGCCATCGCCGGCAGCGACTCAACAGGCAGGCGTTCAACCGGGTCCTGCGCCCTACGCCGTCGCACCCGCACCAACGCGCGCGAGCCCGGCGGTGCGATCCTTGGCGGAAGTGGCCGATCCTGCTCCATACGAGCCGTATGAAGACGAGCCTCCGTACAACCCGGCGCTCGCGGGCGCGGCACGCGTTCCGGATCGCCCGCCCGTGGTTCAACCGATGAATCCGTCGACCGCAGCAGCGACGACGGGTCAAACGACCTTCCCTGCAGCCAGGCCTGCGCCAGCCGACGATGTAATGCTGCCGACGCACGCCAGTCTGGTTGCAAACGGTGTTGCACTGCCCGACATGCGGCTCGACATCCACGTGTATCACAGCAATCCGCGCGAACGCTTCGTGTTCGTCAACATGCGCAAGTACGTGGAAGGTCAAGTCGTGAGCGAAGGCCCCTTGCTCGAACGCATCACCACGGAAGGCGCGGTGTTCAGCTACAACGGGCAGAGGTTTCTGGTGCCCAGAAACTAGGACTTGGGGCGTAGGGCTTGGGGCCAGAAAGTCCAAGCGCCGGGCCCGATGTCCCAAGAAAGCCCAGCACCAAGAGAAGAACGCGCGGAGTTTTTCGCTCTCACCCGCCCACGGTAGCCATCCACCGCGAGACCCCGAGCCTCGGGCCCCACGGCTCAAGCCCTGACGAGCATCTATCCATTGACACTGTGTCAACATCGGCGTACCGTGAGCCCATGTCCTACATCGCCGAACGCCGCCAGGAAGAGAAGGACCGCCGTCGCAACGAGATCGTCGATGCGGCGGAGGAGCTGTATGCCGAAGTCGGCTGGGATGCCGTCACGATGGATGCCGTCGCGCGCCGGGCGCGCCTGAGCCGGGCGCTCGTCTACGTCTATTTCAAGGACAAGAGCGACCTGCATTTCGCCATTGCGCTACGGGCGATGGAGATGCTGCACAAGCGTTTCCGCGAAGCGGCGGAGCGCGGCAAGACGGGCGCGGAGAAGATCCAGGCCATCGGCCGCGCGTACATCGCGTATGCCCAGGAGTTTCCGCATTATTTCGATGCCTGTGCGCGACTCGAGCTGCACACCCCGAACGGTACGGAGCCTTCGCCGCAAGAGCAGCTGTGCATCGAAGCAGGCAAGCTGCCGCACGAAGTCGCCATCGAGGCGCTGCAAATCGGCCAACGCGACGGAACGCTGCGTCCCGACTTGGGCGATCTGGCCGTCACGGCCCGCGTGCTGTGGGGCTTCATGCATGGCTTGATTCAAATTGCGATGACGAAAGGCGAGCTCCTCGCCCGCTCCGGCATCGCGGTGTCGCAACTCACTCAGCAGGCGATGGAGCTGCTGACGCATGCGCTCACGGCAGAGAAGCGCTAATTTTTTTGCCCCGGATTTGACAGGCGTCTAATGACTCAACAGTCGACAAAACACCTGCACTCGGTAGCGCTGACACTGACGCTCGCGACACTCGGCCTGGCCGCCCAGGCTCAGACCGCGACGTTCGATGAAGTGGTCGAGCGCTACGTCCAGGAAGGCCTGCGCAGCAACCTCGCCTTGCGCAGCGAAACGCTGGAAGTCGAGCGTGCGGCAGCGGCGCTCGCCGAAGCGCGTGCGCGCTTCTTTCCCGAAGCCTCGTTGCAGGCGCGGTACTCGCGCGCCGACGGCGGACGAACCATCGAGGTGCCGATCGGCACCGCGCTGAACCCGGTGTACTCGACCCTCAACGACATGCTCATCGAGCAAGGTCAGCCGCCGCGTTTTCCGCAGCTCGCCGACGAGACGATTCCGTTCCTGCGCGAGCGCGAGCAAGACACGCGCATCACCATTCGTCAGCCTTTGTACGCGCCTGCGCTGTCCGCAGCCGTGCGTGCGCAGCGAGCATTGCTCGATGCCAGCAGCTATCAACGCATGGCCCTCGCGCGCACTCTGCGGCGCGACATCACGCTCGCCTATGCGGATTGGCTCAAGGCGCGCAACTCGGTCGAGATCGTCGCCGCCAGCGAAGCCCTGCTGCGCGAAAACCTGCGCGTGAACGAATCGTTGTTCGCGAACGGCAAGATCACCGAGGATCAAGTGCTGCGCGCCCGAGCCGAGCTGCTCGGCGTCGAGCAACAGAAGCGCGACGTGGAAAACCTCGCGAGGCAGGCGCAGAGCTATTTCAACTTCTTGTTGAACCGCGATCTCACGGCGCCGATCGAAGCGGCCTCACCGCCTGAGACGGCGACGGAAGAACCGCAAGCGCTCGAGCTGCTGTGGGAGCGCGCGCTCGAACGCCGTCCCGAGCTCGACCGAATCGAGCAGCTGCGCGAAGCGAGCGCGCAGCAAGTCCGCGCCGCGCGCAAGCAACGGTGGCCGACGCTTGCGCTCGCGATCGATGCCGGCATCCAGGGCGAGGATTATCGATTCGGCGGCGATTCGGAGTTCGGCATGGCCTCGCTCGTCTTCACGTGGAAGTTGTTCGACGGCGGCGGCGATGCAGCACGCGTTCGCCAGGCGCGCGCCGCCGAGCGGCAGCTCGTATTGCGCGAAGAGGAGATCGCGCAGCGCATTCGTCTCGAAGTGCAGCAGGCGCTCGATCGCCTGCAAACAGCGCGTGCGTCGCTCGCAACCGCGCAGGCACGAGCCGAAGCAGCGCGCGCCGCCTTCCGCATCGCCAGCCGCAAACGCGACGAGGGCGTGATCAATCAAGTGGAGTTCGTGGATGCGCAAAGCACGCTCACGAGCGCCGAGCTGAATCTCAACCTCACCCGCTTCGATGTGCTCGCCCGACGCGCCGAGCTCGAGTACGCGACATCGTCGGGCGACCTGCCATTGGATCCAGGCGAATGACCATGCGCACGCTCATTCCTTTGCTCCTTGCTCCCCTCGCCTTGGCGTTGCTCGGCTGCGATTCGAACGGCGCGAGCAACGGCGAACCTCCCGCAACACCTGTGCGAGTGCAGGCGGCCACGCTGGGCCCGGCAGCGCCGGACATCCACACGAGCGGCGTCATCGCGAACAAGGACGAGCTGAACCTGTCGTTCAAGGTCGGCGGCGTGATCAAGCGTATCGCGGTGCGCGAAGGCGAGCGTGTGCGCAAGGGCCAACGCTTGGCCGAGATCGAACAAGTGGAAATCGACGCACAAGTCGAGCAAGCGCGGCAAACCTACGAACAGGCGCAGCGCGAGGTGGAGCGCGGAGAGCGGCTGTACGCCGACAAGGTGATCAGCCTCGAACAGCTTGAGGCGCTGCGTACGCGTGCACAGGTTGCGAAAGCGGCGCTCGATGCGGCGCAGTTCAATCGCGGCTATGCAGTCATTGTCGCGCCGAGCGACGGTACGGTGCTGCGCAAGCTCGCCAACGAACGCGAGCTGGTGGCTGCCGGCGCTCCCGTCATCTTACTCGGCGCAATGGACCGCGGTTTCGTCGTGAAGGCCGGAGTTGCGGATCGAGAAGTCGTGCAATTGCAGCTCGGCGATCCGGCGAAAATCAGACTCGATGCGCTACCGAACGCCGAGCTGCAAGGCACCGTGACCGAGATCGCGAGCGGTGCCGATCCGGCCAGCGGCATGTTCGGCATCGAAGTCGCCATCGAAGCCACTGATGCGACGCTCAGAAGCGGCCTGGTGGCGAAACTCTCGATCGCACCGGCGGCATCGCGCAACGGAACGCGCGTTTATGTGCCCTTGGCATCGATCGTCGAGGGCGACGGCGACCACGCGAGCGTCTATGTGCTCGACGGCGATCGTGCGCGACGCCGCGCCGTGCAGGTTGCCTTCATCGCCGACGATCGAGTTGCGCTGGAGAGCGGGGTTACGGAAGGCGAGCTCGTCGTCACCGACGGCGCCTTGTTCCTCGCCGATGGCGAGCTGGTTTCGGTGTTACCGCCCGATTCGGATGCACCGACCGCCGGAATCGCTCGCATCGTGCCTTGAGGCTCGTTCGTCACTCCTAACCGAGAGCCGGTGCCGCCATGAGCTTTCTCGAATTTCCGATCAGACGCTACCAGTTCACGCTCGTCGCGTTTGCCTTGCTCGTTGCGCTCGGCCTCACATCTTTGCGCAACATTCCGCGCCAGGAAGATCCGTACTTCCCGATTTCCACCTTCCTCATCACGGTCGTCTATCCGGGCGCCGAACCGATCGACGTCGAACGCCTCGTCGTCAAACCGATCGAAGACCGGCTGAGCGAGCTCGACGACATCAAGAAGATCGAGTCTCACAGCCGAGACAGCGTCGCAATCATCTTTCCGGAGTTCTACACGACCATCGATCCGGAGAAGAAATACGACGAGATCGTGCGCGAGCTCAACGCGTTGCGTCCGACACTGCCCGCCGAGCTGCAGAAACTGGAGGTTCAAAAGCTCAATCCAGGCTACGTGAACATCCTGCAGTTCGCGCTGGTATCCGAAGACGCGCCGTATCGCGAGCTCGAAGACTATGCACGCGATCTGAAGGACCTGTTGAAGGCCGTGGACGGCATTCGCACGGCCGAAAGCTGGGCCATTCCAGCGCGTGAGCTGCGCGTCGCGCTCGATCTGCCGCGGATGGCCGAGCTCAATCTGACGCCGATGCAGGTCGTGCAAGCGCTGCAGAGCGAGAACATGAACGTTCCGGGCGGCACGATCGACATCGGCAGCCGCAGCTTCAGCGTACAGACCTCGGGCAGCTACACGAGCCTCGAGGAAGTCCGCGACACCGTCGTGGCAACCGTCGCCGGGCGCACGGTGCGTGTGCGCGACATCGCCCAAGTGAGCTGGGACACGCAGCAGCACGAATATCTGGGCCGCTTCAACGGCAAGCGCGCCGTGTTCGTCACCGCCAATCAGAAAGACGGCTACAACATCTTCGATGTGCGCGATCGTGCCTTACAGGCGGTCGAACGATTCGAAGCCGAGCTACCGAACCGCATCGTCCTCGAGCGCGGTTTCGATCAATCGGAGAACGTCGCGCGGCGTCTCAATCGTCTGTCCACCGACTTTGCGATCGCCATCGGCCTCGTTTCGATCACGCTGCTGCCGCTCGGCTTGCGCGCCGCCGGGGTCGTGATGATCTCGATTCCGCTGTCGCTCGCGATCGGCATTTCGGCGCTCTACTTCATGGGCTTCTCGCTCAACCAGATCTCGATTGCCGGATTCGTCGTCGCGCTCGGCCTGCTGGTCGACGACTCCATCGTCGTCGTCGAGAACATCGCCAGGTTCTTGCGCGAAGGCCATTCGCGAATGCAGGCGGCGCTCCTTGCGACGCGGCAGATCTTCCAGGCCATCATCGGCTGTACGGCAACGCTCGCGTTCGCCTTCCTGCCGCTCATGATGCTGTCCGGCGATGCGGGCAAATTCATCCGCGTACTGCCAACGGCGGTGCTAGCGACGATCGCGGCATCGCTCTTGGTTGCTCTGACCATCATTCCGTTCCTGGCGAGCCGGATGCTCAAGGACAAGGAATCGCCTGAGGGCAACCGACTACTGCAGTGGGTCACGGGCGCAATCCATCGCTTCTACCACCCGCTGTTGCACCGCGCACTGATGCGGCCGAAGCTCACCGCATTCGGCTCGCTGGCCGCCTGTTTCGCGATCATGATCGGGCTCGGTGCCTGGATCGGCTTCAGTCTGTTTCCCAAGGCCGATACGCCGCATTTTCGCGTGACCGTGGAAACGCCCGAAGGCAGCAGCCTTGCCGAAACGGATCGCGCGCTGCGCTTCGTCGAGAGCAAGATCGCCGCCATGCCAGAAGTGGTGTCGTATTTCACGAATCTCGGCCACGGCAATCCCAAGATCTACTACAACGAGACGCCGCCCGAGCACGCGATGAACTACGGCGAGCTGTTCGTAAAGCTCGCGCACTACGACACGGTCGAGACGCCGCGTCTGCTCGATAAGTTACGCGCAGAGCTGCGCACCTACCCGAATGCGCGAATCTTCGTCAAAGAGTTCCAGAACGGTCCGCCGGTTTCCGCACCGATTGCGATCCGCGTCGTCGGCCCGGACCTCGATCGACTGCACGCACTCGCCGCGCAAGTCGAGCAAGTGGTTCGAGACACGCCGGGTACGCGCGACGTCGTCAATCCCGTGCGCGTACCCCGTACGAATCTAAAGCTCGAGATCGACTCGCAGAAGGCCGCGCTGCTCGGCGTACCGACAGCCGAAATCGATCGCGCCGTGCGCCTCAGCATCTCCGGCCTGCTCGCCGGGCGCTACAAGGATTCGAACGGCGAGCAATACGACATCGTCGTGCGCACGCCGATGAGCGGACGGCCTGATCTTCAGGCGCTCGACCAAGTTCGAGTTGCCACTGCGCGCGGCGGATTCGTGCCGCTCTCGCAACTCGCGACCGTGCGTTTCGCCTCGGCTCCGACCGAGATCCACCGCTACAACCGCGAACGCGCGGTGATCATCGATGCGGAAGTGCAGAACGGTTACAACACCGACCGCGTCACTCAAGCCGTGCTCGCCAATTTGGAGGAAAAGATCGACTGGCCGCGCGGCTACTCATTCGTGCCCGGCGGCGAGCTCGAGAGCCGCGCGGAGAGCTTCGGGGGCCTCGAGGTGGCGAGCATCGTCGCATTGCTCGGCATCGTTGCGGTGCTCGTGCTCGAGTTCGGCAGCTTCAAGAGTACGTTGATCGTGCTGACCGTCGTGCCGTTCGGCATCGCCGGCGGCATCGTCATGTTGGCGCTCACCGGCAATACGATCTCCTTCACGGCGATGATCGGTTTCATCGCGCTCATCGGCATCGAGACCAAGAACTCGATCCTGCTCGTGGACTTCACGAATCGCTTGCGCGCCGAAGGTGTGCCGCTCGACGAGGCGATCGAACGCGCAGGCGAGATCCGCTTCCTGCCGATCCTGCTCACGAGCGCGACGGCGATCGGCGGCATGCTGCCGCTCGCGGTTCAAAACGTCGGCCTGTATTCGCCGCTCGCCTGGGTGATCATCGGCGGACTCATCTCCTCGACGCTCATTGCGCGAGTCGTCACGCCCGTCATGTACAAATTGATTCCGCCCGCGATCGAGCCCGTTGCGCAGGCTCGCACGAGCCCCGCGCCGACGATGCAACCCGCGCCCGAGCAGTAACGAGCACGCCCGTGCCTCGCGCGTTACACTCGAACGCACGAGCTATGGAGGCGCCATGAAGCTAGAGACACTGTCGGTGCACGTCGGGCGCGATGTCGATCCGGCCACCGGAGCCGTCGTGCCGCCGATACACTTGAGCACGACGTTCGAGCGGGATCCCGACGGCGAGTTCTCGCGCGGATTCACCTACGCTCGCTCCGATAATCCGACGCGTCGCGCGCTCGAGCAGTGTCTCGCCGCGCTCGAAGGCGGCACGGATGCGACGACGTATGCGTCCGGCTCGGCTGCCTCGCTCGCGGTATTGAGTCTGCTTCGTCCCGGCGATCACGTGCTCGCACCGATCGAAGTCTTTCACGGCACCGCAAAACAGGTGCGCGATCTGCTCGGCCCGATGGGCGTCGCTTACTCGTTCGTCGACATGACGAATCTCTACGCCGTCCGCGACGGATTGACGGAGCGCACGAAGCTCGTCTGGATCGAAACGCCCTCGAATCCCATGCTCAACATCAGCGACATCGGCACGATCGCCGAGCTCGCCCATGGCCGCGGCGCGCTCGTGTGCGTGGACAACACGTTCGCAACGCCCGTTTGGCAACGTCCGTTCGAGCACGGTGCCGATCTCGTGATGCACTCGAGCACGAAATACTTCGGCGGTCACAGCGACCTGATGGGCGGTGTCGTCGTCGTACGCGAGCGCGGCGAGCTGGCAGACCGATTGCGCGAATACCAATGGACCGCGGGCAGCGTACCTTCGCCGTTCGATAGTTGGCTGTTACGCCGCAGCCTCACGACGCTTCCCTGCCGCATGCAGGCGCAGACTCGAACGGCCGAGGAAATCGCGCGATTCCTGACGAAACATCCGCGCATCGAGCGCGTCATGTATCCCGGACTAGAAACGCATCCGTCGCATGCGCTCGCATGCAAGCAGATGTCGGGTTTCGGTGCGGTGCTGTCGTTTTGCGTGCGCGGCGGACGCGACGAGGCCTTTGCCGTCGCAGCGCGGCTCAAGTTACTCACGCGCGCAACGAGCTTGGGCGGTGTGGAAACGCTGATCGAGCATCGCGCCTCGATCGAAGGGCCGCATTCGGTGACGCCGCAGAATCTGCTGCGTATCTCGGTCGGGCTCGAGCACGCGGACGATTTGATCGCGGATCTGGAGCAGGCGCTCGCAGACTAAGCGGGAGAGCCGTTGCGGGTCCTTTCCGCACCCGACGCTTGAGCGCCGCTACGGAATCGGCCGCATCATTTCTCGACCGGCCGCTTCTCCTCTTCCCACTTCAGGATGTCGCCGTCGAGATGCAGCACGCGCTCGAAGCCGTGCTCGGCCAGCGTCTGTTGGGCGAGCGCGGCACGCTTGCCGCTGCGGCAATACACGACGATGTCCTTGTCCTTCGCGCCGATGAGCTCGGCGATGCGATTCGGCAATTGATCGTGCGGGATGTTGAGCGCGCCCGGAACGTGGCCTGAAGCGAACTCTTGGGGCGTACGCACATCCAGCACGACGATGTCGGCGTCCTTCTTCTCGATCCGTTCGGCGAGCGCATCGGGTGTAATCGTCGGCGTCTCGGCGAGAACGACAGAGCTCATCGCAACCGATGCGATGGCGAGAATCTTGACGAGAACGTTCATGAAACCTCCAAGGCCGCGGTCATCAGGTGATAACGCTCGCGCGGTCGATAACCGAGACTCGCATACAAACGTTTCGCGGCCAGATTGTCCCGGTCGACTTCGAGGTGCAAGGCGCAAATGCCCCACTCGCGCGCCGCATTCATCGCATATTGCATGGCTTGGCGCGCAAAGCCGCGGCCTCTGTGCGCCGGCTGTACGAACACTTCATCGATGAAGGCGTCGTTACCGCCGAACTCCAAGCTGAAACCGATGCAGACCGCGACATAGCCGACCGCTTCCGCGCCGACCTCGATCAAAATGACGCGTCCCCATTGCGGCTCGGCCAGCAGTCGCGACATGGCCGCATGTGCCCGCACCGCATCGAAGCGTAACTCGTCATCGCGGTAATAGCCTTGCATGAGCGGCAAAATCGTCTCGAGATCGCTCGGCTCGGCCAAGCGCATTCGCGCCGTTTCGCTGTCACTATGATCCATCCCGCGACTCCCCTCCCGTGCGTCATTTCTCCCGACCGAGCGCCTCCAGCGCCTCGCCGGTGAGCCGATACGTCGTCCACTCGCTCATCGGCACGGCACCGAGCGACCGATAAAAATCGATCGCGCGCTGATTCCAATTGAGCACTGCCCATTCCATCCGTCCGCAATTGCGCTCGACGGCGATACGCGCGAGGCGCTTCAGCAGTGCCGCACCGCAACCCATGCGCCTGAAACGCGGCCGGACGAACAAGTCTTCGAGGTACAGACCGCGCCGGCCGACGAACGTCGAGAAGTTGTGGAAATACAAAGCGAACCCCGCGACTTCATCGTCCATGCGCGCGATCAGGACCTCGGCACTCGGTTGCGGACCGAACAGCGCCTCGCGCAACTGTTCTTCGGTCGCGTTCGCCTCGTGCTCGAGATGCTCGAACTCGGCCAGTTCGCGGATGAGGGTGCGGATGACCGGCACATCGGCCGGTGTCGCGGGATCGATTCGAAGCGTGCTCATGAGTCAGCCACGTGTGAGCGAGAAGGCTTGGCAAGCTTACCTTGCATCGTTAACTCATTAGATATAGGTTGAGCTAATAGACCAAGCGTTACGGGCGTGCCGGTCAAAGAAAACTGAACAATGACGGACAACCACAAGCTGCCGCTCAACGCGCTGCGAGCCTTCGAAGCCGTCGCCACGCACCTGAGCTTCACGGACGCAGCCCGCGCGCTGAACGTCACGACGGCGGCCGTCAGCTCGCACATCAAGTCGCTCGAGGAGTTCCTCGAAACGCCGCTCTTCGTCCGTCATAGCCGCTCCGTGCGACTCACGCCGCAAGGCGCCCGCTTACTTCCCGGCGTGCAACGCGGCTTGAGCGAATTGTCGCGGGCCGTCGACCAATTGCGCCAGGATCGCACGAGCGGATTGCTGAACATCTCGCTGCTCGGCCCATTCCTACAGAAATGGCTGCTGCCGCGTCTCGGCGATTTCTACGCCAAGCATCCGGAAATCGATCTGCGGTTCAGTGCCAGCGCCGAAGTCGTCGATTTCATGACGACGGATTTTCATGCGGCCGTGCGCTACGGACCGGGCGAGTGGCCGAACACGCGCGCCGAGAAGATGCTCGACGATTGGGTGTTTCCGGTCGCGAGCCCCGGCCTGGTCGCAAAGCTCGGTCCGATCGAAACGCTCGGCGATTTCGCGAAATACCCGCTTTTGCACAACGCGCACGAACCCTGGGTCGAATGGATGCGTCGCGTCGGCGGCGATACGACGCGCATCGAGCGCGGACCGGTGCTCGAGGATTCGGCTGTGTTGGCCGCGGCCGAGCAGGGACAAGGACTCGCGCTCGCGCGCTGGTCGCTCGTCGCGGGCGATCTTGCGGCCGGACGCTTGGCGCGTCCGACGATGCAAAGCGTACGTCAACTGAACGCGTACTACTTTGTCGCGCCTGCTCACAATTTCGACCTGCCGAAAGTGCGCCGTTTCCGCGATTGGCTGCGCGAAGTTTGTCAACAATTCCCGCCTCCCGAGGGCGAGCGACTCGAGCCGCAAGAAGAAGCCAAGAAGCGCTCCAGCGTCGTCGCGACCGACTGATCGATACATTGTCGGTAAGAACGCATGATCGGCTGCGGCGGCGGGGCTAAGATCGGCAACTCGTGCGTCCGTCCCTCGGAGCCGGCATGGAAGATCGCTCGACGCAACTGCGCACTGCCTTCGCCTACGTCACGACGCTGTTCTTCGCGTGGGGCTTCATCACTTCGACGGTCGATCCGCTCATTCCGGCGGTGAAATCGATCTTCGATCTGACTTACACCGAAGCGTTTCTGTCGCAGTTCGCGTTCTTCATGGCATACGGCATCGTGTCGCTGCCGGCCGCCTGGATCGTGAGCCGCCTCGATATCTCGGGCTCGATCTCGCTTGCGCTCGGCACGATGGTTCTCGGCTGCCTGCTCTTTCCCGTCGCCGTGTTCGCCGTCAGCTTCGAGATCGTGCTGATCGCGTTATTCGTGCTCGGCAGCGGCATCACGCTCCTGCAAGTTGCTGCCAATCCGCTCGCGGCCGTGCTGGGGCCGCCGCAGCGCTCGCATTTCCGGCTGACTTTTTCCCAGGCCTTCAATTCCTTGGGCACGGTGCTCGGCCCGATCATCGTCGGGCGGCTGATTCTCGAAGGCGGCGTGTTCGCCGAGGAAGCCGGCACCGTTGCGAGCGCAGCCAGCCGCGCCGAATCGTTGGCGAAGGTCGAAGCGGCCTTCGTCGTGATCGCTGCAGTGATCGTCGTGTTGGCCGTTGCGCTGTGGCGGCAGCGACGACGCATTGCCGGTCAATTGCCGCCGGGGCACTTCACGACCGGCTCGCCCATCGCAGCGTTCAAATCGGGTTGGGCTGTGTTCGGCGCAATTGCGATCTTCTTGTACGTGGGCGCCGAAGTTTCGATCGGCAGCATCATGATCAATTTCCTCGTCCAACCCGAAGTGCTCGACATCTCGCACAAGCAAGCATCGACATTGCTGTCGTTGTATTGGGGAGGCGCCATGGTCGGCCGCTTCATCGGCAGCGGTCTGCTGCGCATGTTCTCCGCCGGAAAGCTCTTGGGGATCGCCGCCGGCACTGCGGCGCTCTTGTGCCTGATCGTGACTCAAACGACCGGTATGCTCGCGGCGGGAGCGGCGCTCGCCATCGGTCTGTTCAATTCCATCATGTTCCCGACGATCTTCACGCTGACGCTCGAGCATTCCACGGCTTCGCCGGCTTCGACGTCCGGCCTTCTGTGCATGGCGATCATCGGCGGCGCGCTTCTCCCCGTGCTGTTCGCACGCGTCGTCGATGTGAGCGGCATCGACACGGCCTACTTCGTTCCGTTCGTGGCCTACGCATTGATCGCGCTGTTCGGAATCTCGGTCGCGCGCGCGGCGGTGGCGAGGGCGAATGGTGTCTCGCTGACTGAAGGCTGAAGGCTGAAGGTAGAGGCGCGTGAGCGCGCTTCGTCCCGTCACCAGCTATCTGCCTCTGTAGCCCGGCGCCAGCGGCGTCCACGACTCACTACTCGCGAATCACCACCTCGTCGCCTGTAGCCTGTCGCCTGTAGCCTCGTTAGACTGCACCCTCGCCGCGGTTCGAAGGTTCGGTACGGACGCGGATCAACAAAAACCTCGAGGGGATGTCATCGTGGGGATCACAAATTCGCGCTCGAGCGCGCTGCTTTCGTTCGTTTTCGCCTTATTGCTCACCGCCGGCTCGGTGCAGGCGCGCGACAACGGCATTGCCGTCGCCAAGCCGGAAAGCGTCGGCTTTTCGTCCGAGCGGCTGCAACGACTCGACCAGGCGATGCAGGCCTATGTCGACAACAAGCAGATCGCCGGTATCGCAACCATTCTCGCGCGGCACGGCAAGATCGTTCACGAGAAGGCGTATGGCTATCAGGATCTGGCCTCGAACACGCCGATGAAGATGGACACGATCGTGCGCATCTATTCGATGACCAAGCCGATCACCGGCGTGGCGATGATGATGCTGTACGAAGAAGGGAAATGGAAACCGAACGATCCGATCCACCGCTACATCCCGGAGTTCAGGAATCTCAAGGTGTACGCGGGTACGGACTCGGAAGGTAAGCCGATCCTGGAAGCGCCGAAGCACGCTCCGACCATGGCCGAGCTGATGTCGCATACGGCGGGCTTCACCTACGGCTATTTCGGCTCGACACCCGTCGACAAGATGTATCAGCAGGATCATCCGCTCGCAAAACAGAACCTGCAGCAGGCAATCGAGCGTCTCGCGGAGATTCCGTTGCTGTATCAACCTGGCGAGGCCTGGGTGTACAGCGTCTCGGTCGACATTCAAGGCCACATCGTCGAAAAGCTGTCCGGCAAGACGCTCGGCGAGTTCATGCGCGAGCGCATTTTCGAGCCGCTCGGCATGAAAGACACGGGATTTCACGTTCCCAAAGAGAAGCTGCACCGCGTCGCGACGATCTATCAAGGCGGGCCGAACGGCCTGACACCGCTGCCGCACGATCCGAACATCAGCGTCGAGCCGACATTGCCTCAGGGAGGCGGCGGCTTGTATTCGACGGCGCACGATTACCTGCGCTTCGCACAAATGCTCGCCAACGGCGGCGTGCTCGACGGCAAGCGATTGCTCGCACCGAGCTCGATCGAGTTGATGCGCACGAACGTCGTCGCGGACGAAGTGCTCGCGAGCAAGCGCTACGGCCTGCCGGGCTTCTATCGTCAGCAGCCGGGCACCGGTTTCGGCTACAACTTCTTCATCGTTCAGGATCCTTTGAAAGTCGGCAGCACGATCGGTAAAGGCGCCTACCTTTGGTATGGCATCGCAGGCACGTGGTTCTGGATCGATCCGACGAACGACCTCATTTTCATCAGCATGATCCAACGCCGCGGCACCGTTCCCGGCTCGCCGAGCACGGAAGAGCTGTCGCACGCGTTGGTGTATCAGGCGTTGGTCGAGCCGGAGAAGTAGGGAAAAGGAAGGGAAGGGGGAATAAGGGAAGAAGGGAAGTTCGTGATTCGTGACTGGTGGCTCGTGACTCGCGAGGCTCCCGGGATTCGAACGATTTCCCTTTTTCCCCTTTCCTTTTCCGGATTCCCTTCCCTCCTTCCCTTATTCCCTTCTTCCCTCCCTTCCCTTCCAAAATGTGAATAAACCTCTACCCCGTCCATTCCGCCGTCGCTTGCGCGTAAGCTGAGAGCAGCGGCGGTCGATGCTGCGGCTCATCTCGAGGAGGACAGCATGAGACGAATTGGACTACTTGCAGCATTCGCGAGCGTTGCATTGACGCATGCGGCCCTTGCAGCGGCACCTGCTTCTCCGCAGCCCAAACATGAGGAAGATCCGTTCAAGCTGACCGTCATCGCCGGCCCCCTGCAGCACCCTTGGGGATTGGCCTTGCTCGATGACGGCCGAATGCTCGTGACCGAGCGTCCGGGGCGTATGCGGCTCGTGTCGAAGGACGGGACGTTGTCGGAACCGCTCGGCGGTATTCCGGAAGTTTATGCGCGCGGACAAGGCGGTCTGCTCGACGTCACGCTGAGCCCGAATTTCAATGAGGACAAGCTCGTTTATTTCTCGTTCTCAGAGCCGGGCACAGGCGGCGCGGGCACGGCTGTCGCTCGCGGTAAGCTTGGCACGAACTCGCTCGAAAACGTCGAAGTCATCTGGCGTCAGACGCCGAAGGTGCAGAGCCCGAATCACTGGGGCTCGCGCATCGTGTTCCGGCCGGACGGCACGATGTTCGTCACCTTGGGTGACCGCTTCAATCAACGTCCGCTCGTGCAGGACCTGTCGACGACGATCGGTAAGATCGTGCGTCTCAATCCCGACGGCTCGATTCCCAAGGACAATCCGTTCGTCGACCGATCCGGCGCGAAAGGCGAGATCTGGTCCTACGGTCATCGCAGCGTACAAGCTGCAGCACTGCATCCCGTCACACATCAATTGTGGACGGTGGAGCACGGCGCGCGCGGCGGCGACGAGCTGAATCATCCTGAAGCAGGCAAGAACTACGGCTGGCCGGTCATCACCTACGGCATCGATTACAACGGGGCAAAGATCGGCGAAGGCACAGAGAAAGAAGGCATGGAGCAGCCGGTGTACTACTGGGATCCGGTGATCGCGCCGTCCGGTGCGATCTTCTACACCGGCGATGCGTTCCCGGATTGGAAAGGCGATCTGTTCATCGGCTCGCTGAATCCCGGCGGTTTGGTACGCCTGAAGATCGAGAACGGCCAAGTGACGAAAGAAACGCGTTACATCGGCAGTCCGCGTCAGCGCGTGCGCGATGTGCAACAAGGTCCCGACGGCTTGCTGTACATCATTACGGATTCGCCGCAGGGACAGATTCTGCGGCTCGACAAGAAGTAGCGCTCGAACGGCGCAGATGCTCGCACGCCGAGCATCTGCGCTTGTTATCGATCCGGGTCAGACTGCGCGTGCTCCTCCCGCCAACGCATCGCCTCCAAACCCGCGATACACAGTGCCGCCCACGCCGCCGCAGATGCATAGCCTGCGAGCACATCGCTGAAATAATGCACTTGCAGGATCACCCGGCTCGAGCCGACGAAAACGATCAATGCCGACATCGCGACCGTGACCGGAACATGCCACTGCTTAGGCGTGTGGCGCACGATCAAGTATGCGAGCAAGCTGTACACGAGCATCGATCCCGACGCATGTCCACTCGGGAAACTGAAGCTCGTTTCGGTCACCAGACCATGGTTGTGAATCGGCCGCGGACGTTCGAAGAGCTGCTTCAGCAACACGTTGAGCAATGCACCGCCCGCCGTCGAGACGATCCACGCACCTGCCAGCAACCACCGACGCCATAGCAGCAATGCGACCGCGACCACAGTCGCGATGACGATCAGCACCGTCGGATCGCCGAGCACGGTGACGATCGAGAATGCGCGCAAGACGTCATACGACACCTGCTGCGCCAGCGAGCGCGCCAGCGCTTCGTCGAACGTGGCAAGCGACTCGTCGATGCCGATCTCGTCGGCGAGCTCGACGAACGCAATGATCGCAACGATCGCAATCGCGAAGCTCGCAATCGCGTACAAGCCGAGATAGCGCACGACGGACATCGCGTGCGACAGAAACGGACCGAGAACCGGCACGCCCTTGATCTGCTGCACGAGCTTGGTTCGGCGCCATGCATCCCAACCGCGCACGGCCCACGTCCAGTACATCTCTCCATAGCGATGGATGAAATGCCAGAACGCGGCAACCAGCAGCAACCACGCCAGCGCGACGATCGATAGAACGACGAGCGCGTGACGGGCGATGAAGTCGGCGAGCGCGAGCATGCATACAGGCTACAGGCGACGGGCTACAGGCGACAGACTGGCGCGCGGCGCGCGCACCGCGGGGCTCGGGGCGTGGGGGCCGGAAAGCTTCGGCAACAACCAGGAGCGCATCTCCTCGTCGCTATCGGCTATCCACTGTCGCCTAGCGACTCATATCGCCCCCACCCTGCCCTCCCCGGCTGGTCGCAAGAGAGGGAATTCGGCGGTGCGCATCGCGCGCGTACCACCTACTTACCACTCACGAATCACGAATCACGAACTACGGCTTGCGCAGCTTCAAAATGAACTGATCCGTCTTGCCTCGCAGCGCCGGATCGAACGGTCCTTTCGTGTGATCCTCCTGCGGATTGGCGAGCAGATTGCTCTCGGCCTCGACCGTGAAGCCCGCGACCTTGGCGAGCGCAATGGCATCTTCTTTGGCCATGCGATGGAGCTTCTGGTTATCGGCGCCGGCAACGCCGACATGGTCGATGACGCCGAACACGCCATTCGGCTTGAGCATCGTGAAGACGTCTTTCATGAACTTCTCGGCGGCTGCGCGATCGCGATTGAAGATGTCGTGCAAGTTCATCGCCGTGATCGCAAAGTCGACGCTGCCGGCAGGAATCTTGTCGCTTGCCGGCAGATCTGCATCGACGCGCACGACGTTCGGCAAGCGTCCGTCTGCGAGGCGCGCCGAGAGCGCCTTGTCATATGCGCCGTTGTTGAAGCGCAAGAACGCGGGCGGATTCTGCGAATACACCTTGCCGTTCGGTCCGACCGTCGTCGCCAGCACGTCGGTCATGTAGCCGCCCGAAGCCATGAGATCGAGCACCGTCATGCCGCGCTCGACACCGAAGAACGTCATGAGCTCGGCCGGCTTGCGATCCGCATCCCGATCGCGATCCGCCTGCGGACGCGACGGACTTGCCAAAGCCGCCTTGAGCTCGCTCGTCGTCCACCGATTCTGCGAGCTGCCCTGCGAACCGCCGGACGATGCGCACCCAACGAGTGCGAGCACGGTCGCGCAAACGATGACCCCCAATCGTACGTATGCCAGCTTCATGTCCTTTCCCCCGGTGATGAGCGCAACGGCGAAGGAGTTTAGGCGCCGCATGGGAGCTGACGGCACAAGAAAGGTTTAGGTCTGCGCAGCACGACCTCAGGGCTTGGGGCTCGGGCGCGGGGCTTGAGCAAAAACGGCTCGTGCCAGCATCGACCAGGACGAACGTCGCCCGTCACAGAAGCTCGCTCGTTCGCAGTCGACACGGATTGGATCACTGCTGCCTTCCGTTCGGGGGAAGGTGCTCATTCGCGGTGCTCGGCACACAGCGGTCGTCTGTCTCGGCCCCAAACCCCACGCCCCGAGCCCCAAGCCCTCCAGAAATTCCGCCGCAAGAACCCGAGCGCGCCGCTCAGCCGTCAGGCTCACACTGCTGCCCGTCGACTGCAGAGGAGCCAGCGATGATCAGCTTTCGTATCCGAGGCCTACCGGCTCATGAATTCGCCGATCTGTTTGCGCTCAGCGAGGCCGAGCTCGAACGCCGCAATGCACGACGCATCATTGCCGATGGCGACGGCTATCCTTGCCGTGTCAGCTTGACGGATGCCGCGCCGGGCGATGCCGTCATCCTGCTCAATTACGAACATCATCGCGTCGCGTCGCCGTTTCGCTCGAGCTACGCGATCTACGTACGCGAGAGCGAGCAAACGTTCGATGCCTGCAACGTCGTTCCGGATCAGTTGCGCCGTCGAATGTTGTCGCTGCGCGGTTACGACGCTGAAGGAATGCTGCGGCAGGCAGAACTCGTCGACGGCGTACATCTGGAACGCGGCATCGAGGCATTGTTTGCATCGCAAGATGTCGCCTACATCCACGCACACTTTGCGAAGTTCGGCTGCTACGCCGCGCTGATCGAGCGCCATTGAGGCGCCGCACCGGTAGCTGCAAATGCGTTTTTGGGAGTAATTTCCATGTCCATGGCCGCGCTCGAACACATCCCGACTTCGCGTTATGCCACCGACGAGCAACGTTGGTCGGCCGTCGTTGCGCGCGATCCGAATGCGGAGAATGAATTCTTCTACGCTGTTCGCTCGACCGGCGTGTATTGCCGACCGACGTGCGCCGCGCGGCCGGCGAAGCGTGAGAACGTAACCTTCTTCGAAACCGCGGCCGAGGCGGAACGCGCAGGATTTCGTCCGTGCAAGCGCTGCCGTCCCGATCAGGAATCCTTACGTGCCCGTCAAGCGCGGCTCGTGGCGCAAGCGTGCGAGACCATCGCGAGAAGCGCGGAGCCGCCGAATCTCGATGCGCTCGCACGCGCAGCCGGATTGAGCCGCTTTCATTTCCATCGCTTGTTCAAACAGGTTACAGGTCTTACGCCGAAGGCTTATGCGATTGCCCATCGTGCGCAGCGCGTGCAGCAAGCACTGGTGCAAGGCGCACGCGTGACCGATGCGATTTACGAAGCAGGATACAACTCGAACAGCCCCTTCTATGCGGAGGCTGCACGCACACTCGGGATGCGGCCGAGCGAATATCGTCTACGAGGTCGCGGCCTCACGATTCGTTTCGCAGTCGCGCAATGCTCCCTCGGCTCGCTGCTCGTGGCGGCATCCGACAAAGGTATATGTGCGATCCTGCTAGGCGATGATCCTGAAGCCCTCGTACGCGATCTGCAGGATCGGTTTCGCAACGCGCAGCTGATCGGAGGCGATCGAGAGTTCGAGAGATGGGTCGCGCAGGTCGTCGGTTTCATCGAAGCGCCGGGCGTCGGCCTCGATTTGCCGCTCGATCTCAGAGGCACCACGTTTCAGCGGCGCGTGTGGCAGGCGCTGCGCAAGATCCCGCCCGGCAAGACGATTTCATACGCCGAGCTCGCCAAACGCATCGGCATGCCGACGGCGACGCGCGCGGTTGCTCGAGCATGCGGTGCGAATCCGCTGGCGGTCGCCATTCCTTGCCACCGAGTTGTGCGTACCGACGGCTCGTTGTCGGGCTATCGCTGGGGAATCGAGCGCAAGCGCGAGCTGCTTGCGAGAGAAGGCAGGCTGAAGGCTGAAGGCTGAAGGGAAGGCGCGTTTCGCGCTACGTACAGCCTTCAGTCCACGGCTTACAGCCGCTCGATTGCGAACAAGTCGGTCGTTCGCAATCAAGCTCCGACATGGTCCCACCTCGTCTCCGGCGGTGCGTAGTTGTCGCGGATGGACAGCGGACGGAAGTTCGCCCACAGCATGTTGTGATACGACGGGCTCGGCTCGTCGGCTGTGAGCGGGAATCCCGTTTCCGTGGCGATGAAATCGCACCCGGCCGCAACGGCCGCCATGATCCGTGCGTGCAACAGTGCCCGCTGCGCGCCTCGTCGGCGAAATTCCGGACGAGTTGCCGCAAAAGCCAGATGAGCCATATTCCCGTCGATGAACAGGCCGCCGACGCCTGCCGCCTCGCCGTCGAGCTCGGCGATGAACACGCGCCAGCGCGGCCGTCCGATGACGTGCGCGATGATCTCCGCCTCGCCCTGAGTCAGATCGAATGCCTGTCCGACGATGCTCGCGACCGTAGGCGCGTCGGCGAGATGCACTTTGCGCACTGTCATGTCCGTGTCGGGTTTGGGCAACGGCACCGCCGGACGGATCAGCTTGACCCAGCTACGCCGATAGGGCTTCAGACCGTGCATCTGGAGCTTGCGACCCAAGCGCATGGGAAGCGCGTAGGCGCCTGCATGCACGATGAATTGCCGCGTACCGAGTTGTCGATACCGCTCGATGATTTCCGCGATCGTCTCGTCCGTGGCGGGCTTGCGCTCGCCGAGCCCGATCACGCGATTGAACATCAGACTCTCGGAATTCGGCGAAGCAAGCAGCAAGGCGTCGCCGATCTCGCTGGCGTGGATGCCGCAAACCGCCAACAGCGCAGCCGGCGTCGCCTGGATTGCATCGCGCCATGCAGCCTGCTCGACCGCCTCGGCCAGGCTCGACAGCTCTGTTTCGTCGTACCAGTCGGTCTTCAGAGCGAGGTTACTCATGGGTATCTCCAACTTTGTCGTATTCGATGCGCTCGATGAGATTTTTGTTGCAGCTCTCTTGCCTAGCACTCTAGGAAGACGGCGTTAACCCCTCGTCTGTGACGCCGTGAACGAAGCGTGAAAAACCTACTTGGCGCGATGAGGGCAGGTTCGCTCCCCTCGGTCGTCCCGGTTGGAGAGACAACGGCCCACCGGAACCCCCTCGCCCCGGCCGCGTTGCCATTTGAAGACACCGAGCGAGGCGTTGCGTGACATCCCCAAAACTTTCTACATACCGCGCCAAACGCGACTTCGCGCGCACGACCGAGCCGAGCGGCGAAACGCAGGTCAAGCCTTCGAAACGGCTGCGGTATGTCATTCAGAAACACGACGCCCGCCGGCTGCACTTCGACCTGCGGCTCGAGCTGGACGGCGTCTTCAAGTCATGGGCGGTCACGAAAGGACCTTCGATCGATCCCCAGGACAAACGTTTGGCCGTGGAGGTCGAGGACCACCCGCTCGACTACGGCGACTTCGAGGGCACCATCCCAAAAGGCCAATACGGCGGCGGCACCGTGCAACTCTGGGACCGGGGCTACTGGGAACCGGTTGGCAGGCCTGCTGGGGCACAGCTCGAAAAGGGCGAGCTCAAGTTCCGGCTCGACGGCGAACGTCTGCAAGGCGATTGGGTCATCGTGCGCATGCGCGGCGACCGCTATGACAGCAAGCGCACGAATTGGCTATTGATCAAACGTCGCGATGGGCATGCAGGCGATGCGGCCGCCGTCGAACGTTTGATGGATGAGGACGTCTCCGTCGCCTCGGGACGGCCGATGCAGGACATTGCGGCCGGCAAAGGTCGCGGACCGCGTCCTTTCATGTTGGCGACGCGCCGCGCGGCGAAAGCGGATGCGGTTTGGAATTCGAATCGTGCAGACCGTACGCAACCGGTCGGCAAACCGGCGCGTGTAAGTACGTCGGCTGAAGAGATCGAAGCGACGCCGCGCAAGCGCGCCAAGTCGATACGGAAGAAGACAACCGGCAAAGCGAAACGAACTTCGGCGACGCGTCGCGACGGAAATACCGACCGCGCAATCGTCCTGGGCATTCCTATCTCGAATCCCGACAAGCCGCTTTGGCACGACGACGGCGCCGGCAAAGCCGTGACCAAGCTCGATCTTGCGCACTACTTCGAGGAAGTGGGCGATTGGCTGCTGCCGCACATCGAAGGACGTCCTTGTTCGATCGTCCGCGCCCCGGACGGCATCGACGGGCAACGCTTCTTTCAACGGCATGCGATGCCGGGCACGTCGGAGTACATCACGCTCACGAAAGTTGCCGGCGATCGCAAGCCCTATCTGCAAATCGACACGATCGAAGGGTTGATTGCCGCCGCGCAGATCGCGGCGATGGAGCTGCATCCCTGGAATTGCCAGCCGAATCATCCCGAGATCCCGGGCCGACTGGTGTTCGATCTCGATCCCGCACCGGACGTCGAGTTCGATGCCGTGATCGCCGCAGCAAGAGAGCTCCGCGAACGGCTGGAGGCACTCGGCTTGGCGGCATTCTGCAAGACGACCGGCGGCAAGGGTTTGCATGTCGTCACGCCGCTCGCGATGTCGCGACACTTACGCTGGCCCGAGGCCAAGACGTTTGCGCAAGTCGTGTGCTCGCAAATGGCGGAAGACAGTCCCGAGAAATACCTGGTGAACATGTCGAAAAAGCTGCGCACGGGCCGCATCTTCCTCGATTATTTGCGCAACGATCGTATGTCGACTGCGATTGCGCCCTTCTCGCCGCGCCTGCGCGAGATTCCTACGGTGTCCGTCTTGCTCACGTGGTCGCAAGTCAAAGCCGGGCTCGATCCGACCCGCTACACCATTCGCACCGTTCCCGGATTGCTCGGCAAGATGAAAGCTTGGGAAGCGTATTGCCATTCGGAAGCGCCGCTCGAGCCTGCGATGCGTAAGCTCGTCGACGGACACGCCAAGTCGCCGCCTGCTCGACGCCGGCGCGATACCGGAGCGCACGCTCGGGTGTGAGCGATGGCCTCTCGAATCCGTCGCTCTTCGGGACTGCCGATTCCGGTCACGACTGCGCCGATGGAAGCGAAGCTGGTCGATGCCTTGCCCGAAGGAGACGCATGGCAATTCGAGCCGAAATGGGATGGATTCCGCTGCCTCGCATTCCGTTGCGACGATTACATCGATCTGCGCGCAAAGTCCGGCAAGTCGCTCGCGCGCTTCTTTCCCGAGGTCGTCGCCGGGCTCGCCGCGCTGCCGACGAAACATTTCGTCGTCGATGGGGAGCTGGCGATTCCGGTCGGTCACTCGCTCTCGTTCGATGCGTTGCAAATGCGCCTGCATCCCGCGGCGAGTCGCATCCGGCGACTCGCTGAGGAAACGCCTGCCATCTACGTGCTGTTCGATTGCCTCGTCGATCGCGACAACCGCAATCTGGTGAGCGCACCGCTGTTGCAGCGTCGCGAAGCGCTCGAACAGTTCTATCTAGCGCTCAAGAATCTTGGACTGCTGCGGCTGAGCCCTTACACGCGCGCCCGCAGCGAAGCGCAACGATGGCTCAATCATGCAGGCGGCGCACTCGACGGCGTCGTTGCCAAACGCATCGACGAGCCGTATCGCTCTGGCGAACGCATGATGCTCAAAGTGAAACGCATGCGCACGGCGGACTGCGTCGTCGGCGGATTTCGCTACGCATCGGGTAGCCGCGAGGTAGGCTCCTTGCTGCTCGGCCTTTACGACGAAGACGGCAAGCTCGATCACGTCGGCTTCACTTCGGCGATCCCGAAAGCAGAGCGCGCCGCGTTGACCAAACAGCTCGAAAAACTCATTGCACCGCCCGGCTTCACGGGCGATGCGCCTGGCGCGCCGAGCCGCTGGAGCACCGAGCGGTCGACGGAATGGGAGCCGCTGAAACCCAAGCTCGTCGTGGAGGTGCAATACGATCACGTGAGCGGCCGGCGCTTCCGGCATGGTACAAAGCTCGTGCGCTGGCGCCCGGACAAGCTGCCGAAGCAATGTACGTTCGAGCAATTGGCGGAACCTGGCCGACCGCGCGAAGTGATCGATACGATCGTAAGGAGCAGCGGGTTGGAGCTGCGCTAGCGCACGATTGAGCGAATGAGAAAACACTTTGGGCGCGCCGGGTGTCTTGCCGCCATTGCGGCGGTCCTGCTCGCAAGCACCGCGGCGAATGCGGCGGATCTCGCGGATCAGATCAATGCGCTCCGCGCACGCGGCTGCAGCGGCGCCGCAGGAACGGCCGAGCGGTTGCAGCGCAGCCGAGCGCTCGATGCAGTTGCGGCGGAGTGGGCGAAAGGCGGCCGTCTGCAACAGGCTTTGGAGAAGACGCACTATCGCGCCGCGAGCTCCTCGTCGATGCGCGTATTGGGCGCACCCGACGATCGGGCGATCTTGAACGTGCTCGAGCAGCAGTACTGCGCTGTCGTCACGAACCCGCAATTCACGACGCTCGGCATTGCGCGCCGCGGACGCAATGTGTGGATCGTCATTGCAAAACCGATCGAGCTGCCGAGTCCGAAACAAGCGAATGAGATCGCACGCGAAGTACTTACGCTCGTCAACGCGGCACGTGCCAAGCCCCGCAAATGCGGCGGCACGACATTCGATGCCGCGCCGCCGCTCACGCTGTCGGCACCGTTGACGAAGGCCGCGCCTCAACATGCACAAGACATGGCGCGTCATGGCCGTCTGGAGCACGAGGGCTCCGACGGCAGTACGCCCGCACAACGCGTGACGCGGGCAGGCTATAGATGGCGCCACGTCGCCGAGAACATCGCCGCCGGCGCACCCACGGCGGACGCTGTCGTGCGGGGTTGGCTCGCAAGTCCCGGGCATTGCTCGAACATCATGGGTCGGCACTACCGCGAGATGGGGATCGCATTCGCGGTCGATCCCAAGAGCGATGCCGGAATCTACTGGGCGCAAACGTTCGCGACTGCACGTTGAACGGCGGTTCGCAAAACGATGAGCGCACCTCTGGCTTTGTGTCGGGATTTTGCTAGCTTGGCGAAACAACGCGTGTACATGCGCGGCCGGAAACATCACTCATGGGGTTCAAGAAGCGCTGGATCGCCTACGCCTTGCTCGCGTGGTGGGTTTCTGTCGGAACGTGGCACGTCTACAAGCCGATGCCGCCGGGCACCGACATCGCCACGCCTGCAGTCGCCGTCGCTCCGAGCGATGTGCGCTTTCTCTTCGACCTCACCTACCGCACGCCGCAAGGACAAACCGTTCACGAACACTCGATCTTCGACGAAGTGTTTGCGATCGCAGATGTGGCCGAAACGTTCATCGTCGCCGATTTCTTCTTGATCAACGATCTGATGGGCGCCGAGAGCGCCGTGTATCGACCCTTGAGCCGCCAGCTCGCAGATCGACTGCTCGCAAAGAAGCGCGCCAAGCCCGACATCACGATCCTGCTCGTAACCGATCCGATCAACGACGTTTACGGCGGCCTGACCTCTAACCTCTTCGACGAGCTACGCGCCGGCGGCATCGATGTGGTCGTCACGGACCTGACGCAGCTGCGCGACTCGAATCCGTTCTATTCGGCCTTGTGGCGCATGTTCGCTCAATGGTGGGGTAATGCGCCGGACGCAGGTTGGCTGCCGAATCCTTTCGATACCGGTCCTTCGCGCATCACGTTACGGAGCTGGCTCGCACTCGCCAACTTCAAGGCCAACCATCGCAAGCTCATCGTTGCGGACCGCGCCGACGGTACGCTGGTCGGATTGGTGACATCCGCGAATCCGCACGATGCGAGCAGCGCGCATTCGAACGTCGCAGTGCGGTTTACGGGCGCCCTTGCCCAAGAACTGATTCGCAGCGAGCTGGCGATTGCACGCCTTTCCGGATGGAAGGGCCACGTCTACGCATCGGGCAAAGAAGCGTCATTGACTGCCGATCCGCGCGGCGCGATTCACCTTGCCTACCTCACCGAAGAAGCCATCCGTGATCACTTATTGAATGCGATCGCCTCCACTCGTAACGGCGACACCATCCGTATTGCGACGTTCTATCTCTCCGACCGCAAAGTCATCGATGCACTGCTCTCGGCGGCGCAGCGTAATGTCGCCGTGCAGCTCATACTGGATCCGAGCCGCGATGCATTCGGCCGTCAAAAGGACGGCGTGCCGAACCGCCCGGTTGCGAACGAGCTCGTCACGCGCAGCGACGAGAAGATCGCCGTACGCTGGTATCGCACGCGCGGTGAGCAATTCCATACGAAACTGGCGTTGATCTCGCGCGGCGATCGGCTGATCGTCTCGCTCGGATCGGCCAATCTGACTCGCCGTAACATCGGCAACTACAACCTCGAGGCGAACGTCGCTCTTGAAATGAGCGTCGATCAGCCGCTTGCGGCCGAGATGCTCGGTTACTTCGCGCGGCTTTGGAACAACGAAGGTCCGCTCGGCACGGAGTACACCGCGCCATTCGGCGCCTATCGCGATGAGGATCGCGGCAAGTACTGGCGCTATCGCCTCATGGAAGCGACGGGGCTGAGCACGTTCTGAAGCGTTGCAGCAGCTTCAAGGCGCCGTCTGCAACTGATCTGCACTCGATCTTCGCGATGATGCCGGAGATTGTTGCTGCTCGCGCCTGCGCTCGCGTCGGTAGTCCCACGGCGGCACGAGATCGCGTTTCGGCAATGCCCACATCCCTTGCCGCTTCTCGCGCGCACGATCTTCGAGGGCGAGGAGCGACGGATCCTTCGCGAACTTTCTGTTCACCCATACGTGGCCGCCGGCAACGAGCGCGCGGATGATGTCCAAACGATCCGGCTCGCGATATACGCGGGCGATCTTCCGTTTGTATTGATCCGTGTCGACGACATCGACGAACACTGTGCGGCCATCGATGAGCTCGATGAGCGCGGCACGCGCGCGATCGGCATAAGGCTGATTTTTCTCAGGCGCATCGATGTCCATGAGCCGCACTTCGATGTCACGTCCTTTGTGCGGCTTCGAGGAAGCACGCACGATGAAGCTATCGCCGTCGAAGACCTTGATGACGGTCCCGGTGAAATCGCGACTGTCCGTGCCGGCCGCGCAAGCCGCCGTGGCCCATGCGGCAAGCACGAGAGCCGCCCAGCGCACGATACGGGTGCAGAAAAGGTGTCGACGGTCCGCGGTTAGGTCGACCGCACCGGCACCAGACACGGGCGCACTAGGGGGCATCGTTCTTCGACAACCGCTCGCGATCCTCCACGATCGCCGCCGCAGTCTCCTGCGCAAGCTTCTGTGCGACTTCGTGCGCTGCGCTTTCGAACGCTGCCGCCACGACGCTCATCCGATTGTCGTCGCAATCGTGCACCGCGGTTGCAGGGATGGTCGCCACGAGTTTGCGATCCGCAACGCGCACCAGGCGGCCGACGATCGTGACGCGCACGCGCGGCGCCGAACGTCCGGAAACGTATTCCGCCTGAAAATCGCGCACTTCGGTATCGAGGATGTACGGCCCGGCAACCCGCGCCTGCTCCGCAGTGACGCTGCGGAACAAGTGCTGATCTTGCAGCGAGTTCACGAGAAAGGACTGCACGAGCTCGGTCGTCGTGCCGCCCCATTGCACGCGCCGATAGTAGTCGAGCTCGCGTCCGCGCAGCACTGCAATCCGTTGCGTGTCGAGGCCGGGAGCGACATCGGGCCGGCCGATCGCCAAATCGACATGCGACGCCGCAGTCGACACGGCGCTCGTCGCAGGCGGCAATGGCGCGATCACATAGTTCGTCGGTACGGGGATCTCGCTGTCGAGCAACGATGCCGTGCTGCACGCAGCCAGCTGCAGCGATGCGACAACTACCGTAACAGCAAGGGCCGCACGCCGAGCAAGCGACTGGTATTCGTCGCGGCGCACGAGCGATCCGGTCGTCGTAACCATGTTCGTTACATGCCTCACTTGGCGATTGGCACGCCGCTTTCGGGCGGCTCGTAAAGGATCTGCGACGGATTGTCGCGCAGACTGCGCGACAAGTCGCGGAACTCGCGTGCGGCGGAGCGCGCCTCGCGCACCAAACGTTGAAATTCGAACAGGCCGTGCTCGGTGAAATTGCCGAGCTGAGTTTCGCTTTGTTGCGAGAAACGATCGATCCGCTCGGAGGCCTGCTGCAGATTCTCGGCAACGACGTTCAACTTCGCGAGCATCGCTTGAATCTCGGGCTGTGCGCCGGTCGAAATCTCTCGCAAGTTGGCTGCGGTCGCGTGAATCTCGGCGACCGTCGTTTGCATCTCGCTCACGAGCTGGCCGACGTTCTTGACCGTGTCCGGCAGTCCGACGCTCGCCCGTTCGAGATTGTTCAGCGTCGTGCGCACCGCGGCGAGATTATCGTCCGAGAGCAGGCGTCCGATGCGTTCGAGAATGGCCGTCGCGCGGCCCATCACCTCCGGCAGCGTCGCAAGGAGAATATCGAACTCCGAAGCGACCGACTCGATCAACGGATACCGCTTGCCTTGCCGTAGCGGCTGCGTCTTGTCGACATCCGCCGCCTCGCGCAGATTGACGAACAGCAAACCGGTGACGCCTTGCAAGCTCAAGCTGGCGCGAGTCGCGGAAGAAATCGGTGTCGTCTCGTCGATCTCGACGACGACGTTGACGCGGCTCGGATTGTCGGTATCGATCGCCAGCCGGCGCACGCGGCCGACATCGACCCCCAAGTAACGTACCGGGCTGCCGCGGTTCAGTCCGCTCACGCTGCCGGCGAACTCGATCTCGTAGATCTCGTATGCGCGGCCGTCGTTCGCATCCGTGTACCACAGCACGAACCCGACACCCATGGCGAGCACGAGCAGGATGAAGGTGCCTACGGCCAGATAGTTGGCTTCACGTTCCATAATCGAAGTGCGAGGCTGCGAGCGCCGTCGCCCGCCTCATCGCTTCTCTCCCGCGCGCGGCACGGCTCGGGCCCGCGCCCCATGGAAATATTCGCGAATCCATGGATGGTCGTTGCTCATGATGCCGTCGAGGGTATCGACGACGATTTTCCTGTCAACCAGCACGGCGACACGATCGCACGTTTTCACGATCGTATCGAGATCGTGTGTGATCATTGCGACGGTGAGATTGAGCGCGCGCTGCAAATAGACGAGCAGGTCGTCGAATGCGGCCGCCGAAATCGGATCCAGCCCCGCCGTCGGCTCGTCGAGGAACAGGAGCGTAGGATCCAGTGCAAGCGCACGTGCCAACGCCGCGCGTTTCACCATGCCTCCCGAGAGCTGCGAGGGAAGTTTCGTGCCCGCATCGAGCGGCAGACCCACCATGCGCAATCTGAGCTCCGTCAACTGCTCGAGCGCCTCGGACGATGCCGGAAAATATTCTCGAATCGGCAATTGAATGTTCTCTGCGACCGTGAGCGAGCTGAACAGTGCGCCGTGCTGAAACGTCACGCCATAACGCCGCTTGACGTCGAGCAGTTCGGCCTCCGACATCTGCGTGATGTCCTTGCCTTCGATGAACACTTGTCCCGCGGTGGGCCGATGCAGCCCCAGCATGGTGCGCAACAGCACCGACTTACCGCTGCCCGATCCGCCGACGATGCCGAGCACCTCGCCGCGATAGATGTCGAGGTCGACACCGTCGTGCACGACCTGTTTACCGAAGCGATTGACGACGCCGCGGACGGAGATCACTGGCTCGTGCCCTGCACGAGCGGGCGCGGGGCGCGGGGATCGGAGCGCGGGGCCGCCTTGGGCGCTCGGTTCATGCATATGCATTCCAGATTTTCCACGAATCACGGATCACCAATTGCGACGAGTCACGGTCATCAAACACGAGTCACGAAGGCGATCGCGCTCACGACGCGCTTCTTGCCGTCGCCCATCCCTTCTGTAGCTCTTTTTGGCCCAAGCCCCGAGCCCCACGCCCCAGGCCCTCTAGAAATCCAACTCCACGAAAATCACCGCAAACACCGCATCCGCGAAAATCACCAGAAAGATGGATTGCACGACGGCGATCGTCGTCAGGCGCCCGAGCTCGCGCGAAGAGCTGCGGACCTGCAAGCCGCGATAGCAGCCGACCATCGCAATCAGTGCGGCAAAGACCGGCGCTTTCACGAGACCGGCCCAGAATGTCGTCGGCGCGAGCGCATCCTGCACTCGATCTACGAATTGAGTGAGAGAAATGTCGAGCAGCAACGCCGACAGCAGCGCCCCGCCGGCAAGTCCCATCGCATCGGCAAGGATCGTCAGCAGCGGCAGCGCCACGACGAGCCCGATGATGCGCGGCAGGACGAGCACTTCGAAATAGTCGACGCCCATCGACTGCAACGCGTCGACCTCGTCGTTCAAACGCATCACACCGATCTCCGCCGCAAAGGCGCTGCCCGATCGGCCGGCGACGATGATGGCCGTGAGCAGCACACCCATTTCGCGCAGCACCGCGATCGCAACGAGATCGACTGTGAAGATTTCGGCACCGAACTGTCGCAATTGCTGGGCGCCGAGATAGGCGACGATCACGCTGATCAGGAACGCGATCAGCGCGACGATCGGGATGGCTTGGATGCCCGTTT
>Ga0207874_1000146_pt1 | contig 107239 bp, 98 predicted proteins | sample HigsolmetaAR201D_FD_184833 | JGI IMG/M metagenome (GOLD analysis project Ga0207874, IMG submission 184833) | Ionic liquid and high solid enriched microbial communities from the Joint BioEnergy Institute, USA - AR20-1-D (SPAdes) (version 2) ...
AAGCCGCCGGCGCCGGAGGTCTTCATCCCGGCATTCGCGCGGGCGGCCCTGCAACCCCAACCAGCGATGCCGCCCGCGCTGGCGCCACGACCATCATTGCACTAACAATCAAATTGGACCCGTCCGTCGGGGCCGATCAAATGAGCGCGCAGAATCAAGGACCGCTGCCGATCAGGGTTCTGGTCGCTAAACTAAGGGCTGTATCGAACACCTACGGGGGCGTCCCTGCCATGCGTGGGGCTGCGGACTGGTTGGACAGCGCGCTCACTCGGTTCGCCCAAGAGCCTTCACTGGAAGCTTTGCGCGAGCTTAATGCTGCTGTGGCCTATGCCCACCGATTCAGAAAGCAGTCTCCGACCAAGGAAATGAAGTGATTTAACGTGCCAATGGCGGAGGAAACGTGTCGCATAAAATCGAAAAATTTTCCATACGACACGACGCAACCAATTGATTTTACAGGAGAATTTATTGGTACGCCCAAGGGGAATCGAACCCCTGTTTCCGCCGTGAAAGGGCGGCGTCCTAACCGCTAGACGATGGGCGCGTCCGAGTTGCCGCGCTTATAGTGGCCTTATTCCGATCCCGCAAGATGCCTTTTGCGGTTCATCATATTTTTTTGCTGCGACCAGAGCCGCGCGCAACGTCATGAAACCCTCAGATGGTCACAGCTCCTTGATTTTTCAAGGATTTGGCTGGCAGACCGCGCTTTTCCTGAAACAGACCTAGCGCCGGCAGCGCCAGTTCCAATCGCGCTCCGGGCCGATATCCACATGCACGGAGGCCGTGTGGCAGTAGGTTCCGACACCGCCGCGCCCCGGCAGCGAACGCGCGAATCGCGCCAGTTCCCAACGGCTCACGCCTTCGACCTGGATGTCCGCCGCGGCGCAATTCATGTGCTGCGACCGGCGCGCGCCCCGTACACGCCGGTTATGTTCGGGACTACGGTAACCGGAGGTCACGATCACCGGCTTGCGGTAGTGCGCCTCGATGGCCTTCAGAAGGCGGACAAGCTGCGGCTTGAAGCAGGACGTATTCACGTCGGGGCGTTGCCGGACAAGCCCGTGCGGCGCAAGTCGCGCCAATCCGAGGCCGGCAGCGGCGACCTGATAGCCGCCCTCGTCCTCGTAAAGGTCGATGTCGGCGTCATCCGACGAATCACCCGACTTGCGCACGATGTCGAACAGTTCCTCGCGGCTTCGGACGCCGGGAAGCGCATCGGCCGCATATGCGGCCACGGCACGCGAATCAATCACGATCTTCTTCTCGGCAGGCTGCGGTTCCGGCTGGGCGGCGAGCGGCTCCGCGCCGAGCTTTGCAAGCGAGGCCATCTGAAGCTGCTTCGGCTCGGGCCTGACTTCCGGCTTTTCCTGCCGCTCCGCCGTCTCCACCTTGTCCTGTTGACTTGCCTTGTCCTGCGGGTCCGCGGCTGCAGCCGGCTGCTCATCGCCACCGCCATCGCTCTGGCGGCTGCCAAACAGGGCAGCAAAGAGACCCCGCTTCCCGGCGGGTTGAGACGATCTGTCCGATCCCGACGCAGATGCGGCTGATCCGGGAGCGGAGTTGCCTTCAGCCGCAGCGGTCTGGTGCGGCTTGTCCTGTTCCTCGCCGGACTGCGGTGCAGCCGCGCGCGCGGCGGCAGCAGCGGCCTCATTCTCCGCCCGCCGCGCCGGCCGCGATGACGATGCCTCTGCAACGGCCGGGGAAGATGCGGTCGAAGCCTCCTCATCCTTCGCGTCCGTCTGACCGGAAACGTCCTGAGCCTGCGTTACAGCCGCGCCGCCCTCGACGAGCTCGGTCAGGCCCATTGCGGTGACGAAATCGCTGTTCTTCGATGCGCAGGACGCAATGAGCCCGCAGGCGATGGCCACGCCCGCCACGCGACGCAGAAAATGCTTACGATCTCCCCCCAGCCCGGCGCGCTCCGGATCGACAAACAATAACTGTTCCCCTCAAACCCTCGCCTGCAGAAAAGATCCCAGTCTTGCACAGGGCCGGGAAGCACAGGCACTCCGAACAGACAATTAGATAATTGGTAACCAAACTGATCTTCTTTGGCAATTGCTATCGGCAATAACGGGAATGCCGGGCTCGTTCACCCGCGCACAAGCACATAGGTCCCCGGAGCGTCCGCAAGATAGGAACCGTCGGGATCAAGGTGGCGAGCCGGAACCCGGTCGCCGTCCTGCGCGACCAGCCAGTCGTTCCAGTGGAGCCACCACGAGCCCTGCGTGAAGGTGGCTGACTCGCGCCATTCCTCGAAGGTGGCGGCGTCGAGCGGGGCCGTGCGAAAACCGTACTTGTTGGCCGCAGGCGGATTGATAATGCCGGCGATATGGCCGGAACCTCCCATCACATGGGTGACCGGACCGCCGAACAGCTTCGCCCCCACGAACACGGACCTGGCTGGAGAGATGTGATCGTCGGCCGCGGAGACGGTGTAGACGGGGATCTTCACGTCGGCGAGCGACAACGTGCGGCCGCGCAGCGTGGCCCTGCCCTGCGCCAGCGCATTCTCCAGATAGAAGGTGCGCAGGTAGTAGATGTGGTTGGCGGGGGTCATGCGGGTGGAATCGGAGTTCCAGTAAAGGAGGTCGAACGGCGGCGGATCCTTGCCGAGCAGGTAATTGTTCACGACATAGGGCCACAGAAGATCGCGGGCGCGCAGCACGTTGAAAACCGTCGCCATGGTCGTGCCGTCCAGATAGCCCTTTGCCTGCATGGCGGCCTCGAGCAGCGCGATCTGCTCCTCGGTCACGAAATGCTTGAGGTCGCCCGCGTGGGTGAAATCGACCTGGCTCGCCATGAAGGTGGCAGTCGCCACGCGCCTGTCGCCCTCCTGCGCCATGGCCGCCAGGCAGGCGGCGAGCAGCGTGCCGCCGATGCAGTAGCCGACGACGTTGATCTCAGTCTCGCCGGTGCGTTCCTGCACCGTATCGAGCGCGAAACCGATTCCCTGGCTGGCGTAATCCTCCCAGCCAAGGTGGGCGTGCCGCTCGTCCGGGTTGACCCAGGAGAGCATGAAAACCGTATGGCCCTGGTCGACCGCCCAGCGGACGAAGGACCGTTCGGGGCTGAGGTCGAGGACGTAGTACTTGTTGATCCAGGGCGGAATGACCAGCAGCGGTCGGCGGTAGACCGTATCGGTCGCCGGTTCGTACTGGATGATCTCGGCGAGCTCGCTGCGCGCCACCACCTTGCCGGGCGTGGTGGCGATGTTCTCGCCAAGCCGGAACTTCGAGTAGTCGGTCTGGCGCAGGCGCAAAGCACCGTTTCCGGCCGCAAGATCCTCCGCGAACATGCGCATGCCGCGGATCAGGTTCTCGCCGTTCGACTGCAGCGTCTCGCGCACGACGACCGGATTGGTCAGCAGAAAGTTGGAGGGAGAGACGGCATCCATCACCTGGCGGACGTAAAAGCGCGCCTTCTCGCGCAGCTCGCCGTCGACGTTGTCCGCCTCATCCACCATCTGCTCGGCCCAGCGGACGGCGGCGAGATAGATCTGCTTCAGGAAGCGGAAGAAGGGGTGCCGCTCCCAGTCGGGATCGGAAAAGCGCCGGTCGGCGCGCGAGGTCTCGAGCTGGGGCGGCTCGTTCTCGTCGAATTCGCCGTTCATCTGGCGGATGGAATTGGTCCAGATGTCAAGGCAGGCGGAGATCAGGCGCGTCTGCGCCTCCGTCGCCCGGTTCTGGTCGGCGCGCCAGTATTCGACAATCTTCGCAAGGGTGGCGAGAAGATCGTTCAGAGGTCCTGCAATCGGGGTCCCGGTATCGCCCCGCTCGCGGGCGCGGGCCCAGGCCCCGGCGACCTTCCCGATCTCCTCCAGCATGTATGCGAAATTGATGGCAAGGCGGTGCGGATCCTTTACATGGAAAGGATCATGCGACGTATGGTTCCCGTCGTTACCGCTTTCGCCTGCCCTGGAGCCTTCCATACTTCGCTCGCCGCCCTTTTTGTGCCACCTTATAACCGATCCGCCCGGGGTCCCGAAGCAGAGACCGAATATATGAAGAACTCTTACCGGATACGACAGTTTTCCGCTGCAACCATCGTCGCGGCAGCCGTGTGCCCGCTGCTCGTCGCGTGTTCCACCCTCAATATGGAGGATCTCGCGCCACAGCAACCCGCAGTCGTATCCGCTTCACAGGCTTCGTTGCAGGCTCCGACGCACCCCGGCCAGGGCCAGCCGCAACCGGCGCAGGCCACCCTGCCCGCGACCGCGGCGGACCAAGCCGCGCAGGCCCGGCGCCCGGGCGACTACCCCAACCTGAACATTCCGGTGCAGCCTGCCGCCGAGCAGATCAGCGACGAGGAACGCCAGCGCATCATCGACGAGCTCAACGCCAAAAGGAAGGCGGCGTCCGGACCAAGCGCCAGCCAGCTTTCGGAGGCAGATCGGCTGCGGCTGCTCGCGCGCCAGCGTCAGGAGGAAATTCTCTCCGAGATCGAATCAGAGCAATAACTCTTCATCAGTTGATTCATTCGCGCGTTTCTGGCTATCGACCACCCGCGCGAACCGGTGTATGACCACCCGGCAATCATCTAGTCTGGAACACAACCATGGAAGAGTTTTACAAGATCCGTCGGCTACCGCCCTATGTCTTCGAGCAGGTCAACAAGCTCAAGGCGGCCGCGCGAGCGCGTGGAGCCGACATCATCGATCTTGGCATGGGTAATCCGGACCTGCCGACGCCCAAGAGCATCGTCGACAAGCTCTGCGAGGTCGTGCGCGATCCCCGCACGCACCGCTACTCCGCGTCCAAGGGCATCGCCGGCCTGCGCAAGGCTCAGGCCAACTACTATGCCCGGCGCTTCGGCGTGAAGCTCAACCCCGACACGCAGGTCGTCGCCACGCTCGGCTCCAAGGAAGGCTTCGCCAACATGGCGCAGGCCATCACCGCGCCGGGCGACGTCGTTCTGTGTCCGAACCCGACCTATCCGATCCATTCATTCGGCTTCATCATGTCGGGCGGTGTGGTGCGCTCCATTCCGGTGGAGCCGGACGAAAACTTCATCCCGGCGCTGGAACGGGCGGTTCGGCACTCGATCCCGAAGCCGGTGGCTATGATCCTGAGCTATCCGTCGAACCCGACGGCGTGCCTGGCGAGCCTCGACTTTTACAAGGACGTGGTGGCCTTCGCGCGCAAGCACGAGATCATCATCCTGTCCGACCTGGCCTACGCGGAGATCTATTTCGACGACAACCCGCCGCCCTCGGTGCTGCAGGTGCCGGGCGCCATGGACGTGACCGTCGAGTTCACCTCGATGTCGAAGACCTTCTCGATGCCGGGCTGGCGCATGGGCTTCGCGGTCGGCAACGAGCGCCTGATCGCCGCCCTCACCCGCGTGAAGTCGTACCTCGACTACGGCGCGTTCACGCCGATCCAGGTGGCGGCAACCGCGGCGCTCAACTCCAACGGCGGAGAGATCGAGGAAGTGCGCGAGATCTACCGCCGCCGTCGCAACGTGCTGGTGGAATCCTTCGCCCGCGCCGGCTGGGATGTTCCCCCGCCGCCCGCGACGATGTTCGCGTGGAGCCGCATTCCGGAGCCGTTCCGGCACCTGGGTTCGCTCGAATTCTCGAAGCTGCTGCTCGAGAAGGCGGATGTTGCGGTCTCGCCCGGCGTCGGCTTCGGCGAACACGGTGACGAATATGTGCGTATCGCGCTCGTCGAGAACGAGCACCGCATCCGCCAGGCCGCGCGCAACATCAAGCGCTTCTTCGCCTCGGTCACCGGTGAAAATGCCACCGCTCCCATCGCCGCGGAGCAGTGAACGTCAACGATCGTCGTAACAGGGATATTCTGAATTCAAGCGGGCCACGGTCATGACCGTGGCCCGCCAAAACGGGAGATTTGAGCGCCCGTGGCCAAACCGGCGACGGCGCTCCGGAAAGGTCAAGGACAATATGGCGGCTGCCCCTCTGCGTATCGGAATTGCCGGTCTTGGAACGGTTGGAACCAGCGTGATCCGGATGCTCGCCGAAAAGAGCACCGAGCTTGAAAGGCAGTGCGGCCGCGCCATCACCCCCGTCGCAGTCAGTGCGCGCAACCGCAACCGCGACCGCGGCATCGACCTCTCCGGCTTCGAGTGGTTCGACGATCCGGTCGAGCTGGCGGCCTCGCCGAAGATCGACGTGTTCGTCGAGCTCATCGGCGGCGACAATGGCCCCGCCTTCTCGGCGGTGAAAGCCGCGCTGGAAGCCGGCAAGCACGTGGTGACGGCCAACAAGGCGTTGCTGTCGCGCCATGGCGTCGAGCTGGCGGAGATCGCGGAGGCGAATGGCCTGCTGCTCAACTACGAGGCGGCGGTGGCCGGCGGCATCCCGGTCATCAAGACGCTGCGCGAGGCGCTCGCGGGCAATACGGTGAGCCGCGTCTACGGCATCCTCAACGGCACCTGCAACTACATCCTGACGCGCATGGAGGCGGAGGGGCTGAGCTTCCAGGAATGCCTCAGGGAGGCCCAGCGGCTCGGCTACGCGGAAGCCGATCCGACCTTCGACATCGAGGGCCATGACACAGCGCACAAGCTGTCGATCCTCACGAGCCTCGCCTTCGGCTGCGAGATCTCGGCCGACGACATCTACCTCGAGGGTATTTCCAACATCACGCCGGCGGACATAAAGGCCGCGGCGAACCTTGGGTACCGCATCAAGCTGCTGGGTGTGGCCCAGCGCACGGAAAGCGGTATCGAGCAGCGCGTGCATCCGACCATGGTGCCGACCTCCTCTGTCATCGCACAGGTGCATGGCGTGACGAACGCGGTCGCCATCGAGACCGACATGCTGGGCGAGTTGCTGCTGTCCGGTCCAGGCGCCGGCGGCAATGCCACCGCCTCGGCGGTGATCGGCGACCTTGCCGACATCGCCAAGAGCCGTCCCGGTTTCCAGCACGGTCCGGTGTTCGGCCGTCCGGCAAAGGAGCTTGCGCCCTACCAGCGGGCGCGGATGCGCGCGCACGAGGGTGGCTACTTCATCCGTCTCACGGTGCACGACCGCCTCGGGGTGTTCGCTTCCATCGCCAAGCGCATGGCCGACAACGAGATCTCGCTCGAGTCCATCGTCCAGCACGGCGACGACGTAGACCTGAAGACGGTCATTCTCGTCACGCACGAGACCACGGAGCTTGCCGTCCGCAACGCGGTCGAGCAGATCACGCAGGACGGCATCCTCGCCGACAAGCCGCAGGTCATCCGCATCGAGCGGGCCGCCTGAAGGCTGAAGGCCGATGAAGTTTCCCCTTCCCCTCGTCGAGGCGCGGCTCATCCGCCGCTACAAGCGCTTCCTGGCGGACGTGCGGTTCCCCGACGGACGGGAGGTCACCGTCTCGGTGCCCAACACCGGCTCCATGCTCGGGCTCACGGCCGAGGGATCGCGGGTGTTGCTCGCGCCCTCCACCAGCGCCACGCGCAAGTATCCCTACTCGCTGGAACTGGTGCATGCGGATGGCGGCTGGGTCGGCATCAACGCGAGCCTGCCCAACAAGCTGGCGCTCGAAGCCATTCGGGCCGGGCTGGTGGACGACCTTGCCACCTACCCCATCATCAGGCCGGAACAGCGCTACGGCGAGAAGTCGCGCATCGACTTCCTGCTCAAACATCCGGAGCGGCCAGCAGCCTATGTGGAGGTGAAGAACGTCCACTTCATGCGCACGCCCGGCGTCGCGGAGTTTCCGGATACGGTGACCGCCCGCGGCGCGCGGCACCTGGAGGAGCTCATCGCCGTGCGCGAGCAGGGCTTCCGCGCCATCATGCTCTACATCGTGCAGCGGTCGGACTGCACGCGCCTCCGGCTCTGTGCCGACCTCGATCCCGCCTATTGCGCGGCCTTTGCGCGCGCCAGGGATGCGGGGGTTGAAGCTTTCGTGCTAGGTTGCCACATCTCTGCCGACGAGATCGTTCCCGATCGTCTCATGGAAATGGAACTCTAATGCTCACCTATGTCGATGCCGATTCAGCCCCCCTGCGCAACATCGGAAAGATCCGGCTCTACAAGCCGGAGGATTTCGAGGGCATGCGCAGGGCCTGCCAGCTCACGGCCCGTTGCCTGGACGAGCTGGTGTCCATCGTAAAGCCCGGCGTCACCACCAATCAGATCGACCGCTTCGTTTTCGAGTTCGGCATGGACCATGGCGCCGTGCCGGCAACGCTCAACTACCGCGGCTACACGAAGTCCGTCTGCACCTCGATCAACCACGTCGTCTGCCACGGCATCCCCGACGACAAGCCGCTGCGCGAAGGCGACATCGTCAACATCGACGTCACCTACGTGCTCGACGGCTGGTACGGCGATTCCAGCCGCATGTATCCCGTCGGCAAGATCAAGCGCGCGGCCGAGCGCCTGCTCGAGGTCACGCACAAGTGTCTGATGCTCGGCATCGCCGAGGTGAAGCCCGGCGCGCGCATGGGCGCCATCGGCGCCGCCATCCAGGAATATGCCGAGTCCGAACGCTGCTCCGTCGTGCGCGACTTCTGCGGCCACGGCGTGGGTCGCATCTTCCACGACGCGCCCAACGTGCTGCATTACGGAAAGCGAAACGAAGGGCCGGAAATGAAGCCCGGCATGATCTTCACCATCGAGCCGATGATCAATCTCGGCAAGCCGCACGTGAAGATCCTGTCCGACGGCTGGACCGCGGTCACGCGCGACCGGTCGCTCACCGCCCAGTACGAGCATGCGGTGGGCGTGACCGAGACCGGATGCGAAATCTTCACCCTCTCCCCCGCCGGTCTCGACCGTCCGGGACTGCCTCCCCTTTCGGAGTGATCCTGAACATGGCGGCCGCTGGCCGCCATTCCCATTTTTCGTCATCACAACCTAAGGCTGTTCACAAACCGGGTACGTTACCATAGGCTGTATTGGCCGCATTTTTTTGGGGGGGCTCGGTCATGTCAATCAGTGATGAGCGTCAGTTTTTCGGAGAGGCATCGCCGCAGCAGAAGGGGCTTCTAGCCAGCAGAAGCGCCCGCAGGTCCGGGGATCCAAGAATCCAGAAGTACTATGAAGGACACCGGCAGCGGCTGAGGACGCGCTTCTCGGAGGCCGGGGCGGAGGCGCTTTCGGATTACGAACTCCTCGAGCTGCTGCTGTTCCGCACCATCCCGCGCGCGGACACGAAGGGGCTGGCGAAGACGCTGATCGAAGCGTTCGGCTCCATTGCCGAAGTGTTTGGCGCTCCGCCACACCGGTTGCGCGAGATTCCGGGCGCCGGCGATGCGGTCGTGCAGGATCTGAAACTCGTCGAGGCCATCATGAAGCGGGCGCTGCGCGCCCAGGTGCAGCGCAAGCATGTGCTGTCGTCCTGGATGCAGGTTCTGGACTATTGCCGCGCCACCATGGCCTTCGAGGAACGCGAACAGTTCCGCATCCTGTTTCTGGACAAGAAGAACTGCCTCATCAGGGATGAATGCCAGCAGGTCGGAACGGTGGATCACACGCCCGTCTACCCGCGGGAGGTCATCCGGCGGGCGCTGGAGCTTTCCGCCAGCGCCCTCATCCTCGTGCACAACCATCCGTCAGGCGACCCCAATCCGTCGCGGGCGGACATCGAGATGACCAAGCTGATCATCACCACGGCCGAGCCGCTCGGCATCACCGTCCACGATCACATCATCATTGGAAAGCACGGGCACGCCAGCATGAAGGGCATGAGCCTCATCTGAGCAGTTCCCGAGAAGGGGCGGTGATGGAGGAGGCGGCTGACGGTCGCGGTGCCGCACACATGACGGCCGACCACCCTGCCAGAGCACAGGCCACACGAGCAGCGATGACGGCCCCGTCTCGCATGCGGCCGCACACCGGCATCCGGGCATTGTGAGTCAGAAAGCGGGAACGCCAGGCCAGAAAGCAGACTGCCGGCTGAGGTCGCGGTCAACACCTCAGCCGGCAGCTGGTCAAGGTCCCGCACTTTGTGCGAGAGGGGTGCCCGGTCTGCTTCGTGAGCGCCCGGAAGCAAGGACACCCCGCGCCGCGTTCTTATGGCGCCTCTTGTGGTCCCCTCTGGTTCCCGGTTTCATTTATGCAAGTGGCGTGCCAATCCCCGCACGCCGGCTTCGATGTGCCTGGTGCCGTATCAGATCCTGAATTCTGGCCCAACAATTTCGGCACCGTGGGCAGCGGCGGCGGAACGGCTTCGAGACGTCTGCAAAAACTTGCGGCAGCTGCCCAGAATTTCGGCATTCAGCCCATTCAGAACTTGGAAATGTGCCGCCCGTCATCAGCCCCCGGACTCGTCTCCGTGCGTTCGACCGCAGACAGGGAGGACCGCTCGCCCAGCACGGCCAGCAGTCGCAGGCGCGCCCTGTTCAGCCTGCTCTTCACGGTGCCCATGGCGCAATTGCAGATGGCGGCGGTTTCCTCGTAGCTCATGCCGAGCACGCCGATGAGCATCATCACTTCCCGCTGCTGCTCCGGCAGCTGCTGGATGGCATTGTGAATCTCGAGACCGCGGGCCGACCACTCCTGGGTGGCGCTCACGGCCGGCCGCGCCGATATGCAGTCCGCCGCGCCGGGCGCCTCACGCCGGGCGATCTTGACCCTTGTGTAGAAGGTGTTGCGCATGATCGTAAAAAGCCAGGACTTCATGCTGGTCCCGGCTTCAAACTGATGCAGATGGGAGAGACCTTTCACGAGGGTTTCCTGAACCAGGTCGTCAGCATCGTTGATGTCGCGGCAGAACGTTCGCGCAAAGGCTCTCAGCGCCGGGATGAGCTCCACGATCTCGGAATTTGGAGGCTTTGGCGCACCATGTCTCACGTGACGGGACTGTGCCATTCCAAAATCCCTTGTGTGCGAGTGGAAACATGAATGAGATGCGATAGCCCTGTAATGCGGCATCTCATTCCTGGTTCCACCTGAAGCGGCTCTTTGGACTGGCGAACGGGCGGGCGCGCACCGAAATGCTACGCCGTTCGGCACGCCTCGCCGACGCGTTCTGGACGATTGACCCTGCCTTCAAGGGAGTCTCGAGCGTGGCGGTATCCTCAGGCTCCCTTCGCAGGAGCCTCCCACATTTCCCGAGAAACGTTTCTCAGGCGGCGATTTCGAGCGGCTGAGGATGAAGCGCCGTCCGGAGTTCGTGGGAGGTGAAGGTCACCGGTTCCAGTGCAATCCAGCCCACCGTCTCGCCATCACGGAAACTCAGCCGCGCGTTGAACTTGCGGGCCAGCGCCTTCATGCCCTCGTTCTGGGGGTGGGTGGTGACGCTCAGTTGCGTGTAGCCCAGGGAAAGAGCGTGGGCCAGAAGACGGCGGAACAGCTCGGTGCCGACACCGCGGCGCTGCAGCTTCCTTTCCACGCTAAAGGCGATCTCACCGGTCGGCTCATCGAACTGGGGCTGCTCATGCAGCTCAGCAGCGGCAAGAACCTTGCCGTTTTCCACATAGCCGAGAACGGTCGCACCGGTGGCAAAGCAGCGGTCCGCGTAGTCTGCGACAAATTCGTCGCTGATCGTGCTGTTGAAACGGTCGTGGCGGCTCTCGTGGTCAAGCCGGAGCAGATGTTCGCGGAACAACCGCAGCTCCGAGGGGCGCAACCTTCGGATCAGCCCGGCCAATGCCCTTGTTCTGCCCTGTTCGGTCATCTGTGCACACGCTTCCAGCGTCTAACATGTTGCCCCTCCACCACATCCAATATTGTGCACTGCAGCAAAATTGCAATGCAAGAATGGGCATAAGAACCGTGCAGCCGCTGCATGGCTTCAACACAAAGATGACACGTTAACTCATATTAATGTCGGTCCATCTGGAATTGTTCTAAAGAATGGTCCATAGTACGGACGCGCTCGAGCAGCGCCAAGATGCAGGCACCGGTTCCCCCTCCGGTGTCGCGAAGACAATATCTTAGAGCCGTTCCGGGCGCATTGAATCCGGGAACTGCTCTAACGCCGAGAGGACTTCATGAGACTCACCCGTCAGACGAACTACGCCATCCGTATTCTCATGTACTGCGCGGCGAACGATGGGAAGCTCAGCCGGATTCCGGCGATTGCGGAAGCCTATTCGCTTTCCGACCTGTTTCTCTTCAAAATCCTTCAGCCGCTTGTGCAGGCAGGCTTCGTCGAGACCATCCGCGGCCGCAATGGCGGCATCCGGCTGGCAAAGCCCGCTTCTGAGATCACGCTCCTCGACGTGGTGAAGGTCACCGAGGAGAACTTCACGATGGCAGACTGCTTCGACGGCGGCAGCGTGGACTGCCCGCTGGTCAGCGAATGCGGCCTGAATGAAGCGCTGCGCAAGGCGCTGAATGCCTTCTTCGAGGTGCTTGCAGGCTACACGATCCAGGACCTGGTGGACGCGCGGCCGAACACCCGCAGCCTTCTCGGCATCGACCTCACAGAGATCGCGGCGGTCAACTGATTTCGCGCGCGGTCCCTCCGGATCGAGCGCAGCATTCTCCCGTTGGAGTCGAAAGGCACCGGATGCGGATTGCATCCGGTGCCTCTTCATTTTGCGTCCTGATGAGTCCCGTCAGACTGAAGCCAACAGGCTCGCGTTACCGCCTGCGGCGGTGGTGTCCACGCAGATCGACTGCTCATGCATGTAGGCGGCCGGGTTGTCGAGCTCGGTGACGAGCTGGACGATCGGACCGCTGCGGCGCGAAAGCGCCCGCCGAAGCGCGCGCAGCCAATCCTCTTCGCCGCACGCGGCGACGAGGTCGACCGGCAGCGTTTCAAGGGCAGCCGGATCGACGGTGCCCTCCAGCGCCACGAGCGGAACGTCGCCGCGCAACAGCGGATGGAGAAGCTTCGAGGCCCCCTCGCCCGCCGCAATCACCGTGTTGCCGCCCGCAAGGGCTGCGATGACCTGTGCGGCCAGCGCCTCCGGGCCCGCGCCCAGGCAGAGAACGATGCCTTTCGGCGTCAGCTGGTAGGTGTTGGACTCACCCGTCGGTCCGGGCAGGTCGATGGGGCCCTGGTCAAGAGCAGCGGCGCTTGCCAGGTGCCCGGCGAAGCGCCCGCGCAGCAGCCGGCGAAGTGCAGGCACGCGCTCGGCCCTTCTCGCCCAACCCGGATCGAACGCGGGCAACTTCTCACTGACGAGTCCGCCAGGCAGGACGGCGCCAGCCGGCTTCTCCGTTGTTTGGGCGGCGGAGCGGCGGAAGCGGCGCAGATAGAGCGGGCCGCCAGCCTTTGGCCCGGTGCCGGAGAGCCCCTGACCGCCGAAAGGCTGGGAGCCGACGACCGCGCCGATCTGGTTGCGGTTGACGTATATGTTGCCGACGCGGATCTCGTCCACGATCTCCTGAACGCGGGCGTCAACGCGCGTGTGGAGCCCGAAGGTCAGGCCGTAACCCTTCGCGTTGATTGCGGAAATGACCTTCTGGATATCGTCTGCCTCGAAGGTTGCAACGTGCAGGGCGGGGCCGAAGATCTCGCGCTCCATCTCCTCGATGCCGGAGACGGAGAAGGCGGCGGGGGCGACGAAACGACCGCCCTCCGGCTTGCCGATGGAAGCGATCAGGCGGCCTTTCCTTTCGAGCGTCGCGCAGTAGTCGCTGATGCCCTTCATGGCCTCGTCGTCGATCACCGGACCCACGTCGGTGGAGAGCTGCCAGGGGTCGCCGACGGTGAGAGCTTCCATCGCGCCCTTGAGCATGCGCAGCAGCTTCTCCTCGACGTCCTTCTGGACATAGAGAATGCGCAGCGCCGAGCAGCGCTGGCCGGCGCTCTGAAAGGCGGAAGCGAGGATGTCACGCACCGCCTGTTCCGGCAGCGCGGTGGAATCGACGATCATGGCGTTCAGGCCGCCGGTTTCGGCGATGAGCATCGCATCGGAGCGCGCGGTCTCGGCAAGCTGGCGTTCGATGATGCGGGCGACCTCGGTGGAACCGGTGAAACAGACGCCTGCAATGCGGGGGTCGGCTGTCAGCGGCGCGCCGACGGTGGGACCATCGCCCGGCAGGAGATGCAGAACCTCCTTCGGGACACCGGCCTCGTGCATGAGCTGCACGGCACGGGCGGCGATCAGGCAGGTCTGCTCGGCCGGCTTGGCAATCACGGCGTTGCCGGTGACGAGGGCCGCGGCGATCTGGCCGGTGAAGATGGCCAGCGGGAAGTTCCACGGCGAGATACAGGCAATGACGCCGCGTGCCTCGGTTCCCGCCACGGCCCTCGCTGCCTCGGCGGCGTAGTAGTGGAGGAAGTCCACGGCCTCGCGAAGTTCCGCGATGCTGTCAGCCACCGACTTGCCCGCCTCGCGGGCTGTCAGCGCGAAGAACTCGCCGGCATTGGCCTCATAGAGTTCTGCGATGCGGGTAAGGATCGCAGAACGCTCGGCCACCGGCCGCGCCGCCCAGGCTCGCTGGGCTTCCACGGCGATGCCGACAGCCTCGCGAACCGTTTCGGCATTCGCGTCCACGACCGTGCCCACGACCTCGTCGAGGCGCGCCGGATTCAGGACGGTGCGGCTCTCTCCCCTCGCCCTGGCGGGCGTGACGGGTTCGACGCGCCATGTATGGGGTGCGGCGAAGGGCTGGCGGATGCGGTCGAGCTCCTCGAGCGTGATGGGATCGGTGAGGTCCCAGCCCTTGGAGTTACGGCGCTGCGGCTCGAAGATGTCGGCCGGGCGCGGGATCGCAGGATTGACGACCGGCTGGCCGCCAAAGGCCACCTCGAAGGGATCGCGGGCGATTTCCTCCGCACTGACGCTCTCATCCAGTATCTGGTGGACGAAGGAGGAGTTGGCGCCGTTCTCCAGCAGGCGGCGGACCAGATAGGCTAGCAGGTCCTCGTGCGCACCGACCGGCGCATAGATGCGGCAGCGGGTGTTGTGGCGACGGTGGATGATGTCGTGCAGCGCCTCGCCCATGCCGTGCAGGCGCTGGAACTCGAATTTCGAGTAGTCGCCGCCCGACAGCGACAGTATGGCCGCCACGGTGTGGGCATTGTGGGTGGCGAACTGCGGGTAGATGCGGTCGGTCATGCCGAACAGCTTGCGGGCACAGGCGATGTAGGAAACGTCCGTGTTCACCTTGCGCGTGAAGACCGGATAGCCCGGCAGGCCCTGGACCTGGGCTCGCTTGATTTCCGTGTCCCAGTAGGCGCCCTTGACCAGGCGGATCATGATCCGGCGGTCGAGCTTCCCGGCTAGCGCGTGGAGCCAGTCGATGACGAAGGGTGCACGGCGGCCGTAGGCCTGGACCACGACGCCGAAACCGTCCCAGGCTTCCAGCGACGCGTCGGCCAAAACCCGCTCGATGATGTCGAGCGAGAGGTCGAGGCGGTCGGCTTCCTCCGCGTCGATGTTGAGGCCCATGCGCGCCTTCTTCGCGTCCTGGCAAAGCTCCAGAAGCCGGGCGCACATGTGCGGCAGCATGGCTTCCCGCTGGGACACCTCGTAACGGGGATGGAGGGCTGAGAGCTTCACCGAGATGCCAGGATTGAGGCGGATATCACCACTGGTCGCTTCCGAGGCAAGCGAATGAACCGCCTCCCTGTAGGCCGCGAAATAGCGCAGGGCATCGGCCTCGGTGCGGGCCGCCTCGCCCAGCATGTCGTAGGAATAGGTGTAGCCCCTGCGAACCATGGAGCGGCCATTCCTCACGGCTTCAGAAATGGTCTCACCCAGCACGAACTGTTCGCCCATCTCGCGCATGGCCGCGGAAACGGCGGCGCGGATGACAGGCTCGCCCAGACGACGCACCATGGCGCGGAGAGTCGAGGCGATGCCAGTGCCGTCATCGTCCAGCACGCGACCGGTGAGCGCCAGCGCCCAGGTCGAGGCATTGACGAAGATGGAGGCCGAGCCACCAGCATGGGCCGACCAGTCGTGAGGCGCGATCTTGTCGCGGATCAGCGCATCGACTGTCTCATCATCGGGCACGCGAAGCAGGGCCTCCGCCAGACACATGAGCGCCACGCCCTCCTTGGTGGAAAGGCCATATTCGGCGAGGAAGGATTCCATCAGATAACGGCCGCCCGCGGAACGGACGGCACGGACAAGCTCTGCCGCATGTGCCGCGATCGCGCGGCGCTGTTCCTCTGTCAAATCGGCCGTGGAGCGCAGGCGTTCCAGCGCCTGCATCTCGTCGGCAATAATGTTTTCGCGGATGGTTTGGCGAAGTGCCGCCAGGTCAGGGTCAGCCATGGAAGACCTCAATTCCTCGTGTTGGCCGATCATATCACGGCGCGAAACTTCCATTTGGTCTGAAATATGATAGTTCTCAGCCTGAATGGCTGTTATTAAGACATCTATCAATACAAACGGGTTCCTGATCGTATGTCTTCAGATCAACTGGACCAGTTCGACCGGAACATCCTCAACGCTCTGGCTCAGGACGCAAGGCTTTCCGCGGCGGAGCTGGCCAAGCGTGTGGGGCTGACCAAGACGCCGGTGCTGGCGCGACTCAGGCGGCTGGAACGCGAGGGCTACATCCGCGGCTACACGGCGATCATCGACCACGAACGGCTGGGCGAAGGCCACGTCGCCTTCGTGCAGGTGACGCTCTCCGACACGCGGTCCGCGGCGCTCGACGCCTTCAATCGCGAGGTGCTGAAATATCCGGAGATCGAGGAGTGCCACATGATCGCGGCGAGCTTCGACTATCTGCTGAAGGTGCGGACGAAGGACATCCACTCCTACCGCAAGGTGCTGGGCGAGAAGATCTCCAGCCTGCCCCACGTGTCTCACACATCTACCTTTGTAGCGATGGAGACTGTAAAAGATCGCTAGCCGCACATTGCGAGGCTGTACCTTCGCGCTGCTCAAACTATAACTGAAAGAATGAGCTACCGATCCGCATTCATGCGCCTGATGCTGCTGGCGCTCGCGCTTGTCCTTCCATCCGTTCACGCGGGAGCCACGGAAGCCGGCTGGGCCCTGCTGCGGCAGGGCGGACAGGTGGTACTGCTCAACGAGGCCTATACGCTCGCCACGGGCCGCCATCCGGGCGGCGACATCGGCGATTGCCGGACGCAGCAGACGCTCTCGGAGCGCGGACGGGCGCAGGCAGGCCGGATGGGAGCCCTGTTCTACGCGCGCTCGGCGCCGGTCGACCTGGTGCTCACCAGCCGGCATTGCCGGACGCAGGAAACCGCCCAGATCGCCTTCCGCGACAGCAGGATCGAGATCTTCGACGCGCTAAACGAACTGTCCCAGGACCCGGAAGTCGAGGCGAAGCAGATCGAGGAGACCATCGCCCGCATTGAGGATTTCGGCGGTTCGGGCAATCTGATCATGGTCACCCATCCGTCGAACATCAAGGCGCTTACCGGCATCACGCCGCGCCCGGGGGAAGCCATCATCGTCGTGCCCAACGGCGACACGCTCGGTGTTGCCGCCCGAATTACTTTCAACTAGACGATGCCCGGCATCCATGACATGCCACAAATGGGCGTTATCTGAAGCCCGGATGCGAGGTTGTTGACCAACAGCCCTTTTCCTGACCGGAAAAAGCGATTAGACACGCCTGAACGAATCCACGTGGGATAGAGCAGTGACGAGCACATTCGACCGCGTCGCCGACATCATCGCTGAAACCAGCGAGATTGATCGCGAAAAGATTACGCCCGAAAGCCACACCATTGACGATCTGGGCATCGACAGCCTGGACTTCCTCGACATCGTCTTTGCGATCGACAAGGAGTTCGGCATCAAGGTGCCGCTGGAAAAGTGGACGCAGGAAGTCAACGAGGGGAAGGTCGGCACCGAGGAATACTTCGTCATGAAGAACCTCTGCGCCAAGATCGACGAACTCGTGGCCGCCAAGGCCGCCGGTTGAGCGAACGCACAGAGTAGCGAGGGGACATGAACCCTAACGACGTCGTCATCACCGGCATCGGTATCGTCTCCTCGCTGGGTCTCGGTGCCGATGCGCACTGGAATGCGCTGACACAGCCGGAACCGAAGCCGGTTGTGGATACTGAGCGTTTCAACCCGTTCACTGTGCATCCCCTGCCCGAGATCGACTGGAGCCTGCAGATTCCGAAGCGCGGCGACCAGCGCCAGATGGAAACCTGGCAGAGGCTCGGCACCTATACGGCCGGCCTCGCGCTGGAAGACGCGGGTATCAAGGACAATGAAGAGCTTTGCACTTCCATGGACATGATCGTGGCCGCCGGTGGCGGCGAGCGCGACGTGGAGGTGGACCAGGGCATCCTGGACGCTTCGCTCACGCGCAGCGATCACGGCGTGCTGCTCAACGAGAAGCTGACCACGGAACTGCGGCCGACGCTCTTCCTGGCGCAGCTTTCCAACCTGCTTGCCGGCAACATTTCTATCGTCCACAAGGTCACCGGCTCGTCCCGTACCTTCATGGGCGAGGAAGGCGCAGGAATCGCGGCCATCGAGACGGCTGCCGCACGAATCCGCTCCGGCCAGTCGAGCCATGTGTTGGTCGGCGGCGCGTTCCAGACGGAGCATCCCGACATGCTCCTGGCCTACGAGCTCGCCGGCTTCCTGCAGCGCGACGGCTGGTCGCCCGTGTGGGAGCGCGAGGGCCGCAACGGCGGTGGCGTCATCACCGGCTCGGGCGCGGCTTTCCTGGTCCTTGAATCGCGGGAGCATGCGGAGAAGCGCGGTGCGAAGCCCTATGCCGCCATCTCGCGCATCATCTCCGACCGTAGCCGCCGCAGCAGCGGAGCGCTCAGGGAGAAGCTCGAGCAGATGGTCTTGGAGCTTGCCGGTTCCGATCCGATGCTCGCGATCAGTGGCGCCTCCGGCGCGCATGTGTCGACGAGGACCGAGAAGGACGTGTTCGACGCGAAGCCGAACCTCGCCGCTCGCGGCTTCGGCTCGCTCACCGGACATCTGAAGGAAGCCCAGTTCCCCTTCGCCGTGGCACTCGCCGCGCTCGCCGTCCGCAATGGACAGGTCTACCCGCCGTTCGCCGGTGCCGAGCCTGCGTTTGCCGAGAAGCCGGCCGCAGTGCTTGCGACGGCCGTCGGTTACAATTGCTTCGAGGGAATGGGCCTCATAACCGAAGCTTGACGCGCCGGGCGTGGTCTGCGCAATCCGGCGCCCGTCTGAGGAATTTCGCATCGGATATCGCCGGGGTGAACCGGTAACGATGCCGCAAGGAAGGAAGACATGGCCGTGAAGACAACCGACAGCTTCGGCAGACCGCTGGTTGCGGTTACCGGCATGGGCGTTGTGACCTCGCTGGGCCAGGGCAAGAAGGACAACTGGGCGGCGCTCACGAGCGGTAAGTCCGGCATCCATCGCATCACGCGCTTCCCGACGGACCACCTTTCGACGACCATTGCGGGCACGGTCGACTTCCTGCCGCAGAGTGACAAGGGGGCGTCCGCCCTCACCTTCGCGCTGGCCGACCTCGCCGCCGAGGAGGCCATCGCCCAGGCAGGGCTGTCGCTTTCGGATTTCGGCGGGCCGCTGTTTCTCGCAGCGCCTCCGGTGGAGCTCGACTGGCACCATCGCCTGCGACTCTACGCGCAGTCGGACCGCGCGCGCGGCTGGCGCAGCCTGCTCGATGCGGCGCGCAACGCCGACGAGCGCGAGCGCTTCGACGAGTGCCAGTTCGCCACCATCGCCGACCGGCTCGCAGACAAGTACGGCACGCGCGGCATGCCGATCACGCTGTCGACCGCCTGCGCCTCGGGCGCCACGGCGATCCAGCTCGGCGTGGAGGCCATCCGCCGCGGCGAATGCGACCGGGCGCTAGCGATCGGCTCCGACGGCTCGGCCACGGCGGAGGCGCTGATCCGCTTCTCGCTGCTTTCGGCGCTCACCACGCAAAACGAATTCCCGGAGAAGGCTTCCAAACCGTTCTCCAAGGATCGCAGCGGCTTCGTGCTGGCCGAGGGCGCGGGCGCGCTCGTACTCGAACCGCTCGAAGCGGCCCTTGCCCGCGGCGCGGAGGTGCTCGGCATCCTGCGCGGCTGCGGCGAGAAGGCGGACGACTTCCACCGCACCCGCTCCAAGCCGGACGGGTCGCCGGCCATCGCGGCCGTGCGCGCAGCGATCGCCGACGCTGGCATGTCGGTGGACGAAATCGAGTATATCAACGCCCATGGCACCTCGACGCCGGAGAACGACAAGATGGAGCATCTGTCGCTGTCGACCGTCTTCGGCGAGCGCATCAGGCAGATCCCGATTTCGTCCAACAAGTCGATGATCGGGCACACGCTTTCGGCCGCCGGAGCGATCGAGGCGGTTTTCTCGATCATGACCATGCGCGAGGGCGTCATTCCGCCGACGATCAATTACGAGATCCCGGACCCCGCGATCGAGCTCGACGTGGTGCCGAACGTCAAGCGCGAGGCTGACGTGAAGGTGGTGCTGTCGAACTCGTTCGGCTTCGGCGGACAGAACACCTGCCTTGTCATGGCGCGCGAGGCGGGTTAACTCCCACCCGAACGGTTACTTGCGGCACGGCATTGGCCCGCGCCGCGACCGCGCCAACAATTCACGATAAAGCCGCCGGAGCGTCCACGCACGCGGGCAGGCTTGCCTTCATACGGAGTTTCCATGCGCGCACTGCAACTGGTTGCCGACCGCAAGCTCGAGATCGTTGACCTTCCCCCTCCCCCGCCGCCAGCCCAGGGAGAGGTGACGGTGCGCATCGGCGCGGTTGCCCTCAACCACATCGACGTCTGGGGCTGGCGTGGCATGGCCTTCGCCAAGCGCAAGATGCCGCTGGTCGTGGGCGCCGAGGCTGCCGGCTATGTCGAAGAGATCGGACCGGGCGTGTCGAATCTGGTTCCCGGTCAGATCGTGTCCATCTACGGCGCGCGCACCTGTGGCCTCTGCCGCCACTGCCGTGAAGGCCGCGACAATCTCTGCGAGCATGTGGGCGGCGTGCATGGCTTCCATCTCGACGGTTTCGCGCAGGAGAAGGTGAACCTGCCGGCCCGGCTTCTGGTGCCCGCCCCTCCCGGCGTGGACGTCATCGGCGCCGCGGTCGCTCCCGTCACCTTCGGCACGGTCGAGCACATGCTGTTCGACAACGCCAAGCTAGAGCCTGGCGAGACGATCCTGATCCACGCGGGCGGTTCCGGCATCGGCACGGCGGCGATCCAGCTCGCCAAGCGCATGGGCTGCACGGTCATCACGACCGTCGGATCCGATGACAAGGCTGAGAAGGCCAAGGCGCTCGGCGCGGACCACGTCATCAACTACCGCAAGGACCGCTTCGAGGGCGTGGTGCGCAAGATCACAAAAAAGCGCGGCGTGGACGTGGTGTTCGAGCACGTGGGCAAGGACACGTTCGCGGGGTCCATGCTGTCTCTCAAGCGCGGCGGACGGCTCGTCACCTGCGGTTCGACCTCCGGCGTCTCGACCGAGATCAACCTGATGCAGCTGTTCCAGCAGCAGCTGAAGCTGCTCGGCTCCTTCGGCTGCCGCATGGAGAACATGGTCAACGCCATGCAGAAGATGGCGGCGGGCATTGTGCATCCGGTCATCGACACGATGGTCGGCTTCGACGATCTGGAACAGGCGCTGAAGCGCATGGAAGGGCGGGATGTCTTCGGCAAGATCATCCTGAAGCTCGAGGACTAAGAAGCCGGCGATGGCGCGCTTTTCAAGGACGATGGCCCGCAGGCTGAAAGCGGCCGAAAACTGGTTGGTCGCCCAGGTCTCGCTGGCCGCCCTGTCGCTGCTGCGCCGGCTGCCGCCGGACAAGGCGCTCTCCTTTGCCGAGAAGGTCGCGCGCAAGCTGGGCCCGAAGACCATCCGCCACAAGCTGGCGCTCGACAACCTGCGTCGCGCCTATCCGGACAAGCCCGAAGAGGAAATCCAGGAGATCGCCCTCGACATGTGGGCGAACATGGCGCGGCTGGCGGTCGAATACGTGTTCATCGACAAGCTGTTCGACTTTGATCCGGAAAAGCCTGGAGCGGGCCGGGTCGAGGTCGAGGGTATCGACATCTTCCTGCGCATCCGCGAGGAAAAGCGGCCGCACATCTTCTTCACCGCCCACATCGGCAATTTCGAGTTCCTGCCCGTGGCGGCCGCCCAGTTCGGGCTCGACGTGCACGTGCTGTTCCGGGCGCCCAACAATCCGTACATTGCCGACTACATCAACGAGACGCGCAAGGCGGTGATGGGCGGACTGGTGCCCTCGCGCGCGGGAGCTGCACTGCAGCTTGCCCGCATCCTGGAAGAAGGCGGCAACATCGGCGCGCTCGTGGACCAGAAGTTCCGCGGCGGCATCAGGACGACCTTCTTCGGCCGCAAGTGCCTGACAAGCCCGCTGATCCCGAAGCTGGCGCGTCACTACGATTGCGACGTGTATCCGGCGCACTGCGTGCGGCTCCCGGGCGGGCGGTACAGGCTGGAAATCGGCGAAAAGCTCAAGCTGCCACGCGACAAAGAGGGCTACGTTGACGTCAGGAAGACGGCGCAGCTCCTGAACGACATCACCGAACAGTGGGTGCGGGAACATCCCGGTCAGTGGATGTGGTTCCACCGCCGCTGGGGATGAACGCCGCCCGGGCAACAGGCCGTTCTCATCCCCTCTCCTTTCAGCGTCGATGTCCCACCGCGCGCGGCCGTTGCAGAAGCCCGTTCACACGGGAGGGATTGCGGTGTAGTCGGAAGTCATGTTCACGATCAGCCGCATCGAAACCTTCACCCAGGAAATCAAGAAGAGCCGCTTCGTCGCCATTGCGGCACCGGTCACGTCCGAGCAGGCGGCGAAGGATTTCCTGCGGGAGCATTCCGATCCCACCGCCACGCACAACTGCTGGGCCTGGCGCATCGGACAGAGCTACCGGTTCAATGACGACGGAGAGCCGGCGGGCACGGCCGGAAAGCCGATCCTGCAGGCGATCGACGGCCAGCAGGTGGACAATGTCGTCGTGCTGGTGATCCGCTGGTTCGGCGGCATCCTGCTCGGCAGCGGCGGCCTGGTGCGCGCCTATGGCGGCGTGGCGGCCAGCTGCCTCAGGCAAGCGGAAAAGACCGAGGTCATCGACCTGGTGGGCTTCTCGCTTCAATGCGACTTTTCCGACCATGCCTTGCTCGAGGCACGGCTGTCGGCCGTGGAGAACCTGTCGCTCACAAAGGAGGAGTTTCTGGCCGACGGCGTCGCCATGACGGGCACGGTGCCGGTGGAGGCAGCCGACCGCGTCGCCGGGCTCGTCAACGACATCACGCGCGGCAGGAGAGCCGTGCGGTTTGACGAGTAGCGGAAGCCTTGGTGGGTGCAGGCTCGGTTCTCTGGCGGTGCGGCCACGGAACTTAAGATGCCTGTCCGTGAACCGGGCCAACGCCCCCTCCCGTGGCGACCAAATGCAAACGCCGCCCCGGAGGGCGGCGCTGTCAGGACACCTGCAAGGGCGATTTTCAGCTCACCGGATACTCGCCCTTCGTGCCGCGCCAGTGGGCGGCGGCGAAGCCAAGAACGATCAGGGCCACGGCCTGATGCAGAAGCGCCCAGTCGATGGGCACCACCAGCAGCAGCGTGGTGATGCCTATTGCAGCCTGAACGATGACGAGGCAGGCCAGAACGATCGAGCGGTTCGCATGGGTCGTCCGCGTCTCGGCACGGCAGACCATGATCGCGTTCCAGAGGGTCAGGGCCAGGACCACATAGGCGCCGAGACGGTGCATGAACTGGACCGTCTTGGGATTCTCAAAGAAGTTCACCCAGGCCGGCGACTGCGTGAAGAGGCCGCCGGGCACGATCGCACCATCCATCAGCGGCCAGGTGTTGTAGGTGAAGCCGGCATTTAGGCCCGCCACGAGACCGCCGAGATAGATCTGGACCAGCACGGCCACCACCAGCCAGCCGGCGAAACGCTGCGTCGCACGGGAGGCCGGACCGGTGCTGTGCGGGGCGAGCCCGCGCGCCACCACCAGCACGGCGGTGAAGATGATGCAGGCAAGCGTCAGATGGGCGGCAAGGCGGTACTGGCTCACGTCGGTCCGGTCGACCAGGCCCGAGGCCACCATCCACCAGCCGAGCGCCCCCTGCAGGCCGCCCAGGAGGAACAGGCCCACGAGCTTCGGTTTGAGCGCAGGCTCAAGCCGCCCTGTTACCCAGAAGAAGATCATCGGCAGGGCGAAGATCACGCCCACGCCGCGCGCCAGGAGCCGGTGTACCCATTCCCACCAGAAGATGACCTTGAACTCGTCGAGCGTCATGCCCTGGTTCAGTTCCCGGTACTGCGGAATCTGCTGGTACTTGGCGAATTCCTCCTGCCACTCCGCGTCGTTCAGCGGCGGAATCACGCCGTGGATCGGCTTCCATTCGGTGATCGAGAGGCCGGATTCCGTCAGGCGGGTGGCACCGCCGACCAGAACCAGCGCGAACAGCGTCGCGACCACGACATACAGCCAGATCCGAACCAGACGCCGATTGTCGGCAACGTCGGCCGGAATCGAAAGAGATGGGGAGAAACTCGTCCTCGTCATTGTGCTCACTGCTCAATCCATCAGCTTCGCCGGATTCCGGATACCGGAAATGGGCGGGTACGCTCGGGCAGGTTTGCCCCGGCGCCCCGTCCACGGGCGAAAGCGGGCTCCGGTTAGTACGTGACCCAATAAGCAGCCGGTTGCAAGCTCCGCCCTGGCGACATGCGGTCGCGTCAACAGGCCGCATTTGGAAATGACGGGGCCTTCATTTCACGCTAAAGGTGTCTGGCGGAGAATGCCATGAACCCGAGACTCAAGAAACTCATAGCAACAATAGCGCTGGTGATCCTCGTGGCGCTCTATGCGATCGTTTCCACCGCCATTGCCGTGGCGCGACTGGGAGACAGCGGACCGCTCGTCCACCTCGCCTACTATCTCATCGGCGGCGTACTCTGGGTGGTGCCGGCAATGCTCTTGATCCGCTGGGCGGAGCGGAAGCCGCGGTGAGGCCCTGGCGCGCCACAATCTTGCCAGCGGTCCGGTTATATTCACAGAATCGAAATTGTTAGCCGCACAAGTTTGTGTGCGAGCGGGGTCGAAGTCCTAGACAGTGGTCGGGGGGACCAGTGCAACAGCTTCTCACGGGCGCGAAAGCGCAAACTCTTCAGCTTGACGAAAACAATCCCCGGACCGGGTTTTACACCGTCGTCTACAAGGATGGTCAGGCGGGCATCGAGGCTTATGCCGCGTTCTGCCGGTCTGCCCTCTACTCAGGATCGCAGAATCCGCTCTGGGTGAAAAGCTGGCTCGGTCCCAGGACAGACGACGAACGTCTGATCGCCATCGCCTGGAAGGACGGGCAGCCGGCGCTGGCGCTCGGGCTTGCAGTGGAGCGGCGCGGGCCACTGCGGATCGCCACCTTTCCCGGCGGTCCGCACGCGACCAGTACGTTCGTGGCGTCCGGCGACGTACCGCTTGATGCGGCCGATCTCTACGCGGTGCTGAACGACATCCACGCGGCGCGGCCGGACATCGACGCCATCATCCTGAAACGGCAGCGTCTGCAGCTCGAAGGCCGGGCCAATCCCCTGCGGGAGCTGTGGCACATCATCAGCCCCAACCTGACCTTCGCCATGAGCCTCGCGCCCTGCCGCGAGACCGGCATCATCCGCAGCAAGCACCGCATGAGCCGCCACCGGCAGGTCAGACGCAAGTTCGAGACCTTCGGCGAGATCAGGGTCTTCCAGGCGCAGACGCGCGAGGAGGTAGACCGCCTCTTCGACCATTTCTTCGAGTGGAAGGCGGAGCAGCTCGCGTTCCGCGGCATCCCCGATTCGTTTGCTCCCGAAGAGGTCCGGGCCAGCCTGCGCAACACGTTCCGCCTTGCGCTGGAACAGGAGGAGCCTTCGTTCGAGATCAACGGGCTGGAGATTGCCGGGAAGCTGCGCGCCATCAACGCCTACAGTCGCACGTCCGAAGGGCCGCTTTGCGAGTTCCTGGCCTACTGCAACGACGAGCTGGCGCAGTGGGGTCCGGGAGAGTTCCTCACCTATAAAATGATCGAGAAGGCGATCGAGAGCGGCGCAAGCGTCTACGACTTCGGCATCGGGGACGAACCGTACAAGCGCCAATGGACCGACCGCACCCGCGAGGAGTTCGACTCCTATTTCGGACTGACGTTCCGCGGCAAGATGTACGTCCTGGCCGTGATGTGCGTGGAGTATCTAAAGCGCTTCATCAAGCGCAGCCCGTTGCTCAGCGGCTTCGTGAAGCGCGCACGCAAGGGCGTCGCGGCGCTGGCGCAGTTCAGGAAACGCTGAGCCTTTTCGGGCTCTCTCCGGGCTGCCCAGCCGGCGGCTGGCAGGTCGGAGGGAGTAACAGGGAGCGGTCCCGGAGACAGTCAGGCGGCGTCGAGATCCGTCGGCACGGCGGACCGGTCGAATTCGATGGACGAATAAACGACCATCGCCTTCATCCCCTCCTGCTCCAGCTCCGAGAAAATGCCCGTTACGGCCGGATCGTGACGGTCGACGACGCCAATGACGACGGCCGCCTTTCCTTCGGCGAGCTTGGCGGTGCTCTTCACACTCGTCTGGCCGCACTCGATCACCACCACGTCATAGGCGGCCGACAGCGAGCCCAGAATGATGGGCAGGCGCTCGATGTGCTCGGTCGAACGGCTCGGATCGGCAGTGCCGACCGGAACGATGTGGCAGCTGGAGTGGAGATCCGAATGGATCGCTTCCGAGAACTGGGCTTCCGAGGTCAGGAGGTCGGTGATGCCCTTGTGGGCGAGCGTCTCCAGCATGGGCTGCGTGGCGGCGCCCGAGAGCGTCAGGTCGAGCAGGACGACACGCAGGCCGCGGTCGGCAAGCTCGCGGGCGAGCCCGACGGACACCACGGATGCGGCATCCCCCTCGGGCGACAGAACGATCACGCGCTCGACATGGTCCACCATCAGCGTCAGGGCCGCGCCCTTCACGTCGAGATCCTTCGGCGCGACGGCGGAAGCGTCCTCATCCACCGCGCCGGCAATGGCCTTCGGCTCGGGCCGTTCGGGCTCAAGCTTCCGCGCTTCCGGCACCTGCACCGGCGCCGGCATGGGCAGCGCGGTGGAAGCCGGCCGGAAGGCACGGCCGCTGAAAAGCTCGCGCAACAGGATCAGCACCGCCATGAGCAGCATCGTGCCGACTACCGCGGCAAGGATCATCGGAACCGGCTTCGGATAGTAGGGCAAGGCCGGCGGTGTGGCGCGGGAGAAAATGCGGGCATCCACCGGCAGATAATTGCGGTCCAGGCGCGCGGCCGCCTCGCGAAAGCGGGTGAGATAGGATTCGAGAAGCTCCCGTTCCGAGGCAGCCTCCCGTTCGAGGGCGCGCAGCTCCACCTGGGCTCCCTCGGCCTTCGCCACCTCCTGCTTCAGCTGTTCGAGCCGGGCGGCAAGTTCCTCCTCGCGCTCGCGGGCCGCTTCGGCCTCGGCATCGAGGGCGGCAAGGATCCGGCGAGCCTCCGCATTGATCTCCGCATTCAGGTCGGCAAGCTGCGACTGCAGCGCCTGAACGCGGGGATGGGTGCTCATCAGCGTGGTGGAAAGTTCGGCGATCTGGGCGCGCAGCTCGACCTGGCGCTCGCGCAGCCGCTGCACTAGCTGCGAGGCCTGAACCTCCGGCAGGGTTTCGACGGCGGCGCCGTTCTGAACGGCAAGCCGGACCGCCCGCGCTCTCGCCTCGGCCGCCGAACGCGCGGCGCGCACGCGGGACAGTTCGCTCGTCAGTTCCGAAAGCTCCTGCGTGGCCAGAACCGTGTTGTTCTGACCAAGCAAGAGATTGGACCTGGCGCGGAATTCGGCGACCTTGCTTTCCGCCTGCCTGACGCGCTCGCGCAGATCCTCGATCTCCGGGGCGAGCCAGTCCGTGGCGCTCTCGTTGGACTCCATCTTGGCGGCGCGCTGGCTGGCGACATAGGCGTCGGCGATGGCATTCGGCACCCGGGCGGCCAGATCGGGGTCCGCGGACGAGAAGCTGATGACGATGACGCGCGAATTCTCGACGCGATACACGTCGAGCTTTTCGCGCAGGCTCATCAGGACGACCTCCTCGGTCGGAATCTCGCCCGGATCACGCGCCAGTCCGAGGCGGACCAGAAGACGCTGCAGAGCTGACGGCTTGGCCGAAAACTCTTCAAGGGACGCGAGATCAAGCTCCCGGGCGACCTCCTGCAGAAGCTGCGAGGAGGAAATGACTTCCACCTGGCTCGAAACACCTTCGCTGTCCAGGCTGGTGTCGACATTGTCGGCGGGCCGCGTAAACACGGATTCGCGCGGCTCGATCAGGAGGCGGGTTTCGGCACGATAGAGCGGCGTTGCCGTGGTCGCCCAGACATAGGCACCCGCACCGGCGGCCAGAGACACTCCCAATACCAGCCACCACTTGCGCGCGATGCTCCTCACAAGGTGGCCGATATCAATGTCCACATCGCCGGCCCCTACGTTATTCCCCATCACCCACTCCACCAACTACCACCCGGCAGCCTGAACGGACCATTCTCCATAACGCCAGGACAGAGCCCAACCCGCGCCCAGTCCCAAACCACAGAATGCGGTTGCAAATCCAGAGTAAATTTCTGTGGTAACCAGCGGGTTAATCTTGTCACTTGTATGACCGCAATAAGCTGAGACTTAACCCGGCATTAACCCTAATGGCTGGATAAGAAGACAACAGGTCTGGCCGTCATCCAGAATGAATTGTTCAAGTGCTGATGAAGAAGCCCTTTTCCAGTCTGGTTGCCATCGTTCTCGCCATCGCTGCCGCGGGGTGCACCGGCTATCGCACGCCTCCCCCCGCTTTCCACGCGACGTTGAACCAGCCCTATGTGCTTGATTCGGGCGACAAGATCCGCGTGATCGTTTACGACCAGCCGGAACTTACGAACACGTACAGCGTCGACCAGGCGGGTTACATCAACTTCCCGCTGGTGGGGGCAGTGCCGGCGCGGGGCGCCACGGTGAAGGAATTGGAAAAGCGGCTGGCGGACAAGCTTCGCCAGGGTTACCTGCGCAATCCGGATGTCAGCGCCGAGGTCGATCAGTACCGGCCGATCTTCATCATGGGTGAGGTCGGCGCGCCGGGTCAGTACTCCTACGTCCCCTCGATGACCGTGCAGAAGGCCGTGGCAGTGGCCGGCGGCTACACCCCAAGGGCGAATCAGGAATCGGTGGACATCACGCGACAGATCAACGGCAAGGTCATCACGGGTCGGGTGCCGACGTCCGATCCGGTGCTGCCGGGCGATACACTGTACGTTCGCGAGCGTTTGTTCTGACCGCCCGGGCGAACGCCTGATCCGCGCCTAGACGGGGGCAGAACGCCCCTGCCCCGGCTTCCGCGCGCCGATGCCGCAACGATAATCCTTGCCTGCGCCATAATCAGAGCCTAATGCATAGCCAGCGGTTTCCTGAGCCGGCGAAACGCCGCTCAGGAAGCCAGGGGCAAATGGGGAGCCTGTCAGGTCAGCCTGGCAGGCGGGGTATGGGGCGCAGAGGGACGTGCGTATCGTTCACTGTTTCAGGGCCCCGGTGGGTGGCGTATTCCGCCATGTCCGGGACCTGTGCGAAGCGCAGATCGCCGAAGGCCACGATCTCGGGATCGTCTGTGATTCGAACACCGGCGGACCGCATGAGGACCGTCTCATTGCGGAAATCGCACCCAAACTGGCGCTCGGGCTGATCCGGACGCCGATGCAAAGGCACATCGGTCCGGGAGACATCACCGCCTCCCGGCGGACGCTCAAGGCGCTCAAGCGGATGCGGCCCGACATCCTGCACGGGCACGGAGCCAAGGGCGGTTTCTATTCCAGAACCTTCGGCACGCTGATGCGCGCGGGCGGGCAGTCCGTCGCCCGCCTGTACTCGCCGCATGGCGGCTCCCTCCATTACGATCCGAAATCTGCCGCCGGTCGCGTTTACTTCGGCATCGAGCGCATGCTGGAGCGGCTGACCGATCACCTGGTGTTCGTCTCCGACTATGAGCGGCGGACCTATGAGGACAAGGTCGGCGTGCCACGCTGTCCATCCACGGTGGTTTACAACGGTCTGCGCGAGGAAGAGTTCGAGCCGGTCGAGCCGGCTGACGGCGCCAGCGATTTCCTGTTCGTCGGCACGATGCGGGATCTCAAGGGGCCGGACCTGTTTCTACTCGCGCTGAAGAGCGTGGAGGACAAGACGGGGCGCGCGCTCACGGCGACTCTGGTCGGTGACGGCGCGGATCTGCCCAGGTACCGGCAGCTTGCCGAAAGTCTCGAGTTTGGCGAGCGCGTGCAGTTCCTTCCAGCGATGTCGGCGCGTGAGGCGTTCCGGCTGGGACGCCTGATGGTCGTCCCATCACGGGCTGAATCCATGCCGTATATCGTGCTGGAAGCCCTTGCCGCCGGAAAGTCCCTGATCGCGACGAAGGTCGGCGGCATTCCCGAAATCTTTGGCCCATCATCGCCTGCCCTGTGCATGCCCAGCGCAGACTCCCTCGCTGCGGCAATGGAGCAGGCGCTCGCGGACGAAAGCGCATGGAGGAAGCTCATGCCTGGGAGGGAAGCGCTTGTCGCACGGTTTAGCCTCGGGGCGATGGCCCGGAACATTTCGCGCATATACCAGGAATGCCTCTCCCCATGAGGGGAAGCATTAACCCCAAGTGCAGCGCCGCGCAGACTTATCGGTTACGCGGTGTTATAGTAAGCATAGCAACTGGTTATGCCCCATGAATACGATCAATCCGAACACCGAGTTCACCAAGGCGGTTGAGGCGTCGAAGGCGTCCTCTTCCAGCCCGGACACTGCCGCGAAGGGCCTGAACCCGCTGGCGCTGGAAGTTGCCAGGCAGTTCAGGACCGACACCCTGTCAGCGGTGCTGGTTGCCGGTGCCGTGAGGATTGTCGAAATGGTTCTTCTGGCGGTTTGCGGCCTCGGCATTTACCTCGTGCATGTGGGGTATGAGCCGGAAACGGCACCAGGATATCTGTTCGCGATCGCGGGTTCGTCACTGCTAACGGTCATCGCGCTGGGCATGGCCCGCTGTTACGAGATGCCCGCCCTGCGCAATCCGCTGCCGAACATCGGACGGATCTTCCTGGTGTGGGCAGGCACGTTCGCGTTTATCACGGTTGCGCTGTTCTTCCTGAAGATCTCCTCCGAGTTCTCGCGCGTGTGGCTTGCCTCCTGGTTCGTCGCGGGTTTCGTCGTGATGATGGTGCTGCGCGCGATCGTCGCCCACCTTACCCGCCGGTGGGCCCGCAACGGACGCATGGAGCGCCGGGCAGTCATCGTGGGAGGTGGCGCGCCGGCCGAGTCGCTCATCCGGCAGATCGAGGCGCACCCGTACAATGACATCCGCATCTGCGGCATCTTCGACGACCGCGACGACGTTCGTTCGCCGCGAGTGGTGGCGGGCTACCCGAAGCTGGGCAACACCGACGAGCTGATCGAGTTCGCCCGCGTGGCGCGCATCGACATGCTGATCGTGACGCTGCCCATCACGGCGGAAGCGCGCGTGCTGCAGATGCTGCGCAAGCTGTGGGTGCTGCCGATCGACATCCGCCTTTCTGCGCACACCAACCACCTAAGGTTCCGCCCGCGAACCTATTCCTACATCGGCGACGTGCCGATGCTGGACGTGTTCGACCGGCCCATCAGCGATTGGGACCGCGTGGCGAAGCGCGCGTTCGACATCGTGTTCAGCCTGCTCGGCATCATTGTCTTCTCGCCGGTCATGCTGATCACGGCCATCGCCATCAAGCTGGACAGCCCCGGCCCGGTGATCTTCAAGCAGAAGCGCTATGGCTTCAACAATGAGATCATCGAGGTCTGGAAGTTCCGCTCGATGTACACTGACCAGTGCGACCCGGCGGCGCGCAAGCTGGTCACCAAGGACGATCCGCGCGTGACGCGCGTGGGACGCTTCATCCGCAAGTCCTCCATCGACGAGCTGCCGCAGTTCTTCAACGTCCTGGGCGGAACACTCTCGATGGTCGGGCCCCGTCCGCATGCGCTCTCGGCCAAGGCCAACAACCAGCTCTACAACGAGGTGGTGGACGGCTATTTCGCGCGCCACCGCGTGAAGCCGGGCGTGACCGGCTGGGCGCAGATCAATGGCTGGCGCGGCGAGACCGACAGCGAGGAGAAGATCCAGAAGCGCGTCGAGTTCGACCTCTACTACATCGAGAACTGGTCGCTGCTGTTCGACCTCAAGATCCTCCTGCTCACGCCGTTCCGCCTGCTCAGCAAGAACGCATACTGAAGACATGGCGGTCGGGGCGGGGGCGGAAAAGGCAGCATTCAGGCGGGCGGTCAACGCCCGCCTTGTCGAGCTTCTGCGAACGGGATCGATCGCGCTTGCCGTTCTGCTCTCCGGCTTCGTGTTGCACGAGCCGGCTCCCTACGAACTCTTTCTGGTCGTGCTCATTCCCGTGTGGGCCCTTTTCGGGCTCCGGCTCTCGCGGCACATCGCGCCGCTCATCGCGCTGCTGGTGCTGTTCAACGTGGGCGGGCTCCTCGCCATGACCCAGATGGACGACCTGGGAACCGCGCCGACCTACATCGCCGTCTCGCTGTTCCTCGCCTTCACCTCGATCTTCTTCGCGGCGGTCATCGAGGCGCATCCGTCGCTCCTGCCGGTCATTTTCCGGGCATGGACGTTCACGGCCGTGGGAACGGCAACGCTCGGCGTGCTGGGATACTTCCACGCGCTGCCCGGCGCGGAGGCGTTCACGCGCTATGGACGCGCGGCAGGCGGCTTCGAGGATCCCAACGTGTTCGGGCCGTTCCTGTTGGTGCCGAGCCTCTACCTGCTGCAGCGGATCATGACGGGCACGCCGAGGGAGGCACTCACGGCCGTCCCTCCCCTGCTTTTCATCCTGTTCGGCATTTTCCTGTCGTTCTCGCGCGGCGCGTGGGGCCTGTTCCTGTTCTCAGCCGCCATCCTGACGGCCACCCAATTCATCTACAACCGGAGCGGCCTGATCCGGATGCGCATCCTGCTGATGTGCATCGCCGGCGCGACGGTACTGGCCATCGGCATCCTGATCGCGCTGCAGATCCCGGCCATCGCCGCGCTGCTCGAGGAACGCGCGCGGCTGGTGCAGGACTATGACGGAGCGCGCATGGGCCGCTTCGCCCGCTTCATTCTCGGCTTCGAGCTGGCCATGGAACGGCCGTTCGGCATCGGTCCGCTGGTGTTCGGTCCGATGTTCGGCGAGGACACGCACAATATCTGGCTGAAAACGCTGCTGGACTACTCGTGGCTCGGGTTCGCCGCCTATTTCACGCTCACCGTGCTCACGATCGCGGGAAGCCTCAAGATCCTGTTCCGCCACCGGCCGTGGCAGCCGTATCTCGCCTGTGTGTTCGCCGCCTTCATCGGACACGTGGCGCTGGGATCGATCATCGACACAGACCACTGGCGGCATTTCTATCTGATCCTGGGTGTCATCTGGGGGCTGATGGCGCTGGAGCAGCGCTATCAATGTGCCGTGGCCGGATCGGCGGCCTCAAGCCCGCACGGGGCCAAGGCCGCCTCCGCCATCACCGTCAGAAGTACGGCGAGCGGCACGGACGCCGGGGTCCGTTATACGGCTGGAATGTGTTGTCGTACGCCCGATAGGAGCGATAGCGCTGCGCGCACCACTGCACGTGGGCGGGCGGCAAGCCTGCTGCCGGACCACCTCGATAGACCGGCGGAGGTGGCGGCGGAGCCAGCTCACGGGCAATCGCACCGCCAATGATCGCGCCAGCGATGAAAGCCGCCGGCGGGAACCAGGCATCGTTGTAACGCCGCCACCCCGGACGGGGGCGGAAAGAACCGCGATGGCCGTTATAGTAGACATGAGGGCCATGCCTGTAATAGCCGCGGCGATGCTGGACGTCGATCAGGCCGGAGCCCAGCTCGGCCTTCGCCGTGCCCGCCGGAAAGGCCATTGCCGCGCTTCCAAGGGCCGCACCGCTCACCACCATGGCGCCTGCAAGCACCGCTGACAGTATCCGTTTCATGTATCTCTCCCTGGCTCGTTCAGCCGGCGAACAAGAACTGTTCGCACTGCGTCAGACGGTCAACGCCGCCGCACAACGGTTGTTCCCCATAACAATCACGCGCGAACATCAGATACGGTCACCCCAATCGCACGGGGCAAGCGATGGGACGCATCCCACCGCCAATCTATAGCAGCTTCGACAAGTCGGGCGCAGGACCGCTACCGCACACGACAATAAACGACTTTCAATCTGGGACGGGTGCGGATCGCCTTCTCCGGCGTCCGGAAGTACGGGAACAGCAAGAGTTAGTATCGCGGCTCAGTCACCCGAAGGTGCGCCGGTCCCTTCTTCTCCGCGCAATTACACTGAAACAACTTGAACAAATTGGGGCCGTACAGGTCTGCCCTGCTCCACCTGTACGGCCCATGCCCCCCTCCCGCGCCGGACCATTTCAGCTCCCTGTCAGAACCGGAACGGCCCGAACCTCCTGCCTGCCATGCCTCCGCATGAAGACCATCTCACACACCCTGCCCGTGCCCGCATCAGCCCGCCTCAGCATGCCATTCCTTCAGCCCCGGCCCGGCAGCTCTCAGCCGACCAGTAATCGACTAGTAGCCGATGTGCGTGCCGCGCAGCTTCGCCCAGAGCATTTCGCCGGTGGCCTGATCGAACACCGCCTTGATCGGCCAGCCGCTTTCGTTTACCGCCTGAACCTCGTAGTAACCGTCCTCCGCCTCGATGCGGTCGACACGGTAGCCGAGATCCTCCAGCGTCTTGCTCACCACGCTCGTGGCGACGAAGTTGCCGTCAACGGCGGGCTCGCAGTAGCAGTTGAAATCCCCCGCCAGAGCCGGAAAGGCAAAGCCAGCCATAGCCAGAGCCAGTGTCATCTTGATCGTGCGCATTTTCAGTCTCCTTGCTCTGATCCGAACGAGGGCCCTGTCTGGATCCATGTCCAAAAATTTATCGCAGCCCCGTTCCGCCGATTTGATCCATGTCACGCCAGCTATGCTGCACTGCAGAAAATTCTGTCGCAGGAAATCTACGCAGTAGATTTACGAAGTGCGGACAGAATAGGACCTGAGTTATACTGGAGTTATTACTGCGAGTTTCCCGGACCGCCGACGTTTCCGGACGGACTGGGCGGCATGGCCGCCCTGCTCCACAGAGGGTTACCAACATCTTTATCGGGGCTGTTACGGCGCAGCCTTGCGGCTAGCCGCTGCGGCTAGACCCGGTGACAACAACCAGGGGCTTGAGACTGGCCCGAGCCCCTGAAGCTATCGTCTTCCGCCAACGCTCAGCGCATCTCGAAGAGCTCCTGATGGAAGCGCTTCCTGACGTCGAATCCGTAGCGGGCGAAGTCCTGGCGGAGCGCCTTGCCGAAGCCGACGGGCCCGCAGAACCAGATGCTCGCGTCGCGCCAGCCCGGCACCTTCTCGCGGATGCGCTCACCAGCCAGCAGGCCGTCGCGCTTGTCGTAGTGGACGTGCAGGCGGATGCCCGCGGACCTTGCCAGCGCCTCGATCTTGCCTATCGCCTCATCGCACCATGTGCCGGTGGCGTAGAAGAGGAAAACGTCCTTGTGCCAGTTCTTCTGCGGATCCTGCTCGCGGGCGCGGGCGATCTGGCGCATGGCGGCGATGAACGGCGTCATGCCGATGCCCCCGCCGACCCAGATCTGGGCCGGCCGGTCATCCTCGAAGGTGAAGCAGCCGTAGGGCCCCTCGACCGTCACGCGCTGGCCGACCGCAAGCCGGTCGCGCAGCGTGCTGGTGAAATCCCCCAGTTCCTTGGTGATGAATGTGAGCTTGTGCTCCTCCGGGTGCCAGTCCGAAGCAATGGTGAAGGGATGCGCCTCATTGGCGGCCTCGCCGCTCACGAAGGCAAACTGACCAGCCTTGTGACCGGGCCAGCCCTGCGGAATATCGACATCACCCTCGAGCACGCGCAGGGAGGGATAATAGTGAAGGCGCGAGATACGGCCTTCCGCCTTGCGGCTGGCGCCGATGAGGCCGAAGAGGGACATGATCGCCGCAACCGTGCCGGCGGCAAGGAGCAACGCCATGACCAGGCCCAGCGGTGTGGCCCAGGCGGAGAACTTGTAGAGAACGACCGTGTGGAAGATGAGCACCAGATAAATGGCCGCGATCACGCGGTGAGTCTTGTGGAAGATCCGGTAGGGAATGATGCGGACCAGCGCCACGATGACGAGCAGAACGAAGGCGTAGAAGGCCCACTCGCCAAGGCCTTCGGCCGTACCGCGCATGGAGCGCAGGAACTGCTCCACGGTACCCAGCTCGACGGAGGAGCCGGCGCCGCGCGGGCCGCGCTGGGGACGCTCCAGAAGCCCCAGGCCAACCGCCCACTTCGGCCCCTGCGACCAAAGCCAGTGCGTGACCGAGAGCACGAGGCCGCCGATGCCAAGCCACTTGTGAAGGCGGTACATTTTGTCTAGGCCGCCCAGCCATTGCTCGGGCCAGCGCGGACGCAGGGCCAGCACCATGGCAATGCTCATGCAGCCCATGGCGAGAACGCCCGTGAGCTGCACCATGGGATCACGCAACGGAAAGAAGCCTGCGGCCTGCCACACGCTCGCGTCGGTCAGGAGCCACAGGCCCGTCAGAAGGGCAAGCGAGCCCCATAAAGCAATCTTGATATGGCCCATGTCGGGCTCTCCCTCGGCTATCCAGCTGCTTTTCCTGTCGTGGATGATGATCAGGCGGCCTGCCTGCTGCCTGTCCCGCCTACCCGTCGCGGCGGCGGGGCGGGCCGCGTGTTTCGCGACCCGTTTCCCGGACCAGCAGGCCCGACTTGCCGCGCGCGCTTGGGGATTGCAAACCTGATACCTTGCCTGCCAGGGTTCGGGCGGCAGAAGGCTCATGTCAGGCTTGGCAGCACCGCCGCCGTGCTTACTTCCTGGCGCGGGTCAGACGTGCCCAGAGGAGCTCGCCCGTGGCCTGGTCATAGTAGGCCTTGATCGGGTTGCCGCTCTCGTTCACCGCCTTTACCTCGTAGCAGCCGCCCTTGACCTCGATCTCCTGGACACGGTAGCCCTGATCCTCGAGCATCTTTGCCAGCTCGGCAGTGGTGACAATCTGGCCGCTCGTGACCGGAGGGCGCTCGCAGGCATAGTCATCATCCGCCAGAGCGGGAACGGCAGCCCCGGCCATGAGAAGAGCCAGTGTCATCGCGATCGTACGCATTTCGATCTCCTGTTGTTGTTTCCGGGCGGGGTGCCCGGACCGATGACGGCACTATTAGTGGCACGGGGCTTTCGCCTCGCTGTTGATTCATGTCAGCGTTTTGTCAGGTTCAAAGGCGTATTTCCCCGGCATGAGCAAGAAAACCCGTCGCACGTTCCTCTTCCTCAGCCTCGGCGCGGCCCTCGTGCCGGCAACGGTCACGGCCCATCATCGGGACCGCGATTTCGAGCGTGCCCGCGAGGCGGTCGAAAAGGGCGAGGCGCTGCCGCTTGCCGACATTCTCCTGAAAGTACGCAATGATCTTGGGGGCGAGGTCGTCGGCGTGTTCTTCAAGCGCAAACGCGGTCGCTGGATCTACGAGTTCCGCGTGATCGACCGTTCCGGCCAGCTCTGGGAAGTCTATGTCGACGCCGCCACGGCAAGGATCCTCAAGCGCGAGGATGACGACTGATGCGCATTCTTCTTGTCGAAGACGATCCCCGCGTCGCCGAGAAAGTGTCGGCGGTGCTGGAGGATGCAGGCTATGCCGTCGACCGCGTGGACGTTGGCGAGGAAGCCTGGTTCCGCGGCGATACCGAGGACTACGATCTTGCCATCCTCGATCTGGGCCTGCCGAAGATGGACGGGCTTGCCGTGCTTCGCAAATGGCGGGGCAACGGCCGCGATTTTCCGGTGCTGATCCTCACGGCCCGCGGGGCCTGGGCTGAGCGGGTCGAGGGAATCGACGCAGGGGCCGACGACTATCTCGCCAAGCCATTCGCCATGGAGGAGCTGCTTGCCCGGGTGCGCGCCCTGCTGCGACGCTCGGCCGGGCGAAGCGTGCCGGTCTTCGTCTGCGGCCCGGTGACGCTTGACACCCGCACCATGCGGGTGACAGTGAACGACATGCCCGTCAATCTTTCACCACTCGAGTACCGCTGCCTGAGCTACCTCATGCACCATGCGGGCAGGGTCATTCCGCCGGCGGAACTGATGGAGCACCTTTACGCGCACGACTATGACCGCGACCTCAATGCCCTGGAGGTGCTGATCGGGCGCCTGCGCCGCAAGCTCGGCGTCAACCTGATCGAGACCCGCCGCGGCTTCGGCTACCTGGTTCCGGAGACCGGGGCAGCATGAGCCAGGGCTCGCTTCGACTGCGTCTGCTCGCGGCAGGCGCGGCATCCATTGTGGTTGCCCTCGCGCTCGCGGGCGCGGGGCTGCTCATGCTGTTCGAGCGCCATGTGGAACGGCGCATGGTGGCCGAGCTCAACTCCTATCTCAACCAGGTGGTGAGCGAACTCACCCGTGACGAGGACGGGTCACTGGATGTCGGCGCGCCCCCCGCCGAACCGCTCTTTCAGCAACCGCTGAGCGGCCTCTACTGGCAGGTTTCCGAGGAGGAAACGGACACGGTTCTGCGGTCGCGATCGCTCTGGGATTCCACGCTCGAGCTGCCGCCCGACAGCCCCTCGGCCTTCGAGGTCCATGAACACGAGCTCACCGGACCGGACGGCGCGTCACTGCTGGCGGTGGAGCGGCGGATCAACCTGCCGCCCAGTCTCGGGAACGGTGCGGTGCGCGCGGTCGTGGCCGTGGACCGCCAGGAGATCCATGCGGCGGGCCGCGCCTTCGCCGCTGACCTCTTCCCTTCCCTCGTCCTGCTCGCGGCCGTGCTGATCATCGCCGCCTGGATACAGGTGAGCATCGGCCTGCGCCCGCTCGACACGGTGCGCCAGCGCCTGGCGCAGATCCGCTCCGGCGAGGCGACGCGGCTCGGTTCCGTCTTTCCGGACGAGGTGCTGCCGCTGGCCGCAGAGGTGGACCACCTGCTCGACGAACAGGAACGGGCCATCGCCCGGGCCCGCACCCGCGCTGCGGATCTCGCCCATGGCCTCAAGACGCCGCTGACCGTGCTGGCGGCCGATGCCAAGGAGCTGCGGGCACGCGGTGAATTCAAACTGGCGGACGAGATCGAAAGCATCACCGCGTCCATGCGGCGGCATCTGGAGCGCGAACTGGTGCGTGCCAGGACGGGTGTGCGCGCGCTCGCCGCGCCGGTGCAACCGATCCGCCCCGTGGTCGACCGGGTCATCAGCGTCCTGCAGCGCTCCCCGCGCGGACGGAACCTTTCCTGGCAGGTCGAGGTGAGTGACGGGCTCGGCGTCCGCGTGGACGAGCACGACCTGCTCGAGATCCTCGGCAATCTTGCGGAAAACGCCGCGAAATGGGCGGCCAACACCGTCCGGATCACAGGGAAGCAGCAGGGAAACACCGTCATCCTCCAGGTGGAGGACGATGGTCCCGGCGTGCCCGAAAACCAGACCAGCACGGTGCTGGCGCGCGGCGGACGCCTGGACGAATCCTCACCAGGAAGCGGCCTTGGACTGGCGATCGTGAACGACCTTCTCGAAGCCCATGGCGGCACGATCTCCCTGCACCGCTCCCAGCTCGGCGGGCTGCTCGCGGAAGTCCGCCTGCCGATGCCCCCCGGCGACCCGCGGAAGCACTAGGGCAATTCAGATTTTCACGAAAACCCTGAACTGCTCCAAGTAATTGATTTGTCACGGTTCCGGACGGAGAAGGTTTCCACTTTTCCTGATCTGCTCTAGTCCGTTCCGAAGACGCCGCGGCGCTGACGGCCGCGGCGCGGCACCGTCCATGGCAGCGCGGCCCAGCGTTGGCAGCCATGCAGACCGTTTCCTGCCCGTTTCGTTTTCGGTGCCACCCCGCAGCACGGATGGCAGCCCGGAGCGGCGAGCGTGCGGACAGCAACACTCCACCCTCGCGCCCTGCCAGCCGGCGCCCCCCTGCCCTCCGCCTGGCCGAAAGCCTGTTGCCAACCCTCAGCAGTCAGGCATTTGACGGAGACGCAGAGCCGCCACGACCGTTTGGCGCACCGGCGGTTCCGGCAGGACAACGGATCCCACCCGTGCCGGAGCCGCCCGGGGTCATTCACGCGTTCGAGTCTTCCGTCCTGGCGCGCCTGCTCCAGCGGAGAATGGCCTCCTGAGAGCTGTCGATCGGCGCCTGCGCGATACCGCAATCTTTGTGGCGCAGCGCTTTGCCAATGGCATCACGTTGCCCCTTGAGCTGGGCGATCTGCGGCGTCCAGTCCGAAGCGCCCAGGCCGGTGGACGTGATGCCGAAAAGGATCATGCCGGCGATATCCGTCTCCCGCCGCTTGGACTGGCGATAGGACAGGTAGCCGATCTCCTCGGCGACCCGCGCGTCTTCCTCCGCGAGCGCGGGGCAGCTCAGCGCCTGGTAGGCCAGAAACGTGGTCGGCGTGGCGGAAATGCTGTCCGGATCGGGCGCGACATGATGTTTGCACTGGAAGTCCGCAGAGACTGGTTAGCTAATGGAGTAATTCACGTCGGCATGGCAAGTCGCCGGGCAGTTGATCTGACCGTAGAGAAGATGGCTGAAGAACGGATAGCTCGTGACAGTGCACGTCTTAGAGAAATGCTCCTCTTGGCATTCAAGGACACCGCAACTTTTGATGTAGAGTTCCGGGGGAGGTCTACTAAGTTGTGGAATTTTGCGGCGATGGTGCGTCAAGCCGATCACATGTCATTCTTTGATTTAGTGTCGCCACACCACGTATCGATCAATACCGCTGTTGTAAAATTTCATGATGTCTCGCAGCTTGATGACGCTCCACGCAGCATTGCGGTCCTGACAAATCCGCAAAAGATGGATACAGCTGACGTGTCTCTCATTGCGGAGGCAGCTTCCAAGGTCTTGCCAATAACGATTGAGATAGAAGCTCTTAAGTTGGCCGCTTAGGCAAGCCTGCAAACCCCGCCGCTGGCGGGGTTTCTTCTACACCACACCTCCTTCTTCCCGCTCCATTCCACCCAGCCATTGGGGCAAGGTCTGTATGTTGGAAATTCTCCCTTCTGGAGACAATGCGACTCGTCTGCGGCAACACTCAGTGTGGTCGGCCTTCCGCTCGCATATATCAACACGCGGTATGACTACCTCGCGAATGAGGACAACTTCAGAAGCACGGCGCGAAGGATAGCCATTAACGGACTCCCATACTCATTGGCCCGATGGATCGAGAGGATGCCGAGGCCAGGTAAGAAGATCTCACGCTTGATGGTTGTCCACAGCGCACACCACACAGCAGCGCCCGTCAGCCACGAGTCGGCGGGCGATCTGTGTCCGAAAGCTCCTGCCGCCTACAATCTGGCAATAAAATCTATGCTTAGATGGTTGAGGTCGGTCTAAGTGTTTGAAATTAAATGGTCGGAGCGGCGGGATTCGAACCCACGACCCCTAGACCCCCAGTCTAGTGCGCTAACCGGGCTGCGCTACGCTCCGAACAAGGCAATCCCCTATATAACCCGCTCACATGGTGCAAGTACTTTTTGCATCCGCCGCCGTTTCATGACCTCGAGGCCCAGCAATCCACAAGGGAACCGCGGGGTCGAACAGCGCCCCTTCCCCTCCTACCCATCGGCGCGCGGGTCACCGTGCCCGAGGCCCGCGCCCCGACACAGTCGCGAATCAGGCTTGGCCGGACGGTCCAGAGCGGCCCTGCCCTGGCGGAGGTTCGTTCAACCGCCGGACACATCGGCCCTCCGGCCGACTGCGGGACCCCACCGTGTTGCGGGCGGCTTTGACAGGGCCGGAGCGGCTGGAGCAATTGTTTTGTCACAGTTCAGGACGGAATACCGGTTCCACGTTTCCAGGAACTGCTCAAAGAGCTGCATGGAGACTCTGAATTGCCCCGGCCATTCGTGTTTTCGCGGCTCCGATCCAGGAACCGGAGCCGCATTATCCTGAATTTCGCAGCGACGGCGGGTTACCGGATCGACACGAAATCCGCCGCGTAACGCAACTCGCGCATGGGACGGACGTGATTTGTCGTCTCCTCGTAGATCGGATGGGCCTTGTAGGCGGCCAGCGCCTCCTCGTTGGCGAACTCGGCGTAGACGATCACGTCCACGTCGTTTGCATACAGGTCAACCTTCCGGTTGATACCGATCTCAAAGAAGTCGCTGTGGGGGATTTCGGCCAGCTTCCACAGACTTTGGGCAATCCGGTCCACGTCCTCGGGATCTCGGGCGGAAAAGAAAACGATGTGACGGATCATGAAAACTCCAATGCAATGCGTCTTCCGGGCGTCCCGGCTTGTCCAGGCCTCCTGCCCGTCAGGGCTGCCTTCAAGATTCCTGCCGCCCGGGTCCTGCCTGCCTTTGCAGCCCGCATGGCGTGGCTAGGGCATGCCTCCCCGAAACTGACACAAGGCTTCGCGGTTCCCGAAGCCTCGCCAGTAGACTCACAAACTCGAAGGCGCCCGCGAGGGGCGCCTTATGGTCTCATCGGATGAAATCATCAATACGCCGGATGGTGACGCGGCGGTTCTCCCAGCTCTCGTAGGGCGTCTGGACCAGCAGGAACTGCTTGCCATAACCGACCGTGTCGATCGCGTGGGACGGCAGGCCGTAACGGCGAACCAGCACGCGCTTCAGCGCTTCGGCGCGGCGCTCGGACAGCCGCAGGTTATACTCTTGCGAGCCCACAGCGTCGGTGTGCCCCTCGATCAGGAAGCGCGCCCCACGACGGGTGCGCAGGATGCGCTTGAGCGCCGACGCGATGCGCTCGACCTTGGAATACTGGGATGGGTCGATCTCGGCAGAGTCGTACTGGAAATTGATCGCCTGAATGTCGATCGACGGCGCGCGGCGGCGCAGGTCGGGACGACGCTTGAACTGTTCGATGGTGACCCGGTCCTCGGGACGGATGCGCTCGCGGGGTGCAGCCTCCAGACGGCGGAGAATCATCCCCTCATCCGGCATCCTCGGCTGCGCCAGAGCTGCAGCCGGCGCCATCGTCGCCGCAGCAAACAGGAACAGAGCATTGCGCCTATTGATCATGGTGTGCCTCCTTGAAACGTGCCGGCACCATGCAGCAGAAGACCTGAAAGTAACGTGAATATTACAGTCACAAACCGTTCAGATTGCACGCAGGATGTTTGGCGGATTGCGACTGCGGGGAGACAGAACCGCCCCCGCGCAGAACTCCCGTCCGATGTGGTCCGCGGCGCACTAACGGAAGAGGATCCTGGCCCGCTCCTCGTCGGACAACGGCACCTCCAGCACTTCCCTGCGGCTCACCGGCACGAAGCCCATCTTCTGGTAGAGCGGCAGGGCGGCAGGATGGTCGAGCGTACAGGTTTCCACAGAAACGAACTTCGGACCGAGTTCCCAGGCGCGGCGGATGGCGCAGCCCAGGAACCAGCGGGAAAGCCCCTTGCCGATCGCATGGGACATGAGGCCGAAGAGCATCAGCCGGCATTCCTGGCCGTCGTCCATCCGGAGCAGCTCGAAGAAGCCCGCCGGAGCGCCGTGGATGTAGAGAACATGGACCTCGCGCGCCGGGTCGGCCAGGCGCTCGCGAAGATCCTCGTCGTCGAGGCGGAGGGCGGCCGTCCAGTGCCAGTTGCGGCCAACCCGATCGTAAATGTAGCGATAGAAGTGCAGCGGTATCTCACGGCACTTGAGCAGCGCAAGCTGGAAACCCAGCGGGGCGTGGGGATAGCGCTCCGGCGGGCGGTGCATCTGCAGATGGGTGACCGTTACCCGCAGCCCTTCCGCGTCGGACATCACTTTTCCCCTGTCACCACCGGCGTATCGGGCTGGGCGCCCCACTCGCTCCAGGAACCGTCATAGAGCCGTGTGCCCTTCGCACCGACGGATTCGAGGGCAAGAAAGATGACCGCGGCCGTGATGCCGGAGCCGCACGAGGTCACCGTCGGCTTGCTGAGATCGAGACCGGCCGCCGCCAGTTTCTCGCGCAGCTTGTCCACCGGCAGCAGCTCGCCGTTTTCCGAGAGCGTGTTGAACGGAACGCTTACGGCTCCCGGCATGTGGCCGCCGCGCAGGCCAGGCCGTGGCTCCGGTTCCTCACCCGTGAAGCGGCCATGGGAACGGGCGTCCGCGATCTGCGCGCCGTTCTCCACGAGCTTGCGCATCTCGTCGAGGAAAACCACCTGGCTCTCGTCGAAATGGGCGATGAAGGCGCTGCCGGCGATGGGCGTGGGTTCGTCGGTGACAGGCCGGCCCTCGGCTTTCCAGCGATCGAAGCCGCCGTCAAGGATAAAAACTTTCCTGGCCCCCATGACGCGGAACATCCACCAGGCGCGCGGGGCCGACATCAAGCCCGGACCGTCGTAGACGACAATCGTGTCGTCGGCGGAGATGCCCATGGCGCTGGCAAATCGCTCGAACTGGCGCGGATGCGGCAGCGTATGGGGATATTTCGACTCCGGATCGCAAATCAGCTCGTGATCGAAGAACACGGCACGGGGGATATGCCGTGCGTTGTACTCGGCCTCGGCATTGCGGCCCTGGGACGGCAGGTACCACGAGGCATCGACGATCGAGACGCCCGGCGTGTCCAGGTGTTGCTCGAGCCAGTCAGGCGATACCACGAATCGGCTTTTCTCACTCATATCCACACCCTGATCTCAGCGGATGTACTTCCGGCAGAAGACCGGATTTGATCTGCCACGGCAAGCACTAAGTGGACCGTGCGGCCATCGGACCCCAGATCAGACCGCCGACACGATCCACTGACGCGCCATCAGGATGCCGGCAGCGTGCCGAAGCGCAGACGGAAGCGGCGGTTCTCTCTGCCCTTCTTCTCGATCTTGCCGATGTGAATCTCGCCGACCTCCGAGGTTCGGGCGACATGGGTGCCGCCGCAGGGCTGGCTATCGACCGACGAATCCTCGCCGATGCAGACGAGGCGAATGCGCCCTGCCCCCATCGGCGGCCGGACGTTCTTGGACTTCACCAGCGTCGGGTTGGCGCGCAGGTCGTCGTCGCTTATCCAGCGGGTGAAGACCGAATGGTCTCCGTTCACCAGCTCCATGATCCGCTCGGTGACCAGCTCGCGCGTGTAGGTCGGATCGGGGATGTCGAGGTCAACGCGCGACTCCTCCTCGCCCACGGCAGCGCCCGTGATCGGGAACGGGCAGACGACGCTCAGCAGATGGCAGGCCGTGTGCATGCGCATCAGCCGGTAGCGGCGATCCCAGTCGATGAAGAGCTTCACGCTTTCCCCAACCCGCGGCATAGCCGAGCCCTCGGCCGGAACGTGAAGGATGTCTTCCTTGGTCTCCCCGGTGACGGTGGTGGCGATGGAAATGCGCGAGCCGTCCTCGCGCACGAAGTGGCCAGTGTCGCCCGGCTGGCCGCCCGAGGTGGCGTAGAAGATCGTGCGGTCGAGCACGATGCGGCCATCCGGGGTGATACCCGTAACGACGGCGTCAAGGGTTTTCAGATATGGTTCCTCACGAAAGACCGTTTCCGTTGGCATGCGGCGTCCCCTTGCAACGGGACAGGACGATACGGTCATCCCTCGTGCTTGTTAAGGCCCATAATGCACACCGGTTTGGGCCATGCCCTACAAATGAACGTATTTCGCGCTTGCGAAATACTGCTTAATCGGCGATGGATTTCGCCCAAACGTTGCCGCCGTACCGGAGTGAGGATGAAGGGCGGCAATCGTTGGATCACATGCGGGAGTGAGCCTCTGATGAAAAGCCTTGTGACCGTGTTCGGCGCCGCAGCGATCACGCTGGCGTCGGCCAATGCCGCCCTGAGCGCGCGCACCGATCTCGTCATCGGCGTCGTCCTGGAACCGCCGCACCTTGACCCCACGGCCGGCGCCGCCGGGGCGATAGACGAAATCCTCTACGCCAACGTCTTCGAGGGCCTGACCAGGATCGGACCGAACGGCGAAGTGCTGCCCGGCCTGGCTGAAAGCTGGGAGGTCTCCGAAGACGGCAAGGTCTACACGTTCAAGCTGCGCGCCGGGGTGAAATTCCATGACGGCACGACGTTCGACGCGGAGGACGTGAAGTTCTCGCTCGACCGCGCCCGGGCCGAAGATTCCGTCAATGCCCAGAAGGTGCTGTTTTCCGCGATCGACACCGTGGAGGTGGTCGATCCGCTCACCGTGAAGGTCACGCTCAAGCGCCCGCAGGGCTCGTTCCTTTATAACATGGGCTGGGGCGACGCGGTGATCGTGGCACCGGAGAGCGCCGAGACCAACAAGGAGAAGCCGGTCGGCACCGGTCCCTTCCGCTTCGACCGCTGGGCCAGAGGCGCATCGGTGACGCTCGTCCGCAACCCCGACTATTGGGGCGAGCCGGCGGCGCTGGAAAAGGCCGAGTTCCGCTTCGTGCCGGATGCTGCGGCAGCCGTCCCCGCCCTGCTCTCGGGCGATGTGCAGGCCTTCCCGAATTTCCCGGCGAGCGACGCGCTCGAACAGATCAAGGCCGACCCGCGCTTTGCCGTCGTCATCGGTTCGACGGAAGGCGAGACCATCCTGGCGATGAACAACGCCAAGGCTCCGTTCGACAATCTCAAGGTGCGCCAGGCCATCTCCCATGCCATCGACCGCGAGGAAATCATCCTTGGCGCGAGCAACGGGCTCGGGCAGCCGATCGGCTCGCACTTCTCGCCGGCGAACGAGGCCTACGAGGATCTGACCGGGCTCTATCCGCATGACGCGGAGAAGGCGAAGCAGCTGCTTGCCGAGGCCGGCCTTGCGGACGGCTTCTCGGCAACCATCAAGCTGCCGCCCACGACCTACGCCCGCGTCGGCGGCGAGATCGTGACGTCGCAGCTTGCCGAAGTCGACATAAAGCTCGAGATCATCCCGATGGAATGGGCGCAGTGGCTCGAGCAGGTCTTCACCAACAAGGACTTCGACCTCACCATCATCTCGCACACTGAACCGAACGACATCGATATCTACGGCCGCGACGGCTACTATTTCGGGTACAACAATCCGGAGTTCAAAACCGTGATGGCGGAACTCGACGCGACAGTCGATCCGGAGAAGCGCAACGAACTGTACCGCAAGGCGCAGCGCATCATCGCCGAGGATGCGGTGAACGCGTTCCTGTTCCAGCTGCCGAAGGTGGGCGTCTGGGATGCGAAGCTCGTCGGAATGTGGGAGAATTCGCCCATTCAGGCGAACGATCTGACGAAGGTGCGCTGGACGGACTAGTCCTGCGCCAGAACACCACCAGCGAGGGCGCGGCGTAACACGCTCATGGCCAGCTACGTCACAAAGCGACTGTCGATCGGGCTCGTCACGCTGCTCCTCGCATCCGTGGTGGTGTTCGCCGTGCTCGAAATCCTGCCCGGTGACCCCGCCCGCATCATGCTGGGCATGAACGCGAGCCCCGAAACCGTGGCGACGCTGCGGCAGGAAATGGGCCTCGACCAGCCCGCGCCGCTGCGCTACCTCGACTGGCTCGGCGGTCTCGTCACCGGAGACCTCGGGCGCTCCTACACCTATTCGACGCCGGTGATCGAGCTGGTGCGCGAACGGCTGGCCGTGTCGCTGCCGCTGGCGCTGATCTCGCTTTTCCTTTCCACGGCCGTCGCCATTCCGGTCGGCGTCTTCGCCGCCTCGCGCAGCGGGAAGCTCAGCGACACGATCGCCATGGGCACGGCGCAGATCGGCATCGCGCTGCCCAACTTCTGGCTGGCGCTGTTGCTCGTCTATGTCTTCGCGGTGGGGCTGCAATGGCTGCCCTCGGGCGGCTTTCCCGGCTGGAGCAATCCGTTGCAGGCCATCAAGGCACTGATCCTGCCCGCCATCTCACTTGCTCTGCCGCAGGCGGCGATCCTTGCGCGCGTCACCCGCTCGGCGATGATCGAGACCCTTGGCGAGGACTTCATCCGCACGGCACGCGCCAAGGGCCTGCCGCGGCGCAAGGTGCTATGGCGGCATGCGCTAAGGAACGCGATGATCCCGGTGCTCACCATCCTCGGCCTGCAGTTCTCGTTCCTGCTCGCCGGCACGATCATCATCGAGAACGTGTTCTACCTGCCCGGCCTCGGGCGGCTCATTTTCCAGGCGATCAACCAGCGCGACCTGATCGTGGTCGAGGGCGTCGTCATCCTGCTGGTGGCCAGCGTGATCCTCATCAACCTCGTGGTCGACATTTGTTACGCGCTGGTCGATCCGCGCCTGAGGACCGGCCGATGACAATCGAGACGCCCATATTCACGCCGGAACCGGAAAAGCACGTGCTGAGGCGGGCGCTGTCGCGGCCTTCCTTCGTGATCGGCCTCGCGATCACGCTCGCCGTCGCAGTGATGGCCCTGGTGTCGCTGTTCTGGACGCCCTACGACGTGACACGAGTGGCGGTCGCCGGTCGCATCCAGGGCTTCTCCTGGGCGCATCCGCTCGGCACCGACCATCTCGGGCGGGACATCCTGTCGATGATCATGCTGGGCGCGCGCAATTCCATCGCCGTGGCGCTGGTGGCGGTCGGCATCGGCATGGGTATCGGCGTTCCGCTCGGCCTCTGGGCCGCCGCCAAAGGCGGCTGGATGGACGAGGTGCTGATGCGCGCCAATGACGTGATCTTCGCGTTCCCGTCGCTGCTGTCAGCGGTGATGATCACCGCCATCTTCGGTCCCGGCGCTGTGAATGCCATCATCGCCATCGGCATCTTCAACGTGCCCGTCTTCGCGCGGGTGGCGCGCGGCGGGGCACTTGCCATCTGGCCGCGCGAATTCATCCTGGCCGCGCGCGCCTCGGGCAAGGACGGACTCAAGATCTCCATCGAGCACATTCTGCCCAACATCGCGAACCTGCTGCTCGTGCAGGCCACGATCCAGTTCGCACTTGGCATCCTCGCCGAAGCCGGCCTCTCCTATCTCGGGCTTGGCGCGCAGCCGCCGATGCCCTCCTGGGGACGGATGCTGTTCGACGCGCAGACGCGCATCGCCATCGCCCCTCACCTCGCCATCATCCCCGGCATGGCAATCGTGCTTACCGTCCTCGGACTCAACCTTCTCGGCGACGGGCTGCGCGATGCCATCGACCCCAGGCAGAGGCGCCCGCGATGAGCCTGCTCGATATCGAAAACCTGCATGTCTTGCTCGGGGATCTGCCGATCCTCAAGGGCATCAGCCTCGCGATCAACCCGGGCGAGATCGTCGGGCTGGTGGGCGAGTCCGGCTCCGGCAAGTCGATGACGGCGCTCAGCGTCATGAAGCTCCTGCCCCATGGCATGACGGCCACCGGCCGCGTCAACCTCAACGGCGTGGACATCCTCGCCGCTCCCGAGACCGCCATGAACCGCCTGCGCGGCGCGGAAATCGCAATGGTGTTCCAGGAGCCGATGACGGCGCTCAATCCACTGAAGACCATCGGCGAGCAGGTGGCGGAGGGAATCCGTTGGCACACGGGCGCGAACCGCCCTGACGCGGAGGCGCACGCGCGGGCGATACTCGACCGTGTCGGCCTGCCGGAAAGCCGGTTTCCGCTCAACCGCTATCCGCACGAACTGTCGGGCGGCCAGCGCCAGCGGGTGGTGATCGCCATGGCCTGCGCGATGAAGCCGAAGCTGCTCATTGCCGACGAGCCCACCACGGCGCTCGACGTCGTGATCCAGGCACAGATCCTCGACTTGCTGAGAGAGTTGGTGGAGGAGCAGCAGATGGGCCTGCTGCTCATCTCGCACGACCTCGCGGTCGTGGCGCAGCTTGCCGACCGGATCACCATCGTGCGTCATGGCGAGGTGATGGATTCCGGTCCGGCAACGGAAATCCTGCGGGAACAGCGCCATCCCTACACACGCCAGCTCGCGGAAGCCTCCATGCACGTGCCGGCGCGGGCGAAGGTACCGGAGATTGCGCCGGAGGCCGAACCGCTGCTGGAGGTGAAGAATGTCAGCCGCCACTATCCGCTGCGGCGAACGTCGTTGTTCGGGCCGCGCAGGAGCTTCGCTGCCGTTCAGGATGTGTCCTTTTCCATGCACCAGAAGCAGTCGGTGGCGCTTGTCGGCCGCTCGGGCTGCGGGAAGTCGACACTTGCGCGCATGATCCTGGCGCTCGACAGGCCGACGGCGGGATCGGTGTTTTTTCGCGGCACGGATCTTGCCGACTGCACAGAACCGGAGCTCAAGGAGATACGCCGCGACCTGCAGGTGGTGTTCCAGGATCCTTACGGCTCGTTCAACCCGCGCCACCGCGTGGAGCGGCTGGTGGGCGAGCCGCTGCATCTTCTGGGCAAGCGCCTGTCGGCGCGGGAGAAGCGCGACCGCGTGGCGGAAGCGCTGGAACAGGTGGGGCTTTCTCCCGCCGACATGGACAAGTATCCGCACGAGTTCTCCGGTGGCCAGCGGCAGCGGCTGTCGATCGCGCGGGCGATCATCACGCGGCCGAAGCTCATCGTCGCTGACGAGCCCGTATCGGCACTCGACGTCTCAATCCGCGCGCAGATCCTCGACCTGTTTGCGGAACTCAACAGCAGGCTGGGTCTCGCCTATCTCTTCATCACTCATGACCTCACCGTGGCGCGAGCGATCTGCGACGTGACCATGGTGATGCACGAGGGGCGGATCGTCGAGCGCGGCCCCACCGAGGACGTGCTTGTCTCGCCGAAGACGGAACCGGCTCGCGCGCTGGTCGCCGCCGCCCCGGACCTGACTCAGGCCCTCAACAGGCGGCTGCAAGGGACTCGGGCGTAAGAGGATTTTGCTCTCGAACTTCGTTCCGGCTTCAAGCTGGACACATTCCCAGCGTCAGAGTACCAGCAGAAACCAGATTCCCCTGTTTGCAGAAAAGCGACCTCCGCCCTCAGTTCGAGCTGGTGGCCGGTTCCTTGTCGAGGATCATGTAGTCGAGCGGCAGCTCCGTCGTGTACTTGATCTGCTCCATGGCGAAGGCCGAAGAGACGTTGCGGATCTCTATCTTGCTGATCAGCTTCTTGTAGAAGGCATCATAGGCCGCGATGTCCGGCACCACCACGCGGAGCAGATAGTCCACGTCGCCGCTCATGCGATAGAATTCCACGACCTCCGGGAATTCCTTGATGACCTCGGAGAAGCGCTTCAGCCATTCATGATTGTGCGCGTTGGTCCGGATGGACACGAAGACCGTGACGCGCGCGTTCACCTTCTCCGGATTGAGCAGCGCAACCCGCTTCTGGATGACGCCCTCTTCCTCCAGCTTCTGGATACGGCGCCAGCACGGCGTGGTCGACAGGCCGACCTTCTTGGCGATGTCGGCCACGGCCAGGGTTGCGTCTTCCTGCAAGAGGCGGAGGATTTTTCTGTCCAGGCGATCCATGGGGGTACTCTTTAGAAAAATTTTTCAAAATTTGGCCGCCGTCGGTCGCTTTTTCAAGAAAAATATTTCTACATATCGGAAAGGTTGCGACAGCCCCGTGTCAAATCCTTGCCCGGATCTCGCGTTTCAGTGCCGGAACCAGCTCTTCCTCGAACCAGGGATTCTTTTTCAGCCAGGCCGTGTTTCGCCAGGACGGATGCGGCAGAGGCAACACGCGAGGGCTTGCAGGGCTTTCCAGAATGGCCCGCCATTCCCGCACCGTCTCGGTGAGGCTGCCTCGGCGCCGGCCCGCGAGATGCCAAGCCTGGGCGTACTGGCCGATGGTCAGGATAAACTCGACCTGCGGCATGTGCGCCAGCACGCGAGCACGCCACTGCGGCGCGCATTCCCGCCGCGGCGGCAGATCGCCGCCGTTGCGGTCGTAGCCGGGAAAGCAGAACCCCATCGGCACGATGGCGAAGCGCTTCGGATCGTAGAACTCCTCGCGGGTCACTCCCATCCAGCTGCGCAGGCGGTCGCCGGAGCGGTCGTTGAACGGCAGTCCGGTCTCATGCACGCGCATGCCCGGCGCCTGGCTGGCAATCAGAATACGTGCCTCGGTGGAAACGACTAGCACGGGACGCGGCTCGTGCGGAAGGCACGGGCCGTCAGGCCGTTCGCGGCAGATCCGGCAGGCGCGGATTTCCTGCAGAAGCGTTTCGAGGTCTTCGGTCATTCCCGGTGCGGACGGGCAGCCCCTTGCTCAGGCGGAGGCGCTGGGGCGGGCTGCAACAGAGTTGTACCAGCGCTCCAGATGGGCAAGACCTTCGGGCATGTCAATGCGGGCCGGCTTCATAAACTGCACGGCGACAAGGGCGGTGATGTCCGCAACGGAGAATTCCTCGCCCGCGATGAAGGGGCGGCCTGCCAGCTCCCGGTCGAGAAGTCGCAGGAAACTCAACACCCTCGGGCGGGTGGCTTCGGCCCAGGCGGGCACCTGCGGCACTTCCATCTCCTTCATGGCCGGATGAGTGTGGCGGAAAACGTACTGCACGCCCTGAAGCAGATGAAACTCGACGCGGCGCTGCCACATTTCGACCAGCGCCGTGCCAAGCGCGCCGCGGCCGAAGAGAGCGGGTTCAGGATGAAGCTCCTCGAAATAGCGGCAGATGGCGATGCTTTCCGTGATGATCGTACCGTCATCAAGCTCGAGCGCAGGCACCTGCTGAAGCGGATTGATGCGAGAAAACTCCGTGCCCTTCTGCTCCAGCTTGCCGATGTCGACCTGGACAAGCGGAACCTCTATGCCCTTCTCCGCCAGAAAGATGCGCACCCGGCGCGGATTGGGCGCCCTGCCACCGTCATACAGCTTCATCCGCATTTCCTCCCGTTACAAAGGACACCAACCTCGCGAAGAGATCGACCACCGGATCCCAGATCCGCGCCAGCCACCCCGTACCGTCCTCGGCCACGCTGTGGTCGCCCTGGCGCCACGCCAGCGGACGGTCGAACGCGCCCTGCCACAGGCCCGCGGGGGCCGCTCGCGCCCGCATTTCCTCCGCGGTGTAGCCACCATAGGCGACCGCCCAGCCCGATTCCACCATGGCGCGGTTGAGTTCCCGGCCACCGGCCTCGCAAACGCCCAGCACACGGCCATAGCGGTCGCGCCCCTGATTCGAACATGTCACGCGCGCTCCGCCAACGAGCTGCACGAGATGGCTTCTGGACGCGCGACCGCAGGCGTAGGTTTCCTCGCCACGCCGGCATAGCTGGTCGAGTTCGGGCGCATCGATGCCCTTCAGGCGGATGCGGACGCCATTCACGGTCAGTGTGTCGCCGTCTGCGACGGTCGCGCGGCCGCTCAGATCCTGCCGCCCGGAATGGTCGATGCCGATGGCCAGGTTGGCGAGCAGCACGACGATGGCGGCGGCCAGGAGCCAGTCTCTCATCCTGCTCCCACCCCGCGCGAGCCATCTGCGCCAGCCGCTGGGCTTGCTGCCGCTGCCCCGACGATGCCAGCCACCTGAAGCCCGCGCAGAGGCAGCAAAGCTGCGCCGCCATCCCGCGCCGCGGCCTTCATCAATTCGGGGCGCGAAGCGCTTCTTCGACATTAGTGCTGCGAAACCATCCGCTTCAACCAGGGTTTTGAGGGGAGTCTACAAGTCATTGATTCATCATGTCGACCGGCAAGCCGGTTGACGGCAGCGCTGCACACAGATTTCCGTCCCTTGCCTTTTGCGGCGCATGGGGCCATCTGTTCTCCATGGCGGCGATGGAAACACCCTGCGTGCGTATCTGCATGATCGACGAGGCAACCGGGTTCTGCACCGGCTGCGGACGCACGCGCGACGAGATCGCGGCCTGGATTTCCCTTACACCGGAGAAGCGGCGCGCCGTGATGGCGGGCCTGGCGGCCAGGCTGGCTGCACTCCGTGACGGGGAAAAATGTCCCGCAGGCAAAACGGGGGCGTGACCCATGCGGCTGTTCTGGATTGTCATGAGCGTGATGGCCGTGGGGCTGATCCTGCTCATCGCCAATCATGACGAGGGCTTCGTGTTCGGCATGCCGGACAACCAGTTTGCCTCCGCCCTCTACATGAGCCTCTGGGCTGCCGTGATTGCCGTCGGCATTCTCGGCTCACGGCGACGCATGTCGTACATGTTCCGCGATCTTGCCTACTGGCTGCTGCTGATCCTCATCCTGATGACGGGATACCAGTACCGGTACGAACTGCAGGACCTGGGGAACCGGCTCACGGCCGGGCTCATCCCCGGCAGCCCGATGAGCATCAGCAAGGACGACCGGATCTCGGTCATGCTGGACCGCTCGTCCAACGGACATTTCGAGGCGCGGATCGAGGTGAATGACACGCCGGTGCGTACGCTGGTGGACACGGGTGCTTCGCTTACCGTCCTCACCTACGAGGATGCAAGGCGGGCCGGGATCAAGGTCAGGGAGCTGAGCTTTACCACGCCCGTGATGACCGCCAACGGCCGTGCCAGCGCCGCGCGCACGACCGTGCGCAGCCTGAAGCTCGGCGGAATCGAGCGGAAGAACGTTCCGGTGATGGTGGCGGAGCGCGGGCGGCTGGAGCAGAGCCTGCTCGGCATGCAGTTCCTCGGTAGCCTCTCAAGCTTCGAGATGCGCGGCAGCCGGCTGATTCTTACAGACTGACCCCGGGGCCCCTGCCCCAGTCAGCGAACAGCTTTCGTGCCTCCACAGACTTGTGCCTCGACGGGCACGGCATGAGGGACGATGATAGGGCAGAAGCTCAGGCTGCCTCAGCCGCGGACAGATCGACCTCAGCCAGCGCCTGCATGAGCACCTCGGGGCCCGCGCCGGGACGGGTCGCATCCGAGGACAGGATCTGCCGGAAGCGACGCGCGCCGGGACGGCCGTGGAACAGGCCAACCATGTGGCGCGTGACGTGGCTCAGCCTGCCGCCCTTTTCAATGTGGCGCGCGGCATAATCCGCCATGGCGGCGACGACATCGGCCAGGTCCGGGGAGACGCCCTCTTCGCCATAGACCCGGCGATCGACCTCGGCGAGGATCGCCGGATTCTGGTAGGCCGCGCGTCCCAGCATCACGCCGTCAACCTGAATCAGATGTTGAAGGGCTTCATCCAGCGTCTGAATACCGCCGTTGATGCCTATGAATCGATTCGGCAATCTGGCCTTGAGCCGGTAGACGCGATCATAAACGAGCGGGGGAATGTCACGGTTTTCCCGCGGGCTCAAACCCTGCAGCCAGGCCTTGCGGGCATGCACCCACAGCGCGTCCGCACCCGCGGAGAAGACACCATCGGCGATACGGTCGAGCGCCTCCTCCGGGTCCTGATCGTCGACGCCAATGCGGCACTTGACGGTCACGGGAATGCTCACCACGGACTTCATAGCCGCCACGCAATCTGCCACCACCTCTGGCGTCTTCATGAGGCACGCCCCGAAGGTGCCGGACTGCACCCGGTCGGACGGGCAGCCGACATTCAGATTGATCTCGTCATAGCCGAAGTCCGCGCCGATGCGCGCAGCCTCGGCGAGCTTCGCCGGATCGCTGCCGCCCAGCTGGAGGGCCACCGGATGCTCTGCCGGGTCGAAACCGAGCAGGCGCTCGCGGTTGCCGTGGATGACCGCATCGGCCACAACCATCTCGGTGTAAAGCAGCGCCCGCCGCGTGAGCTGGCGGTGGAAATAGCGGCACGCCGCATCCGTCCAGTCGAGCATGGGCGCGACGCTGAAGATCTTCTTTCCGGCGGCGTAGAGGGTCAAATCAGCAATCCAGGTCCGTTCAAAAGCACTGTTTCCGGCGTGTGCCGCAGCCACGATATGGCGTCATTGACGATCGGACGCAAGGCTTGCAGCGAGGGCGCTGCGCACCGACAGCGGACCCGCGTTCCCTGTCCTCCCCATCGGTCGGGCACCGGCGATCGAACTCATGTGCCTTGTGCAGAGAGAGAAATGGCGCGAGTGACGGGGCTCGAACCCGCGACCTCCGGCGTGACAGGCCGGCGCTCTAACCGACTGAGCTACACCCGCGCAGCTGCCACAACCGGCAGCGACGGCGACCGTTTAGAGCCTTCCGAGATTCGTGTCAAATGGTTGGGAGCCATCACAAACAATTCCCCACGAAAATCGCGGGACGCTGAACATCCCTCGCCGTCCGCTCCCTTGACCGGGGTTTGCCTACCCGTTCCCGTAGGCTCCCACAAAGCGGGAATCGCCTCGAGCGCAAGCGGCCGACATCGCACGAGCAATGCGAACGGCTGGCATCAGGGCGGTTCAACCGCCGCGGAACGAATATAGTCTCTTCAAGGGGGATTTCTATGGAGAAGACTTCTCGGAGAGAAAGTGGCGCGAGTGACGGGGCTCGAACCCGCGACCTCCGGCGTGACAGGCCGGCACTCTAACCGACTGAGCTACACCCGCGCTTCACCGCCTCGGTTCGTTCCGAAGCGATGGCGCTCAATTAGTGGCTAACGAGATTCGTGTCAACAGGGGTCAAGCAGGATCGCGCACTTTTTCGCGTTCAGCCCTCCGAACCTGTGGAAGCGATTTTTCCCCTTGCGGTTCCGGGCGGAAATGCCTAAAGGGTCGTCACTATAGCTGGCGCAGCCTTCTGCGCGCGGCGGGCGATTAGCTCAGTTGGTAGAGCGCCTCGTTTACACCGAGGATGTCGGGAGTTCGAGTCTCTCATCGCCCACCACCCATACCCTAAGCCGTTGACTTTATTGCAGGTGCGGGACGGCCTGGAACTAGGTGCGGGGCAAGCCGTTCCCTTCTTGCTCTTTTCTTCCTGCCGTTTGTCCCGATCACCGGCCACGGAAGACCGCAGCGCCGAAGTGGCATTAAGGGCAAGTTTAATCGCCGTCGCGCTTCTTCGCCGGCGCCAGCCTTCGATCCACAGACGCATTCCGAATCAGATAGGGATCCCAACCTGACGACGGGACGAAAGAAGGGACCGCGAGCCGACACGATGACGGAAGCGACATGTCCGCGCCAGAAGCACATCTCTTCACCGGAGCACGCCCCATCTCGCAGGCGGGTGAGCCCCTGTGCAGCACCATCAATTGGCGGTTGCGATCCCAAGCTTCAGCCAACCTGCCGACCCGTGTTCATCCGCAAGCGGAGCGAAGCCGGATGCCCACAACGCGGGCACGCCAGTCCTGACACTTCTTCCAAGTTATCAATAGCATGCGACCGTTTAGGTGTACGCAACAAATCCCGATAAACATCTCCACTTGCCGTCGGCGCGAGCATGTATGCCTACTTTTTAATCATGCATATATTGTCGCACATATTTTCATCAAATCATGATTGACGGAGTTTTTCACTGCCCGATAGGCTCAGACCAGAACAGTCCAGAGGGGAAACCATCCTCCCAAGAACGCTCCGACCTGGCTGTTCGTTAAGAGGGTGCTAAATGGAAAAGCTCAGCAAGACCAAAGGCATGAACCGGCGCGATCTGCTTGCGATGATCGGCGTCGCGGCAGGCGGCGCGGCCATGTACCACGCCATGACGAACCTGGGTTTTGCCCAGGAATCCGGATACAAGGGACCCATCAAGCTCGAGGGCGACCCTAAAGGCGCCTCGGTGCTCATTCTCGGCGCCGGCCTCGCCGGCATGACGGCTGCGCTCGAACTGCGCCAGGCCGGCTACAAGGTGCAGATCCTCGAATTCAACAACCGCCCGGGCGGCCGCAACTGGACCATTCGCGGCGGCGACGTGGTGACCGAACTCGGCGGCTACACGCAGAAGTGCGAATTCGACGAGGGCCTCTACATCAATCCCGGCCCCTGGCGCATCCCGTACCATCACCATGCGCTGCTCGACTATTGCCGCCGCCTCGGCGTCAAGCTCGAGCCGTTCCAGCAGCTGAACCACAACGCCTTCCTACACAACACGAAGGCGTTCGGCGGCAAGCCGCAGCGGGTGCGTGACATCATGACGGACCTGCGAGGTCACGTCTCGGAACTCCTGGCGAAGACCACCCAGAAGGGTGCGCTTGACGAGGAAGTCACCAAGGAGGACCAGGAAATCCTCCTGCAGGCGCTGAAGAGCTGGGGCATCCTCGACAACGATTACAAGTACAAGGAAAGCGTCCGCAACAGCGAGTTCCGCGGGTTCAAGAAGGATCCGGGCGGCGGCCTCTCGGGCGAGCCCATTCCCAGCACGCCGCTGTCGCTTTCCGACGTACTGAACTCCGGTCTCTGGCGTTCGCTCGGCAATTTCGCGAACTACGAGTTCCAGACCACCATGTTCCAGCCCGCCGGCGGCATGGACATGATCGGCAAGGCATTCGCCCGCGAGGTCGGCGACCTGATCACCTACAACGCCAAGGTCATCAAGATCGAGCAGGACGAGAGCGGCGTCACCGCCTACTACGAGGACACGACCAAGCCCGGCACGGTCAACAAGGTCTCGGCCGACTGGTGCGTGTGCACCATCCCGCTGACCGTGCTCAGCCAGATCGAGATGAACGTCGGCGATGCCATGGCCGCGGCCATCCGGGCCGTCCCCTATGCCTCGTCGGTGAAGGTGGGCCTGCAGTTCAAGCGCCGCTTCTGGGAAGAGGACGAGCACATCTTCGGCGGCATCAGCTACACCGACCTGCCGATCCGCCAGATCTCCTACCCGAGCAACGACTACCTATCGACCGGCAAGGGCGTGGTGCTCGGCTGCTACACCTGGAATGGCCCGAACTCCTACGAGTTCACCGCCATGACGCCGGAGGAGCGCGTCGCCAAGTGCGTCGAGTACGGCGCGCAGATCCATCCGCAGTACAAGGAGGAGTTCGAGAACGGCATCTCCTGGGCATGGCACCGCTCGCCCTTCACGCTGGGCTGCGCGGGCGACTGGTCGGACGAGGCACGTAAGGAGCACTACAAGAACCTTTGCGAGATCGACGGCCGCATCGTGCTCGCCAGCGAACACGCCTCCTACCTGCCCGCCTGGATGGAAGGCGCGATCCTCTCGTCACTCGACGCCATTACCCGCCTGCATCAGCGCGTGATGGCCGGCTAATCCAGCGATATGTGAGGGAAACGAGCATGAAGAAGATTTCCAGACTGATGCTGGGCATGACCGGCGCGCTGATGTTGGCAACCTCCGTCGCGAGCGCGGATTCGGCAGGTATCACCCTCAGCGAGGGCCGGCAGTTCGGCGCCGCGACGGGCGAGCAACTCTACGCCAGCGTCTGCGCCGCCTGCCACATGCCTTCCGGCGAAGGCGCAACCGGCGCGGGTGTCTATCCGTCGCTTGCCAACAACGAGAATCTCGAGGAAGCCAGCTATCCGGTCTTCGTGCTGATCAACGGCCTCAAGGGCATGCCGCCGGTCGGCAGGATGATGTCCGACGAGCAGGTCGCGGCAGTGGTCAACTACATCCGGACGAACTTCGGCAACGTCTACACCACCGAGGTGACTGCCGAGGAAGTCGCAGCTCACCGCTAACCGCGGTCCCGGCGGCGCCCCGACGCGGCGCCGCCCTTACCCATCACGTTTCAGGTGATCCTCAGGAGTTTCGACATGATCAAGTATCTGATTGGTGCCGCCGGCATTGCCGCCGGACTTCTCGCCACCTCGGGAGCGATGGCCGAGGACGTCATCCGCCACAAGACGCCGAACTCAACCTTCCCAATCGCCCGCGCCGTGGAGGTGCAGGCCGACAAGACCACCGTCTACGTCAGCGGCGCGGTTCCCCCGCGCGTCAACGAGTCGGCGGACAAGAACAGCATCGAAGCCTATGGCGACACCAAGACCCAGACGGTCTCCGTCCTCACGTCGATCGAAAAGACCCTGGCCGACCTCGGCCTCAAGATGGGCGACGTCGTGAAGATGCAGGTGTTCCTGGTCGGCGATCCGGCCAAGGAAGGCAAGATGGATTTCGCCGGTTTCATGGAAGGCTACACGCAGTTCTTCGGCACCGAGGAACAGCCGAACCTGCCGGCCCGCTCGGTCTTCCAGGTGGCTGGCCTCGCCAATCCAGGCTACCTGGTTGAAATCGAAGTGATCGCCGTCCGTCCGTAACGCGGCGCCAAGCAATTCACCGTCAATCCGGGGCGACGGTGAATTGCCTTCCCTTGCTCAATTGTCCCTTTATTTCGAAGCCTCCGCACCGGAAAACCGGTCGGACGCAGGCAGTCCCGCCGAACCGGCCAACCTCCCAGCATGACATGAACCGGTTCAGGGCAGGCATGTGCCTTCGCTTTTCCGGCCCGCCGGAATGCCACTTGCGCGCCGTCAGGAAGAAAGCTTTTTCCTTTTGATCTGCATCAGTGCGGCACGGCGGGGCGTGTGAAAGACAGACACCTGCAGCGGCTCCCCGGCTCTTTGCATTTCCCCTCGTCATTGGGGCAGTCGCTGCGGCCCCTTCCCAATTTCCAGCATCTCCAAGGGCTTCTGCAGGGAGCCGAAATCCGAAGCCGTTAGGCGTCCAACCACCAGACCTTGCGGAGCCGGAAACCGAACATCGGAAAGCGGAACCATGCCTCCCGGCGGGTCAAACCGCCGCCGTTGCGAACCGTCGGTTCCTCCAGCCGTAGCCCGTCCCGCGCGGCATCAGCCGAGCCGAAGCGAATAGCATCCGCGCGCTCTGGAACCATCTCGCCCTTCTTCAGTTCGATATGCGCGGCGGGGGCATTGAGGAGGTGACCCATGTTCTTGCGCGTAGACAAGTTGCAGGTTGAACTGCCGGCCCCGACGAGGCAGGACCCGAATGCCGCCGCAGCCCTGCAGGAGCTGCTCGGCGGAAAGTATGGAGAGATGTCCACCCTGGGCAACTATCTCTTCCAGAGCTTCAATTTCCGGTCAAAAAGCAAACTGCGGCCATTCTACAGCCTGGTGGCCGCCATCACGGCGGAGGAACTGGGACATGTGGAGCTGGTGAGCAACGGCGTCGCGATGCTGGCCAACGGCCCCGACAGCAACGCGGACGACACCGGTGACGGCGGCGACATTTCCGGCGCACCGTTCGAGGTCATGAAGGACATGCGGCTGGCGGGATCGTTCTTTTCACACGCCGGCGGCTCCATGCCGATCAACAGCAACGCCATGAGCTGGAACGCCGACATGGTTACCACGACGGGTAACGTGATCGTTGACCTCTTGCACAACTTCCATCTCGAATGCGGGGCACGGCTCCACAAGCTGCGTGTCTACGAGAGCCTGAGCGATCCCACGGGCCGGGAGGTTTGCGGCTATCTCCTGGTGCGCGGCTCGGTTCATGCGCATGCCTATGCGCTGGCGCTCAAGAAGATCACGGGCGTGGACCTGGACAAGTTCTTGCCGACGCCCAACATTCCCCTCGACAAGATCCCCGAGTGCCAGAAATATCTGGCGGAGGGATCGCACCGGCGGCTCTACACGTTCAGCCCGTCCGACTACAAGGAAATGGCGGGCATCTGGGGCAATGGCGAGACCGCCCTGCCCTCCGATCCGCCCGGTGAACTCGAGGTGATCGACGGCATGCCGGACGGCGGCAAGATCCACGACCTCGTGGGAACACCGTCAGCCTTCACACCCGATTACGCGCCGGAGGAAATGTTCGAGATCGCGACAAAGCTTTACCAAAAGTCGCGGTGACGGTCCGCATGGCGCCCGCGTTGCGGCGCCCCGAAAAAGGTCCGACGGGCAACTGCGACAACCAAAGCGGCGGCCAGGAGGACATGTGCTGACCGGAGAAATCCGGTCGGCGCGGGCGGGCTGGATGCGCAACGCCAGCCTGTTCCGCATCGTCCCGTTGCGTTTCGGTCAGCCAGGCAGAAACCCGCCCGGCAGGCTTGCCTACGTGCCCTCGGCCGTGTCCAGACGCCCCTCGCTCTGGATCTGACGTAGCGGCGCCGTCATGACGGCCTGAAGGCCCTCCGGCCGGTAGATCATCCGGACATCACCGGTTCCCAGAAGGCCCATTTCAATCAGGCGGGAACCGAAACCCTTAGCCGCCGGTTGGCGCACGCGCGGCCCGCCCGTCTCTTCCCAATAGAAATAGAGCGTCGGCTCGCCGTCCTGCCAGCCGCTCTTCCAGGAGATGGTGACAATGCCTTCCGGCTGCGAAAGCGAGCCGTATTTCATGGCATTGGTCATCAGCTCGTGAACCACCAGTGACATCGACAGCGCGCCCTTGGGGCCAATCGTGATCGGGTGCCCTTCCATGTGGACCCGGTCTTCCACGCCCAGCGACGCGGTGATGCCGCCGATGATGTTCTCTATCGAGCCGCTCGAATTGCGGCCCATGCGCAGCACCTCGTGGGCATTGGCCAGCGCATGCAGCCGGCTGCCGAAGCTGCGCAGGTGCTCGCTTTCGCCATCCGTCCTGAATGTCTGGGTGGCAATCGCCTGAACGATACTGAAGGTGTTCTTGATGCGGTGAGCGAGTTCGGTGTTGATAAGCTTCGCGTTGCGCTCCGCCTCCACCTTGCCGGTGGTTTCGATCAGCGTGTTCATCACGCCGCCAACACGGCCGTCGCTGTCCAGGATCGGACTGTAGCAGAAGGTGAAATAGCACTGCTCCAAATGGCCGAAGCGGCTGACGAGCAGCGGATAGTCCTCGATGTAGGTGGCTTCGCCTTCAAAGGCCTTTCGTGTGATGGGACCCAGTTCGTCCCAGGCATCCTTCCAGATCTGGTCAAGTGGCTTGCCCATCCACCCGGACGTTTCGCCGATGATCGCCCGGAACGCATCGTTGTAGATGGTCGTGTAATCCGGTTCCCAGATCACCGCCTTGGGGAACAAAGACGCCAGCATGATCTGAACTGCCGTCTTGAGTTGCACAGGCCAGCCTTCCGGCGGGCCCAGCGGGGTCGCCGACCAGTCCAGCTGCCTCACCGCCCTGGCGGCCTCACCTGCTTCGGGAACGAAGTACAGATCCGCTCTCAAGTATTGTACCCACCACTCGATTACCAACGCCTTCCGGCCACCATGCAAATGGCGGAATGTGAAAAGTTTATCAAAAAAACTTTCGGGGTAAATGTCAAAGCACAAGAAGGAAAGCACGCGGCGAGCACGCTCACACTGGCTGCATCCATTGGAAGCATCCATCAATGGGCACCGAAAGAATAGGCGCCAGCGCCGCCGGCGGCCTATTGCTCGCAATAGGCCTGCCGACGGGCATTGTGGGCGCGAACCTGTTCAACGGTCTCGGGCGTGTCGCCCCGGGCCGAGTAGGTCAACGGCCGCCAGATCAGACACACCTCATTCGAGATTGTCCCGGTTGAAGGGGTCGTCTCGCACGTTGCCAGAAGGACGGGCAGCACCAGAACGAATGATCCGCGCAAGCTCCTCCTCACGACGCCTGGCATATTCTGCCTCCCCTTTCGCCTTGCCAGCGTTCTCCGCCTTCGCCCACAGGGCGCCAAGGCCAAGGACAGCCAGTCCGGCAGTGATCAGATAGAACAGTGCCTCCACCATCAGATGTCCGACCTTCTGCGGCGGAGGTATTCGGTCGCCACGCCATTGATGAACAGGAACCAGGGCAACGCTTCTGCCGGAAGCAACGGGGTGACGAGAGACGTGTCGGTATAGGTCGCCATCACGGCAAGGGTGCCAATCACGGTCTGCAGGCGCGCCCAGAAAATCGTTTCGCTGTCATGGAAAAACTTGCAAATGCGATCCCACATATCAGCCTCCAAACAAAGCCAGGATCCGGTTCCAGAAATACGTCAGCGCACCCGCCACACTCACCAAAACGGCTGCGGCAATGCCCGCCATCACCGCAAGAGGTGCCGGATGTCTGCCGGATGCGGGCGATGGCGCGGAAGGCGGTGGAGAGAGCGGCTTGGACTCCCTTGCGGATTCAGTTCCGGGCCCGGAGGAAGCGGCAGACGAGGACACGGGCGATGACGCAACCGCAATGGTCCCCGGAACCACCCCGTCGGGCGAGGCCGCTGCTTCCACAGAAGGCTCTTGCCCGTCGACTTCGCCAGCGGCGGGCGAGGCTGCGACCGGCCGGGCGGGTTCCTCACTGTCCGACGCTGCGGGCGTTTCCGCCATCGCCGGTGCTTCGCGGCGCACATCCTCGACCCGCCTTCCCCAGCCCTTGCCAAAGACGTGCCAGGTGGGGAGCCGCTTGAGGAAGGAAAGACGCTCATTGCACAGGGTCGTGATCAGCTGCTCCGGCGGCAGCGCGCGCACGGCAGCCAGGGTGATGGGGCCGATCACGCCGTCCTGAGAGACACCGGCGATCCGCTGCAGAAAACGGGCTGCCCTGCCGGGGCCGCTGTTCACGCCGAAATCGAACACGGCGTAATCAATACCCGACGGCAAATCGTCGCCGCGAATGACGTCCCAGTAGAATTGCCGGTAGATCTGCCACACTTCCTCGTTGGAAATTGCCCGCAGGTCCTCGACCGAAACCGGACTCTTCCTGAACCTCCTGTATGTGGCCAGCGTGATGCCCCTGTTGGTCGCGCCCCCAGGGTCATCCTTGTGCTGGACAAAGCCGCCTTCATGCTTCAGCACCAGCGACAGCGCCCTGTCGAAATTTCCCTCCATTGCCTTTCTCCGTCAGGCTGCGCCCTGGCTGCAGGATACGGGCAGGCGCACGCACGGGGACAAAGGAGTCGAGACTTGAGAATGGCCACTGCACGGGCCGCCTTGCGCGCCAAGGCGTGAGCATCACGCCGAAAAGACGGCGCGCTCTTGTTCTTTCCACGGAAGAGTACGGTAGTGTCGCGCAGTCAGAGCCAGGGCAGTCGCCATACCGCTGCGGCGCGCCAATGATGCGATGGTGTTTTCACGCCGAACGCGCTCCGAAAAACCGCAAAGTCCTGCTATAGGCAAGCCGTGCCAACACAGGACGTTTCCATGACTTCCAGCTTCTCTGCCTATGCGGTGCTGATCGCGGCCATCATCTGCGAGGTGATCGGAACGACATTCCTGGCCGCCACACAGCAGTTCACGCGGTTCTGGCCGACGCTTGCAACCGCACTGTTCTACGGCGCCTCATTCTATTTTCTGTCGATCTCGCTCCGGACGCTGCCGATCGGCATCGCCTATGCGATCTGGAGCGGGCTCGGAATCGTCCTGATCTCGCTCGCCGGCTTCGTGTTCTACCGGCAGCTGCTTGACGGGCCAGCGATCATCGGCATCGCGCTCATCCTCACCGGCGTCGTGGTGATCAACCTGTTCTCGCGCAGCATCCTGCACTGACCCGCGCAAGATAGGCATGAAAAAAGGGCCGGCGTTTCCCGGCCCTTTTTTCCCTCTCCTTGCAGGAGAAATGCTTACGAATTGACCGCGTCCTTCAGGCCCTTGCCGGCCGTGAACTTCGGAACGTTCCGTGCCGGAATCTGAACTTCTGCGCCCGTCTGAGGATTGCGGCCGGTGCTTGCCTCCCGGCGAGACACGCTGAAGTTGCCGAAGCCAACGAGGCGTACGTCACGGCCCGCCTTGAGCTCGTCGGTGATCACGGCAAAGACGGCGTCGACTGCCGACTGTGCGTCGCCCTTGGAGATGCCGGCCTTGGCAGCAACGGCAGACACTAGCTCGTTCTTATTCATAAACAACAAACCCCTGTTGATGGCGCCCGCAATCGATTCACGGGCAAGGCCTGCAGTTTAGGAACATCGGGCGCTTTCACCAAGCTGGAAAAACGGCTGAACCCTAGGAATTCCACGGATTCCGAGCAATTTCTGTTAAAAAAAGCCGGCCCCGAGGGGCCGGCTTCATCCGGTAAAGTCCGATAAGCCGTCAGTGAGCAATCGCCTGGGCGGCCGCGTCCTCGCCAGATTCGACCGTGGCGGACGACGTGGCGGGCTCAACCCATTCGATCGGAATGGGCTTGCGCACCAGAGCGTGCTCGAGCACCTCGCCCACGCGGCTGACCGGAATGATCTCCAGACCGTTCTTCACGTTCTCCGGAATTTCCGCCAGATCCTTGGCGTTTTCTTCCGGGATCAGCACCTTCTTGATGCCGCCGCGCAGCGCCGCCAGGAGCTTCTCCTTCAGGCCGCCGATCGGCAGCACGCGACCGCGCAGGGTGATCTCGCCCGTCATGGCGACGTCCTTGCGGACCGGGATGCCGGTCATCACGGAAACGATGGCCGTGACCATCGCGACACCCGCAGACGGACCATCCTTCGGCGTCGCGCCTTCCGGCACGTGGACGTGGATGTCACGCTTGTCGAAGATCGGCGGTTCGATGCCGAAGTCCACCGCGCGCGAGCGCACGTAGGAGGCAGCCGCGGAGATGGACTCCTTCATCACGTCGCGCAGGTTGCCGGTGACCGTCATCTTGCCCTTGCCGGGCATCATCACGCCTTCGATCGTCAGAAGCTCGCCGCCAACCTCGGTCCAGGCCAGACCCGTGACGACACCGACCTGATCCTCGCCCTCGGCCTCGCCGAAGCGGTAACGCTGGACGCCAAGGTACTTGTCGAGGTTCTCCGTCGTGATCTCGACCTTTTCCTTGCCAGTCTTGATGATCTCCGTCACCGCCTTGCGCGCCAGCTTCATCAGCTCGCGCTCGAGGTTACGGACACCAGCTTCCCTGGTGTAGTGACGGATCACCATCTTCAGCGCATCCTCGGAAACCGAGAACTCACCGTCCTTCAGGGCGTGCTCGCGGATCGCCTTCGGCAGCAGGTGCCGCTTGGCAATCTCGATCTTCTCGTCCTCGGTGTAACCGGCGATACGGATGATCTCCATGCGGTCCATGAGGGCCGGCGGGATGTTCAGCGTATTCGCGGTCGTGACGAACATGACATCGGAGAGGTCATATTCGACTTCGAGGTAGTGGTCCATGAAGGACGAGTTCTGCTCCGGATCCAGCACCTCCAGCAGCGCCGACGACGGATCGCCCCGGAAGTCCATGCCCATCTTGTCGATCTCGTCGAGCAGGAAGAGCGGGTTGGACTTCTTCGCCTTCCGCATGGACTGGATCACCTTGCCAGGCATGGAGCCGATGTAGGTGCGGCGGTGACCGCGGATCTCGGCCTCGTCACGGACGCCACCCAGCGCCATGCGCACGAACTCGCGGCCGGTGGCCTTCGCGATGGACTTGCCGAGCGAGGTCTTGCCGACGCCGGGCGGTCCGACGAGGCACAGGATCGGGCCCTTCAGCTTCGTCTGCCGACTCTGGACAGCCAGGTACTCGACGATCCGCTCCTTGACCTTCTCAAGGCCGTAATGGTCGGCGTTCAGCACCTCCTCGGCATACTTCAGGTCGGTGCGGATCTTGGAATACTTCTTCCACGGGATCGAGAGCAGCCAGTCCAGATAGTTCCGGACAACCGTGGCCTCCGCAGACATGGGCGACATGGTCTGCAGCTTCTTCAGCTCGGCCTGGGCCTTCTCGCGAGCCTCCTTGCTCAGGCGGGTCTTCTTGATCCGCTCCTCGAGCTCGGTGATCTCGTTGCGGCCATCCTCGCCCTCGCCCAGCTCCTTCTGAATGGCCTTCATCTGCTCATTCAGATAGTACTCGCGCTGGGTCTTCTCCATCTGCCGCTTCACACGGCTGCGGATGCGCTTCTCGACCTGGAGCACGGAGATCTCCGCCTCCATGAAGCCCATGGCCTTCTCAAGCCGGTTGCGCACGGAGACCGTCGAGAGCATCTCCTGCTTCTCGGGGATCTTGATCGCAAGGTGCGACGCAACGGTGTCGGCCAGCTTCGAGTAATCCTCGATGTGAGCTATGGCGCCCAGAACCTCGGGCGAGATCTTCTTATTGAGCTTCACATAGTTCTCGAAGTCGGCGATGACCGAACGCGCGAGCGCCTCGACCTCGACCGGATCATCGACCGGCTCGACTAGATGCTCGACCGTCGCCTCGTAGAATTCCTCGCGCGGCGTGAAGCCGGTGATCTTCGCCCTGCTGACGCCTTCGACCAGCACCTTGACCGTGCCGTCCGGCAGCTTCAGCAGCTGCAGGACGTTGGCGATGGTGCCGACGTCATAAATGGCGCCCGGGGCAGGATCGTCATCGGCTGCGTTCATCTGGGTGGCGAGCAGGATCTGCTTTTCCGCCCCCATCACTTCTTCCAGCGCCTTGATCGACTTCTCGCGCCCCACGAAGAGAGGCACGATCATGTGGGGGAAAACCACAATATCGCGCAAAGGCAGTACCGGAAAAAGCGTATCGCCAGAAATGTTCGGGTTTTCCGTCATTTGTCAGCCTTTTTGGTCGCAGTCGGTTTCCCGGCCCGCGAACAGTTGGATTCCGGGCTTCGTTCACCCTGTAAAGGCTTGCCCCCAGCAACGCCCAAATCGGATTGAACAACCGCCACTTTTCATCCCATAGGTGGATGTTCCAGGTGGCAAGATCAAGAGCACCCTTGGATTCAATTGCAGCCCCCTTCGGATGAGGCAAGCTGCAACTGCCGGTGCTCCACAGGGACTCAGCCGCCACGCCTCAAGCGCTGACACTGCCCTTCTCGTTGCCGCGATCCGCGTAGATGTAGAGCGGACGGGCCTTGCCGTGCACCACATCCTCGGAGATCACCACCTCCTGAACACCCTCCAGCGAGGGAAGCTCGAACATGGTGTCCAGCAGGATGGACTCCATGATGGAGCGGAGGCCACGGGCACCGGTCTTGCGCTCGATCGCCTTGCGGGCAATCTCCACCAGAGCTCCCTCATGGAACGTCAGTTCCACGTTCTCCATCTCGAACAGCCGCTGGTACTGCTTCACGAGCGCATTCTTCGGCTGTGTCAGAATCTGGATCAGAGCCGCTTCGTCCAGATCTTCCAGCGTAGCCAATACGGGAAGTCTGCCGACAAACTCCGGTATCAGACCGAACTTGAGCAGATCCTCTGGCTCCACCTGGCGCAGGATCTCACCGGTCCGGCGGTCCTCCGGCGACTCGACATTGGCGCTGAAGCCGATGGACGTCTTCCGGCCACGATCGGAGATGATCTTTTCGAGACCGGCAAAGGCGCCGCCGCAGATGAACAGGATGGAGGACGTATCCACCTGCAGGAACTCCTGCTGCGGATGCTTGCGGCCGCCCTGCGGCGGAACAGAAGCAATCGTGCCTTCCATGATCTTCAGAAGCGCCTGCTGGACCCCCTCGCCCGACACGTCGCGGGTGATCGACGGGTTGTCCGACTTGCGGCTGATCTTGTCGATCTCGTCGATATAGACGATGCCGCGCTGGGCGCGCTCCACGTTGTAGTCGGCCGCCTGCAGCAGCTTCAGAATGATGTTCTCGACATCCTCACCCACATAGCCGGCCTCGGTCAGCGTGGTCGCGTCGGCCATGGTGAACGGCACGTCGATGATGCGGGCGAGCGTCTGGGCAAGAAGGGTCTTGCCGCAACCGGTGGGGCCGATCAGCAGGATGTTGGACTTGGCAAGCTCGACATCGCTGTTCTTGCTGGCGTTGGCCAGACGCTTGTAGTGGTTGTGAACCGCAACCGAGAGCACGCGCTTCGCGTGAGTCTGGCCGATCACGTAGTCGTCCAGAACCGCCATGATTTCCTGCGGTGTCGGCACGCCGTCACGGGACTTCACCATCGAAGACTTGTTCTCTTCGCGGATGATGTCCATGCACAGCTCAACGCATTCATCGCAGATGAACACGGTCGGGCCTGCAATCAGCTTGCGCACCTCATGCTGGCTCTTTCCGCAGAACGAGCAGTACAGCGTGTTCTTGGAGTCTCCGCCGCCGCCGTTGCCGATCTTGCTCATCTCACACGTCCTTTCAGTACACCCGCGCCCCTCGGGTCTTTGCCAGCCGCCCTCCCCATTCTAGCAGGAAGAGCGATGATCGGGGGATTTGGTTCCCCGATGCGAATTGCCAACGAAACACAAATTGGAATGCGCGGCAACAACCCCTGGGGATTATATAGGGAGCCCGATCTTCAAAATTACCTTAATGTCTCTTTCCATCTGCATGAGATCATCGGTAATCGAGACCGTAACGCGACAGGAAGCCCAGTGCGACCGTCGCGTCATGCCCCCGGGTTTTCCTCGACCGCCTCACGGGAGGAAATGACCCGGTCGATCAGACCGAAGTCTCTCGCTTCCTCCGCAGTCATGAAATGATCGCGGTCCAGCGTCCTTTCAATGGTGTCGTAGTCCTGGCCCGTATGCTTCACGTAAATCTCGTTCAGGCGGCGCTTCAGCTTGATGATGTCCTGGGCGTGCCGCTCGATGTCGGAAGCCTGGCCCTGGAAGCCGCCCGAAGGCTGATGAACCATGATGCGCGCGTTCGGCGTCGCCAGGCGCATGCCCTTGGCGCCAGCCGTCAGCAGCAGCGAGCCCATCGACGCAGCCTGACCGATGCAGAGCGTGGAGACCGGCGGCTTGATGAACTGCATGGTGTCATAGATCGCCAGACCGCTCGTCACGATGCCACCAGGCGAATTGATGTACATCGCGATTTCCTTCTTCGGGTTCTCTGCCTCAAGGAAGAGGAGCTGGGCACAGACCAGCGAGGCCATGCCATCTTCGACAGGGCCCGTCAGGAAGATGATGCGTTCCTTGAGAAGCCGGGAGAAGATGTCATAGGCACGCTCACCACGGTTTGTCTGTTCGACAACCATCGGGACAAGATTGAGGGCAGTCTCGACAGGATTTGCCATGGGAGAACCTTCTGTTTGGCTGACCGCAACACGGATGAGCGGCAGATTCGATCACTTCAGCCGATATAAGATGCCCTGTCCACGTTGCGCAAGGCCAACATCGGCCCGCGGCTGGTTATCGTTAAAACCTGCTCCCGGTCTACTGACAGGGCTGGCCAACACCGGGCTCGCGCAGGGCGCAGCGTATATGGGGTGCCGGCGCTTCCGAACAAGGGGCGGACTGAAAAGTGAGGGAGGCGCGGCGCAATGGCCGCACCCCCGGACGTTCCAAAGAAATCAGAGCGCGGCGAAGGCCTGTTCCAGGTCGGCGATGATGTCCTCGGGATCCTCGATGCCGATGGACAGGCGGATGGTGTCGGGCCCCGCGCCGGCGGCGATCTTCTGCTCGTCCGAAAGCTGGCGGTGCGTGGTCGACGCCGGATGGATGATGAGCGAGCGCGTGTCGCCGATGTTGGCGAGATGCGAGAACAGCTTCACGCTCTCCACCACCTTGACGCCCGCGTCGAAGCCGCCCTTCAAGCCGAAGGTGAAGACGGCACCGGCGCCCTTCGGCGAATACTTCTGCTGCAGGGCATGATTCGGATCCTCCGGAAGGCCCGGATAGGAGACCCAGGCGACGGCCGGATGGTTCTTCAGCCACTGGGCCACTTTCAGGGCGTTGTCGCAGTGGCGCTGCATGCGAAGCGCGAGCGTCTCCATGCCGGTCAGGATCAGAAAGGCGTTCATCGGCGAGATGGCGGGACCGAAGTCGCGCAGGCCGAGGACGCGGGCGGCGATCGCGAAGGCGATGTTGCCGAATGCCTGATGCAGGACAAGGCCAGCATACTCCGGACGCGGCTCGGAGAGCATCGGGTACTTGCCGGACTTCGACCAGTCGAAGGTGCCGCCGTCCACGATCGCACCGCCGATGGAGTTGCCGTGGCCGCCCATGAACTTGGTGAGCGAGTAGACGACGATGTCGGCGCCGTGCTCAATCGGACGGACGAGATATGGCGTTGCCATCGTGTTGTCGACGATCAACGGCAGTCCGTGGCGGCGGGCAACCTCGGAGATCTTCTCGAGATCGACGAAGGTGCCGCCGGGGTTCGCGAGGCTCTCCACGAAGATGGCGCGGGTGTTTTCGTCAATCTGGCTCTCGAAGGTGGACACGTCTGCCGGATCGGCCCAGCGAACCTCCCAGCCGAAGTTCTTGAATGCGTTGCCGAACTGGTTGATCGAACCGCCATAGAGCTTGCGGGCGGCAACGAAGTTCTTGCCCGACTGCATGATGGTGTGGAACACCAGCAGCTGGGCGGCGTGGCCCGAGGCGACGGAGAGCGCAGCGGTGCCTCCATCGAGAGCCGCGATCTTCTCTTCCAGCACCGCCTGGGTGGGATTCATGATGCGGGTGTAGATGTTGCCAAAGGCCTGGAGACCGAACAGGGACGCCGCGTGCTCAACGTTGTTGAAGACATAAGACGTGGTTTGGTAGATCGGGGTCGCCCGGGCGCCCGTCGCGGGATCGGGTTTCGCACCGGCGTGGACCGCCAACGTATTGAAGCCCGGCGTGCGTTCAGTCATCGAAATCCTCCTTCAGACAGCAGACGTAGCAAAGCAAACGATTTAGCCGAGCCCATCAATAGCGGTCGCCCGATTGCAGGCAAAGGCGCGTTTCCTTCGCCATTGGCTTTATAAGAGCAATTTCATTTGCTCCAGCCGCACTTCAGAGAAATCTGATTTCTCGCCTCCCTGCCCTGTGAAAACCCGCTGCTCCCGTTTCTTGCCGGCCTTGTCACCGGCCATTCGGGCGAGGCTTGAATCGCGGCCGGGGAGAGGTCATTCTCCGGCTTCCACGGGAGGGCGACATGACAACTGACACCGGCCTGACACCTGTTCTTTCCGCCAGCGAGGTGACGGCGCTGATGCGCCGTGTGTACCCGCAGCTCGGAGCCGAGTATTCGATCACAGACGTCAGGCCAGGCTTCTGCCTGGCGCGCCTCGAAGCGGACGAGCGGCACCTGCGCCCGGGCGGCACGGTTTCGGGCCCCACCCTCTTCACCCTGGCCGACATCGGCGGATATGGCTGCGCGCTGTCCCACATCGGGCCCGAGGAACTGGCGGTCACCACCAACCTCAACATCAATTACATGCGCAAGGCGGGCCCCGGCATCATCGAAGCCGAATGCCGGATCCTCAAGCTCGGCAAGCGGCTCATGGTGTTCGACGCGGCTCTCTACTGGCGCCACGACAACTCCCTCATCGCCCACGCGACCGGCACATATTCGATCCCGACCGCACGTTAAATGCGGTAAAATAATACCACAACATTAACCCGTTGTTTTTGCTAGACTTACGCGAGCGATGCCCGGCAGGCGGATATTGACTCGGCGCTGCTGTGCACGTATAAGCGCGCAACCGTGACCTAGGTCACGTTTCGAGGGCGCAAGCCATCGGTTCAAGCAACAAGAAAAGTCCTGCGGAGGCCCGCAGGATTGGATTAGTGGAAGCATCACCATGAAGACCTTTTCGCAGAAGCCTGCGGAAGTGACGAAGAAGTGGGTGCTGATCGACGCCGAGGGTCTCGTCGTCGGCCGCCTCGCCGCCTTCGTTGCCAACCGCCTGCGCGGCAAGCACAAGCCGACCTACACGCCTCACGTCGACGACGGTGACAACGTCATCATCATCAACGCCGACAAGGTCGTCTTCACCGGCCGCAAGTACGAGAACAAGAAGTACTACTGGCACACCGGCTACATCGGCGGCATCAAGGAGCGCACCGCTCGCCAGATCCTGGAAGGCCGCTTCCCCGAGCGCGTTCTGGAAAAGGCCATCGAGCGCATGATTCCGCGCGGTCCTCTTGGCCGCCGCCAGATGAAGAACCTGCGCGTCTATGCGGGCCCGAACCATCCGCACGAGGCCCAGAACCCCGAGAAGCTGGACGTCGCAGCGCTCAACAAGAAGAACGTAAGGGTGTAGGCCGATGGCTGAACTGAATTCACTCCAGGAACTGGGCGCCGCGACGCAGGCCGCTGAGCCGGCCGCTCCTGTCCATGTGCAGAAGCTCGACGCTTATGGCCGCGCCTATGCCACCGGCAAGCGCAAGAACGCCATCGCCCGCGTGTGGGTCAAGCCGGGCTCCGGCAAGATCACCGTCAACGGCAAGGAGTTCGACAAGTACTTCGCACGTCCGGTTCTGCAGATGATCCTGCAGCAGCCGATCGTGGCCGCCAACCGCGTCGGCCAGTACGACATCGTTGCGACGGTCGTCGGCGGCGGTCTGTCGGGCCAGGCCGGTGCTGTCCGTCACGGCATCGCCAAGGCACTCACCTACTACGAGCCGGAGCTGCGCGGCGTCCTCAAGAAGGGCGGCTTCCTCACCCGCGACAGCCGCGTGGTGGAGCGCAAGAAGTACGGCCGCGCCAAGGCCCGCCGTTCCTTCCAGTTCTCCAAGCGCTAATCCAGCGCTACAGAATTTGCAGAAGAGCGGGCTTCAAGCCCGCTTTTTTGTTGCCCCAACTTCGCCCGCAGCCGAGAAAACCGAGGCAGAAAACAGCGCGAGATCTCTGCGGGCAAGGAGAGCTTTCTGCGGGCAAAAAAGAAGGGCCCCGAGGGGCCCCTTCTGAAACTGTATTCCGTGCGGATCGCGTCAGGCGGCCTGACGGATCGCCTGCAGGGCCGAAGCCCACTTGTACAGCTCGTCCAGAAGGCCCTTGGCGCCCTGCTCGATCGGTTCGCTCGGCACGAACGTGCTCTCATCGTTGATGAACTGGGCGAACTGCGGGACCGGAACCGTCTGCGGCAGAGCGTGCATGTTGAGGTTGGCGACCAGCTGGCGCAGCTCCTGGGCAGCGCGCAGGCCGCCGGAAATGCCGCCATAGCTCACGATGCCGGCCGGCTTGTAGGCCCACTCGCGCGTCACGACCTGCAGCGCATTGACCAGCGAGGCCGGCGGGAAGGACATGTATTCCGGCGTGAGGAAGATGAAGGCATCGGCGGAAGCGACGCTCGCCGCCCAGCGCTTGGTGTGCTCGTGCTCGTACTTCTGCAGAACCGGGTGGTTGGCCTCGTCCAGGAGCGGCAGATCGAAGTCCTTAAGGTCAACCAGTTCGACGGCGAACTTGCTGTTCTTTGCCGCAAATTCCTTGAGCCAATTGCCGATGACGGGGCCGACGCGGCCCGGGCGGGTGCTTCCGATTACGATGTTCAGCTTGAGAGTCATTCTTCTATTGCACTTACTGTTGCCGCATGGCACCGGCCACGCTGGTCCTGACAAACACACAATTCTCCGGGACGCGCGACGGCGATCTGCAGATCCTGCAGCACGATAGAACCGCCCGCCCCCACGCGCTTTCAACTCTCTGGGAGGTTTCCGGTCAAGGCCCGACTTTGTCGCAAAAGTGAACACTGTGTTCATTGGCGGACGTGAACGGGCCACGGCCTGCGGAATTGCCCGCTCCAGGCGTTTCTGCCGCGCTGCGCGGTTGATTTTCCCGGCCGATTGGATCATGTGATACGCGACTTTTTCACAGGCGCACGACAATGGCAAAAATCTTCATCGACGGCGAACACGGCACCACCGGCCTTCAGATCCGCTCACGGCTCGAGGGACGCAGCGACATCGAACTGATCTCGATTCCCGTCGAGCGCCGGAAAGACCCCGCCGCCCGCGCCGAATATCTCAACGCCGCCGACATCGCGATCCTATGCCTGCCGGACGATGCGGCGCGCGAGAGCGTCTCCCTGGTCGAGAACGGCAGCACGCGCATCATCGACGCCTCGACAGCCCACCGCACCGCTGAGGGCTGGGTGTACGGCTTCCCAGAGATGGACAGGGAGCAGGCCAAGATCATCGCCAAGGCGCGCTTCGTCGCCAATCCCGGCTGCTGGCCGCAGGGTCCGATCGCCATGCTGCGCCCGCTGATCACGGCGGGCCTGCTGCCGGCCGATTTCCCCGTCACCATCAACGGCATCTCCGGCTACACGGGCGGCGGCCGTTCGATGATCGAGGATTACGAGGCCAAGGGCGAAGATGCTCCGGAGTACCTGCCCTATGCGCTGACGCTCAACCACAAGCATCTGCCGGAAATCCGCAAGTATGCGAAGCTCGGGCTGGATCCGCTGATGCAGCCGGTGGTTGGCAATTTCGCGCAGGGGATGATCACCATGGTGCCGCTGCAGCTCGGACACCTGCTTCGCGTGCCGAAGGGCGCTGAGATCTACGAGGCGATCGCCGACCACTTCGCCTCGCTGGAAGACAGCGTCGTGGATGTGGCGCCGTTCGAGGCCATCGACCGCTCACCGGAGATCCAGCCGGAGGTGTTCAACAACACCAACCGGATGCGGCTTCATGTCTTCGCCAACGACAAGCGGGCGCAGGCGCTGCTGATCGCCGTCTATGACAACCTCGGCAAGGGAGCCTCGGGCGCGGCCGTCCAGAACCTTGACCTGATGCTGAAGGGGTGAACGCCCGGCCCGTAGGGAGGTCACAGAAAAAGCCGCACTCGAAAGAGCGCGGCTTTTTCCATGGGCAGTGTTGCCTGAGATTTGCCCGGTCACCGTTCAGTGCAAACTCACACCGGCTCGAAGGGAACGTCGATCTCGACCTTCTGCTCCAGCCACTCCGGAACCGGAAGCTGCTTGGTGCGCAGGAAGGTCGGGTTGAACAGCTTCGACTGGTAACGGGTTCCATAGTCACAGAGCATGGTCACGATCGTGTGACCGGGGCCGAGATCCTTGGCCAGCCGGATGGCTCCGGCGACATTGACGCCCGTCGAGCCCCCGAGGCAGAGCCCCTCTTCCTGGACCAGCCTGAAGATGATGGGCAGCGCCTCGCTATCCGGGATCTGGTAGGCGAAGTCGGGGCGGAAGCCCTCGAGGTTCGCGGTAATGCGGCCCTGGCCGATCCCCTCGGTGATGGAGTCGCCCTCCGACTTCAGCTCGCCGGTCGTGTAGTAGCTGTAGAGCGCGGCGCCACGCGGATCGGCAAGGCCGATCTTGATGTCCTTGTTGAATTCGCGCAGGCCCGCGGCAACGCCTGCCAGCGTGCCGCCGCTGCCGACGGAGGCAACGAAGCCGTGGATCTTGCCGCCCGTCTGCTCCCAAATCTCGCGGGCCGTGGTGACACGGTGCCCCTCGCGGTTGGCAACGTTGTCGAACTGGTTGGCCCAGATCGCCCCGTTGGGATCGGTCTTCGCGAGCTGCTCGGCGAGGCGGCCGGACAGGCGCACGTAATTGTTCGGATTGCGGTACGGAACCGCGGGAACCTCAATCAGCTCGGCGCCCAGCAGGCGAAGGGCATCCTTCTTCTCCTGACTCTGGGTCTCGGGGATCACGATCGTCGTGCGGTAGCCCAGGGCCTTGGCGACCAGCGTGAGGCCGATGCCGGTGTTGCCCGCGGTTCCCTCGACGATGCGGCCTCCCGGCTGCAGGAGCCCGCGGCGCTCCGCGTCACGGATGATGAAGAGAGCGGCGCGGTCCTTGATGGACTGACCGGGGTTAATGAATTCGGCCTTGCCGTAGATCTCGCACCCCGTTTCTTCCGAAGCGCGTTTCAGTCTGATGAGCGGCGTGTTGCCAATAGCTTCCAGTACAGACGAATACATGGGAAATCCTCTTTTGCCCGAACACTAGAAAGAGGCCCCCCTGCTGGCAAGGTTGGGGTTTCTTCGGCGCGTCGATTTCTGGCATTAAAATTCGATAATCGACGTCATTTGAAAATTATTTTTCACCATCATCCCGGGCATGTCGGCTCCGGCGCAAAATCTTATCGCACCGGCGCCGCATCCTCGGAGAAGAGGTAGAACAACAGCCCCACGATCATCATCACCGCGAGGGACAGGAAAACGACCTGATAGCCCCATGCCGGATCACCCGGAACGGCTGCGGCCGCGTAGATGCCGGCGGTGATGAACTGCGCCACTCCCACGCCGCCGATCGAGAAGAAGTTGAGAAGCGTCGAGCCGCGGCCGATCAGGTGGGAGGGCATGAACGCCTTGCCATGGGCAAGGAGAACGCCATAGCCACTGCCGCAAAAGCCGATCACGACCAGCGCCGAGATCAGGTGGAACATCGGGGCTTCCGGCTCCATCGTCAGCCAGAGGAGCACGGCGATGGTGACGATGGAACTCCAGACTAGGATCCACTTGCGGGTGCGGAAAATGGTGTCGAGCGGGCCGTAGGCGAACGAGCCCACCACAAGAGCGATCGCCATGTAGAGGGCGATCTGGCCGATCTCGACGGGGTCGGCGTGATAGACGTCATGCAGATACGGTCCCATCCACAGGCCGCGGATCGTCTGGGAGGCAATGGTAATGACCAGTGCCATAGGGATGATGAAGAGGATCGAGCGCGTCCGCAGCAGTTCGACATAACCGCGAATAAAGCCATCGGTCGACGGGGCCTGCTCCCGCGGAGGTTCCTTCACGAACAGGTAGATCAGAAGCGCACAGGCCAGGGTGACGACGGCAAAGCCAATCATCACCGCGCGCCAGCCCCAGTATTCCGCCGCGGCAGCAAGCGGCGACGTGCCGATGATGCTGCCCACCAGTCCGAGCCCCATGAAGGACGAGGTGAGCGTCGCCAGCCGCTTCGGCGGATAGAGCTTGGCAAAGATGAACACGGAGGCCATCAGCACCGGCGCGCAGCCCATGCCGATCAGTGCCATGGCGACGATCACGGCCCAGGGGCTCGATGCCACGGCAAGCAGAAGAGCGCCTGCCGTTCCGCAGAGGCCGAGCAGCGCAGCCGTCGTGATCCGCGGCCCGATGCGGTCGAGAGCCATGCCGACCGCGAATTGCATGAGGGCGAACACAATGAACCACGTACCCGACGCCATCGAGAGTTCGGCGTTGGTGGCATTCAGCTCCTGAGAAAGAACGGGGGTCAGCACGGCCAGGAAAGAGCGATAGAACTGCGACAGCATGTAGGCTGCCGTAAGCGCAACAATCCCGACCATCGACTCACCTCCCCTGAGATCGAACGGCGGTACTTTAGTTTGCCGGCGGCAGAGGTCCAGTTGTTTGTATGAGATGATAATTTCCGGCCCGGAGCTGGCCGAGAATCGGGAAACAGGAAGGCAGCCGACGGCACCGCACAGGGCCCTGCCTGTCCCGGATAAGTTGGGATGGCCGGTTCGGAAAGCGGCATGCTCGTTGCGGGGGGACGGTCATGCGGAGTCTGCACAGAGGAACTGGAATATGGCAACGCCGCCCGGAGGGCCGGACGGCGCTGGAACTTCTCGAAGTTCCCCGCCATGTGACGGGATCGAAGTCGTTACGGGGTCAGGCGGCGCGGGTGTCGCGTCGCTGATCCTGGTTGGCCGGACGGCGATTGCGACGGCGCTGGCGCGGCTTTCCTGCCGCCTGCCGGTCCTCGCGGGCGTGAACCGCGTGCGGGCGGCTGTCGCGCCCCCTGCCCTGCTCCGCCGTTTCGGCCTTTCGCGCGACCGGGGCGGAACGGGCATTGCCGGCCCCGCGCGAAGCCGGAGCACGGGTCCCGTGCTCGGCCGCCGGAACACCGGTCACGTCGCGGGTGACGGCGAGCTTCTGGCGAATCAGCCGTTCCACCTGGCGCAGACGGCTCATCTCGGCCGGATCGCACAGGGTGATGGCCTCGCCGGAGGCGCCGTTGCGGCCGGTGCGGCCAATGCGGTGGACGTAGCTTTCCGCCTCATCCGGCAGGTCGTAGTTGACCACGTGGCTGATGCCGGGCACGTCGATGCCGCGCGCGGCGATGTCGGTCGCCACCAGAACGCGGGCCCTGCCGGTGCGGAAATCGTTCAACGCGCGCTGGCGCGCGTTCTGGGACTTGTTGCCGTGGATCACGGCGGCAGCGAACCCGTCGCGTTCGAGGTCGCGGGCCACGCGGTCGGCGCCGTGCTTGGTGCGCGCGAAGACGATCACCTGCTTCATGGCATCGCCGGAAAGAAGCTCGGCAAGAACGCCGCGCTTCTGCTTGACGCGTGCCATGATGACGCTCTGGCGGATCTCCGCGGCGGTGGTGCCCTGACGGGCTACCTCGACGCGAACCGGATGCTTGAGCAGGCTGGCCGCCAGGGACTCGATCTCCCTCGGCATGGTGGCCGAAAAGAGCTGCGTCTGGCGGTCGGGATGGGTCGCCTTCGCGATGCGGCGGACCTCATGAATGAAGCCCATGTCGAGCATGCGGTCGGCCTCGTCCAGCACCAGATAGCGGGTCTCGGACAGGGTGACAGCTCCTTCCTGCATCAGGTCGGCAAGACGTCCGGGCGTGGCTATCAGCACGTCGACGCCCTGGGCGAGACGGCGGACCTGGCCGCCGCGCGACACACCACCCAGAACCAGCGCGGTGAAAATGCGCGACCCCCTGGACAGAGCGCGGATCACGTCCTCGATCTGGACCGCGAGCTCGCGGGTCGGTGCGAGGATGAGAGCCTTGGCCGTGCGCGGCTTGTTGCGGGCGCCTTCACGAATGATGCGGGCGAGGATCGGCAGCGCAAAGGCGGCCGTCTTGCCGGAGCCAGTCTGGGCGAGGCCCAGAATGTCGCGGCCCTCCAGAGCGTGGGGAATTGCCTCGGCCTGGATCGGCTTCGGCTCGGTCATGCCGGCGCTTTCGAGCGCCTTCAGCAGCATGCCGGAAATGCCAAGGGTGGCGAACCCGGTGCGAGCTGCTTCGATTGTATTCGTCAAAATGGTCTCTTTCTTGCGCGTGCGACAATGCACGCTGCTGGTGCGGCGGGGCGCAACCCACCAAACGGATTTTTCTTCTGAAACGACAAGGCGGCGGGTCATCCCGCGCGGCTGCGCTGTCGCGGCTGCGGCCCTTCCGCAACCTTTTCCCGGACTCGAAGGCCGCGGGAGGCAAGCGCAACCAGTCCCATTGCGGAGAAAGCCGGACAGCCGGCCCATGCGCCTGACGCACATATGGGCCAGAGGGAAGCAAATAGCAAACGATTTATTTCAGCAGCGGAATCTTTCTCAGCATCTCGCCAAGCTTCAAAACCGTCCGCCAGTTGCGCGCCGTGGCGGCAAGTCCCAGCGTAGGCTCGATCTTCTGGGCGAAAAGAGACGTTCCCATGCCGTCCGGCGTATGAAGGTAGAGTGTCCTGCCCCTCACGGCGAAACGCTCTGTCCCTTTGGCCCTCGCCTTCAGACGCGCAACCGCCTCCGGCTCGGGCTCACGCTCCAGCGTGTAAAGGTGGAGCTTCGTAGGCTCAGCCTCCGCCTTGACGAACGGGTTCGCCTCGATCGAGGCGGTCCAATCAGCGAGCGAGCGGACAAAGACGTGCTTGTCAAAGCCCATGCAGGCGCGGACGATAGCCGTCACGTGCTCGGCCACCTCGCCCTCTGCCATGGGGGACGCAAGGACCGCATTGCCGGAGTTGATATAGGTCGAGACATGGCGGAAGCCGCCTTCTTCCAGATGGGCGCGCAGCTCCCTTACCGGCAGTAGCGTGGCACCGCCGACGCCTCGGAACAGAACGACATAGGCCACCTCACCCATATGGCTGCCTTCCTCAGATCAGCAGGCTGAAGATCGTCTCGTTGTCAGTGATATCCTGATAAGCCCAGCCGGACTCGTCAAAACGCTTGATCAGGCCCTTGAAGTTCCTCGCATCCTTGGTCTCGATGCCGATCAGCACCGAGCCGAAGTTGCGGGCGGACTTTTTCAGGTACTCGAAGCGGGTGATGTCGTCCTCCGGTCCGAGCAGGCCGAGGAAGTCGCGCAAAGCGCCGGGACGCTGCGGGAAACGGAAGATGAAGTATTTCTTCTTGCCCTCGAAGCGAAGCGCCCTTTCCTTCACGTCAGGCAGGCGCTCGAAGTCGAAGTTGCCCCCGGAAATCAGGCAGACCACCGTGCGGCCCTTGATGCTGGCGCGCGGCAGCGTCTTCAACACGTCAATGGACATGGCGCCGGCGGGCTCCAGCACCACGCCCTCGATGTTGAGCATGTCGATGATGGTGGAACAGATGCTGTTCTCCGGAACCAGATGTACCGACTCGGCGGGGAAGGATTTCAGGCGGCGGAAGGGCTCCTTGCCGATTTCGGCCACCGCCGCTCCATCGACAAACGTGTCGACCAGCGGCAGCCGGATGCGACGGCCGGCCTCGAGGCTGCGGGCCAGGCTCGGCGCGCCCGCGGGCTCGACAAAGAGAAATTCGCACCCTGCTCCAACCTCCCTGAGATAGGAAGTGACGCCGGAAGCCAGGCCGCCTCCGCCCACCGGCAGGATGATCAGCGCGCCGTCCAGGCGGTCGCCCAGCTGCTGGACGAGCTCGAGGCCGATGGTCGCCTGCCCCTCGATGATGTCCTCATGATCGAAAGGCGGAACCATGAGGGCGGTTGTCGAGGCAGCGAAGACTTCCGCCGCGCGGTTGCAGTCGTCGAAGAAGTCGCCGACCAGACGGACCTCGATATACTCACCGCCGAAAAGCCGCGTCTTGTCGATCTTCTGCTGCGGGGTGGTGACCGGCATGAAGACGACGCCCTTCTTGCGGAAATGGCGGCAGGCATAGGCGAAGCCCTGGGCATGGTTGCCGGCGGAGGCGCAGACGAAGCTTTCGACACCCTGGTCCGCCTCCAGCGCCCTGCGGATGAAGGTGAAGGCGCCGCGCAGCTTGTAGGACCGCACGGGCGTCAGATCCTCGCGCTTGAGGTAGATGTGCGCGCCCGTCTTTCGCGAAAGATATGCGTTATGCTGGAGGGGTGTCGGCGGAAACAATGCGCCCAGGGCCTCTTCGGCCTTCTTCACGCGCTCAACAAAAGCGTTCATTCCTGCGGTCCTTGTCACGCAACGGCTGGATTATCGCGCTGATTTCAGTCACACCCTTGCTATCGCATATTGTGCTGCGTGACGCGAATCTCGTCTTCGACCGATCGCGCACATCAATGTTGAAGCGCCCTGGAGGACCTGCCTGTGCAGTACACGGCTGTTCGCGCCGCGATCCACATAGCTTCGATCTTCGCACTTTACCTGTCCGTGGCGATGCTGTTTCCGTCCGCAGTCGACCTCTATTACGGGAATGACGACTGGCGGGTCTTCGCGGTCTCCGCCTTCTTCAGCGGCGGGCTCGCGGCAGGCGTGGCGCTGGCCACCCAAGGGTCGAGGCCGGTGCTGTCGACGCGCTTCGGCTTCATACTGGTAAGCCTGTTGTGGTTTACGTCCTGCGTGGTCGGAGCCGTGCCGCTGATCGCCTCCTCTCTCGACCTGCGGGTGGCGGACGCATTCTTTGAAGCGGTCTCTGCCGTCACCAGCACCGGTTCAACGGTGCTCGTCGGGCTGGATCTCATGCCCCCTGGAATCCTGCTGTGGCGCTCGCTGCTGCAATGGGTGGGCGGCCTCGGCGTGATCGCCCTCGGCCTGTTCATCCTGCCCTTCCTCAACGTGGGCGGCGTCTCGTACTTCAAGATCGAGTCGACCCATGTCGAGGACCAGCCCTTTGACCGCTTCTCGATCTTCGTCCGGTCGCTCATCAGTATCTATGTGATGCTGACCTTCCTGTGCGCCATGGCCTTCACCTTCGCCGGCATGCGCCTGTTCGACGCACTCAACCACGCCATGACCACGCTCTCCACAGGCGGCTTCTCCACGCACGACGCGTCGATGAGCTTCTACAACGACCACCCGACGATCCTGTGGATCACCACCATCTTCATGTTCATCGGCGGACTGCCCTTTCCGGTGCTGATCCTCTTCCTGGTGAGGGGCCGCGCCGACGCGCTCAAGGATCCGCAGATCAGGGTCTACGCGACCTACATCCTGCTGTTCGTTATTCTGGGCGCAATCTACCTGCGACTCTCCACCGACCGCTCGTTCGCCAGCGCCATCACGCATTCGGCCTTCAACTTCGTGTCCATCATCACGACGACCGGGTTCTTCACCGAAGACTACGGCGAATGGGGCTCGCTCGGCGTGGCTGCCGCATTTCTGGCGATGTTCCTCGGCGGCTGCTCCGGCTCCACGGCCGGCGGCATCAAGGCCTACCGCTTCCTGATCCTCTACGAACTCCTGCGCAACGGCCTCAGGCGGCTGGTCTACCCGAATTCCATCCAGATCGTCCGCTACGGCGACCGGCCGGTGGAGGAAGATCTACAGCGGGCGGTAGTGCTGTTTCTGGCCGCATTCCTCATGGTGTGGGCGGCGATCATCCTGCTGCTCGCCGCCACCGGGATCGATCTCGTCACCGCGGTCACGTCAGCTCTGACGGCCATTACCAACGTCGGTCCGGCGCTCGGAACCATGGTCGGGCCGGACGACAGTTTCGCAAGCTTCAGCGACGTGGCGAAGTTCATCATGGCCTTCGCCATGCTGCTCGGACGTCTCGAGATCCTGTCCGTGCTCGTGATCTTCACGCCAATGTTCTGGCGGCGCTAAAGAGAATACGGAATACGGCCGCAGGCGTCACGACCGTTCTGAGGGCCCCAGACGGGGCCGGGGCAGCTCTCCCCTCATGTCGATCCTGCCGAAACATGAGGGGAAGTCTGGCACCAACCGGGAGAACACCATCGACCGGTATCATGGTTCGACGCCCTCATGGTTCGAGAGGCTTGCCATGAGGCCGGTCGGTTGTATGGCCGTCAGCCCTTCTGCTTCATCGGCTCGAACAGCGAGCGATAGCGATGGGGCTGGCTTCGCAGGTACTGAGGCGCAGCCTGCACCGTCGCGCCGAGATGGGCCGCCGCGTGCCACGGCCAGCGCGGATCGTAGAGGATGGTGCGCGCAATGCCGATCATGTCGGCATCGCCGGTGCCGATGATTGCCTCCGCCTGCTCGTAATCGGTGATCAGGCCCACCGCCACCACGGGCATGCTGGTGGCCTGCTTCACCGCACGGGCGAGCGGGACCTGATAGTTCGGGCCGACCCAGAACTGCTGGCGCGGATCCAGACCGCCGCTCGACACGTGGATGGCGTCGCAGCCGCGCGCCTCCAGCGCCTTTGCATATTCGAGGGTCTGCTCGATATCCCAGCCGCCTTCCACCCAATCGGTGCCGGAGACACGCACAGTAACCGGCCGGTCTGCCGAGAAGGCGTCACGCACAGCGTCAAACACCTCCAGCGGGAAGCGCATGCGGTTTTCGAGGCTGCCGCCATATTCGTCGTCACGCCGGTTGGACAGGGGCGACAGGAACTGGTGCAGGAGATAGCCGTGGGCGCTGTGGATTTGAATGGCGTCAATGCCGAGACGAGCTGCGCGGCGGGCCGCATCGGCAAAGGCGTTGCGCACGCGGGCAAGACCATCCCTGTCCAGCGCCACCGGCGGGTTGTCCCCCTCCTTGAAGGCCAGCGCGGAGGCGGAGACCGTCTGCCAGCCGTTCGGATGATTCGGCGCAAGCTGGTGACCGCCAAGCCACGGCTTCTCGGTGGAAGCCTTGCGTCCGGCATGGGCCAGCTGGATGACGATCGGCATGTCCGACCAGCGGCGGATGGAGTCCAGAACACGGCCCATCGCCGCTTCGGTCGCATCATCCCAGAGGCCGACGTCGCCATAAGTGATGCGGCCCTCCGGAACCACGGCGGTCGCCTCGATGGTGAGGGCGCCCGCGCCGGAGAGCGCGAGGTTGCCGTAGTGAATGGTGTGCCAGTCGGTCATGCAGCCGTTCTCGGCCGAATACTGGCACATCGGCGCAATGACGATGCGGTTGGCCAGCTTCAGCTTGCCAATCTCGATCGGAGTGAACAGACGTGGTGATGTCATGAGAGCTCTCTCGAAGATGAATGCCTGAGGTGACCGGACAAGCGGGTGGGGACAGACGACGGGCCAGCCTGCGGACTGTCCCCGATCAGGTGCGGGCTTGCCGGAACGGAAGCCCCCCTGTCCGGCTCGAGTCGTCCAAGCATCGGACAAAACCGGGGAGCGATCCAGATCTCCGTTTGCGCCAGACTACCGTAGGCGGCAAAGGCGTTTCCCCCGAGGGCTGCCGGACCGTTCCGGCTTTCCATTGAAGCACGAAAACGGTCGGGGGCATTGTTCTGGCGCAATTCGGGCGGAGCTCCCGTGACCAACCCATCCGTGCCGGATCAGACGAACAGATCGACCTTCTGGAAGGTGGTAACGTCGATCAGGCCGATGTCGGAGATGCGCAGCTCGGGGATCACCACCAGCGCCAGCAGCGAGTGCTGCATGTAGGCGTTGTTGAGCGTGCAGCCCATTTCGCGCATGGCCTCCGTTAGGCGCGAGGCCTTCTCGGCCACGATCTCCGCCCGCTCGGCGGACATGAGACCGGCAATCGGCAGCTCGACCAGAGCAAGCTCCCTGCCCTCCGAAATCAGGACCACGCCGCCGCCCACTTCGTTGAGGCGGTTGGCCGCAATCGCCATGTCACGCTTGTTGGTGCCGACCACCAGCATGTGGTGGGAATCGTGCGCGACGGTGGAGGCCAGCGCACAATCCTTCGTGTACCCGAAGCCGGAAACGAAGGCGTTGACCACCGTGCCGGTGCCGCGATGGCGCTCGACCAGCGCGATCTGGCAGATGTCGTTCCCGCGGTCCATGGTGACGAGGCCGTTCTCGACCTTGAGCTCGGCAACACTCGCGCGCGTCGGGGCCTGATTCTCGATGATGTTGATGACGCGCGCCCGGACGCTGTTGGCGCCCTCGGGAGCGGCAATGTCGAAGTCCTCGGGCGACAGCGACTTGCCAAGTTTCACCGTGTTCTTGGCGCTCGCCGGATAGTCCCACGCGGGGATGTCGGCGACGAGCCTGCCGTCGCGGGCGAGCAGGCGGCCGCGGGCGTAGACCTCGTCGATTGCCATCGTGGCAAGGTCGGAGACGATCAGTACGTCGGCGCGACGACCGGGGGCAATCGAGCCTAGCTCGCGCGCAAGGCCGAAATGCTCGGCCGTATTGATGGTCGCCATCTGGATCGCGGTCACCGGCTTCAGCCCCTGGGCGATCGCATGCCGGACGACGCGGTCCATATGGCCATCGTTCACCAGCGTGCCGGAGTGGCTGTCGTCGGTGCAGAGGATGAAGTTGCGCGGGTCGAGCCCCTCCTCCGTGATCGCCTTGACCTGGGTGGCCACGTCATACCAGGCCGAGCCCAGGCGCAGCATGGCCTTCATGCCCTGGCGGACGCGGGCGATGGCGTCCTCCATACGGGTGCCCTCGTGGTCGTCCTCCGGGCCGCCGGCGACATAGCCGTGGAAGGCAAGCCCGAGATCCGGCGAAGCGTAGTGACCTCCGATGGTCTTGCCGGCTTTCATGGAGGCGGCGATCTCTCCCACCATGGTGGGATCGTTCATGGCCACGCCCGGGAAGTTCATCACCTCGCCGAGGCCGATGATGTTCGGCCAGGTCATGGCCTCGGCCACGTCGTCCGCACCAAGGATAGCGCCGGCATTCTCCAGTCCGGGTGCTGAGGGCACGCAGGAGGGCATCTGGACATAGACGTTGACGGGCTGCGCCATGGCCTCGTCGTGCATCAGGCGTACACCCTCCATGCCAAGCACGTTGGCGATCTCGTGCGGATCGATGAACATGCTGGTCGTACCGTGGGGAATAACGGCGCGGCAGAACTCGGTGACTGTCACCATGCCGCTTTCGACGTGCATGTGCGCGTCGCACAGGCCAGGCACGAGATAGCGTCCGCCAGCGTCGACGACCTCGGTGTTCTCGCCGATCGTGTGGCTCGCATCCGGCCCGCAATAGGCAAAGCGGCCCGCCACGATGGCAAGGTCCGTGTTTGGAATGATCTCGCCCGAATGCACGTTGACCCAGCGGCCGTTGCGGATCACCAGATCCGCCTTGGCACGGCCCATTGCCACATCCACCAGAAGCGGCGTGACCTCGTGACGGGGTTTCAGGGCCGTTGAATTCTTTTCTGTCTTTATCGTCATGATCCTTACCAGTCGCAGTGATCCCATGCCGCCTCGCCCGACCCGGGCCGGTCGCCAACCCCGGCAGCATAGTCACCCATCAAAACAGTATTCGTACCATTGAAGCGGTTTTTGCGAACCGGGCAAGCCCCAAATGACCCGGTCCCCCTCCCCTGGGCACAAGTCCGTGTGAGCGCGTCAGACGGTTGTCGCCGCTGCGCGGACGTGCAAAAAATGCCCAGAGGAGGAGACTATGATTGTGGGCAACATTGATCTCGATGCCTGCTTCGATCTCGGCGCCTACTTCCGCCGCATCGGATTTTCGGGAACGCCGGAACCCACGCTGGAGACGCTGAAGACGCTGCATCTTCTGCATCCGCTCGCGATTCCCTTCGAGAACCTCGACTCATTGCTGGGTCGGCCGGTGCGGCTGGACCTCGCCTCGCTGCAGGCCAAGCTGGTCGGATCCCGGCGCGGTGGATACTGCTACGAGCATAACACCCTCTTCATGCACGTGCTGACAGCCCTCGGTTTCCGGGTCACCGGTCTAGCGGCCCGCGTGATGTGGAACTATCCGGCGGGCGAGGTCAGACCGCGCACGCACATGCTGCTGCGGATTGAAATGGACGGAGCGGTCTGGATTGCCGACGTGGGCTTCGGGGGCATCACGCTCACCGCGCCGCTGCGGCTCGAAGAAGGGACGGAGCAGCCGACGCCGCACGAGACGTTCCGGCTCGAGCGGGCGGGCGGCTACTGGATCCTGCTGGCACGCATCGGCAATGACTGGCGGGCGGTCTACCGGTTCGACCTCGACGAACACCGGCTCGCCGATTACGAGATCACCAACTACTACCTTTCGACGCACCCGCAGTCGGCCTTCGTCAATGCACTGATGGCGGCCAGGCCAGTGCCCGGCGGGCGCCATGCGCTGCTCAACCGCCGGCTCAACCGGCATGGGGAGAACGCGTCCCAGCAGGAATTCACCTCGCCCGCAGAAGTGCGGGCCGTGCTGCAGGACGTCTTCGGCATCGACGTCCCGCCCGGCCTTGAGGAGGCAATGGAGCGCAAGGGACTGTGAAGGGTTGCCCAGCCAATGCCGGGCGGGGCTCCGTTTCGCAGCCCATTCCTACCACTTCCTGGACAGACAGGACGGAATCGAAGGCCGCGCCACCTCGCGATGGAGGGGACCTACTTCTTCCCCGCCGCGTTGGTCTTCTCTTCCTTTTCCCGCGCAAGGCGCTCGCGCAGGGCCTTGCCGCGGCCTTCCAGATTCACCTGGCGTCCGCGGGCGACGGCGAGCGCATCGTCGGGAACGTCCTTGGTGACGACGCTGCCCGAGCCCACATAGGCACCTGCGCCGATCGTCACCGGCGCGACGAGCGAGGAATTGGAACCAACAAAGGCGCCCGGGCCGATCACCGTTCGGTGCTTGTTGAAGCCGTCATAGTTGCAGGTGATGGTGCCCGCGCCGATGTTGGCCTTGGTGCCCACGGTGGTGTCGCCGATGTAGGACAGGTGGTTGACCTTGGCGCCCACCTCGACCACGGACTTCTTGACCTCGACGAAGTTGCCTATCTTGGCCTTGTTCTGGATCTCCGCTCCCGGGCGCAGGCGGGCGTAGGGCCCGATCTCGGCACCGGCGGAAATCGTCGCCTGCTCGAAATGGCAGAAGGCATGGATGGTGACGCCCGCGCCCACCTTCACGCCGGGACCGAAGAAGACGTTGGGCTCAATTACCGTATCGGGACCGATCTCGGTATCGAAGGACAGAAACACCGTCTCGGGCGCGATCATGGTCACGCCCTCGCGCATGAGTTGCTCGCGCCGGCGGCCCTGCCAGATCGCCTCGGCCTGCGCAAGCTCCACGCGGTTGTTAACGCCCAGCGCGTTCTCGAAGGACGCTTCGACGGCGCGGACGGCGAGGCCCTGCCGAACGGCGATTTCCACGATGTCCGTCAGATAATATTCGCCCTTGGCGTTTTCGTTGCCGACCTGGTCGAGCAGCGCCAGCGCGTGGCGGCCTGCAATCGCCATGATGCCGCCGTTGCAAAAGCGGATCCGGCGCTCGTCGTCGGTGCAGTCCTTCTCCTCGCGGATGGCGACGAGGCTGCCATCCTTCTCGATAAGGCGGCCATAACCGGTGGGATTTTCCGTGCGGAAGCCCATGACGGCGACCGCGGCGCCTTGCGCCAGGGCGGCGCGCATGGCCAGCAGCGCATCCGCGTCGATGAGCGGCGTATCGCCGAACATCACCAGGACGTCGTCATGGCCGCGCGCAATGGCCTCGCGGGCCGCAAGCACCGCATTGGCCGTGCCGAGCTGCTTCTCCTGCACGAAAAAGGAAAGCGCCCCGGTGCCATACCGCTTTTCGATCGCGGCGCGGACAGTCTCGGCGCCGTGGCCGATCACCACGGAAAGCGCGTCTGAACCCGCCGCGCGCGCGGCGTTGATGACATGCGCCACCATTTCCAGGCCGGCAACCCTGTGCAGCACCTTGGGAAGGCTGCTCTTCATGCGCGTTCCCTCGCCCGCGGCCAGGATGATGGAAAGGCAGGTTCTCGACGTCATGGATATTCCTTCGATCAAAGCGATTTCAGTCTTCTAGCATGCAACCGTGGGCGGGTTGCAAGAGCGCCGAACGCGGTTCAGCCAAGCGTTCCAAGCACCGGGAAGGTCTCCAGAAGCCAGAAGGCCGCAGTCTGGATTCCGCCCGAGAGGAACAGCACGCCGGCCAGGACCAAAAGGCCGCCGATCACCTTCTCGACGCGGCCCATGTGAACGCGGAAACGTTGCATGAAACGCATGAAGGCGCCGGAGAACAGGGCGGCAACCAGGAACGGTATGCCGAGGCCCAGCGAATAGACCGCCAGCATCAACGCGCCCTCGCCGATGGTCTCGCGGGCACCCGCAAGCGTCAGAATCGGACCGAGCACCGGGCCGATGCAGGGCGTCCAGCCGAAGGCGAAGGCCAGGCCCATCAGGTAGGCGGAGCCGACGCCGGCCTGCCGGGACGCTCCCTGGAAGCGGAACTCTCGCGACAGGATCGGAATGCGCAGGATGCCGAGGAAGTTCAGGCCCATCACGATGATGACGATGCCGGCAATGACGGCCAGTTCCTGCTGCCAGGCACGCAGGACGGCGCCGATGGAGGAGGCGCCTGCCCCCAGCGCCACGAAGACGGTGGAGAAGCCAAGCACGAACGCAAACGCCGCAGACATCAGCGCGAATCGCGCGCGGGCGTCCCCGGGACGGCGGAAGTCATCCATGGACACGCCCGCCATGTAGCAGAGATAAGGAGGCACCAGCGGCAGGACACAGGGCGACAGGAAGGAAATCGCCCCTGCCACAAGCGCGCTGCCATATCCGATCTCGAGTGCCATGAATGCCCGTCTTCCCCTCGACTGGTTGATCGCACGGCCACCGCCGCGTTCCTCCGGCGCTCCGCCGGTCCGCCTCTGCGTTCCCGTGGGACACAGAAACGTACAAACCCCTGATTCCGCGCAAGTCCTGAGGGATACGGTTCCCGCCGCTCCCGGAATCGCGCCGGAGCAGTCCAGATCTTTCCGATGCCTGAACCTGCCCCGCTCCGTCCTGCGCAGCCCTCCCGGAAACGGCTGCTGCCTGTTCCGGGACTGCACCAGCACGGCCGAACCATCGGCCGTTCTCCAGCCTGCCTGATCCGGCTGGGCCGGGTTATAGCGTCCGCAGGCCAGAAACCCAATGGGGGAGACCGGGCAAAGCGCCGCATCGCGGAGGTCTTGCCGGCCAAACAGGCGAAATTCAGCGTTCACAAACTGGTGAGGCGACTTATTTACAGCTATGTTAAGCTTGCCCGGATTTGCAGTTGACCCGCGAAGCCCTGGCAACTATGTTCCGCCGCGTTTCCCTCCGCAGGGGCACGCGGGGAGAGCGCGTAGCTCAGCCGGTAGAGCAACTGACTTTTAATCAGTAGGTCCAGGGTTCGAATCCCTGCGCGCTCACCACAAATTGCCTTGCCTCCACTTCCCATCGTTATACTGATTGTTCGGTGCGGACGACGATCCCAGCTTTCCGAACTGCGGAGCGCGTGAGCGGCACACCACTGTTACCCCGGGGCCTGGAACGTCCCGCTGAACTCGATGTCCGTCGTTCATAGCCTTAGCGTCACCTGGCATACCTTCTTACAAGGCCCGCCCAGTCCTTCGCCTGACGTGGCACAAGAGCTCAGGCCATCGCCTTGAAACTCTAGCAATCTCACAACTTCAGGATCCGCCCATTCGAGCACTCCCGTACCAATGAATTAGCCCGATCACCAGATGGCCGGAGATCAGCCGATACTCGGATCTAGGCAGAACTACCCACACCATCCCGCTTCTGCCCCGTAACGCTCGCTCCCCCTACCCATTCGCCTTCCGACAGCCTGGAAGAGAACTCGAACACACTCACCGGGCAGGCGTCGATGCAGCCGCCGCAGTTCTGGCAGTCGCCGGAAAGGATGAGGCGCGTGCCGGTGCCCTTGAGGGCCGGGGTGATCACATGCGGCTCGGGGCAGATGTTGAAGCAGGCGCCGCAGTCGGTGCAGGCCTCGCGCCGCTTCGCGGACACGCGCACGACCGAACCGCGGCCGATGATGCTCCAGAAGGCGCCAACCGGGCACAGATGGCTGCACCAGGCACGGCGGGCGACGAACAGGTCCACCAAGAACACGGCCAGGATGATCACCCAGCCGAAGCCGATGCCGGAGATGAAGGCGCGCTGCAACAGGCTCACCGGATTCACGAATTCCCAGGCGACCGTTCCCGTGACCGCCGAGGCGACAAAGGTGGCCGCCAGGATCATGAGGCGCGCACGCCGGTCCAGCTTGCGATCGCGCGTCAGGCCGGTCTTCTCGCGCAGCCAGTAGGCCGTATCGGTAACGACGTTGACGGGACACACCCAGGCGCAATAGACGCGCCCGCCGAGCAGGAAATAGGCGGCCGCCACGATCAGCGCGCCAGTCAGCGCAGGCCAGGCAGGCCAGGCGCCGCCCGCGATTCCCTGCAGCACCACATAGGGATCGGCCAGATGCAGGCCGAAGATGTCGCTGGCGCCGAAATTGCCGCGCACGATCCAGATCCCGAACCAGGGTCCCAGCACGAAGAGGCCAAGCACCGAAACCTGGCTGATCCGTCGCAGCAGCCAGAACTTGTGGGAGCGCCAGAGTCCCCTCTCCGCCACGCTCAGGCGGCGGTTATCCGAAATCAGCCAGCCGATCATCCCTTGCGTCCCGCCGGATTACGCCCGGCTCCGCCCTTGCCGAGATCGCGCGGCAGGACGCGGATGGAAGCGTGACCGGTCACACAGTGTTTCTCGCAGGTGCCGCAGCCGGTACAGTATTCGGAATGAACGGTGGGGATCTTGATCTTGCGGCCCTTCCACTCGCCCGGCTCGAGCGTGATCGCCTTGCCGCGGATCGGGCAGACGCGCACGCAGATGCTGCAGTTCATGCCCTTGTAGTTGAGGCAGTCCTCATGCCCGACGAGCACGGCAAGCCCCATGCGGGCATCGGTAATCGAGGGAATGTCGCGGTCGAGCGCGCCGGTGGGACAGGCCCGCGCGCACGGCACGTCACGGCACATGTAGCAAGGGGTCTGGCGCGGCGTGTAATAGGGCGTGCCGACCGCCGCCTCCCGCCCCCATTCGGCCAGAGACAGCGTGCCATAGGGACAGGCCTGCACGCAGAGGCCGCAGCGCACACAGGTCGCCAGAAAATCATCTTCGGGCAACGCCCCCGGCGGTCGCAGGGCGCGGGCATCCGCGCGGGAGGCGCCCTTGACCAGCGCGGCAAGCGTGAAGCCGCCGAGAGCCACCGCTCCGACGCCGCGCGCCACTTCCTGAATGGCGGTACGGCGGTTCACTTTCCGCTTCTCGGATGCCATGGCGTTACTCCTTCCCACGGCCCATGCCGTCAGAGTGCCCTTGCTTTTCGCTCCCTCTTCTGCCGCTCGAGCAGCGGCTCGTAACGGCGGTCCGTCAGCGTCTCCATGAAGGCAACGAGCGCATCCACCCGTTCATCGTTAAGCATCAACCCCTGGCGGAGTTCCGCAAGCGAAAGGTTGACGGGCACTTCGGGATTGCCCCACTCCTCGCCGGTCTCAGGGTTGATCCTGGATTGGGGCAACCGGCTCGTATAGACATTATAGAAAAGTACGGCCGTGCGCAGGTCCTCAAAGATGCCATTGTGCATGTAGGGTCCCGTGACGGCTACATTGCGCAATGTCGGAACCCGGAACTTGCCCGCCTGCTTCGGATCGTTGACGCCCGGCCGCGCGGCCAGGCCAACGTCGACATAGCCCTCTCCCTTGCCGCTTGCCGCGCGCGCCGCCGGATTCAGGGGAATGCCAATGTTGTGGTACTCGTAGCTGGTGAAGGTCTCGCGCTCGGTGACGCCCTGCTTCTGCACCATGTGGCAGAGGTGGCAGTTCCAGGTGATGAAGACGACGTAGCCGAACTCCTCCTGCGGCGTGAGTTTCTCCTCGCCCCGCTTCCAGCGGTCGTACTTTGAATCGAAGGGCATAAATTCGGGCGTTTCGAGGTAGGCGGCCAGCGCGCGGGACATGTTGTGGAAGCCCCGGTCCACGTCGTCGAGAGCCCCCTCCCCGAACAGCTCCGTGAACTGCCGGACGTAGCCCGGATTGGAGCGAAGACGTTCGATGACCGTTTCGCGGTCGGGCATTGCCATTTCAGCCGGATTGAGGATCGGTTGCGCCATAAGATCAACGAGATCATTGGCGCGCCCATCCCAGAACTGCCCGCCCTTGTAGCGCCCCTTGCTGTCAACATGGAAGGCCGGTGTCAGCGCCGCGTAGGTAAGCGTGGGAGCATTACGGTCAGTGTAGGACTTGCCGTCGTCGCCCTGGGAAACGGCCCGGCCCGCCGCGCCCTCGCGCGGATCGGCAAAGGCATGGTCCGGATCGTGGCAGGTGGCGCAGGACTGGGTGCGATTGAACGACAGTTCAGTGTCAAAGAACAGCTGTTTGCCGAGACCGGCAAGATCTGAGGCATCGCTCTCCCGTGCCGGGGCATGGTTGCCGAGGCCGGCGAAAAGCGCGAGCGCCGCCAGCGCGCCGACTGGAAGAAGTGTCACAAACCGCGCCGCGAACAGCGCGGGATTGGCTTGAAGCATTTCCTAAACCTCGACAGGCTGTCTCATCGTTTCATTCATCCGCGCCCGGATTTCCGCATGCAGCAGCCGATGCGCAGCGAGATCGGCGAGATTTGCCAGCCGCAAAAGCTGCTGCTGCTCGGAAAGCCGGTCCGGGACCGCGGCCAGGGCGCCATCCTCCAGCAGGCGGTCATGATGGGGCCGCAGCGCCTCCAGGAGTTGCCGCAGATCGGAACCGGCAAGGTTGCCGCACGCGTCGAGCGCTCCCGCGTGCACCAGCATTTCCTGCGAGACGCGAAACTCATCCGCCCCGCAGCGACGCAGGGCCGGATTGCCGCGCAAAGCCGCGCGCAACAGCGCATAGGCCGCCATCAAGCGGGTTTCGGGATCCGGCGCGTTGCGCGCGCGCTGCATGAGCCGCGCGAAGGGCGCAAGGTCATCGTCGACCGGCGGCAGCGTATGGTCGATCCTGAGCGCGCTCGGCCGGAACGGCGTGCAGCGCCAGCGTGCGTTGTGAACCATGTCGGCCACGCGCCAGCCGGCGATCGCCATGCCCCGGCCCGTCTCGGCAATGTAGCGCAGCAGCAGACGGCTCACGGCATCATAGGCCAGGTCCACCGCTTCCTCGGCCGAGCAGGCGTCCAGGCGGCACAGGATTTCCGACACCTTGCCGGCGTCATTGGCGTGCAGGGAAATCTCGATGTCCTGCAATCCCCGCCGGGTCACGGGCTGATCCGGCGGAAGCAGGTCCAGCTCCCATTGCTGAGTCACGGGATTGCGGACGTAGAAGCCCACGAGAAACGGCCGTTTCGAGCGGTCGGCACGCGACAGGCCAACAATCTCACGGTCGCTTTCCGCCTTGAGCGAGGCCCGTACATCATAGGGGATCCACATCTGCTCGCCTCCCTCTCCCTCAGCCTGAGCTGACGATGCGCATCGCATCCGGCGCGTGCCGCTGCCTGCCCGCGGGACGGCAGCGTATCCATGGAAACTCCGGCAGGCTGCGTCCGGATCCCTGCCGGAACCGGCGTAACGGGCTGACACGCGGTCGGCCTGACCTGTCCACCGGAGGCCGGCTCTTCCCAATGTGGGAAATGCCGGACAGCGAATGCGGCCGGCCGCGAACGCAGCCGGCCGCCCTCCTCCTCACTCAGCTTGCCTTGCCGATGATCGGCGAGATCGTGCAGTGATAGGTCATGGCATCATCCTCGGCGCCGAAGCACCAGATGATGTCGTTCGCGAACTCTGGGCGGTAGACCGGCAGCTCGCCTTCCGTGTTCAAGCACGGGCAGCGGCCCGAGACGTTGGCGCCGCAGCAGTCGCGGTAGGCGATCAGGTAGCTCTGGCCGTCCGTCGGATTGTAGCAGCTCGCCACCCAGGAAGTGGTCGCCAGCTTCGTTCCGGGCGGACAGGTCGTCAGCGTACCGCCGGAGCAGTCGCAGATGTTGCCGTCGATCGAGCAGTGACGCCAGTAGTCGCAGGACTGAACGTCATGGTCCTGCGGCACCCACTTGGCGCGCGGGTCACCGCCCGACGACTCCGCGGCGTTCGCGCGGCTCACGCGGCCACGCCGGTCGACGGGCAGAAGCGGTGTGATGGCCACGCCCGCCAGCACCGCGCCGATCCTGCCGATGGCGCCGCGGCGGCTCGTGCGGCTCGCAACGCGCCGCGACAGTTTCTCGAACATGTCATCAAACTTGGAATTTCCGAGCATTGGTAATCCTCCTCCTCACTTGCGGAGTCGCATGCCAGGTGGCCGCTCAGGCCGCGTTCTTCTTCCGGTTGGAGATGTACTCCTGCAGCGAAGCGTAGCCGGACCTCTCCGCCTCCATCAGGCTCTCCAAATGTTCACGCGTGTTGGTCAGGCCCTTCGACTTGATGACGCCGTTGGCATCAAGCAGCACGCCATAGGGGATCTTGCCGACCTGGTAGGCCATGCCCACCTCCGCGGAGACGACATAGCGGATCTCGTCCAGCAGGTGCGTCTTCAGGAACTGTGCATGTTCCTCCGGCGCGCCGTCGCTGATCATGACCACGTCGATATGCTCCGCCCGGGCGATCGACTTGATGATCGGGAAGAGCTTGTCGCAGACCGGACAGGTCGGCGCCGTGAACATCAGAAGGGTCCGGCGGCCCGCCTTCGATGCGCCACCGATATGGATGGGCTTGCCGAAGTAATCGGTCAGGGCGAACTCCGGAGCCTTGTCGCCAATGTCCGGCCCATGATCCAGGATCATGGCCCCCATCGGAGACGAGCGCTCATGCAGAAGGCCGATCTGGCGCGCCAGTCCGAGGACGACCATCGTCATCCCCAGAAAGGCGATCCAGAGCACGATGTTGGATGCAATCAGAAAAGTCATATCAACGGCCTTTCACCATGTGGGTTGAATGCTGCCGGCTGAACAGGCCGTCGATGATGGAGGCGCTGAAGTAGAGCAGCATGAGGACCGCAGCAGCCAGAAGACCGGTCCCGATATGAAGGACGCCAGCCTCGGGTGCCTGAGGGATCATGACTGCCGTACCGAGGGCCAGCAGCGTGAGCACGAGATTGCGTAGAACCATGAGCCAGCTGATCCGCTGCTTCATTCCGTTGCGGAAGCAGCCGCAATCAATCCAGGTCCGTCCGCGGATCACATTGATTGCAATGGCCACCCCGAATACGGCCAGCAGGGCCGCAGCGGCGAGCGCGGCCGCCTGCGCCACCGGATCGACCAGCAGCGCCACGGCAACCAGAAGCTCCACGACCGGCAGGACCGCCGCCACCAGACGGGACAACCCGTCCGGCAGCAGGCGAAAGTTCCTCACCACGCCGTAGAACTCCTCACGCGCCGTCAGCTTGCCCACTGCCGCGACCGCGAACAGCAGGGCCAGAAAGGCGCGCGCCGTCCAGACGATCATCGGGTCGTGGAGGAAGGCTGGCATATCAGCCCTCCATGTCATGCGTGAGGATGATCTGCGGACCGCGACCAAGCTGGTCCACACTGCGCAGTTCCTCGCCCGTCGACGCGTTGTAGATGTGCAGCGTCGAGGTGCCGGTCGACAGCGCATAAAGCAGCGGGTCATCGTCCTGGCTCACGTTGATGCTGTCGATCTCGTGACCCAGCTCGAACTTTGCGACGCGCTCACCCGTCGCCGCGTTGATCACCAGCATGTAGCGGTTCGGCGTCTTGTGCTTCCACTGGTCACGCTGATCGACCAGGAGGAAGATGCGGTCCGACTTGCGGTGATAGGCCACCTGCTGCCAGCCGCCCGGGCGCCATCCGTCGGCCTTCTCCTGATCCGTCAGGGCCTCGATCGGCTCGCGGAACTTGGCCTCGGCTTCCGTCAGATCCGCCTGGTAGATCTTGCCGGTGTAGGTGGGCCATACCAACCGGCCCGTCTTCATCGAATACGCCGGATGGTTGATCACGAACTCTTCCTCGGTGTGGAAGACTTCCGAGTTCGTGATCTGGGGCTGCTCGCCGGAAATGTCGACACGGGCAAGGCTGCCATCGCGGCAATGCTGGTAGAAGACGTCGCGCGAAACCGGGAAGATGTGGTAGCAGTCATGCACTTCCGCCCAGCGGTCGAACTTGCCCTGCTCCAGATCGACGATGCCCACGCTCGGCGAAGGCGAGAACTGGTAGAACAAAAGCCGCGAGTTGTCCGGCGTGAGCGCGTTCATCCACTGGTACGTACCGATCAGGAAACGCGCATCCTGGGGCAGCTCGATGTCCTTGACCGGCTGGAAGGTTTCCGGATCGAACACCTCGACGTAATCGGTGCGCTTGCCGCGCGCAACGCGGGAATAAACGGTGCTCACGTGCGCGAAGAATGAACCGTCATCGGCCACGAGCGGATGGGTCAGGAAGCCGCCATCCGTCATACCAAGCACTTCGCCCGTGTCACCGTTGAGGACAAACTGCTGCGTGACGACCGCGAAGTGCGCGGGATCCAGAACGTAAACGCGCCGATTGTCCGGTTTCGGAGCGGTCTCAATGATGGGCTCATCCTCGGTTCCCGCGGCCAGCCGCGCCGCTGCCTCGGCAGCCTCACGCTGGCCCTCGGTCTGCTGCGCGCTGGCAGGCTGTGGCGCAAGCAAGGCAGCCATGGCGCAGAAGCCCAGGATAGGAAGTCCCTTCCGGTGAAAAGATGGAAATACCATTATCTCCTCCTAGGGTGACAAGTCCCGTCCTTCCGGGCCTCCTCTTCCCGGAAGGTGACACTGTAGAATGTCTGGTGAACGGGTGTTAGACGGCGAGTAACGTCGCCAGCGCCGCACCCGTGGCCACCAGGATCACGCCGTCGGCCATCGCCGCGCGCTCCTGATTGCGTCCCAGCCAGGCCTGAACCTCGTAATCCTTCACGGGGAACAGGTTAACGATCATGGGGAGGAAACGACCCAGGTTGAACACCGCAATGATCGCGATCGCCTCCGGAATATTCCCGGTGAGGATCGCCGCCGCTGTCATCAGGTAGAGCAGCGGGGTCTGCACGTAGGTGAGGTAGTCGAGCCCAAGGGCGAAGCCGTATAACCAGCCAACGAACCACACGGGGAAGCGCTGGCGCGCATCGTGCGGCACCTGGGCCTTGCGCTGCGGATAAGGAACTTTCAGGAAATCAAGCTGGTGCAGGCCATAAACGAGGCCGATGACAGCCAGAATGCCCAGCCCTGCGGTGGTGGTGAAACCGGAGAAGCCAAGCAGCATGCCAATGCCGCCGAGCAGACTGCCGAGGATCACTGCACCCATGGCATAACCAATGCCGTGCATCGCGAAGGTCGGCAGATACTCGATCCACCCGCGCGCGCCCCGGCCAGTCTGACGCAGCAGCGACACGCACGAATAGCCGCACGGCGACCAGGTGGACAGCAAACCGCCGGCGAATGCGACAAACGCTCCCGCTATCCAGAGCGCGTCCGTCCCGGACCGCGCTAGCGCAAGTCCACCGGCAATGCCGGCCACTGCGCCCAACGCGAGCATTCCCAAACGGGCACTAAGAGAAAACTTATCGGGAAATACAAGACAATCGGGAACCCCGACTGTTTCCGTATGCGAAGACATCGAGCCCTCCTCTCGCTCACGTCCCCATCGTGTCGAGCGGATACAAACGTAACCGTCTCAACCTGAAAGTTCGCCTGTTAATTTCCTAGGTGCCCATAAACTAATCATTAGCGCTAATTTGTCGCACGTCAATATGCCATTCACAAAGGATTACTGCACATTGCCTGCGCACAGGTGCTCAAAATTTTGGCAGAGAAATTTGTTGCAGACGTGCGCGGGATATTTTCCCCGTTTACCGGGAAACATGTGAAGTGCCGGCGGGAGAAAAATCTAACCACGCAACGGATACGCGCTCGCGCGCCGGACCAGGACGCCACCGCGCGCGCCAACCTCAACATCCACATCCACGTCCACATCGAGTTCAAGGGGAAAGCCCGATTCGGTGGATGCGAGAACGCGGCGGCCGCTGGCGCGGTCGATCACCCGGGTGACGGTGACCGGCAGTCCCTGCCCTTCCGCCGACCAGACAAGATCGCCCGGCCGCACGTAGATCTCGACGGGACCGTCCGCAACTGCTGTGCGGATAACCTCGGTATTGCCTATACGGATTGCGCCGCGAGCGGCCACGCCCTCCAGGCGGTTGGCGTCGCCAAGGAAACGGGTGACGAAGGCGGAGTTCGGATTGCGGCAGACCTCGCGCGGGGTGCCCATCTGGGCGATCCGGCCCTGGTCGAGGATGACGACGCGGTCGGCGAGATCGAGGGCCTCCTCCTGGTCGTGGGTCACGAAGATGGTGGTAATGCCGAGCTCCTGATGGATCTCGCGCAGCCAGCGGCGCAGGTCGCGGCGCACGTTGGCGTCGAGCGCCCCGAAGGGCTCGTCCAGGAGCAGCACCTTGGGGTCCACGGCGAGCGCCCGGGCGAGCGCCACGCGCTGGCGCTGGCCGCCGGAGATCTGCGAGGGATAACGGTTTCCCAGACCGGGAAGCTTCACGAGGGTGAGAAGCTCCTGCACGCGGGCGGCGATCTCCTCGCGACTGCGGCGCTGCCTGGAGACCTTCATGCCGAAGGCGATGTTCTCGGCCACGGTCATGTGGGGAAAAAGCGCGTAGTGCTGGAAGACGAAACCCACGCCGCGGTCGCGCACTGGAATGTGAGTCGCGTCCACGTCGCCGAACAGGATGCGGCCGCTGTCGGCAAATTCGAGACCGGCCACCATGCGGAGAATCGTGGTCTTGCCGGAACCGGAGGGGCCGAGCAGCGCCAACAGCTCGCCGCTCTCGATTTCGAGCGAGACACCATGGACGGCGCGGAAGGTGTCGAACGTCTTCACGACCTTGTCGAGGGTGATCTTCATTGGCTTGCTTCCCGGGAAAAGACGGCCGGTCCGGCGAGGGCCGAGCCATGGCGGCGGCCGGCGCCGCGGCGTTCAAGCAGGACCTTGGCGACGATGGTCACCAGCGCCAGAAACGTGAGGATGGAGGCGGCGGCAAAGGCGCCGACCGTCTGGTAGTCATGGTAAAGGAGTTCGATGTGGAGCGGCAGCGTGTTGGTCTGGCCGCGGATGTTGCCGGAGACCACCGAGACCGCGCCGAATTCGCCCATCACGCGGGCGTTGCAGAGCACCACGCCGTAGAGCATCGCCCAGCGGATGTTGGGGAGCGTCACGGAGAAGAACGTGTGCCAGCCGGAGGCGCCGAGCGAGGTAGCCGCTTCCTCGAGATCCCTGCCCTGCGCCTGCATGAGAGGGATCAGCTCGCGGGCGACGAAGGGTGCCGTCACGAACAGCGAGGCGAGCACGATGCCCGGCAAGGCGAACAGCACCTTGATTCCCGCTTCTTGCAGCACCGGACCGAAAAGACCCTGCAGGCCGTAGACAAAGAGGAGCGAGACGCCCGCCACGATGGGCGAGATGGAAAACGGCAGCTCGATGATGACGGTGAGCAGCCGCTTGCCACGGAAGTCGAACTTGGTGATGGCCCAGGCGGCCGCAATGCCGAACAACGTGTTCACCGGCACGGCGATGAGCGAGGTGACGACCGTCAGGAAGATGGCGTGGCGCGTGTCCGGATGGCCCAAGGTCGCGGCGTAGGTGTTCCAGCCCTGCGAGAAGGCCTGGATAAAGATAACAAGCAGCGGCGCTCCGATGATGAGCGCACCGACGAGGAGAACGAAAGCAATCAGACTGCGGCGGACGACGGGGCTGTCGCCGACCCGCGGCGGCTTGTGGCGCTTCGTCATCACGACCTCGCCGTGTAACGCAGGGCGCGGGCCTGCAGGTAATTGGTGATGGCCAGCATGACGAACGCAGCGAGGAGCATGACGGAGGCGATCGCCGCGGCGGCCGCGTAGTCGTATTCCTCGAGCCGGATAAAGGCGAGCAGGGCCGTGATCTCCGTCTCGAAGGGCTGGTTGCCGGCGATGAAGATCACCGCACCAAACTCACCCAGGCTGCGGGCGAAGGCGAGCGAAGTGCCAGCGAGCAGCGCGGGGGTGAGCAGCGGGAGGATCACACTGCGGAAGATGCGCAAATCCGACGATCCCAGGGATTGCGCCGCCTCTTCAAGCGAGGGATCCAGGTCCTCCAGCACCGGCTGCACGGTGCGGACGATGAAGGGAAGGCTCGTGAAGGCCATCGCCACCATGATGCCGATGGGCGTGTAGACGACCTTGATGCCGAACTCCGCCAGCAGCCTGCCGAACCAGCCGTTGGTGGCGAAGACGGCCGTGAGCGCAATGCCGGCCACCGCCGTCGGCAGCGCGAACGGCAGGTCCACCATTGCGTCGACGAGACGGCGGCCGGGAAAGTCGTAGCGGACGAGCACCCAAGCGAGCGCCAAGCCGAAGACAAGGTTGAAGGCGGTCGCAGCAGCGGCCGCAAGCACGGTCACCCGGTAGCTCGCCACCGCGCGCGGGGAACTCACGATGCTCCAGTAGTCGGCAAGTCCAAGGCTCGCCGCCTTGACGACAAGCGCAGCAATGGGAAGCGCCACGACGACCGCGACGTAGCAGAGCGTGATTCCCATCGAGAGGCCGAAGCCCGGCAGAATGCGGCGGTGGCGCACGTTCCTCCCTCTCTTTCCTGTCAAACGCACAAAGACGGCCGGTGACAGGTCACCAGCCGCCAGGGTCATTTCGGCAAGCGCTAACGGTTGCCGTAGAGCTGATCGAGCAGCGCACCGGAGGCGAAGTGCTCCTCCTGGATCTTCTCCCAGCCGCCGAAAACGTCCTCGACCGTCACCAGACGCACCTCGGGGAACTGGTCCTTGAACTCGGCCTTGACGGTCTCGTCATGGACACGGTTGCCGTGCTCGGCAAGGATGCGCTGGCCTTCGGGCGAATACAGGAATTCGAGATAGCTCTTTGCAAACTCGCGCGAGCCGCGGGCGTCCACCACCTTGTCGACGATGGCGACCGGGAACTCGGCAAGGACGCTCACTTGCGGAACGACGATGTCGAACTTGTCCTCACCAAACTCCTTCGCGATACCGCGGGTCTCCGCCTCGAAGGTCACCAGCACGTCGCCGATCTCGCGCTCCACAAAGGTGGTGGTAGCGGCGCGACCGCCGGTGTCGAACACCGGCACGTTGTCGAAGAGCTTGGTCACGAAGGCTGCCACCTTCTCCTGGTCGCCACCGAAGGCTTCCTTCGCGAAAGCCGTGGCGGCCAGATAGGTGTAGCGGGCGTTGCCGGAAGTCTTCGGGTTCGGGAAGATCACCTTCACATCGTCGCGGACGAGGTCATCCCAGTTGCTGATGCCCTTCGGATTGCCTTCGCGGACGAGGAAGGCCGGGAAGGAGTAGTAGGGAGACGCCCTGTTGGGGAACTGTTCCTGCCAGTCGGCGGAGACAAAGCCGCCCTTCACCAGTGCATCAATATCCGTCACCTGGTTGAAGGTGACCACATCGGCCTCAAGGCCCTCGAGAATAGCGCGAGCCTGGCGCGAGGAGCCGCCGTGCGACTGGTCAATGGACTTGCCGGGGTGCAGGGCCGTGTAGGCCTCGTTGATCTTCGCGAAGAGCTCGCGGGAAATATCGTAGGACGCATTGAGAATCTTGTCCGGCTCCTGAGCGTGGAGCGGCGTCACCAGCGTCGCACCCAGAATGGCGGTGGCGAACAGCAAAGCCTTCATCGGTATCCCCTTCCCTTCAAGAGTTTGTGGAGGGAATGTAGCGGCCAAGCAGGTCGCAGCCGAGGGACCGCCCACTCGCCCGACAGGCCCATTGCGGAATGAAATTCCGAAATTTCCTCTTTTTCAGGAAAGCATTCCTTCCCTGCAACGCACTAATCCTAATCAAGTGGAAAAAGATCCCTCCTGCCCGTCGGGGTGCGGCAGACGGGCAACAGAAGCGCGGCTTCCAGCCGCAAGCTCTTAAAAATCTTTGGGTAATGTGCATTATGGAGCCTGCATCCGCTATAGAGGATGCTCTATGAAGAGTTCTGTTCGCTCTTCGACCCCGCTTTGAACAAAGAGGCTGATGATGAATCCGAACTACGACACTTATGCGGTAGCCATCATTATCGCATTTGGCTCACTCATCATCGGGGGTTTGATGGCGGCGGCCATAGGGTTCGGCGAACGCGATGCCTTCTTCTTCGCACTCGGCTCGGCCACCGCGGCGTGGCTTGCCGGTTATGCCGTGTTCCTCGACCGTCCGCGAACCTTCATGGGCCTGGTCGGCGTTGCCATCGTCATGTCCGCGGCCTCGGCCATCGTGCTCGGTTTCTAGAGCGGTTCCAGGAACCGGCGAACCCGTTCGGCCGGAACCGCCGCAAGCAAGTCACATCTCAGTTCTTTCCGCCAACATAGCGGGCCAGAACAGCGGGCAGCCGCGAGGGAAGGTCCTCCGCGATCAGGCCAGGCCCGAATGAAGCTCCCGCTTCGGCGTGCATGTGGACGCCAGCGCAGCCCGCAGCGAAGGGTTCCATGCCCTGCGCCATCAGCCCGGCGATGATGCCGGCCAGCACATCGCCCGAACCGGCGGTGGCCAGATAGGGCGTGGCATTGCTGTTGATGACGGTCGCACCGCCCATGTCCGCCACGACCGTATCCGCCCCCTTCAGCACCACCACTGCATTGCCGCGGGCGGCCGCGAGTCGGGCTCGCTCCACCTTCGACAGGCTTCCGTCCCGGGCGAGATCCGGAAAGAGACGGGCAAACTCTCCCTCATGCGGCGTCAGTACGGCCTGACCCGGACTGCGGGCGGTTGCGGCGAACAGCCGGTCGGGCTCGGCGGCAAAGGCCGTGATCGCGTCGGCGTCGAGCACCACCTTCGGCCGATGGCCGGAGCCGTCCTCGTATTGCAGAAGGGTCTCGGCAACCTCCTTCACGCGTCGGCCGACACCGAAACCGGGTCCGAGAACGAAGGCATTGGCTCCGCGCTGTTCAAGGAAAGCCATCAGATCGCCGCGGGTCTCGACGCGGCGGACCATGATGGACGTGAGATGCGCCGCGTTGACCGGCAGGGCGTCGGCCGGGGAAAGGACCGTGACCGCCCCTGCCCCGATGCGCGCGGCAGCCATGGCCGACAGGCGGGCCGCGCCAGTAGAGGACATGCCTCCCGAGAGGACACCAACATGACCGCGCCGGTACTTGTGACTGTCAAAGGACGGGCGAGGCAGGAGATGCGACCACTGGGCCGGATGGTTCTCGCGGCAGCGGACCCCAATCGAGCCCAGCACCTCGTCGCGGATGCCGATGTCGGTGACAACCACCTCGCCACAGTAGTGGCGACCGGGAAACAGGAGATGTCCGGGCTTCTTGCGAAAGAAGGTGACGGTCAGCTCGGCCGGCGCGGCAATGCCGCCGAGCACCTCGCCTGTACGCCCGGAAACGCCCGAGGGCAGATCGACCGCCACCACACGGGCCTTCGCCAGCGCGCACCTGCGGACGGCCTCCGCGTAGGCGCCCTCCAGGGCCCGCCCCAATCCAGCGCCGAACAGCGCATCGACGACAATGAAACCGGGCGCCGGCTCGAAGGCGGCGAGATCGTGCTTTTCCACCGGGCACTCCGCGGCGGCGCGCACAGCGTCAGTGCCCGGCGCGGGACGCACCTGCCGCCAGACCCTGACCCGACAGCCATGCTCATGCAGCAGGCTCGCCAGAACATAACCATCGCCGCCGTTGTTGCCCGGGCCGCAAAGAATGTCGAACCCGGCAGCGTCCGCGTAGCGAGACAAAATGTGATGAGCCAGCGTCTGGCCCGCGTTCAGCATCAGCCTATAACTTTCTCCCAGCGAGAGCGCGGCAAGGCGGTCGGCTTCTGCCATTTCTTCGGGAGTAAGGAGTTCATTCATGGCACTGACCTCTTCCGGCTGATCATGCGGCAATCTCAGCAGTGCGTAAATCGGCCAGATTTGCCCAGTTCTTTACCAGATTGCACAATTATTGAGCAGTGCCTTTCAAGCATGGGGCGGATTTGCGGCAGAGACCTTGATCCGGAGCGGAAAACTTCCGCGTTTCCGGGTGAATTGGGCGGAGATTGGGGCCGGGCAGCCTGATCGCCGTCACAATTTCGAGTTGGCACGCTTCATGCTTCTTAGGAGACACGAGTGGGAGATACCCGCTTTCTGCATCAATCGGAGTCCGCCGAACCATGAAAAAAATCGAGGCAATCATCAAGCCTTTCAAGCTCGACGAAGTGAAGGAAGCTCTGCAGGAAATCGGCCTTCAGGGCATCACCGTAACGGAAGCCAAGGGGTTTGGCCGCCAGAAGGGCCACACCGAGCTGTATCGCGGCGCGGAATATGTCGTCGATTTTCTCCCCAAGGTGAAAATCGAAGTTGTTCTGGTCGACGAAATGGTTGATGCAGCAATCGAGGCTATCCGCAAGGCAGCTCAAACCGGCCGGATTGGTGACGGCAAGATTTTCGTCACCAATGTCGAGGAAGTCGTCCGCATCCGTACCGGCGAGACCGGCGCAGACGCAGTCTGACACCAAGAACAAAAAGATTTAGTACCAAGGGGTGAAACCTAAAATGACGACAGCACAGGATATTCTGAAGCGCATCAAGGACGAGGACATCAAGTTCGTTGACCTGCGTTTCACCGATTTCAGGGGCAAGCTCCAGCACGTCACCATGGATGTCGGACTGGTCGATGAGGATATGTTCGCCGACGGCGTGATGTTCGACGGGTCCTCCATCGCCGGCTGGAAGGCCATCAACGAGTCCGACATGTGCCTGATGCCCGACCCGGAGTCGGCCCACATCGATCCGTTCTTCGCGCAGTCGACGCTGGTTCTGTTCTGTGACGTCCTCGACCCGGTCTCCGGCGAAGGCTACAACCGCGACCCGCGCGGCATTGCCAAGCGCGCCGAGGCCTACCTGCGCGCCGAGGGTATCGGTGACGTCGCCTACTTCGGTCCGGAAGCCGAGTTCTTCGTCTTCGACGACGTGAAGTACAAGGCCGATCCGTACAACACCGGCTTCAAGCTCGACTCGAGCGAGCTGCCGTCGAACGACGACCGCGACTACGAGACGGGCAACCTGGGTCACCGTCCGCGCGTCAAGGGCGGCTACTTCCCGGTTCCGCCGATCGACTCGCAGCAGGACATGCGTTCCGAGATGCTTACCGTGCTGAAGGAGATGGGCGTCGCCGTCGAGAAGCATCACCACGAGGTGGCTTCCGCCCAGCACGAGCTTGGCATCAAGTTCGCCCCGCTGCTGTCGTCGGCAGACCAGATGCAGATCTATAAGTACGTCGTGCATCAGGTCGCCAACGCCTACGGCAAGACGGCCACCTTCATGCCGAAGCCGATCTATGGCGACAACGGTTCGGGCATGCACGTCCATCAGTCGATCTGGAAGGACGGCAAGCCGCTGTTCGCCGGCAACGAGTACGCTGGCCTCTCCGAGACCTGCCTGTACTACATCGGCGGCATCATCAAGCACGCCAAGGCCCTGAACGCCTTCACCAACCCGATCACCAACTCCTACAAGCGTCTGGTGCCGGGCTTCGAGGCTCCGGTCCTGCTGGCCTACTCCGCGCGTAACCGTTCGGCCTCCTGCCGCATCCCGTTCGGCTCGTCGCCCAAGTCCAAGCGCGTGGAAGTCCGTTTCCCGGATCCGTCCGCCAACCCGTACCTGGCCTACGCCGCCATGCTGATGGCCGGCCTCGACGGCATCAAGAACAAGATCCATCCCGGCCAGGCCATGGACAAGGACCTCTATGACCTCCCGGCGAAGGAGCTCAAGGAGATCCCGACGGTGTGCGGCAGCCTGCGCGAAGCGCTCCAGAGCCTCGACCAGGACCGCGCGTTCCTGAAGGCCGGCGGCGTGTTCGACGACGACAT
>Ga0207874_1000147_pt1 | contig 106355 bp, 99 predicted proteins | sample HigsolmetaAR201D_FD_184833 | JGI IMG/M metagenome (GOLD analysis project Ga0207874, IMG submission 184833) | Ionic liquid and high solid enriched microbial communities from the Joint BioEnergy Institute, USA - AR20-1-D (SPAdes) (version 2) ...
TCTTATCTTAGTAATAAGATACCGTGGACAAGGATATAGCCCTATAAACATTTCTATTAATATGTTAACCAGACAGAAAATCATACACATTATCACCATCATTACTACGTTCCGGAATTCTAAATAATCTATCGCATGAAATTACTATTGCTAGCCTTAGCAATTTTACTTACAAGTTGCTGTCATGCACAGTCTCCAATCAATAATATTTTCACTAAGTATAAAAAAATAAAGGTGTATCCGTAACAGTGTACGAAACAGATCCGTTACCGCCGATCTCCGAGAAGACTCCCGTAACATTTTCTACTAAAACATTAGAAGTAGAAAATGATGATAGCAAAAGACAACAGCGTGTCATCAAAAAAATATTAGCCAATTGTAATCAAGTATTTAAACGTAGAAAATATGTTTTGGTAGGAAGGAATAATGATGATGGAATGATTCATAAAGTATACAAATATACTAAACCCGGCATAACAGAAATTTGCGAGCTTGAACAAGAGAGAGCGCATCTTATCCTTACTGTAACCACCTTTAAAAGTACTAATATAGATGAGGAGTTCAATGTGGATTTCAAAAATTACAGCGAGGTACAGCCTTCAGCAAAAAGCAAAATCCATAAGCAGTTCTGATATCATAGCACTTTCATTCATCCACCAATACCTATTGTCGTTGATTTGCCCTGAAGCAAAATGATATTGCATTGTGCCTTTCATACATTATTTTTGCTGAAACAAGCACTATCTAAAACCAAAATTAATAGTATAAAATACAATTATTTATAAATCAATTCTCTAACCACGAAGCACCACTTGCTAAATTCTGATATAATGAAAACAACCATCTGTTCCTTGCTGCTCTTATTATGCGGCCTTAGTATGCATGCGCAAAACTTGTACTCCCGCGCTTTTGGCAATCCTAATAACCAAGCCATCGTCTTTTTGCATGGTGGTCCGGGATATAATTGTGCCAACTTTGAAGGTACCACTGCCCAAGCCCTGGCCGACAAAGGATTTTTTGTAATCGTGTACGACCGTCGCGGTGAAGGTAGAAGCAGCAGTGAGGGTGCGGAATTCACATTTAAACAAACGTTTAATGATTTGAATGAGCTGTACAGCCGGTATGGCATACAAAAGGCTATGCTGATTGGGCATAGTTTTGGCGGCATAGTAGCCTTGCTGTATACCAAACAATTTCCGGAGAGGGTGCATAGTATTGTATTGACTGGAGCACCCCTATCCTTGCAAGAATCATTTGCACAGATTATCGAGCGATGCAAGAAGATATATCAAGCGAAAAATGATAGTACTAATTTGAATTATCTTTCCATGCTTGAAAAGATGGACAAGAGTACGCTTCAATACAGCTCATTTTGTTTTGCACACGCAATGCAGAACGGATTTTACTCCCCACAGAAACCTACCGAGGAAGCATTGAAGCTCTATCAGCAATGGAGAGAAGATACCACACTGTCACAATATGGCTCGCAAATGACACCTCAAGCTCCACAAGGCTTTTGGCAGAACGAACACTATACAACGCTCGATCTTACCGAAACCGTGCAATCGCTCAAACAAATGGATGTAAGCATTTATGGAGTTTATGGCCAAGACGACGGATTGTACTCCGAAGCACAGATTGAAAAACTAAAATCTCTGATTGGTGCATCCCATGTATTCTATTGGGAACAATGTTCGCACAATGTGTTTATAGACCAGCAGAAGAAATTTATAGATGCAATTGGAATATGGGGACAATAAAGCATAAGAGCTCATATCTATATCAAAAGCCACATTTGCTTGTTGGTTAGGCCATAAAACCTCTTCTGAATTCCAAAGGGCTTAGCGTGGTTTTGGCTTTGAATAATTTGCTGAATGATTGCGGATGCTCGAATCCTAATTCGTAGGCAATTTCGCTTACGCTAAGTTGGGTTGTGGATAATTTTTCTTTAGCCTTATCGATAATGAATTGCTGTATCAGCTGCTGGGTGCTTTGTCCACTAACCAATCGCAACATTTTACCCAGATAACCGGGAGATACATGCAAGGCATTAGCGAGATACTGAACAGACGGAAGTCCGTACAGTGTTGCCTGTTCGGTATTGAAATATTCTTCAAGCTGCTTTTGCAATTGATCCAGCAAGTCGTGATGCTTCTTTTCGCGTGTAATAAACTGTCTATTGTAAAATCTTTCAGAATAACTCAACAGTGTTTCGATATGCGATAAAATAATGGGTTTGCTAAAGGCATCGATATTGGCAAGATATTCATCACGTATATTGCGTACGATATCGTTTAAAATTTTTTCTTCCTTGTCGGAAAGAAACAAAGCTTCGTGAATTTCGTAGTCGAAGAAATCATACTCGCGGATTTTCTTTTGCAGATGGGTATTCCATAAAAAATCCGGATGAATCAAGAGTAACCAACCCGAACGAGCTTGCGCATCGTTCAGGTTTCGGTTTACTCTGAGCACTTGGTTGGGAGCCATAAAATACAAAACGCCTTCATCAAAATCATACTCCTGCCTGCCATAGTACAACTTATCAACACCTCTTTTCAGCGATATCACATAGATACCTAATAACAACCGATCAATATCTCCATAATATTCACGACTCAAATCTGCATAATCCACAATACTCACCAATGGATGAGCCGGTTGCGATAAGCCATGCAGCCTGTGAAACTCCTGAATGGTTTTGATATGATATGGCTCTTTGGGCATTTAGATTGGGTTAAGATTCAAAAACAATGGACATTCGTCGATAAAATTACAGCTTATAGCGCAAGTCCGCCCGAAACTTCTATGCGCTGTCCGTTTATCCAATAAGCATCATCACTACATAGGAAAGCAACGACCCCTCCGATATCTGTAGGTAAACCGGCACGTCCCAATGCTGTTACGGCTGCGATATGTGCATTGATTTCTTTGTTATCTCTCGTGCGGCCTCCACCAAAATCGGTTTCAATGGCTCCGGGTGCTACTACATTCGCCCGAATTCTTCTTTCACCAAGTTCTTTAGCCAGATAGCGGGTAAAGGTTTCCACCGCTGTTTTTAATGAGGCATAAGCCGAAGAACCTGGAAAGGTAGTACGGGTTAATCCTGACGAAATATTGACGATACCACTACCATTATTCATTAAGGGTAATACTTTTTGCGTAAGGAAATAAACGCCCTTGAAATGAATATTATAAGCGGCATCTAATTGTTCTTCGCTTACTTCTTCCACCCTACCGTACAAAGCAGTACCGGCATTGTTTATCAGAAAATCGAGCTGCTGATAGCCCTCTTTATCCAGATAAGATTTTAGATTTTCGACAAATGCGTCAAAACTTTTTGTATTGCCGGTATCCAACTGAAAAATGGCTCCTTTTACTCCTTTGGACTGTATCAATTGTAACACATCCTCTGCTGCCTGAGCTTGTGTGTGATAGGTGATGATAACATCCAGCCCTTTATCAGCCAATCGAAGTGCAATATCTCTTCCGATACCGCGACTACCGCCTGTTACTAAGGCTACTTTGTTTTTTGTTTCCATAATATCATTTGTTTTAAAAGACAAAACGAAGGTATTTTCAAATGAGCTGGTAGAACTAACTCAATCGCTCCGTTTTGTAGCCGTATCGGTAGTAGAAGAACATTACACACCACCAGGCACCTCAACATTGAATCAAAGGTTGCACCTCCGCTTAAATACGCACAACAACTCGTTTACCACTTGCATCAATACACCACGCGTCTTCTATATTCTCCAATGTATATTCAAGAATATCCATTTTGATTTTGTTATCCGCAGCAAGGCGAAAGGTTTCCGGAAGCAGATCTCTCAAAAAAAACTTCATTTCATCATCTCTCCATGTACCTAATCCAGAGCCCAATAGCGATATATCGGTTCCTCTTAATGTAGAAGAGGACAGAGTTATCTTATCTCCTGCAAGTGCGCCCACAGTAATAAAACGCGTACGATGCGAATAACCGATATTTCCCGAAAGTGCATGAAGGATGTGCTCAGCACTTGCTCCCCACAGATAATCCAACACAACATCGACAGGGCTTTGCTGATGCAAACGTTTTACTGCAGCTGTAAAATCAGCTCCAGAACTATTCAAAGAAATTACTTCATCCGCTCCTAGGCTTATCAGTTCATCAAATACTTTTTCATTTCTTCCTGTGGCCACCACTTTGCGAGCACCATAATATTTAGCTAATTGAATAGCCATCTTACCTGTGACGCCAGTAGCTCCGTTAATCAATACCACCTCACCTTTCTGCAATTTGGCTCTGCACAATAAGACTAATGAAGACCCCATCACAGCATTGGGTAAGGCTGCAGCCATAGCATCACTAACTCCGTCGGGCAATATCAATACCTCATCCTTAGGCACAATAGCCTTCTCTGCCATCATACCGCTCAACCCTATTGCGTACACTCTTTGACCATTCTCTAAATGCCCCACCCCATCGCTTCCTACAATAAATGGCTTATCAATTTCCTTTACAGAATAGTGATTGCCGCTGGCTCTCAACTTATCCAAATTCTTAATGGCCGAAGCTTTCACCGAAATGATAAGTTCGTGCTCTTTACTTAATATCGGTTCTTCAAAGTCTGATGTATATTTTGGTAATTCACCTTTTTGAAATACTACTGCAGCTTTCATTGGATATTTGGTTTACAATTCTACAATAGCTCCCACCAAGAATGACTACACGTTTTGTATTTTCTGGAATCTTTCGATAGAAGCTTTTAATTCTTCTTCAGTTTCGGGCAGTTGATATTTCTGATTTTGAATAATACGCGATTGAATCTCTTCCGCAAAAGGCTTATGCTGCTCTTGATATTGCGCAAATGCAATTTGATGATCAGCATGAGCAGCTAATGATTTTGCGAGACAAGTCGCCCCAATCATAGCCAAGCTGGTACCCATGCCGGTAAAGAAACTTGGAGCGTGTGCCGCATCACCAACCAAGGCTACCCGTCCTTTATACCATTGCGGAACATGTACCTGACAAACCTCATCAAAAAACAAACTATCTGAATGCAACATGGCATCTAAAATCTCCGGCACTTTCCATCCTTTCTCATTACCAAAGTTGTCTTTCAAAATCTGTTTGTGTTGTTCCTTGTTACGATAGTCCCAATCCAGTTTGGGAGAACGAAACATCAACACACCATTCGCTCCGTTTAAGAACTGATAGATAAGGGCTTGTTTACCTAATGAGCGATACATGACTCCTGTATCTTTAGTTCGTCCTGTGTCAATATCTTTAGTTTCCGCAAAAGCAAAATAAGCTCCAAAAAATTGAGTAAACTGATGTTCCTCTCCAAACACCAATCGTCTAACTGTAGAGTGGGTACCATCTGCACCAAAAACATAATCGAATGAATGGGTACTTCCATCTTCAAAAACAACTTTTACTGCATCATCTAGTTCTTCAAGGGTAGCAATACTAGAATTGAATAAAATTTTTACGCCATCCTTTGGAAGTGCATCATAAATGATATCTAGCAAATCACCTCGGTGGATTTCTATATCGCCTAAGTATTCGGGTTGCTTATTCAATGAAAATCGAACCAGCGTTTCTCCTTGATCATTCACAATTTCATCGGTATGAATAAATTCTTTTGCTTTAACCTGATCTCCAATGCCCATTTCCTGAACAATGTCCAGGGCTTTACCCCTGATGTCAATGGGGGAACCTCCCCGTCTCAGTCCGGAAGCATATTCCACCACAGTAACATCAAAATCAAACTTATTCAGCCAATAAGCTAAAGTCAATCCCGCAAATCCAGCTCCGGAAATTAAAACTTGCTTTTTCATCATCGGATGGTTTAAGGTAGATAATGAACGATATCCGTATGGATATAAATGCAGATTTTTACGAAAGCAAAACTATTCATACATTTAGGAATAAAATAGTCCGAAATTGGATAAAAAATAGTCCGAAAAATGAATACACCATCCAATAATGATAAGCAATTATTCAAAGATTTTGTACAAAAGATTGGTTATGAATTTGATGAAAACACATTAGAAAACTTTGAACTGAAGTTTCAGAAAGCTTACACTTTTCTACCCGAACTCGCCATTTTTGCCGGTTCTTATTTGGTGAGAAAAACAACACAAAGAGTGACGCATCCTCCTAAAAAAATCAAAAACAATATCAGGATCTTCTTTCACAATATCATCCATACACATCAGGGCACATCAGGCAAAGAAAAACAACTTCCCTCTGTGAGGATTTCATCAGCATCAACACCGCAAACAACTATCTTCAGACAAGGTACAGAAGCCAATATTGTTTTGGTGATTATTGATGCAGATTATTTGAGAAGCTTTCTGCAATCCGATGCTGAAAAATTTGCTTTTCTATGTCATCTCGATGAGCATTTTTTAATTGAAGAAATGATGACTGACGATATTCTTCGCACCGTCAATGAAATTATTTCCGAAGGCAAAAAGCAAAAGTTGAAAGATTACTTTTATAAACTAAAGACCCTAGAATTACTGTACTATTTGTTTGAAAGTTTAAGCCAGCGTGATAGCACTAAACCGGTATTAAAGTGGAGTGAACGTGATATCACAGCAATTTACAATGTGCGCAATGCCATTGCAGCGGATTTATCGCAAGCACATACCATTAGTGAGCTCAAACGGATAGCGGGAATGAATGAACTCAAGATGCGTCAACTTTTCAAGCAAATTTTTGGCAAAGGAATATACGAATACTACCAACATCTGCGCATGACAGAAGCCGCAAGAATGCTACGCGAAGATAAACTATCGGTCTCCGAAGCCGGCTATGCCTTAGGATTCGAAAACCTCAGCCATTTCACCCGCTTATTCGAACAACACATCGGAATGAAACCGAAGAAGTATAGTAGTCAGTTTTGACAATGATATATAAATTTTTCCAACAATCATCCACTCATCAATATATAATAAAAAAACAACGAAAGCATTAGAGTGCTTTGTGTTTCGTACCCCATTTTCTCAGCTCATTAATAAGTGGTTTCAGAGCATAGCCGATGGGTGTCAGCTCATACTCCACACGAGGAGGAATTTCGGCATAGACTATACGTCTTACAATTTTATTTTCCTCGAGCTTGCGCAGCTGTAAGGTTAGCATCCGCTCCGTAATGTTGGGAAGACATTTTTTCAGTTCACTAAAACGAAGCTTTCCATTAATTAAATAGCAACAAATAGCTAGCGCCCATTGTCCACCGATAATATGTGATGCATATACTTCTACACACTCTTCTGCTAAAGCTTTTTTATTAGCATAGTTAGTTGAAGTCACTTTAATTTTTGACATTACTTACAAAATTTATAGTACCTAACAATTGGTTGCTTACCAACAAAAGTAAAGGTTGTGATGTTAGTTTCGCAAACCAAAATTTAAAACGATCGTATTATGCAAAAATTAGTTATAGTAATTCATCCCAATATTGAAAATTCACAGGTCAATAAAAGATGGATAGAAGAATTAAATAAATATCCCGACCAATATTATGTTCACCAATTGCACAAAGCATATCCCAACGAAAATATAGACATCGCAGCCGAACAAAAACTGGTAGAACAGTTTGATACGATAATCTTTCAGTTCCCTTTCTACTGGTTTAACTGCCCGCCCTTTTTTAAAAAATGGCTGGACGAGGTGCTTACCTATGGTTGGGCTTATGGGAGCAAAAGTGGCTACAAGATGGGCGGCAAAAAAATTGCACTAGCAATATCTGTCGGTATCGACGAACACGAATACCATCCTACAGGAAAGTACAAATATACTCTAGAAGAACTAACTCGCCCCTTTGAACTAACATTTGAATATATAAGAGCCGATTATCGTTCTTTCTTTGCCTATTATGGGATTGAAAGAAACAGTACCCAAGAGTGGATCGAAGCCAGTGTTGCGCCATATATTGCTTTCTTGGAGAAGCTGTAGCTAAAAGGCAATTTCACTCCTAATCTAGGTAAGATAAATTCTTAGGGCCCCTATAAAATATAATCCCATATCACACTATCACACATTACTAAAGAATCAACAGGTATTACAAGCAAACCCTGAAATGCCAACAAACTATACATTTTATTAGGAAAATTTTATGCAGTGCTTAATTTTGAGGTGTTATTAATAATATAGCTAACGATACCTCAGACACGAAATGATAAAAATATCTGACCATGGTAATTAGTATATCATGCTTGCACTACCAATCGGAAGTGAATATAACTATATAATGAAAAAAAGGAATAAGTTTTAAAATATAACTATGAAGAAAACACACCACTACCAAACTACACTAAAATGGACAGGCAACCTAGGTACAGGCACCAGCTCTTATACCAGCTATGAGAGAGCTTATACCATCAGTATTGAAAACAAAGCAGACTTGTTAGGTTCTTCAGATCCGGCATTTCGAGGCGACAAAACCAAGCATAATCCTGAGGAGTTATTAGTGAGTTCTCTATCTTCATGTCACATGCTCTGGTACTTACATTTATGCTCTAGAGATGGTGTTATCGTTACTGAATATAAAGATAGCGCCACAGGGATAATGGTAGAAACGGAAGATGGAGGAGGATATTTTAGCGAAGTAACCTTAAACCCGGTAGTTACCGTTGCTGAGACATCCATGATAGCAAAAGCCGAGAAACTGCACCAAGAAGCTAATAAATTGTGTTTTATAGCAAACTCCGTAAAATTCCCAGTACATCACAAGCCTTTAATCAAAACAAAATAAACACCACCTCTTATTATAATAAATGGGGATGCTAAACCCTGTATGCATGCCGCCATACAGGGTTTTTATATAGCTATACCTAAATCATATGATTTGCGAAGATGCCAAAAGTATCCCAAATCATACGACCACTTTTACACTCCAATACTAAAATTAAAATAAACAACGAAGAGGTACTCCACGAGGGTTATGCATTATCCTGAGCCTATCAAGTATTGCTATGCATACAATTCTAATACGCTTCAATGTACATTTTTACCGTTTCACTGATTTTATTATTTACAAAAAATACCAATCGTATTTTCTTTGTGCATTATGTTTCACTAAAAACTCTTATATGAAAAAGACATTCATTGCGATTTTAATAACACACACACTATTAGGCAACGTTTCAGCCCAAACTAATAGAGCTGATAGCTTTAAGGCTGATAAAGAAGAAATGCAAGCTATGATGATAGCCTATAAGGAAAAGCTCAATCTCAGTTCGGAACAAGAAAGAAAAATGGAAGCGATAAACAAACAATATATAGCAGACTTAAACGCAATTAAAAGCTCCAATGCAACGAAGTTAAATAAGTTAAAAAAACTCAGAGCCGCTAATGAGCGAAAAGATCAGCAAATGAAAAAAATACTCAATTCCCAACAATACGCGATTTATAAAGCTGAGCAAGAAAAAATAAAGCAGAAAATAAAAGAAAATAGAAACAATTAATCCTACTCACAAAAACAATGAAAGCTAAAATTTTCTTAGGACTTTTAATTCTGTCAATATCCAGTTTTACCTACATAGCCTGCAGCAAAGACAAAGGCCTCGATGTTCGTTATAAAGAAACCATTGTAGTTGATGGCATCACTCGAACCTATATTGTGAGAGTTCCTTTCAACTATCACCAGAATGATGCGCCTCTCCCCTTAGTCATCGGAATGCACGGAGTGGGTGGAAGCGGTGAGCAATTTGAGAAAGATTACGATTTTTCAAAAAAAGCCGACGAAAGCAATTTTATTGCAGTCTACCCCGACGGGGTTCAAAAAGCTGATGGGTTGCTAAAAATTCGCTCTTGGAACGCCGGAGGCTGTTGCGATTATGCGATGAATCAGAATATAAATGATGTAAAATTCATTCAAACACTCATAGAAATTCTACCACAACAATTTCGAATCAATTCAAGAAAAATTTATGTGGTAGGAATGTCTAATGGTGGTATGATGGCATATCGCCTGGCAACAGAGCTTTCTCATAAAATAGCTGCAGCAGCCAGTGTGAGTGGGAATATGATGAATACACCTGACTCCTCTCTTAGCGGCCCCATTCCCATTTTACACATTCATTCTAAATTAGACACAAAAGTGCCTTTTTCAGGAGGTGTGGGTATTGGAGAGGTACATTTTAAACCTGCAGAAGAAGGATTGGCATACTGGCGCAATAGAAATAATTGTCTATCAGAAGCTGACAGTATTCAAAAAAGCAATTATACAATTCAATCATGGAAAAACTCCGATGGTAAAATAATGCTTCAGTTATATCTGACAGTCGATGGCGGGCATTCCTGGCCAGGTGCAATGAAAATGCGGGCCATCGGAGACGATCCATCGCAGGCAATTAAGGCAAATGATGTAATTTGGGATTTCTTTAAAAACTATGAATTACCCTAAAGGGAGGCTCAAAGTGAAAAATTCTAATGTCGACCAGTAAAGAAAAAATCCTATTCTGTTTGCTTAGTGCATTGGGAATAGCCTTTATATTCTCCCTTCCGAGAGTAGTAATAGCGCTATACATACAATTCAACTATGGGAATAACATCAGCGCAGATACTCAAAGTAAAATAATAGACCATGCTATAAAATTTTCATACACCTACGTTGTTGCCCTAGTTTTTTTATGGCTAAACACAACACGCAAAACATGGCAATATTATTCCATTAAAATTAACACCCACAAATTCTACATCAGGCTACTACTAAATATCATACTATTTATAGCGGTAAGATACATCAGCATCAATCTTAATATGCATCTTGCCGCTATTCCCATGGTTCCTAAGTTTCATTTTTTCCTATTTCATATATCGCTAACTCTGGAAGTACTATTCTGTCTATTTATTGCGGAAATCTATATGCTCATAAAGCGCAATCAACAAATCTCATTAAATAATGAGATATTACTTAAATCACATGCTGAGGCATCCTACGAGGCTTTAAAAAATCAGATAAATCCTCATTTTCTATTTAATTCTTTCAACACCATTCAATCGTTAATAGACGTCAACTCACAGGCAGCAAAGCAATTTATTAGCAACCTGTCTACCGTATACCGCAATATACTTAACAGCTTTCACAAACCAGTAATAAGTCTGAACGAAGAATTACAGTCGCTTCGCGCCTATCTGGACATGATGCAAGAGCGCCATAACGGGAATTTGCAGGTAACATTAAACATACAACGGCATCATCTGGATAAATTCCTCCCTCCCATTTCGTTGCAATTATTAGTGGAAAATGCCATAAAGCACAATGAAGTATCGAATCGACGACCCTTGACAATTATCATCGAATCGGAAGACAAATACATTCAAGTAAAAAACCAACTACAACCCAAAAAAACAGCAGAACCCTCTACAGGAAAAGGACTATACAATCTCAATCAACAGTATCAGCACATCTGCAATCAATCCATACAGATTCGCAAAACAGGTGAATGGTTTATAGTAATTTTACCATTATTACAACAACAGAATATAAGCTAAACTCATTGCGACAATGAACATAGCAATAATAGAAGATGAAAAACATGCAGCGGAAAGATTAATAAAAATGATTGCAGAAATACTGCCTCAGGCAAATTTTTACCCACCGATAGATAATATTGATGAGGCAATAAGCCTCTTAAACGCTTCTAAACAAATCGACCTAATTTTTCTAGATATACATTTAGCAGATGGCAATGCTTTTGAAATTTTCAAATCCGTGCCCTTGCACTTTCCTATTATTTTTACAACTTCCTATGACCAGTACGCATTAAAAGCATTTGAATTAAATAGTATTGATTATTTATTGAAGCCGATACAAAAGGAAAAACTGCAGCGAGCTATCGACAAGTTTCTTAACAGAAAAGAAAAATTCATGCTCAATCAGCTCATAGCCGAGCAGCTCAGTAAAATGATTACATCAGCCCCACCTATATACAAGGAAACTTTTTTAATTACTTTTAGAGACAAATTAATACCCGTCCCTGTAAAAGAATTTGCATTATTTGAGATTAAGAATGGAGTAATATATGGATATTGCGAAAACGGCAAAGTTTACACACTGGAAGAACGTTCTTTAGATGAATTATCCCAGCAATTAAATCCAAAATATTTCTTTCGAACCAACAGACAATTTATAGTAAATAAAAAAGCTATTAAAGAGGCCTCCCATTACTTCAACGGAAAGCTTTTACTGAACATCTCCATAAACTTAAAAGAAAAAATTATTATAAGTAGGGAAAAGGCCGCGGAGTTCAAAAAGTGGATGGAGGAATAAACCTCCATTTTAGAAAACATACTGAGTTTAATACAATACTCAGTAGGACTAATGATGGCTTAAGTAGTTTCTTCCACTATTTTCTTCAATCCCTCAAGAACTGGCAGCCAAGTGGCTTCTGCATGTTTTCTTCTTTCATCACTGTCCAGATTCTCTTGCGTGATGCTTAGCCTTACTCCATTTTCTACTTCAGTAAGCTCGTAAGTCAAAAGTTGATAAAATTCAGGAGTATCAGGTAATCCACTCATAGAACTCCAATAATTATACACTAGCTTGCTATTCGGCTCGAATTGAAGAATAGTACCTTTATCTTCATAGGAGGTACCGTTCCATTCCCCTCTGAAAATAATAGGAGCCCCAATTTCCCAGCTAGAACTTAGCTTAGTACCATAAAAGTACTTCTCCACTATTTCAGGTGTAATTAATGCATGCCATACCGCTTCCCGAGAAGCTTTAATAAAAACGTCTATTCTTGCTATATACCCTTTCATGTAATAAAAATTTAGGCTTAGAAAGCATTCATGCTCTAGTAATTTTATCATATAGGGGTTTTCTTGAGCACGATTCAACATCAATGCTAGATATTGAACCACGAGTCTACAGTAGGCTTAAATACTGCTACTAAGTTTAGCAGTCAAAAGATTCTTATAATGTTCCTTATTGCTATATATCAGAAATAAATTACAAAACAGCATGATAAGCGCCAGAAGTAGACCTTCCGGCGCGATAAAGCAATGCACCAGGAAAATATTAATAGTAATAGGTAAAATGGCAATTGATGCTAATAAAACATATCTATTTAGTAAAAAAGCTATACCACATATCAGTTCCACTGCCTTTATAAAAGGCATTAAATAAATGGCAGCATTAATACCGTCATTAAAAAGTTTCATACTGCCTACTAACTCTGCCTCCGGCGTTAGCTTTAAAAAAAAGGGTACGGAACCAATTAGTAAAATGACACCCAACAGGATTCTGAGGATTATTATAAGTTTTCGCATATCGTACAGGGTTTTCAACTATATGTAATTCCGTTTCGAAGGAATATCGCACTTCAAGATACTATTACTCTATTCTGCGATATTTTATCTTTAAAATAAAGTATCTTGATTGTAAAGATAAATATTTTTAGCATTTGAGCAAAAATTTTTCGAAAATATTATGATAAGGGTGGTATTATCGTGGTAATACACATGCCGTCATTGAGCATGATATTAATTGTACGAGCCTAACTTTTTACTACTTTTGATAATAATCTTCAGATAGGTATCGTTAAGAACCTATGAATAGCATCCAAATACTTAGTATAAGACGTATATCTTTAGAGAATATAAAATATGTAATAAAATACACAACCTCTAAGAAATGAAACACCAAATCATCGCTCCTCCTCAGCATCTTTCTGATTACATTAGAATGTTCTGGTTCTTGGAGTTTGATGCTTCACCCGAAAACATTTTCACCCATCTTTCGTTCGCCCATCATTGCTGTGAAATCACCTTCTGCTATAAAGGTCAGTTCAAAGTTCAATCTGCTACTAACCCAACCAGCATATTAGCCTCCGGCATATACGGTCAAACACTTCATAACAGCACAATTACCTCAGACCAAAGCTTCGGTATTTTTGGTATTTATCTTTATCCCTATACGTTAAAGCAATTGCTGGGAATACCGGCTTGCGCATTGACAAATCAAATGCTAGACATGAGAGCCCTTTGCGGGAAAACTGGTGAAGAACTAGAAGAAAAGATAATGCTGGCTACTAATAATCAAGAGCGGGTAAGTATCGCTATCCGTTTTTTTGAATCTTTATTAAAAAATATTCAATCTGAGAATACGGCCATTTGTAGATCCATTAAGACACTTTCGAACAATTACAACTTAGTATCGGTAAACGCTTTGGCCAACAATCATTATTTATCACTCCGACAATTTGAGCGAAAGTTCAAAGAGCTTACAGGTTTTGCTCCACAGAAGTTTCTGCGAATTGTCAGATTCAATGCTTTATTAACAAAGCCCATTTTAAATAATAGACTTATTGACATTGCCTTAGACTTCGGCTTTTATGATGAAGCACATTTTAGCCGTGATTTCAAAGAACTTTCAGGTCTCAGTCCTAAAAAATACTTTAAGACAGCATATAAGGCTGCTAGCGACAGGGGTATTGTGCAAGTTTTGTAGAATGTCGTTTTTATACAAATTTTTATTGTCGCCTAAAAATAGCTTTGCCATAAAAAATAGATATGAAAAACCATATTGCAGCCCTGATGATGATCATCCTATTGCTATGTACCATCGGACAAGTATCCTCTCAAATAACCGATAATCCGAAACTATTCAATGAAGGAGGCTATGTAAAAGGGATTACGGTAGCAAGAGTATTCGGGCTGACAGAATTCATACTGGGAATATCTGGGCTCGTATTAAGCATTCGAGCTAAGAGAACAGGCAGGAAAAAACTAGTTAATATTGGATTAGTGTTAAGTTTATCAGCCGTTTTATTTAGCATCATTCATATTTGCGTAACGGCAGGAGCAGTATTCGGTTCCGGTAGCGGAAAAGCAGGATCGTTGTTCGCTTCCATTATAGGACTTATCGGTATTATTGTTGCTACACAAGCTCTGCGCTCTCAAAAACCAAACAGCTCTGCAGGCACTGCATCTCGATAAATATTATATGAGTACGTGTAAAACTACAAATGAAATATTAAGAAAAAGGGTAAGTACACACAACTTAAAACGGTTTCTCGTCTTACTGTTCATAACTTACCCTTTTGATATTCCTGCATTTTACTCCAGAGCCAAGTCTACAGCAGCTAAGGAATGAATTTTAGTAGTATCAAAAACCGGAATATCGATATCATCCTGTTTAATCAGCAAGGGAATTTCCGTACAACCCAAAATCACACCCTCAATTTTATGCTGATCTTTTAGGCGTTGTATAATTCCCAAATACTCCTTTTGTGTTTCGGGCTTGAAAATACTACGTCCCAACTCATTTTCTAAAGTATACGTAATATACTCCCTCTCCTCTTGAGAAGAAGGCACTACTACTTCTATACCCATATTTTCGAGTTTGGAACGATAAAAATCTAGTTCCATGGTAAATTTCGTCCCGAGCAACCCCACTTTGCGAAGGTTGTGGTTCAAAATTTGCTTACCTGTTGCCTGGGCAATATGTATAATTTTCACTTGTGGAAACCGATGCTGCAGAGGATCGTATACAACATGTGCCGTATTGGCTCCTAAAAGGATAATCTCTGCACCGGCATTAATGAGCTTTTCAGTAATCTCGGAAAAATATATAGTGAGATGATCCCAATCATAATTTCTCAGGTAGCTCTGAAACTCATGAAAATTGACGGAATAGAGAATAATTTCAGCCGTATGTAATCCTCCGCGCTTCTGATTTGCATACTCGTTAATAATCCGATAATAGTCAATTGTAGATACCCAGCTGGTGCCGCCTATTAGGCCTATCTTTTTCATAGCTTATAATTATATCGATGCAACCAATACACGATTGGCAAAGTACATCTACAAAATACAACAAAATGTTATGCTGATTGTTGCAGCAGATAACGTTTTACATGCTGAATCTGGTGTATATGCCTCTTCGTGTGATCTATTTGCAACTGTAGCCATTCATAACGGGTTAGCTTCCCTATAAATGGAACTTCGAAGTTTTCAATCAATAAACTTAAATCATTGTTTTTAGAAAAGATCACAATCTCATTCGCAATATATCTCAATGCGGAGATCAGCTCAGCCTTATCAATAGGTTCTAATCTAGGATAAGTGGCTTCACCTTTTTCCTGCTTGTACTTCACATTAAAGTTGAGGAAAATGGCACTAATTTGAGCGACCTTCTCATCTGGCAAACGATTAGATGGCACCGCATGATCACGCGCTAATGCGAGCGTTTGTAAGGTCTTTTGTATATGATCGCCTATTTGGGCAACTGACCAGGTTTCTTCATCAGGTTGTTTATTGAGTAGTGAATCAGGAGTGGTCTCAATAAGACGAATAAACTCCTTCATCGTAGTATCAAAATTATCAATTATTGAAAGGTCCATTCTTGTCAAATAAATTTATTTATCGGCTTGGCTGATACTTTAAAACAGCTATACCACATTCAAATTTTATGGCATCGGCGAGTTGAAAATGCTTGAGGGCATTCAATGCTCCGAAAATAGAAAGCCCCGAGCTTATGGCAGCAGGATTGATAAAGAGATGATATTCGTCTATTAAATCATGCGCAATTAAAGAAGATACAAAGCCCGCTCCACCATATGCTATGATATTTTTTCCATCCTGTTGTTTTAGCTCATTTACTTCTTGAACTAAATCGGCTTTAGCTATAGTGGTATTATCCCAAGGCGACTCCGTTAAGGTTCTCGAAAAAACAATTTTTGGAGTTTCTGTAAAAATCTTACCGGCCTCATATTCGGGGTTATTGGGATCTGCAGCTACACTTGCCCAATGCGGGATAAAGCCTTCGGCCAGTTTGCGACCCAGCAGAATAGTATCCATTGAGTTGGTAAGTTCCGTTACATAGGCTATGATATCTGGAGTCCAGGCAAAAGTCACCCAATCCATTTCTCCATTAACACCTCCAATAAAACCATTAATGGTACATTGGGTTTGCAATACTAATTTTCTCATTTACTTGTAATTTAAAAAGGTTTTGTAATGCTCGAAATTATTTATTCATCTATACAATCCATCCTTTTGCTTTAAAATATTTCCAAATGGCCATGACATGCCCATGTCCCAACTGGTAGTGTTCGGCCAACCATCTACACAAAATAGAAGCTTTCATCTGAGGACTAAATGTGCCATCAGCTTCCATCCCTTCTTTAAAAGCCTCAGGGGTACTTCCTGTTTTCTTCTTGATGTTATCAATATATGCTTCAAAAGACATATGCTAATTGTTTTTTAGTGCGAAACTTCTAAAATTTATATTTCGAAAAACTCAGCTGCTACCATCAGTATTGCAAACACAACTAGAAAAGATATGCCCCTTCACCGCTCACCACTTGTACCATCACAGCACCTACCTAATATGCTAATAACATACACAGACACCATACAGCCACTTCAATAAACATAAAATAGTGGCGATAAAGAGATATAAATCTAGAGGGCCCCAAACAGATTCGGGAAGACCAAGAGCAATGGATCTTTTCACAGACTTGGGGTGCATCATCAATTTCATAAGTCCGCCCAAAATTAAAAACCGGCAAATAATCTATTTTATAATTTATCAACCCTCTAAACGGGTTGAGAAACTGCCCGTCATTCCATGGTTTAAATTTTCAATCAAAACTACTACTGTCCAGTATGCAACATGAGGTACGTAAATGACATAATTGGGGCATTTTGCGACATTTCTCCTAACTTTACCTTCAATTAATATAAGTTATGGCAAATATGAAGCATGTAAGCATTCTTGTGCCCCAGTCTGCGGTCATACAGGCCATAGCGGATCCCAAATACTGTTTTGACACCGTAAATCGCTTTCTAACGGAACAAGGCAAGAAGCCTTATTTCATAACCGAATTGGTAGGACTTAAAAATAATGTGAAGCAGTATGACGGTACGTATACCATTCATACTAATAAGTTAATTCAAGATGTAAGGAAAACGGATCTGATTATTATCCCTGCCCTATCTGGCGATTTGAATAAAGCCATCGAGCTGAATAGAGCGTTTATTCCGTGGATTATACAACAATATCAGCGTGGTGCAGAAATTGCAGCTCTATGTTTAGGTGCTTTTCTGTTGGCAGAAACAGGCTTGCTAAACGGGAAACGTTGCTCTACACACTGGAATTTTCAAAATCTGCTACAGCATCGATATCCTGAAGTACATGTTCAAAACGGACATATTGTAACGGAAGAGAAAGGTATCTATTCAAGCGGTGGGGCTCATTTTTACTGGAATTTGCTATTGCATCTCATTGAGAAATATACCAACCGAGAGCTTAGCGTACTTGTGGCTAAATATTTTGCTATTGGCTTAAATCGCGAAAGTCAGTTAGCCTATAGCATCTTCCAGGGTCAGAAGGAACATCAGGACGACTCCATAAGAGAAATACAGGAATATATTGAGCAACATGTGGATCAACGCCTTACAGTAGAAGACTTAGCCCAACAATATGCATTGGGCCGCCGCAGCCTGGAACGCCGATTTAAGGCTGCTACAAACAATACCGTTCTTGAATATATACAACGTGTGAAAATAGAAGCCGCAAAACGCCTTTTCGAATCAAGTAGAATGAGTATTAAAGAGGTAATGTTTGAAGTAGGTTATACCGATTTAAAAGCTTTTCGAATCGCATTCAAAAAAATTACCGGCCTTACACCTATTGAATATAAGCAGCTATATAATAAGCTATTTTCATTCGCTAACTGAGAATGCCTATGAAGATAATAAATATGACAGAATATTTACCATCCATCTACCACCAATGAAATCCAGCGCCTTAAAAATGCTGCAAAACTCTTTGAGATGGGTCTTATTTTGAAAATTGGTCGAGGATATTTTTACTGAATAGGCCATAATGAATGCTTTTCCAATTCCTACAAATTTCTCTGTTTTAAAAAAGGCTAACTGCCTAAAATACCTTTGTCAAAAATATTAAGAATATGAGGAAATCAACAGTATTTATTCATTGGATAGCATTTGCTGCAGTAGTTATTATTTTCGGATATGCAGGTTTACGCAAAGTAATACTTGAAAATACAATGGTCCAAGCAATGGACGAAATGGGCTTTAACGTTCCCTGGACACTCGCTATAGGTATAGCCGAAGTTCTAGGTGTACTATTTATGCTATATGGCATCAAAAATGCTCGTTGGAAAAGCATAGGCGCATTATTATTGTTACCCTTCGCCATAGGAGCTTTTACTACGCACATGGCACATAATGAATACCATCACTATCAACAATCGCTCTGGATGTGCATTCTAATTCCCATAGTATTAGCTACTACCAAAGGTTTTCGTATTATACTGGCCCAAAATCAATGATTTTTTACAATGCAAGAAAGAATTTTAAAGGGAACTTTGCTGTAAAACTTAATCGTTGTATGAAGACACTCCATTTTGCATTACTGTTCAGCATAGGTTTGTTAATTCCCTATGTATCATTCGCACAAACCCACCAAAATCATCAGCCCATGAAACATTTTAGTTTATTGGTAAGAGTGCCACTCTCCTATAGTACGGAAATTGCAGCGAAAGCATTTCCCCAGTGGCAAGCATTGATAGATGACTGGAAAGCTAAGGGAATCTATGTGTTCAGTTTTGCTTTTCCGGGGGAAGGTTATACTGTTACCGGCTCCGCTAAAAACATCAAGAAAGAATCAGTGCTATCCGACAATCGACGCGTAGTGAGTCAGGTTGTAATTCGCGCAGAAAATATAAACCAGGCGGTAAAGCTAGCCCAAGATATACCGGTATTGCCCTACGATGGCGCCGTTGAAGTGCGCGAAATCCCTCAGCCGCTGACCTTCGTTAAAGAATAACTATCAATAGCTAATGATTGAATAGGCTGTCTCGGTTAAACAGGACAGCCTATTATTATAAATTTCACTTTATTTAGATGCCGCATTAAGAAAAGTCTATTTGGGCAAGTTATCACATGCTACTAAATGAATCGCAATATCAATTTGCCGTTTTTTCTTCATACACATCATATCCTCGCTCTATGGCCATATATACTTCAGGATGGGCTGGAGCCTTAAAGCTAAATTGCGCATAAAGTCCATGAGCGTCCCGGGTAGCCAACATCACTCTACGTAGCCTTTGTACAAAATCGAGTTTGATGATATGCTGCATCATTTTCTTGGATAATCCGCATCCTCTGTATTCAGGCAATACATATACATCGCATAAATAAGCAAAAGTAGCATAATCCGTTACCAGACGTGCAAAGCTTACTTGCTTAGCATTATCGAAAAATCCCAAGCAAAAAGAATGCGCTAAGGATGTCTTTACCATATCGAACGGGATGCCTTTAGCCCAATAGCTATGCTGACTAAGAAAATGATGAATGGCTTTCACATCCATTTGCTCATACCCTACTCTTAAATCCAATTTATGATATTTTTGTTCCATTACTATTATGTATTACAACGAAAAGACACCTAGCATCCATATAATTTTCTGTCAGGAATTAGGTACAGCACTACCTGAAAGCATCAATTCCATTTTGGTATCTGCCCTCTTATATTTTCCAACTTCAATAGGAACATCCTTAAAACCTAATCTTCTATAAATAACTAACGCCGTTTGTAGCGAGCTTTGCGTATACAAGATTATTTTTTTTACACCTATTTGTCGGGCTTTCGTAATGGCTGTTTCACATAATAGCTTTCCGGCTCCCAATCCCTGAAATGCCTCATCCACGGCCATTTTAGTCAGTTCCATAGTGGTATCGTCAATTTTCTTCAGTGCCACTGTGCCTATAATTTGGTGATCATATGCAGCAAATAAAATCACTCCTCCATCTTGTAGAATAGCTTCTTCGGGGTGGTACAATACATATTCATCAACTGGCTCCATTACAAAAAACTTTTCAATCCAGGCTTTATTAAGAGCAGCAAAATAGTGCCTCCATTCAGGCCGATAATTTTCAACACAAATCTGTTTCATACTACTATTTGAAATAAATTAACCTCAATATTATTATAGTGTTTCGGGAGATGACTTTGTGGTGGTAGCTTTCTACGCCCCACCCACTGAAATCCCAAGCGCTGATAATAATTGGTCAACTGCTTGTTTTGCGCCCAAGTATCCACCCGTACGAATTTTTTATGCAGCTGTTGGGCCATTACAATTGCCCAGTCTATTATTTTTCGAGTCAGCTGCTGACCACGATATTGATTGCAAATTGCCATACGATGTAGATAAATCGCTTCGTTGCCTTTTGTATCGTTCCATATTTCCGGTTCCTTCCATACGATAGAAAATACAGCGGCCAACACGCCCTGCCCATCATCTAAAACATAATGCCTATTCTCCAATATCTCATTTTCGATAAAAGCACGCTCAAACACCGGCCAGCTATAACCACTTTGCAGTAACTGATAGGCCCGAGCTTCTGCATAAATAGCTTCTACCAACGGTAATTCTGAAATCAGGGTATTTCTTATATGCATACTGCCAACATTTAAAGTCAGCAACAAAAGAACGAAAAAACATTATATGGATACAGATACAATTTTTGTATTTTTGATAGATACAGTTTAAAGCAATGAAAGAATTATTATACCGAAAGATTGCCACTACCTTAGCCGAAAAAATAAAAAACGGAACACTTCAGACAGGGGATAAAATGCCTTCTCTCCGGGTTTTACATAAAGAATATGGCGTAAGCTTGAATACTGTAATTCAGGCCTACTGGGAGCTAGAAGCGCAGGGATTGATTACTTCGCGTCCGCAGTCAGGATTTTATGTTAGTTATGAACCTTCGCGGTTATCAGTTCCATCGGTCAGCCGGCCTTCGGGACCTAGCGAAGTAGATGCAACGGAAAAACTGATTGCAAAAGTATACGCGCGTATCAGTGATGAAAGCATCACGCGATTCTCATTAGGTGTACCGGAAAATGAATTATTACCCATCGCTAGGCTTAATAAAGAACTGATGCATGCCATGCACAGTCTCAAAGGTGGAGGTACTGAATATGAAGAAATACAGGGCAGTATCGAGCTACGCAAGAATATTGCTTGGCTCACTTACACCTGGAACGGACGTATGCATGAGGATGATATTGTTACAACAGCCGGAACCATGAATGCGCTTTCTTTTGCGCTCATGACAGTTACAAAGAAAGGCGATACCATTGCGGTTGAAAGTCCGGTTTACTTCGGTATTTTACAACTGGCCAAAAGTCTGGGACTACACGTACTTGAACTTCCTACGCATCCTGTAACAGGAGTGGAAATAGAGGCATTGAAAAAAGTGCTTAAAAAAATAAAAGCATGTGTTTTGGTATCCAACTTCAATAATCCTTTAGGCAGTTGCATGCCCGAAGACCACAAGAAAGCTGTAGTGGAAATGTTAGCCACACAGGGCATTCCGTTGATTGAAGATGACCTTTATGGTGATTTATATTTCGGAAGTAGTCGCCCCAAGCCCTGTAAGGCTTTCGATGAGGAAGGATGGGTATTATGGTGTAGTTCCGTATCCAAAACTTTGGCACCGGGTTATCGTGTAGGTTGGATTGCACCCGGACGTTTTAAGGAGAAAATTATTCATCAGAAATTTACACACTCCGTTTCTTCAACTACCATCACCCAGCAGGCCATTGCACATTTTTTAGAAAAAGGCAGATATGAACATCATTTGCGTAAACTAAGAGCTGAACTGCATGCCAACAGTTTACAATTCATACGAGCCGTATCGGAATATTTTCCTGAAGACACAAAAGTGAGTCGACCACAGGGAGGTTTTATGCTTTGGATAGAGCTGGGTAAAAATATCAACACCGAAGAACTTTACGATATAGCTATTCGTCAGAAAATCAGCATTGGGCCGGGCAGAATGTTCTCTCTACAAAACCAATTCAACAACTGCCTACGCCTAAGCTATGGACAACGGTGGTCGGAGCAAATAGAAGAAAAGCTAAAGCGATTGGGAAAGTTAGCGAAAGGGTTGATGAAATAATCTCCTAGTGCCATGGACGCATAGTATCCCACAAAACTGCGATTGCCATATAAATCCAACACTAATTTTTAATAAATTCGAAGCCCAATAGTATTCATACCAAAACAAAACTCTCGAAAATGCAAAACGCTATTAACAACCTTCTACAAGGTATCGATACCGTTATTATAAGAGTTAGCAACTTCACCGTTTCAAAAGAATGGTACATGGAAAAGCTGGGCTTTAGTGTATTGTTTGAGGATGCAAACATGCAACTAGCAGTCTTAGATACCCAAAGTGGTGTAAGCCTTACAATTTGGGGCACTCAACAAGCTATCGTAGTAAATAAAGACACAGCCAGCTACCCTATTTTTAAAACACCTGATGCCGCTGCACTACGCCAGGAATTGGTCAACAGAGGTGTGAAAGCAGATGAAATTATCGAGGATGCTTACACCAAGTATTTTATGTTTTACGACCCGGACGGGAATGTATTGGAAGCTTGTCAGGTACATGATTGATATTAGTTCACTTCATACTCATTCCTACTGCAATAAAAAACCCCTTCTGTCAGAAGGGGTTTTTATTGTGCCCAAGACTGGATTCGAACCAGCACGCCGTTTTACCAGCACTACCACCTCAAAGTAGCGTGTCTACCAATTTCACCACCTGGGCAACCAACTCGATTAAAGTATTAAGAACTTTGGGAGCGCAAATTTAATAAAAAAGATGATTTTTCAGCAGCAAAATGTTTTTTCTAATACATCATTCCTAAGCGGGTTTACACCTACTAATCATCCAACTTCAGTACTGCCAAGAAAGCTTCCTGGGGCACCTCCACATTTCCTATCTGACGCATCCGCTTTTTACCTTCTTTCTGCTTTTCCAACAGCTTCCGCTTACGGCTGATATCTCCACCGTAACATTTAGCGGTTACATCTTTCCGTAATGCAGAAATATTTTCCCGGGCTACAATCTTAGCGCCAATGGCCGCCTGAATTGCAATCTGGAACTGCTGACGCGGTAATAACTCTTTCAATTTCTCGCAAAGCTTGCGTCCGAACTCTTGCGCACGACTACGGTGAATCAACGCACTCAGTGCATCTACTTTGTCACCATTCAGCAGAATATCCATTTTCACAATATCACTCTCTCTGTATCCTAGTGGATGATAATCGAATGATGCATAACCGCGAGTCTGTGATTTTAGTTTATCGTAAAAGTCAAATACTATCTCTGTCAACGGCATTTCAAACACCAGCTCTACACGGGTGGGTGTCAGGTAATTTTGATTTACCAGAATGCCGCGCTTGCCCAAACATAGCGTCATAATATTACCGATATACTCGGGCTTGGTAATGATTTGCGCTTTAATATAGGGCTCCTCGATCCGATCGGTTTTCACTGGATCAGGAAACTCCGACGGGTTATTTACCACAATGGTTTCGCCCTTGGTAGTATATGCTAGGAAGCTTACGTTAGGAACAGTAGTGATCACCGTCTGATTGAACTCTCGCTCCAAGCGCTCCTGTATAATTTCCATGTGCAGCATGCCGAGAAAGCCGCATCTGAAACCGAAACCTAACGCCTGCGAAGTTTCTACTTCAAAAGTGAGAGAAGCGTCATTAAGTTGCAGCTTATCCATGCAGTCGCGCAATTCCTCAAAATCATCAGTATTCACAGGATAAATCCCGGCAAATACCATCGGTTTTACCTCTTCAAAACCTTTAATAGCTTCGGGGTTGGGATTATTGGCCATTGTAATGGTATCCCCCACCTTCACTTCCTTAGCGTTTTTAATACCGGTAATGATATACCCCACATCGCCGGCCTTTATCTCTTTTTTCTCGGTCATCTTGAGCTTCAGAATACCCACTTCATCCGCTTCATATTCCTGACCGGTACTAACGAACTTAATTTTATCACCTTTTCGTATAATTCCGTTCATCACACGGAAATACACGATAATGCCGCGAAAACTGTTAAATACACTATCAAAAATCAGTGCTTGGAGCGGTGCATTTTCATCGCCCTCGGGAGGTGGAATTCTTTGCACAATAGCTTCCAGAATTTCATCAACCCCCTGCCCGGTTCGTCCACTCGCCAGCAAAATATCTTCAGGCTTACAGCCGATAAGATCAATAATCTGATCCTTTACCTCTTCGATCATGGCACCGTCCATATCGATCTTATTGATTACGGGAATAATCTCCAGATCGTTATCAATAGCCAGATAGAGGTTGCTGATAGTCTGCGCCTGAATACCCTGAGTAGCATCTACCAACAATAAGGCGCCCTCACAGGCTGCCAGTGCACGGCTCACCTCATAGCTGAAGTCTACGTGGCCGGGCGTATCGATCAGATTCAACACATAATCCTCACCTGCTTTCGACCGATAGTTAATTTGGATGGCATGACTTTTAATAGTAATACCTTTCTCCCGCTCTAGATCCATGTCGTCCAAAACCTGGTCCATCATTTCACGGTCGCTAACAGTATTGGTAGACTGCAATAAACGATCGGCCAAGGTACTTTTACCATGGTCAATATGGGCAATTATGCAAAAATTTCTAATATGCTTCATATACTAAAATCCCGCAGGGCGTGCAAAGGTAACAAGAATTTATGATGTATAAGGTAAGATATTCAGATTGTTATTAATTGAAATCGGAACTAAAAAATCATCAAAAAATAGGACAACAATTACCTTATGCTCGGTTATACGTCAGAATCAGCAAAAATCTCCGCATAACCGATTGCTGATGGCTAATTTTTCTCTACTTTACGCCCCATTTTTAAAGCAAGCTTATGCAGTATTTTGAAGGATCGGCTATTACACATATTTGTTTACATCGCGTAGGAAATCAGGTAGAAAGTGAGTTTTTGACTCTATCCAAAAAAGAGCTGGCATTGACTCCGGAAGTAAAAGAGTTATTGGTCAAGTACTTTTTAACACCGTTCAAATCGGAGGAATATTTTCAGTTTACGAGCGAAGGCCATATTAGCAACAATGAAGTGTGGAAATCCGTTTGTGCCATTTTTGACAAGCCCGAACAAACATTGGCACAGTCAAAGCTGCTGGCACAACACCTTTATAATCAAAGCAGCCATCCTAATATCAAAGGAGGCGATTTTTTTGTAGTATATTTTAAGGAAGGATTGCTTAATGGAGACACGGTAGATGCAGTGGGCCTTTTCAAATCGGAAAATAAAGAACCATTCCTCAAAGTTTCTCCTATTGAAGATAATTTTGAGGTGGATAGTGAAGAAGGTATTAATATCAGCAAATTAGATAAAGGATGCATGATTTATAATATTGATAGAGAAAATGGTTTTGTGATTTCGATTGTAGACGGAAAAGGTAAATCGGCCGAAGCCCGTTATTGGACAGACGCATTTTTGAAAGTGGAACAGCGCAAGGATCAATACTTTAATACCGAAAGCACGATGACCCTTTACAAGTCGTATGTAATAGAGCATTTACCAGAAGAATACAATGTTACCAAGGCCGATCAGGCCGATTTGCTGAACCGCAGCCTGAATTTTTTCAAAGAGAAACAGCATTTCGATCAGGAAACCTTTAATAATGAAGTGTTATTTCATCAGGAATATATCGAAAGCTTCAATCGTTATAAACAGCACTATGAAGCGGAGAAAGCAATCAGCATTGAAGATAGCTTCTCCATATCGCCAGCAGCAGTAAAACGGCAACAGCGTCATTATAAAAGTGTGATAAAGCTGGACAAAAATTTTCACATTTACATTCACGGCGACCGTAGCAAAATTGAGCACGGCGAAGATGAAAAAGGAAGATTTTATAAGCTTTACTTCAACAATGAGGAGTAATTCATATCAACCATAATAATAAAGCCCGAAGCAGTAGTTTTACTTCTTCGGGCTTTTCATTGAGAAAAACCTAGGCTGTTATTCCATAATTTCTTCCAAGTGAGCCAACTTTCCATCTACCGTCATTCCTTCAATCACCACGCGGAAGGCATCAGTAACATCATTATTGTAGAAAGACAACACAATTTGCTTGGTATTCGGGTTTACCGTTACGTTCGGGTTCCAATATAAAGTAGTACGCACATCCCTCTCGGCTCCGGGATCTTCCTCTGGGCGTAGATAACGAGGAGAATAAAACTCACGAATTTGCGTATATCCAAATACTTTGCTGTTAGGAATACCCTGACTCTCACTCCTAGCCTCATCACCTCTTCGGGTATAAATGGCTATAGCCCCGTTTCCTCCATTAAATCCGCCCATGAACGGAGGTCTGAAGGCTTTAATATAAGCCACATCATTAATGTTGATGGATGAAAGCATTTGTACATCGGTAGGAACTTCATCCAAATACAACTGCGGCGCACCACCCCGCCAGCTTAAACTAGCATTAGAGCCTTGTCCGCTTATTTGTAATCCGGCCACTTTTCCCTGCAGATAAGTAAAGATATCGCCCACCTTTCCAAAGGGATCGTTTAATACATCAAATTGGATAGCATCACCCCCGCTAAACAATCCCGTAGCATATTTTTCATCCAATAGCTCCACGGAGGATTTTGTTCTAGCTTTCACCGTCACAGCTTCCAGCTCTTTATATTTTGTCTTCTGAACATTCTCACTATGTTCCAGAGCCAGCATCAGGTGACGGGCCAATCCAGTAGTATCGGGAAAAATTTCATCGGCATAATTCTTACCTACAGGAGGCACACGCAATTTATTGGGGAAAAACTGTATAGTGGCACCTTCTAAACTCTTATCCTGAAATTGATAGTAAATCTGGGCAGTATCAAATAAAACAACAGAAGGATCGTCAAATGTTCCGTTGCGATTTATAGGCACCAAATACATCTGATTTTCCTTGTCTTTCTGTTTTACGATCATCATGGCCATCGCACCATCCCCCAAAGAACCCGGAACAAAACCTTGCACAATACCCGAAAGCGTCATATACGATGTATCCCTCGGATAAACGATGTTAGGCAATTCTCCTTTCGTTACCTGCTGCCAGTTGATTCTGCGCCAACCATTGGTTAACATTACTAAATCCAGATGCTGTTGTTTTACAAGTGAAGGATCCTTAAAATAATAAGCCGGATTATAAACCTTACCCTTTAGTTCGCTGGTTAACATCAATGTAGAAAGAATATTTTCAGTGGTATCGGCATCAATGTTCAAATCAGTCACCGATACAGATAAGGAAGAAGCTATATTTTCCGGCACCGTAATTTTTATTTCATCTCTTGCACGATAACTCAACCCCCAACGTTGTACTTCCATTTCGGGTTTGAAAATATAGGGAGCATGATTATCGATATAAGTAATACGCTCGGTTAAAGCATTCCAGTTTTTATCAAAAACCGTAATGGTGAGTACACCATACGGAAGGTTTTCAATGGGAACCACACCCACTATTTCCGATTGGGTAGATTTAGCGATATTGAACACTACATGCTGAAACATGGTACCTACGATGTACACACTGTCCATCCGAGAGGCGAGATCAGAAGAAAGATTTACCTTGAAGCTCCTGCGCCCCTCACTTACTGCCACCTGAATATTGGCACCAGTAGTCTTTACGGCTGGCAAAGGCGTCGTGTAAGTATTATTTTGTTCATCTTTCCACTTGGCTGTAAAGCTAGCGCCGGCTGGAGGCGTAAGCATCACAAACCCCATACCGTCGTGTATTATGCGCAGGCTGTCAATGGTCTTCCCATCAGCACCGGTTACAACACCTTTGATTTTAACGGGTCGCCCCCATTGATCACGGGCTTTAAAGGCTACCTTATTTAATACACCGGCAATAATATCCCCCCCTTCGGGAAAGAATTCCAACACAGGCTTCACCACTATTTGCTGAGGGGTTTTGGTAACATCCTTCTGGATAATATTAATGGTCTTCTTATAAAGAAAAGAAGAGTCGAAATTGAGCATCCAACGCGTATACGCTCTTACCGCTATGAATTTTCCTTTATAATCCTCGGGAATATCAAACTGACCGTTTGTAAGCCCATTGACGAGAGGTGCTACTGTATGATGTAGTACCTGCCCCTTATCATCAATCCAGTCGACATAAAAGTTCTTACTTTCTGTTGCCGGGGCCAGCTCATTCAACACATATGCCTTAAACCAGATGGTTTCTCCCGGAAAATAAGAGGACTTATCGTAATGCAGATATGCCCGCTCTGCACTATAGGCTGCGGCATAATTTTCAATTTTGGAAACGATATCCTGCGCGCGTAAAGAAAAATTACACAATAATATCCATGCGAATACAAAAAAACAGGGCTTTTGTACGATGCGTTGCTTCATAGAATCTCGAAAATTAAAACCTGAATCGCTTACAAAAAAAGCTTTTTTATAATTGACGGTAATTTTATGATTTTTTTAGCTATCAGACAACTATTGTGCCTGTTTAAACTTTTATTGGAGTGAACTTCACCCGTTTATATTTCGCTAAAGCCTTTGATAAGATTATCTTTGTTGGATTGAGCAATGCTTTTGTTTGCGATATATCTCTTTACCATCATAAATTTTGCGTTATGAAAAAGCTTTGGGCCATTTCATTCGTGTTTACAACTAGTACAGCCGTTGCACAGGTAAATGATAGTACTCAACAGGAAATGAATTTAAGAGACAAGGTATTGAATGAAATCCAACATGTTTTCCAGCAGAAAACAAGATCGATTGATTCCACTGTAATATCTTTGGATCAGCGACTATCGATGTTGGATAAGTCCATAGCAGCCTCAAAAGATGTAAAAGATAAGGCCGATAAACTGGCCGAACGTCTACAGGCGATTGAAGAAAAACAAAAAGCCATCGAGGCTAATGAGCTCAATCTTTTTCAGGCCAATTATCAGTCGGCATTGGTGAACCTCGTATCCATGGATAGAGAAATCAAGCCGCTGATGCTGTTCAACTCTACGAAAGCATTCTTCAACTCACTGAGTGAAACGGGCAATCCCATGAATTACGACGGTTATACCAAATGGTATAATCAATATGCAGCATTTGTAAAGGAGAAAAAAGCTGAAAGCCCTGTATTGACGGTCACTAATAATCTGCTGAACTTTGCGGGTAATTTTACCAAAGGCGCTCCCGTAACCGGCCCCATCACTTCGGCACTTTTCTCAAGCATGACATCCTATATCGACAATTTAGGGAAAAAGGAAAAAGCCCTAAAAGCGCAAAGTGAAGAGATGCTAACCCTTACCATGAAGATCAGTCAGTTTAATTACGATAATGAACGCATCGAAACCGAGTGGGAAGCCATTACTACCGAACTACAAGATTTGCAAAAGAAATTTGACAAAACACTAAAAGAAAATCTAGCAATTCTAAAAATAACTCCTGCCGACTTTGAAGCCAAATTTTCGAAAGAAAACGATGCCGAAAAACGCTATCAATACCTCACCATGCTGCGCGACAAAGCAGCACAGTTTGTGGCAACAGAACGTGATCAGAATCCTAAAGAATGGAGACAAAAGGCGTATATACAGATGAACGATGTACAATCGCTGAAGCAGCGTTTTGGTCAGGTTACATTTCGCATCAGTCAAAATCTTTTAAAGTACAAAGAGCTATTTGAAAAATATAAAAATGATCCACAGCTGGGCAGCCGTATTCGCGATCTGGAGATTAAGATGAAAGAGCTGCAGGAGTCGTTCGACAAGACCTTTGATCCGTTGGAATATATAAATTCAGCAAATAGAATGTATAAAGTTTAAGGAGGATATCCCGCATATCATTTTTCATTACACCCATAGCCTTTTACTACAATGGCTATATTTGTCTCGAATTTGAAGTACTATGAGAGTTACAAAGTTGTTTAAGGAATTTGTAGAAAGCGAAAGATCCGGTGGTTTGATATTGATAGCTTGTACTATCATTTCGTTGACCATAGCCAACTCCTCTTTCCATGACAGTTATCATCACTTTTGGAATACCAAAATTGGAGAAGGCTCCATTGAGCATTGGGTCAATGATGGTTTGATGACGATTTTCTTTCTGCTCATCGGCCTGGAACTGGAAAGAGAAATTTACATAGGAGAACTTTCTAAAATAAAAAATGCTTTACTGCCGGTTTTTGCGGCATTAGGAGGCATGCTCATTCCGGCGGCTTTGTATTTGTCGCTGAACATAGGAAGCATCACCCAATCTGGAGCCGGTATTCCCATGGCTACAGATATCGCCTTTGCACTAGGAATACTATCGCTACTGGGTAATCGGGTACCTCTATCACTCAAAGTATTTCTGACTGCACTAGCCGTAATTGATGATTTGGGAGCGATACTCGTAATTGCTATTTTCTATACCAAAGACCTGCTATGGTCCAATCTTTTAATAGCGTTGGGAATATGGACGGTGTTGCTCATCCTAAACCGCCTAAAAGTACGAAATCTAATTCCCTATTTGATTGGCGGCGTATTCATGTGGTGGTACATGCTGCATAGTGGTGTACACGCCACCATTACCGGCGTACTGCTGGCATTTGCCATACCCTTCGGCAATGGTGATAAACGTTCCACTTCATACATCTTGCAAAAATTCTTGCATGTACCCGTCGCCTTCATCATATTACCTATTTTTGCCTTAGCTAATACGGCTATTACCGTACACTCTTCTTTTAGCAGTTTATTGAATGAGCATTATGCTGTAGGAATTGCATTAGGACTTATTCTTGGTAAGCCAATAGGAATATTTCTATTCTCTTTCGCCACAGTAAAAATGGGCATATGCAGGCTTCCACGTGATATTAACTGGAAGCTGATAAACGGTGTGGGCTTTCTTGGAGGAATAGGTTTTACGATGTCCATATTCATTACCCTCTTGGCTTTTGAAGATGCAGAAATCATCAACAATGCCAAACTGATGATTTTGATATCTTCTTTAATTGCAGGAATTATAGGTTTTATTGCATTAAAGATATTTCTCGGGCAGCGACACAAAAAGTACAGCGCCACTAGCTAATTTTCCTCTACAAAGCGACGACCATATTTGTCCACAAGCCGGTTATAAGCTTCGGCCGCAGCGCCATTACCCCAGTCGTAAATGGTAAATTCGCCAATGCCCAAGCCGGCATCATTAGTCACCCCGTCATGCCCGTAATTTTCCATCATAAAACCATAATCTTTCTCTCCGAAGAATGGCCATCGCGCCTGCCATTGCTTCATGGTAGAAGGATTAAGGGGTGTATACATCATGGTAAAAGAAGCACGCAACGCTGCTAATCCACGTTGTATATATTGCTTGTTCTTCAGTACTTTTCCGTACTCAATAATCAATCCAGCAAAAAGACTTTGCCTAGAGTCGTTCCATTCGGCATCAGCATTCATTACACCAAATCCTCCCAGACTCCGTATCGCTATAAAAGGCGGTTGCCATATAGCCTGAGCCATCAACAGTTCATCTAGTGTACGTTGGCCCCATCGGAGATATTCCCTCTTACGAGTTAATTTATATAGCTCCAATAAAGCCTCCGCAGTCCAATAAATACAAAAAGTATTTTGCTTGAACATATTGTTGCGCGCTACCTTCTTACCTACCCACTTATCACTTCCTACACGACTGCACGACCAGTATGTTTCAAAATCTTCCCATTGCCCTTGTGGGATTATCTTAGTAATTACCGCCTTCATTGCTCTTTCTGCAGCCTGCAGATAACGTACATCACCCGTAGCCTTATACATGGCGGATAAAAATGTTACTGAAACGCTAGTTTCTGGAGACTGTTGTAGGTGCTCCATCGGTTGTAATGTTTCTAGATTCATCCATGCAGGGAAAAAGCCTTCGGCATCCTGAAGTTGAATTAAAGCATCTGCATAATTTTTTGCATACGATAATAGCCGGTGGTCTTGTTCAAGCTCATTATACCATACCAGCATCCAATAAGCTGTAAAGCTCATGTCGGCAATATGATAAGGAGATAAGCGTGCATCCCAAGTATAGGGATTACGATTAGAATTGCCAAAGTAGCGAGTGTCCCAGCTTTTGGAACGATTAACCTTTTTACCATCTATTTCTACCTGCTCCATCTCTACAGCAATAACGCTTTTAAACAGACCATTGGTTTGCGGGAAAGCTAATGCCAGTTCTTTGGTCATTAATGCATATTGCTTTAAGGTGTCATTATGTGTTCGTAGCGCATATCGATATAATCCCTGTGCGGAGCGTAGGGAGTTAAACCAAGCCTGATTCCATATTGAACGAAATTCACGCTCATTCACTTGTCCGGGATAATTGGGGCTTTGTGTGGTATTCACAATAAATACCGGAGCTCCCACCCTTTTACCATTCAAATCAAATTCCTGCCATACTGCATCTCTCCAGTTTTTAAACGCCCACTCATAAGTATGCTTCACATAAGGCTCCATACTCTTTTGGTGCAAAGGTTCCCCTACTTTATATAAAGGCTCGCCCCATTGGGTCCACATAAAATTTATCGTACGATGAAATGGATTATGAATAGCAGCCGCCTTATCGGATACCAATAGATAAAAACCTATAACCATTTCGCCTGACGGGATCGTCATCCCAATTTCCCTTTCATACAATACATGATCAGTAATTTTGGATTTACCCAGTCCCAACATCAGACGATTATCTCTGGCATTGAGGTCCATCATCCAGGGAAGACTGTTCTTTTTAATCAAATCTAAATCCGGAATGAGAGAAAAGGTATAACTGTTATCAGCAACAATCAACGCCGGTGCCCGAAATACATGTTGTGGAATAATATGATTATCTGTAGGTGTTAAATGGGGTGCCCAATGAAAATTAGGCTGAAAAGCTGGAATCACCGTCACTTCTACAGCATTCTGCTGCACGCTGGCAGAAAGGTTCCAACGTACACGCCCATAATACAGATCCTTAGATAATCTTTTAAAATCTATTTCAGCTACAGCTTCTCCAATTTTTGAAGCGCTTACTGAAGCAACAAATCGCTTAAGCCCCGAGGGGATATCCGATTTTTGCTGGGCAAGCAAAGTATATGGAATCAAAAAAACAATAACAAGTATTCTAAACACTTTTAAGTACATGCGCGTAGTGATAATATCATAGATAGAATTAGACATGGCAAAGGCTTATTTTCAGTATCCTGAAAATGAAATATGAATAAATAATACAGCCTATAGGTTACTACCTAAAAAAAGTATAAACCATCCTAAGACGGTTGAATTATTAGATTGTGGATTATGCCAATACCTTATACCCCTTTATTGCATAATACAGTATAAACAGGAAAAGCGGAATAGGCACCAAAAAACCTGCAGACATACCGTAAGTATCTGCTACCAAACCCATTATTGGGGGAAATACGGCACCTCCTGCCACAGCCATCACAAGGAAAGATGCCCCTTGCTTAGTTTTTGTTCCCAACCCTTTAATAGCTAGCGCAAAAATAGTAGGGAACATAATTGACATAAAGAAGAAAACACCATATAATGCGATCAAAGAAGTCCAACCCAATTTAGCAGACACTATAGGCAATAACACACTCACTGCAAGTGCATATAGTGCTAATAATTTTGTAGGCTTCACATATTTCATCATCGCACTACCTGATATCCGTCCGATCATAAATAATGCAAATCCAATGGACAAAAAATACGGCCCATATTTTACATCAAAGCGTGGATGCATATCATGATCGGTAACGAAGTTTATCAGATAGCTGAATACCCCTGTTTGCGCCGCCACATAACATGCTTGAGCAATAAAGCCCAACTTAAAATGCCGATTTTGCCACAGTGGCTTTTTGCTCACATAACGGGGATTGGAAGGATCATTGATATCGGCGTCTGTCTCTGCAGCAGGTACTGCCGAAATACCATGTCCTCCTCCATGAGCTGCCAGCTCGTCCTCTTCTGTAATTTCAGGCAACTTCAATCTCATGAAAATAAAAGCCACCAGCAACACAGCTAGGCCTATCAGTGCAAAGGGCAATACGATCGACATCATTTTTTCACCCTCAACATGACTTTGATTACCGTAAACATACAACGCAATCAATGGCCCTACCACCCATGCTAAACCATTAAATGATTGGGAGAAGTTAATACGACGCTCTGCTGTTTCGGGCGGTCCTAATTTGGTAGTATAAGGATTCGCTGCTGTTTCCAATGTAGTAAGTCCCGAACCGATAATTAAAAGGCACAATAAAAAAAGCACAAAAGACTGTGCAGGTGCTGTAGCTGCAGCCAATAATGCTCCAAAAGCAAAAAGAAGCAACCCAAAAATCACCCCTTTCTTATATCCGTACTTCTTCATGAACAAACCCGCAGGAATGGCCATCCCAAAGTAAGCCCCGTATAATGAAAACTGAATAAAACTAGATTGCCATTTTTTCAGATGCAGCATGTCCTGAAAGTTCTTGTCCAGTGTATCCAACATACCATGGGCTACACCCCACAAAAAGAACAAAGAACTAATGGCAGCAAACGGGGCGGCGTAATTAATACCGTCCTTTACAAACAGTGATTGTTTTTTCATTGACATATTTAAAAATCGTTTTGATATTGAGGGGCAGTAAAATACAGATTTCTTGGCTAATATCACTTTTGAATTTATAATGATACAAGCTACTTCCAAACCCTCAGATAATTTGCCTACTTATACAAAGGTCCATATACAGAACAAGCTCTATAGTCCGATCCCTCAGGATCCATACCAAATGCACCCCATGCAGAAGGCCTGAAAATACGTCCCTCATCTACATTGTGCATAGCCACAGGAATACGAAGCATAGAGGCAAGTGTGATCAACTGATCACCAATATGACCATAACTAATAGCGCCGTGATTCGCACCCCAATTAGCCATTACAGAATATACATCTTTAAATGGCCCTTTACCCGTAGTATTAGGTACAAACCATGTGGTAGGCCATATAGGGTCTGTACGTCTGTTCAATATATCATGTACATGCTTGGGCAAGTCAATGGTATAACCTTCTGCAATTTGCAGCACTGGCCCTAGGCCTTTTATCAAATTCAAACGACACATAGTAACCGGCATACCACCTCTGGTTAAAAAAGTAGATGAAAAACCTCCACCACGCATGTAATCACGATTGGAAGGGCTCCATTCTGTAGCGTCTAGACAAGCTTTCACCTCTTTTTGTGTAATTTCCCAGAAAGGTTTCATTACCGGTTTACCCTCTTTGGACTGCCGGCCTGTACCATCCAGTGAAGCCGAACCCGAGTTTATTAAATGAATAAACCCTTCTGCTGCTATACCATCGGGTCTCCACCCTGTCACGCGCTCTGTAGCATCCGGACTCCAATAGGTACGTACATCAGCAAAAATCTGTGCTGTATTGGTGAGCAAATAATTAAACAGCATAGAAACCCCGTTATAACAATCATTTTCGGTTGCTACTATATATGGATTACGAATGCCGTTCCAATCGAATGAAGAATTCAACAAAGCCTCGGAAAAATCACCATCCGGTAAGAAATCGGTCCACTGACGTTGCCCTTGGAATCCGGAAACAATAGCGTTATGACCTAATGCTTCCTCTTCATATCCCATCTTAGCCAGCTTTGGATTTCCGACCATCAGGTCTCGGATAATCATGGTCATCTTCACAACAAACTCCCAGTCTTTATCCTTTTCACGGCGTGATTTTACCTTTTCTTTTCTATTCAGATCTTTTCCTTCTTTACAATATTTCTTTACCCATACCATCGCGCGCTTGAACTCATCATGATCATAAATCCCCAACTGAATCCTACGTAACACTTCTGTGGAATCTACATATTCATTGCGCATACCCAGATAATCCTGGAAAAACTGGGGATCTACGATAGAGCCAGCAATTCCCATGGACACAGAACCTATGGCCAGATAGGACTTCCCGCGCATGATAGCAACAGCGAGCCCTGCTCTTGCAAAATTCAATAGTTTAGCTTCCACATCTGCAGGGATTGTAGTATCACCCATATCCTGCACATCTTTTCCATATATACCAAAACAAGGAAGTCCTTTTTGATTATGTGCTGCCAGTGTGGCTGCAAGATAAACAGCACCCGGACGCTCCGTACCATTAAATCCCCATATTGCTTTAGGTATATAAGGATTCATGTCCATTGTTTCTGAACCATAACACCAGCAAGGCGTTACCGATAAAGAAACACCCACGTTATTGGCCTCAAATTTTTCCGCACACGCTGCAGCTTCTTTTACACCTCCAATGGTAGTATCGGCAATCACACATTCTACGGGAGTACCATCAGGATATCTGAGCTCGCGGGTATATAATTCGGCCACGGACTTTGCCATAGCCATAGTAGTCGCCTCTAGCGATTCTCTAATACCTCCTAAACGTCCATCAATAATAGGACGAATACCAATTCTCGGATATTTGTTATTCTGTAACTTTTGCTTTTTCGCCATTAGTTTTCAAAAATTAATTGGTTAACACACTTTATAGAAACTGCCTACTTAAATATCTTTTCAATGTCTTCAACCGAAACGCCCAACACTTTCTTAGCGATTTCGCTTAAAGCGGTTTTATTGCCGATAAAATGATACACATTATGTTTATGCACTTGCTTTTCGCCGGGTTTCAGGAATGCTGCAGGTGAAACACTTTCAATTTCATAAAAAGGCCCCATCTGATTGCCATCTTCCAGGGGGCCATCATTATAAGCATTCATGGCATCACCGCTAAAAGGCTCGCGGTCGGTACGCCATTCTTGATTCAAGTATTTTCCGGAAGGATGAATATCAAATTTTACGATAGTGAGTACATTATGGGTGGCATCGTAGCTACCGGCAACATCTTTTACACGTGCAGGTGGAATTCCTAATTTACCTCGTGATTTACCATCAGCTTTAAAGAAAAGGATGCCATCTTTATACGTAATTCTATCCGCTGCTATTTCTCCGAAATAATCAGTAGTAGCTACTTTACCTGTGGCTTTATCATTATAAGGAATAACAATAGTGCAACCCTCAGAAGGAGCAAACATATCCAAGCTCCACATGCAAGGAGCTCCACTTTGCTCGTCCCAGGGGTTTGGACCCGCATTAGTAAGACTATTCTCGGTTCTGAACGCTACCGCTTTTACTGAGTTGTCCAGCGTGATGCCTAAATCGGAATGAATATCTGCAGTACCGATTAACGTGACACTACGATCTGCTTTAATCTTTAAAGTAGTTCCTGCATAGTTCAGCAGCTCCATATCCTTACTCATGACAACAGAAACACCATCGGCAGACACCAATGTCCAAGCCTCCGTATCAATGGGTGCAGGAGTTTTCCAATTGGCAAACTCCATTTTAGCCCCGGGCTTAAAATAAAGTGAAAATACACCGCCTTCGGGTCCCAGCCATAATCTATCCTCGCCACCGTAAGCATTCATATGCTCATCCAGTGGTCCGTCGAAAGCTTTGTAATTCACCCATCCGAAGCTCTTACCACTCAAACCATCGGCAGTTGAAGTGAATACTTTTGCCTGATACTTTGGCGATACGATGACCTGACTTAATCCATCTTCACTTTTAAGTATAATAAGCGAGCTATCTTGCTGCTGCAAAAATTGGACATCGTATCCAAAACTGCCTTGGGCATAACTTTCCATTGTATTATCAGTGGTATTAGCTGATGAATCATTATTGTTTGTGCCGCTGTTGCATGCCGTTATTAAGCAACCGGCCAACGCAATCGTTAAAGAAAAATATTTCATGGATGTAAAGTTTTATTAGTTTACTTCTAACACATCTGCACTGGGAAGTTTAGGGAATTTATTATGAGGCTCAGTTTGATACCAATATGCCACAGTAATGATATCAGAGTTTTGCGGTAGATAACGACCTCCGGATCGCCATCCCAAATCCTGAATGGTCACTTTTAAATCTTTTTCAAAGCGAATAGGATCCATAATGTGCCAACGGTACATTCCAAAACGCATCTGAGAGGCATATAATCCGTCGGGACGTATTACCTGATGCAATCCGGCATAGGGAGTAGAAAACTCCTGATACTGACGGGTACGTTTATTTTCAAAATTGTAAGAGCCGCAGAAATAATCTTCGGTACCGGTTCCTACGATAGTGGCATAATCCTTATCGCCATCCATGAAAAACTTAATTTCGCCTTCGCCCCACCAGCCGTTATTATTGACACCAACACCCATATAGGTACCTACATAATGTCCTTTACCTTTAATTCCATCAACAATGGTATGCAGAGAGCTCATATTGGGCTTGCTGCGGCGATATTGTGCATGGAAGTAAGCCTCATCCTCGCCTACCTCAGTCAATGCATAGGTAATCTGATAATATAGGCGCATTGGCTGGCTATCAATATTCTCCATTGTAATTCTGATGCGTTTTCTGAAAGGCATCTTCCAATAACTGTTAAATGCGCTTCCCGGGTTTACCGTCATTGCTAGTGAATTCAGAGGTGAGAACTCATTCCACGCCGAGGCAAAGAATGGGCCAATAGGACACTCTACCGAAGGATCTTTTTCATCATCATAGTATACGCGAAGAATAGAAAAGTTTAGATTGCCTGTAGGCGTCATCCAGATATGCTGAATAGCACCAGGTCCCTGAATATCAGCCATCGTAAAGGTTTCTCCCGGTTCAATAATAATGAAAGGGTTCACTTTCCAACCCACTCCTAAATCTCTTGCTTCGTGGGCAGCATTGGCTACATTTCGTTTTCCCTTATCCTTTGCAGGATCGGCCATACCACCTCTCCCTTTTTCACCGGTAAAGTTTTCAGGGCTAATGGAACGGGTCTTGGCGTCTGACAATTTAGACAGATTACCCATGTTCATATCAAGGCCGTTGAAGCGACCCTGCTGCGCAGCAACGCTAAGAGTTGTAAAAATGGCAAACAATAATAAAATTCTTTTCATGTGGCATATGTTTTATACAAAAATACGAATTTGCTTATACGTTTAAGCAAACGTACATTAATAAACTAAATTAAACAACTTTTTCTTTTCTTTTCTTACCACAGCTTTCGCCAACTATAATTGTTGAAGGGACAACCACCTTTTCTACTTTTGGATGAACACTGTTAATATTTTTCAGAAGGGTCTGCACGGCCTTCTTACTAATTTCATTTAAGTTTTGTTTTATATAGGTTATGGAGGTATAAAAAAACTCAAAAGCATCACTTTCATCAAAACTTATAATACCAAGGTCATCTGGCACCATCAGTTTTTTAGCATGAATGACTTTCAAAGCCTGAACAGAAATACTATTAGTAGCAAACACCAATGCATCAACCGATTGTTGTGTATCGATCAATTGCAATACGGCTTCCGCCACGTGCTTTTTATAATCCTGAAACGACACCTTTTTCAATAATTTGGATTGAAAACGGATTCCAGAATCTTTAAGCGCATCTTTATATCCCTGGATACGATCCTGCATATGTGTAAGCGGCGTATCGTAAGCAATCATACCAATCTTTCTATAACCGTTTTGTGTAAGCAACTTGACGGCACTATACATAGCATCATGATTATCCGTTACTACTACACTTGTCTCTAAATCTGAAAATCCTCGATCCATCAATACAAACGGCACCCCTTTAACTTTTAGTTCCTCAATCTGCGATTGAGAACCAGCTACAGGTGTGATAATTAGTCCGTCGACCTGACGGTTCAAAAATGTATTAATAAGATTCTGCGATTTATCAAGCTGCTCATCACTGCTTCCAAAAAGTACTGTATAGCCGTTTTTTTGCGCTTCTAATTCAATACTTCTTGCCAGAGTTGCAAAAAACGGGTTAGATATATCCGCCACAATAAGCCCAAGTGTATTGGTACGTCCGAACTTCAATCCCCGTGCAATAAGATTAGGCTGATAATTAAGCTCGGCCGCAACTTTACGTATCTTCTTGGCAACCTCCTGTCCTACTCTGGCTTCTCTTTCCTTTCCATTCAATACATAAGATACAAGGGCTGTAGATACACCAACCTTTTCAGCAATATCTTTTATGGAAACTCGCTTTTTCACTCTTGAGAAATTATTACACAATTATAAATAAAGACTAAAAAACTACGTCCTCAAATACGAACTCGTGCTCAGGCGTTTGTTCAAACTGATCCAGATAGGGCGAATAGGTTTTAATCATTACCTTCTTCTCTTGGGGACTAATTGTTACAAGCCTCAAAAAGCCGTTTCCTCCGTTTTTAGATCCTATTACACCTGTCTGAAAATTAGCCAGCATCTGATAGACATTATTCCCATGATTCCCTCTACTCACTAATGTTCCCACTCCATCATTCAAAACATGCCCACTGAAAACAAACATGATATTTTTATGTATACTTACAAGTTTCTCCCACATATCTTCTCCGTCATTTACCTGATTAGGGCCTGTGTCTTTGCCGATTCCATAGCTTTGAGGGGTCCATTTATGATTATATCGTACACTAATTCGTTTGTCATCAGAGTACATGTAAGCGTGTGTAATGATAATAACCTTATGTTTTGGATGTTTACTAACAACCTCATTAGCCCATTCCAAAACAGCATTCCGAGGACCAAATTCCAGACCTAGTATGAGCCATTTATATCCCCCGGCTTTAAAAGTGTACCATACATTGTCCATCTTACCATCTTCAAAAGCACCTCCAAAGCCGGCCATACGACTGTACTTGGAATAGGGTAAATATTGATTAAACAATTCTGTGTTTCTTATATCACTTGTGCCCTTGGTACCTATATCATGATTTCCTAAAACAAACATGTATGGCACTTTTCCGTCCATTAACGTAAATGCTTCACGTGCCACTTCCCATTGCTCCGGGGTATTATTATTCGTAATATCACCCAGCTGCAGCACATATGTAATATTGTTTTTCTTATCGGCTACCCAGGAGGTTTGCGATTTAAATATATGTGGATATTTGTCCGAATAGTTCTGTGTATCAGGTAAGAGAGCAATCGTAAAAGGCTTCTTTTTTTGAGCGAAGGCAAGGCTAGTTGCAGCCAAAAAAAGTAACGCCCAGGAAATTTTTTTCATTTTAGTGAGTTTAATTCATAATTTAACAGCCTTGACGACATAACCATACTGGCTAACCTACATTAGTAAAACACTACTCATGCCCGTTAATCTATCGAAAACATGCACGCAAATTTACATATACACAGGTTCACTCCATCATCAGGCTAACAACGTTTACAGAATAGCAGCTAGCGGTTTGCTACATACTATCCAAAAGTAATTATAATCTTTAATATAACTCATGGACGTCACAATCCTCACCATAACACCCACTCCTTACTCCGATGCAAACGTACCCATCAAATGAAACATGTTCTCATTTCTAATTTACAGTACGCTAGTAATTATAAGGATAATTTAATCGTTTAAGCAAACATAATTAAAAAAAAATATACTACAAAAAAGGTGAACTGAAATACTTTCAATTCACCTTTATAGATTGCTTGTTACCAAAACTACTTATCGTGCAAGCTCATTGAAAATGGCATATCCGTATTTTGAATACCACGCTGTTTATTAGGAGTAGGCCCTAAATCAAATATGATATGCCCACCCTTTTGCAGTTCAAAATGATCAAAGTAATTCTTCGTACTCACCTTGCCATTAATTGTCACCGATTGTACATAACGATTAGCGGGGCTGTTTTTCGGTGCACTAATTACTAGTTTCTTTCCATTTTCAAACGTAATCTCCGCTTTTTTAAATAGGGGTACACCGATTACATACTGGGTGCTTGCAGGGGTTACAGAATAGAATCCCAAAGCCGAAAATACATACCACGCAGAGGTTTGTCCATTATCCTCATCACCGCAGTATCCATCGGCATACGGAGTGTACAATCTGTTCATCACCTCACGTACCCAATATTGTGTTTTCCAAGGTTGTCCAGCATAATTGTATAAGTATACCATATGCTGAATGGGCTGGTTCCCATGTGCATACTGTCCCATCCCCATTATCTGCATCTCACGCATCTCATGTATAATAGAACGATAGTAGCTGTTGTCACCAAAGTCGGGCGGCATAATGAAAACAGAATCCAGCATCTGAACAAACATTTTATCACCGCCCATCAGCTGCTTTAGTCCTTCAATATCCTGAAATACGCTCCATGAATAATGCCAACTGTTACCCTCGGTATAAGCACCACCCCACGAATAAGGATTGAAGGACTTAGTAAAACTGCCATCCTCATTTTTGGGACGCATTAATAAAGTTTCGGGATCAAACAGCTTCTTATAATTCATAGCCCGCTCCTTATAAATTTGAATTTCAGAATCAGGCTTGCCTAGTGCTTTTCCCAATGCATAAATAGCATAATCGTCATAGGCATATTCGAGAGTACGTGCTACATTCTCATTAATCTTAACGTCGTTAGGTACATATCCTAGACGATTGTAGTACTCCACCCCTCTTCTGCCAGTTGCATGAGGTCCTTCATTATTGGCACCATGCTTCAATGCCTCCCACAAAGTTTCAATATCATATCCTCTCAAACCTTTCAGATAAGCATCGGCCACTACCGAAGCGGAATTATTACCTATCATAACGCCACGATAGCCTGGCGAAGACCATTCGGGCAACCAGCCTCCTTCTTTGTAATCACTGATTAACCCCTTCTGCATTTCTGTAGCAATTGAAGGATAAACGAAATGTAGGAATGGATATAAGGCACGGAAAGTATCCCAAAAACCTGTGCCAGCGAACTTATAACCAGGCTCTACTTTGCCGGTATAAGGACTATAGTGTACAATATTGCCGGTCGCATCTTTTTCATACATACGCAAGGGGAAGAACACCATACGATATAGACAAGAATAAAAAGTACGTAATTGTTCCTCACTACCTCCTGATACTCTTATTCTTCCCAAAATATCTTCCCATATTCTTTGTCCTTTATTTTTCACTTCTTCAAATCCCATCGAGGCAATCTCCCTTTTCAGATTCAGTTCAGCTTGCTCAAAACTGATAAAAGAAGAAGCAACTTTGGCATTGACTACATCCCCCCTTTTCAATCCCTTAAATCCGATAATGGCGCCTGCATGCTTGCTGCTTATTTCATCGCTATCGGTGAAATGATCTTCATCCCAAGTAGCTTTATAATCAAACTTTCTGTCAAACTGAATTACGAAAAAGTTTTTAAAATTCTCCGGAACACTTCCACTATTGCGCGTGCTGTAGCCAATAATCTTATTTTCTGAAGGAATAATCTTTACATAAGACCCCCTGTCTATGGCATCGATAATTACAAAAGCACTATCGGTTTTAGGGAAAGTGAAACGAAAACGAGCAGCTCTTTCCGTAGGAGTAATTTCAGTGGTTACATCATAATCCGCTAGGTATACTTTATAATAATGCGGTTTTGCAATCTCTGCTTTATGAGAAAACCAGCTAGCTCTATCTTGCTCTTTAAACTTTCTGCTCCCAGTAATAGGCATAATGGCAAAATAGCCGTAATCATTCATCCACGGCGAAGGTTGATGGGTTTGTTTAAAACCAACTATCTTGTCGTCCGTATATTTATATACCCATCCATCTCCCATTTTGCCGGTTTGGGGTGTCCACAAATTCATCCCCCAAGGCAATCCAATTGCCGGATAAGTATTCCCATTCGATAATTCGAATTTCGACATGGTACCCATCAACGGGTTTACATAATCTACGAGTGATTGGGCTGTGGTTGTTATTGCCAACAGCGACGTGCAGATGACTGCTATAAACGTTTTCTTCATTGCGGTGTATATTTAAAAATCGTTTGCAGAACTTGTGTAATAATACAATGTACCGTTAAAACTATTATTGCGGTATTTTAGGATTATTAACGTATGCCTCCCAAAGCGCATCAATCGTTTTTCCTGTTTGTTGCTCCCAGATATCAGCCGTATAAGTGTGATCTCTTAAAGCTGCATCCAGGGTTTTTACAAATCCTTTTTTTACGTGCTTTTCAATCCATAATAAAAAACGTCCGGTAATTCTGTAACCATTGTCATATTTTTCATTTGGACGGGGACTATGCAGACTCCATTTTGCCGCCGCATTATTCACTCCATATACTTCGCGCACATAATCGGCAATCCCCTCGGTAAGCCACCAAGGTCCTACACTACGACCATAATTTTGTACAATGTGCATACCTTCGTGGGTGACTACATCAATATCCTCCGGATTGCTTTTAAACCATCCGGGATTGAAAACTACTACATTTCTTGCTGCAGCAGCCACACCATCATAAGCCGTATCAATTCGGAAGATTACGGTCTTGGCTGTTTGTGGATTAAATTCTTTGGCCAGACGAGGATAAGTTTTAAAAAAAGTTTCTTTTAGTCTTTTCTCTGTAATAGGATTAAAATCGCTTGCATTATTTTCAATGCAAAGAGTATACGCCCCCTCGGTATAGCATTTGGCATTAAGAGAGTCGCGCAATTGTCCTAACACATTATTATTAGTAGCTGATGTAAGACCTATTACCAACAATGCCACCGCTGATTTTACCAACTTTCTATTCATGTAATGAGTTCTAATATTTATAAACTATAATTGATGGTTTGGATTCTCTCCGAGCACAATAACATACAAAAGCATCAACACCCATTGGGTTACATCTTATTTTTTATACAAGCAAATGAGGTTTTTCACTGAAAGTCTTCCATAACAACTCTCCGAACAAAGTATTAGCCCATGCGAACCATTTACGTGTAAATTTTTCGGGATTATCTTTATGGAATGACTCATGCATAAACCCAGTACCCCCGTGCGTCTTTTGCAATACTTGAATGCATTGCTTGATTTCCAGATCATTTTTTGAGGTCAAAGCCTTCATGGTAATGCTCATTGGCCATATCATATCCAAACCAATATGTGGTCCTCCTATACCCTCGCCTGCACTGCCCTTAAAGAAAAACGGATTGCTATCAGACCATACATATTTTCTCGTATTCTGATAAATAGGATCTGCCGCCGACACTGCTCCCAAATAAGGTAAGGACAATAAACTAGGCACATTCGCATCATCCATCAACACATAACTTCCAAAACCGTTCACTTCATAAGCATACACTTTTCCGAACTTAGGATGTGTTGTAATAGCAAATTGTTGCAAAGCTGCCGATACTTCATCTGCCAATGCTTTAAGATCAGCCGCTAATCGGGCATCTTTATGAATAGCACTTACCATTTCCGCCGCCTGACGTAAACTCACTACAGCAAAGAAATTGGAAGGAATCAGATAAGCGAAAATAGTTGCATCGTCACTAGGACGAAACATAGAACAAATAAGCCCATTGGGTTTGACGGGATATCCATACCCTCCCATAGGAACACCGTCTGTGGCCCAGGATGTTTTACGCTGAAAGCTGTAAGGGCCTAAACTATCTTTACGCTGCTGCTCTTTAAATGTTCTTAACGTTAAAGCTATTGCTTCTTTCCATTGCAAATCAAAAGGCGTGGTATCGCCTGTCTGTTTCCAGAAATGCCATGCCAAACGAATGGGATAACAGAGAGAGTCGATCTCCCATTTGCGTTCATGAACACCGGGCTTCATATCGGTTATATCAGAGTCTTTCCATTCACTCACCCGATTATCATCATTAAAGAAGGCGTTGGCGTAAGGATCTTTCAAGATAAAATGTACCTGCTTATTAATGACACCGGCAATCAGCTTATGAAGCTTTGTATCCTGCTTAGCAAATTGCAAATAAGGAAATACCTGTGCCGAGCTGTCGCGCAACCACATAGCATCAATATCACCGGTGATTACATAAGTATCCGGCTTACCATTCACCTCATTATAAAATACTGTGGTATCTAAAGTATTCGGGAAACAGTTGTTAAATAGCCAAGCCAATTCTTTATTCTTAACCTTCCTCTGAAATGCTTTGATGGCATTTTCAATAGCTTCACTTCTGAAATGTCGCTTCGATTCAGGAACCCGTACTACCGGAAAATCATTAGAAGGTTTCGCAAACGAAAATCCGCTTGCCACAAATCCTGCACCTAACAGGGCTGATTGTTGTAAAAAATCCTTACGATTCATGTATTTCAGTTTATAAAAAATATTTCATAAGCGCATTCCTCCACCGCAGTTATTCAATGCAAGCACTCGCGTTGTAATAGAACAATACAAACATATCACTAACCAACAATATACCTTTTCTTACTTCCCTACTTCACATTTAAAGCAAAATCGTTTTTGCCGTAAAGATAAATATTATGTAATAGCGACAAAATTTATATTTACAAAACGTAAACATTTTAACTACCTATCAATAAAAGGCTTATACAATCAAAAAAGCAGCCCTATCGGGCTGCTATCGAATATACAAAAAATTGCTTTAATTATTTCTCGAAACAGAAAACGGCAAATCTGCATCCTTAATACCCCTGTTATAGTTAGGCCGGGGCCCCATCGTCAAGTGCAATATCCCTCCTTTCACAATATCACTGTAAGTAATGTAATTCTTTGTATATGTGCGATTGTTCAATTTAGCACGCTGGATATATACATTCGTATCACTATTCTTATCTGCCTTTATTATAAACTTTTTACCGTCTTCCAGCGTAACGGTAATCTTCTTAAACATTGGACTGCCTAAAACATATTGATCAGTGCCCGGACATACGCTGTAAAAGCCCAAAGCACTGAGTACATACCAAGAGGAGGTTTGCCCCTGATCTTCATCGCCTGGATAACCATTTTCCGTAGCGTTATATAGCCGACGCATCACTTCCCGCACACGCTGCTGAGTTTTCCAAGGCTGGCGACCATAAGTGTATAAATAAGGCATATGCTGAATAGGCTGATTCCCGTGAGCATACTGCCCCATATTAGCTTTCACCATTTCCGTCATCTCATGAATCATAAAGCCGTAAGTACCCACTTTTACATTGTTAGGAACGGTAAACACCGAGTCCAATTTTGCACAAAACTGCTTGTCTCCTCCCATCAGTTGAATCAATCCGTTGATATCATGAAAAACAGACCATACCCAATGCCAGGCATTCCCTTCGGTAAAGGGGCCGCCCCACTCTACAGGATCAAAATCTGGTTTCCAATTACCTTTACTGTCTTTACCCTCCATAAACTTTGTAGCTGGATTAAAGACATTTTTATAGTTATACATTTTGGGGCCGAAGGCATCCATATATTTTCTACTATTCACAGCTTTTGCCAACTGATACCCACAGAAATCGTCATAAGCATACTCCAGCGTTTTTGCCGTAGCTTCTCTGTACTCGGGGTAAGGTACATAACCTAATGCATTATACTCCTTATAACCATCTCTACCATTTGCCGGCCCCCAAGGTCCTTTGTTATTAGCTTCATGATAATAAGCTTCTAAAGCGCGCTGCGGATCGAAAGTACGTACACCCTTTATCCAAGCATCGGCTAGTAATGAAATGGCATGATTACCAATCATACTGCCCTGCTCATTCGGAAAGCTCCATGAAGGCAGCCATCCGCATTGCTCCTGAGCATCCAATAATGCCTGCATATAACGACCATGCATAGTAGGGTACAAAATAATATTTAAGGGGAATTGCGCTCTAAATGTATCCCAGAAACCCGTATCGGTAAACATGTATCCGCTATGCACCTTGCCATCGTAAGGACTAAAATAATACGGCTTACCATTTTCATCTATCTCATAAAAAGCTCTGGAGAAAAGGCTAGCTCTGAAAAAACAAGAATAGAAAGTGGCTTTATCATCTTCCGAATCACCCTCCACCAATATTCTTTCCAGATGCTTGTTCCATATGGTTGCAGCCTTAGCTTTGGTAGCTTCTAGCGATGCATCACTACCTAGTTCTTTTTTTAAATTCAGCTGGGCTTGTGCTTCGCTGATATACGAGGAAGCTACCTTTACTTGAACCTTCGCGCCTTCTTTAAATTGAATATACGCACCCCGTCCCTTACCTTCAGCCTCTTTCGACCGCGGAGTTATCGTATTTTTCTCATTCTCCCAAGTACCGTAATCCTCAAAAGGTTGATCGAAATAAGCCACAAAATAATTTTTCCATCCTTTTTGCATGCCCCTTCCATTATTCACATATCCGGTAATCATCTTTTGCTCCGGATAAATTTTCACTCCGCTGAGTCCTGTATACCCATCTAATACAAGATAACTAGTGTGTCCTTTAGGAAAAGTAAACCGCAAATGGGCACCGCGCTCCGAAGGTGATATTTCTACTACAAGTTGATTATCTAATGTCACTTTGTAATAATGAGGCTTTCCGATTTCATTATCATGACTAAAGCTTGTTGCACGCTGATCCTCGTTAACAACAAGCTTATCAATAACAGGCATAAAAGAAAATACTGCGTAATCATTACTCCAAGAGCTACACTGATGAGCTTGTTGAAACCCCCTAATAGTATTTTTAGTATACTGATATTTCCAGCCATCGCCATTCTTACCCGTTTGTGGTGTCCAAGTATTCATGGCAAATGGTAGTGCTACTGTAGGATAAGTATTTCCATGTGTTAACTCAAAACTAGAGTTGGTGCCCTGAAGAGTGTTGACATAACGTACCAAATTATGTGTTTGAGCAAAAACCGTCCATGACGATATCAATAGCAGCAATAAAAAAACCTTTTTAATCATTTCCTTTCTGATGAAACCGTTAAGAAATTAGTAAACCTGACGCTTTATAGCTTGTTACCAAGCTAGCGTAATCTTCACGCCTTCGCTATAATTAGGAAGACGTAGCAATAAAGTTTGGGAACGGGCATCCCATGCGTTCGTAATTAAATTAAGAACCTCAGCACCTTTCAATGCTGATACAGATGTAGGTTTTCGAGGAAGTTTTATTCGCAGTGCATTAATAGTATTTGACGGGCTTTTAGCTATAAACGAGTAGCTATTTTTCGTGGTCGTTTCCTCATAAATACGCGATGCTGAAGCCAATACTTGTGGGGCATCGGAGCGAATCATGTTTAGATTCAGCAGAAACGCCTGTTCGCCCGGAGCTACTTCCTTAGTATCCAGTACGGGCAGCATAGGATTAAACAAATCAATTACAGGTCCTTTAATCTTCAATGATTGCTCATCATACTCATCCATTACCGCAGCAATAATGTACGCGCCCCTTTGAACTGTAAAATGATTTTTTAGTATTAGTTCTGCGTTGCCCGCATATTTTTCATAGGCTTCTTTTACTAAAGCGATATATTCCTGATCGCCTCCTGCCAGCATCACCAATTCCTTGGGATCTTGACGTTTCACACACACCATGCCCTTTCCAATTTTTATAAACTGTCCTGAAAAATGATTTTCATGAGAGAGTACCAATTTGTGAAATAAATCTTCTGACGGAGCTTTATACTTCTTCCCTTTAGTATTCCACCAATCGTTCACACGCTGATAAGGATCATTGTCTCGTCCATAATACACCAATATACCACCCTGCTTCACCCAATCTGCTAAAGCTTTATGATAAGTTTCGCTCAAAGGCTTCATATTGGAATAGCTCATGATCAACACTCGAATGTCTTTTAATGCATTTTCATGCGTTAGATTTTCCATATGCACAATCTCAACCGGCACTCCTCTTTTGAGAAGCGGCATAGCCATTCCATAAAAATTAGACAATTGAGGATCTTCGTATCCTTCGTGGGTAGGGAATCGCTGAAACATCATAGAGTTGGATACCAACACTCCTATCCCCTGACTTCCGCTGACTTTATTAGTCGAAATGGGCATTGTGTTCAGCGCATTCACCATTACCTGCATCTGTGTTGCATAATCAGGTGAGATAGGTTGCCTTTCATTGCTATTTTCTACCGGAAATCTTCCTCGATAAATACGATCAGGCCAAGGCATTACTTCATAATCTGCAACCGAGGGATATAAGAGTTTAGCAGTAAAAGTAGCCTGATAGTTTCTCTTATAATCATCCCATGTGCGAGATCTATCTTCAATGGGATCTGTTAAAAGGAAAATTTTCTTTCCCGTGGGCTGAATCATAGATATCATACTTCCATACTCCAGAAAAGCATTCTCAAACACTCTTTCCCTATTAACCCCATTAAAATATACGGGTTCTCTTGAAGTTCCGGTCCATACCTGGGCGATATAACCATCCACATCTTTTATAGAAGCTAAACTTGCTTCGGGACTTACAATACTCCAAGCAGAGTAATTCAATAAGGAATGGGTGGGCACATAACAAGCAACCTCTTTACCCTGCTTTTTACTATATTCTTTTACAAATGCAAAGCATTCTTTCAAAGCATTATAGTAAAGCTGGTACTTAAGTTTGGATGATAGCCAAGTTGCATTAGGAGATTCATGCTGAGGCATCCAATCAAATCCATAGTGCTTCTTCCATTCCTTTTTAAAAGCTTCACTGTAACCAGCACGAGCCCAAAATTCCGGCTCCTCGAGATGTATAGCCGTCACCCCGGCATCAATAGCCCGCTTTAGATGTGTTTTTAAATAGGCAATAAACCCTGCAGAAGGAACGATATACGGAACATTTTTCCCATGCCATATCGTATCACCGTTACGATTGACCTGGCCTTCATCCAAATGATTCTTGCCATCATAATGCCCTAAGAAATAATCCTGATACTGTCCCCAGGCTACACCGGTCATAAAGTGAATCTGGTACCCCTTATCGCGCCAGCCTTTAACCCTTTCTTCAAAATGGCCACCCGCATCATTAACACCGTAGACAATAGCAATATCGGAGCGTACATCATAAACTTCGCTCCAGGGAGCAGCTATCTGAAATGCTGTTTTTTCTTGAGCAAAACTGCTTGTCCAAAGAATAAGAGCTAGGATATTTAAAATGAGTTTTTTCATTTACTACTGCTGATAGTGGAACAATCGTTAAATATGGTAAAAATAAGACTTGCCGCTCCATAGGAGAAAAGCAAGTCTTATCCTTCCATTCATGATCGGGAATCTATTAATAGAACTGCAACAAACGCCATTCGGCCATCTGGAATAATGTAGCCCCCATATTACGAGTTACCTTCAATCGATAATGTCTGTAACTACCGGGGTTTTCAATATTGAAGCGACGCGTAAACTTCCTGTCAGGGAAAGCTTCATCTATTCTTGTATCCAGCACCGTCCAGTTAGTGCCATCATTAGATCCCAATAGTTGCCAGTCGCGTGGATCGCGTTCTACAGCATCATTAGCAGAGGTCATATCATAGGCATCAATGAACTTCGGTTCGCTGAATGAAAGCTGCATCCAGAATTCAGAGTGATAATCAAAACTCAAGAACTTAGTATCCACACTACCATCAACCAGCTTAGGAGACCCCTCTGCCGAACCGGCCCCGTTGCGGTTTTCATCACTTACTGTTAAAGTAGCCTCAGAAGTAAAGTCTTTTACTCGTGTCAGCAAAGTATCCAGCCTGAAATAAGTAACGGATAGTGAACTATCAGTTGTTCCATCAGATACACTTACAATTCTTATGGGAAGCATGTACTTGTATCCAAACTGGAGTTTCTTGCCTTCAATCTCTATAGCAAGTGGTTCGGAAGTTTTCTTACCTGCTTTGATAACGGTTTCCAAGCCAGTGAGATTATAAGTACTATCGGGAAACAGATGATATCTGTAACTCAAATGAGAGTTAAGTTCGTTGTACCAATCTACATAGGCAGGATCCACTTCGAACTTTACTGTAATATCGCTTGGTGCTCCATTGAACCCCGCATAATAAGCTCCGAATGTAACTTTCTGCGGATCATCCATTTTATAGAGCGTCATAACGGATTTATCTTGATATGCTTGTGGCATATATATGGTTCCTTCCTGAGGAGAAACTAGATCATCATTTTTAACACAGGCCGACAAAAGAGATGTGGCTAATGCCAAGGCTGTCAAACCTTTTATATTAAACAGTCTGGCCTTTTCTATATAGTTATTTGATTTCATGTTCTTTGTTTTTTACGCTTCAGACTTTGTTGAATAATCTGATTATTACCAACCAGGATTTTGCACCAGATATTTATCCTTTAAGATTTCATCGTGCGGAATAGGCCATAAGTAATCTCTTGGCAAGAATCTTCTCTTTTGCACCAACACTCTTTCATAAAAGTCATCTCCATCAGCAAAAGTATTCATACCATATACATCAGCACCCATGGTTTCCTCGGCAATCAACCATCTGCGTACATCGAAGTAACGTACGTTTTCAAATGCCAACTCAATCTGACGTTCGTGTCTTATAATCTCTCTTATACCCGATTGTGTTGTAGGAGCTTCAATTTGACCTGGTCCGCTACCATATCCCGGCAGCCCGGCTCTTTCTCTTATCATGTTGAGGTATTTTAGAATATCGGGATGACCGGGTTCTACTTCATTTAAGGCCTCAGCGTAGTCAAGATAAATCTGTGCGAGTCTTAAATATACCCATCCCCTGCTGGCCGAACCGGTAGTAGCAAGTTGCTTTCTTACAATATATCCGGTAGAAGTTACATCCCAAGTACTCTGACTTCTTCCGGAGTTACCGCTCTTTTCAAATACAGGAATCACTTCGACATCGCCAGCTTGATTTTGCCAGTAGCTTCTGTTGTAGGTAACCCCTACGTAAAAACGGGCTTCTCTGTTTACCCATTGATTGAATGTACGTCTTTCCCTTACATCATAAGGAGACTTAAAATCTGAAAAACCAGAGCTTACGTATCCTGAAAGCGGATTAGTAATACGCAATCCGTTTCTCATTTCATAAGCATCCACCATAGATTGGTTTACCGACAAGAAACCGGCTCCTTTAGCAACAGATGAGGAATAGCCCACCAATTTAGGTGTAATATCATACCAGTAATCTCCGGTACTTGACATCGGACGTCCAAAAATCCATTCGTCGTTCCAATCTGTAACAATTACATTTTTACAAGACTTGTAAGCTGCAACCCAAGGATCGGGATCAGACTCACGGTATAGCGTATAGGTAGGTCCATCGAACTCCTCTAGAAATTCTCTTGCAGCATTTACAGCACGCACCCATTTATTAGGATCGTAAGTTTGGCTTACCAGCTGAGTACCATCGTGATTCTTCAAACTTGCTAAACGGGTGTTACCGTTAAATAGCGGGCTTGCAGCCAGCATTAACACCTGTAATTTATATGCCTTACAAACACCTGATGTGACACGACCATATTCTACCACGTTGTTATAAGTAAGCGGTTTATCATGACGCTGTCCGGTACCTTGCACAGACTGTTTAATCTCCATATAAGCCGAGTCTAATTGCTCTACTACATAATCAACACACTCATCAAACGGACGGCGCGCAAAGAATATCTCATCTCCTGTGCCATCCACAGGCACTTCATTATCCAAAATAATGATAGGTCCATATAAGCGCATCATCCAGAAATAGAAGATAGCGCGCATAGCCCTAGCTTCTCCTTTGTAGTGCAATTTGATCATGTCACTTACTTCTGCAGGGTTGGCGTTATCTATTTTCTTGATAAAGTCTGTAGCGGTTCTTACCGGTTTGTACCAGTTGATCCAAAACGTACCCCCTGCCGTATTATCCCATGTACTTTGGTTCATAGAGTTGGACATAACCCAAGATAGAGACCAATAGTTGGCCTCATCAGAGGCGCCTGTATAAGGTCCGGCGTAGTTGCTGGGGGCAAACCGACAACTAAATTCATCAGGCATGTTCGTATATACCTGTGCCAGATAAGCCCTTGTATTTACTAAGGACTTAAAGATGTCTTCTTCCTTGAGTACATCATCAGGAACCTGATCCAGGAACTTGCTGCATGATGCAAGGAATAAACTCAGAACGGCTGTTATCAATAAAATTCGGTTTCTCATTTTATATAATATTTTCAATGTATTAGAAATTAGCCTGTATACCTAATGATAAGTTTCTTGTGTTGGGATAAGTATTACCGTCACCGGTATTCATTTCCGGATCCCACAGCTTAAACTTGCTCCAGTAAAGCAGATTTACACCGGAAAAGTAGATGCGTGCATTTTTCAAACCGATGCTCTTTAAAGTTCCATTAGGTAAATTATATCCAAAATCCACAGTTTTTAATCTTATGAAATCAATATCCCGCACCCACCAGGTACTAGGCACATTGTTATTGGCAGAAGCCACGCTACCAAAAGCCAGACGAGGATAGAATGGATTAGCCTTTGGATTATCTTCTGTCCATCTGTCGGTTACGATAGCATATACGTTACCATCGTTTCCATCACCAGAGAAAGGTGCACGTGCAATACCGCTTAAGGTTCGGTAGGCACCACTAATTCCTTGGAAAAAGGCACTCAGATAAAAACGTCCTAAGGTGAAATTAAATCCAAAACCATATACCAGATCGGGAACATCGCCACGGCTAATCTTGGTCTGGTCATAAGCATTGATCACACCATCGCCGTTCAAATCTTTATACTTTAAGTCCCCCACTCTGGGATTACCCAAATAGGACTGATCGGGGCTATTATCAATTTCTTCCTGACTTTGGAAAATTCCTTCAGCTACATAACCAAACTGTGCCAGAATGTTCTGCCCTCTTCTTTCTTGATAAGGGTCCGCATAAGGCGCCTGTCTGTTTTCCACCAGTCGGTCTCTATTGTAAGAGAAAGTTCCTCTAAAGGATATTGTCGATTTAAGACCCAACTGAATGGGTTGCAATTCAACAGTACCATCGAAACCTGATGCATCTACAATACCATAGTTTCCAATAGGATTGTATTGCAAGCCTGCATATCCCGGAAAATCAGCGCGGGTAAGGAATACACCAGTACGATGAGATCTGAAATAATCAAGAACAAACGAAAGCTTGTTGTTCAGAATATTAAATTCCAAACCTAAATCCTGAGTATGTGAAGTAGCCCAGCTTACATCTGCTCCATATTGAGAAATATTAATACCTGAAACACTTGTACTGCTACCAGGTTTACCATAAGTAATACCGCGTGCATTTGTGGTAATCAGCGTTAAATAACCGAAACGCAATCCGGTTCCGGGGGCACCGGCAATACCATTCGAATAACGGATTTTGAAGAACTGGAAAATATTAGATAAAGGTTCGAAGAATTTCTCTTTAGATAATACCCAACCCACACCCACAGAAGGGAAGAAACCAAATCTGCGTGAAGGTGCATAGTCTTCCGAACCGTTATACCCCACGTTGAATTCGGCAAAATACTTCTGACGGAAAGAATAGGTAGCTTTCCCGGCATAGTTTTGCTGACGGTGAGGAATAAAGTCAGTCCAAGAGCTGGTAAATGGATAAATCTGACTCAACTGATTATACACCAGCATGGAATAAATATGGTGATCATTAAAATGTCTATCGTAAATCGCCTGTGCCTGTAAGGTAAACTGGCGGTTAGCATAGTTAGACGTACTAAAGTCTAAGTTATCAGAACCCGTAAGCATTTGTTCCAGATTCAGGCTGCCGTCCGGCTTATAAGGCTGAGCCTGATTCAGATAATAAAGCGTTCTAGATCGTCTTCTGCTATGGGAAGACTCATTATATAAGTCGAATGAGTACATGGCATTCACCGACAAACCTTTTACCCAAAAACTCAAATCCTGTGTAATGCTGGCATTAGAGTTCAGCTTAGAGGTAAACCTATTGGTATATCCGGTTTGCGTTACTGCAGCCCAAGGGTTAGGAGAAGGAGTACTACCATAAGCAATACCCGCTACTAAGTTTCCGGGGTACATAGGCGGATAGAACACGGGGCTTGCATTCATTGCCTGACTAAATGCTTGTGTAGCTCCGGCCCCTGGTTGATTATAATCGGTTATATAACCACTAATGCCCAGATAGAACTTAGTAGTCTTCGTCCAATTCATATCGATATTGGAAGTAAAATTGTATCGTTGAAAACGCGTATTGGCATCGTAGGTTACTGCAGGATCGGTTCTCAACAACGCATCTTCTGAATAGTAAGCAAGCGAAGTATAAAAGCGTGTGTTTTCCGTACCACCCGATGCGCTAAAGTTAAATCGACGATTAGGAGCTACATCCTTAAACAGAAGATCTAACCAATCCACATTGGGATAAACGTATGGATTGGCTGTTCCGGATAAGGTGCTATCGATATAAGCCTGAGAAAATTGAGGTGCATATCCTGCCGCAATCATAGCCTCATTCTTAAGCTCCATATAGGTCTTAGCATCGGCCATCTTTTGCACTTTGGTAAACATGGTAATACCTTCGTTATAGTTAAACATAAGGTTTACCTTACCAGATTTACCTCTCTTAGTGTTGATAAGAATTACACCATTCGCACCTAAAGATCCATATACGGCAGTAGCCGCCGCATCCTTGAGGATGGTAAAGGACGAGATGTCTTCCGGATCCACACTGTTCAAATCACGACCCTGAATACCATCGATGATCACCAGTGCACCACTAGCATTTCCACCAAATGTCTGAATACCCCTAATCCAGATATCGGCAGAGTTACTACCCGGCAAACCCGAACGTTGTACGCCTACCAACCCAGCGATACGACCAGACAGCATGGTACTGAGATTTGCTACAGGATGTTTCAGCTCTTCTGCCTTTACTGTAGACTGAGCACCTACCAGACTAATTTTTTTCTGCTGGCCATAACCCACCACTACTACATCTTCCAAACTTCCCGCCACAGCTTCGAGCGTAATGTTTTCTACAATTCTCTCCGAAAAAACCCAGCGATGCGTAATATAACCCACATGCGAGGCAGTAAGTGTATCGCCTTTTGATGCAGCTATTTCATAATACCCGTTAGCATCGGTAAGGCTGGTGACACCGGTTCGCAGGTTTTGAATGGTAACACCTGACATAACCGCATTTAACTTATCCCTTACAGTACCTGAAACAACGATCGATTCTGAATCAGATACCTGAGCAATAAGGAACAGAGGTACAAATAATGACACTAGCAAAGCGAGCGCCAGCTTCTGTTTGATTAAAAAGTGCATACGACAAGTTATTATTGTTTACTCCTTAAATGGTTATTTGAAAGCGAACAGAATACACCACCCTGTACTATAAAGCAACGGCTTTACTCGCACACTAAAAGCAAAATGCCACGCCAGCAGCTTATAATATTTCTCAAAATGTCATTTGAGCGATAGATTAATTTGGGCTCAATCAATCTTGGTTTAACTTACGGACACACAATCATTTTCGACAATAAGCATACTCAAATGGCAAAATCGTTTTTGCCTAGTAAAAGTAATAAAAGTTTTCAAAAAACAAAATTTTAATTTTTCCTTTACAGAAATTTTCTTAAGTGAAAATGCATTGGGGATTGTTTCTCATAATATTGTCTTACGACAATTTTGTTTTCTTAGAAGGCTTTCTTAAAGAATCTCTGCAAATTAGTTCTGCTTCCAATAAAACCTTACTGTTATTACGATCTGCCTGATTATTCATTTGCGCAATCAGCAACTCAATACCTTTACGAGCGATGTCTACAATAGGCTGATTAATGGCGGTAATAGAAGGCATATACAATTTAAAAATCGCATGATCATCAAAAGACAACACACCTACCCTATCAGGGATTTTCCATTTCAGCGCTTGCAAGGCTCTCAATCCATCGATAGTAAGATAGTTTGTTGCAAAAAAGATAGCATCAATCTCAGGATGTTGTTCCAAAAAACTTTTTATACCTTTCTCATAAGCGTTTTCCATTGTGGAAAAAGGAAGCTTTAATACATACTTTGGCATACGACCCGTATGCTTTTTTATACATTGTCGAAATGCCTCTAAACGTTCCTGCATTTGTACTTGATCAAGCGCTGTTACAACAAAAGCAATATTTTTATACTCACGTGAAATCAGTAAGTCTACTCCCTGTGCAATAGCTTTTTTATTATCCACCAGCACATAAGGGATATTCGCATCAGGGAAATAACGGTCAAGCAATACAACGGGTTTTTTGATTTTTTTTAGCTTGAGTATTTCATCCCGCATTCCAATAGACGGTGTCACAATAAACCCATCTACTTGCTTATGCAACACCCTAATTAATTCTACGCCTTTTTTATCCTCATTCTCCGTACTACAATATACAACTCTGTAGCCATCTTTATAAGCAATATCCTCTACTGCTTTAGCCAGAAGCGAGAAGAACACATTGGATATGTCTTCTACAATGAGGCCAATCACATGCGTTTTACCGGTACGCAAACTGGCCGCGGAACGGTTGGGAACATAGCCTGTTTCGGCAATAATTTTTCTAATTTTGGCGGCAAGCTCATCGCTAATGCGCATTTCCTTCTCTTTTCCATTGATCACGAATGATACTGTCGAAGGCACAACTCCTGCCAGCTTGGCGATATCTTTAATCGATAGTTGCTTCACTGCGTATTGTTTTGAATGGGTAATTTGAAACTAATATCGGCAAAGTATTTTTTACTTTTTAATAATACTGTATCCGTTAAAGGGCATTTATTATTCCCACACCTTCAACTCTGGTCTCAAGCTTGACTCAGGGTAACTACAGGTGGAATCAGGGAATACCGCTACATTATACGAAGATATTGTATGTGCACTAAAATGTCCCAAAGCACCACCCTTAATATTACTTAAAGGGTTGGCAGGAGATGCGGTTTGAGGTGCCCCCAAAGCACTTTGGTTTAAACTATTCCAGAAAAGATAATTGGGATAATCGATAGACTGCATAACCACGTATACCTGATCACACTTATACAAAGTATACTCGTCATTAAACACCAGCAAATCATACTTCACACGACGACCGTTAATTAAAGTATCGTTAGTCACAAATACAGTAGCTTCCGGCTCTCCATTTACATATTGAATAAATCGATAAGCATTACCGCTTTGGGGCGGATCGGTAAACTCTACAGTAGCAAACTTTCTGGTCTTACCTAAAAAAGGCCGCTCGGTAATATAAAGGGTATCGATATTCACCTTTCGCGGCATGGTGGATGTAGCGGTATATATTTTGCCATCCAATTCTACCCTAAGAGAGTAGGTATTGCCTGACTTACCGGTAAGATTGGCTCTATAAAGGCCTCTTTCAACTTCCTCCAACCGCACAGGAGATTTATCATTTTCGGCGACGGTTACAATAGCACCTGAAACTCCTGTTTCGAAATTCGTATCGTTGAACCCAACAGTAGTATAAATCAATACACGGCAAGAGTTTTCGCTATCGGTAATATAACCATTAATGACATACTGAGGCGCTGCATCTTTTATGGGTACTGTAATCACCTTCTCACAGGAAATCAAAAACAGACAGGATACCACACTGAATATGTTTCTCAAATACCTCATTTATTTAAGCTTAAAGTTGTAAGAGATTGAAGGAACAAATTTAAACAACGAAGTTTTAACGGCTTCTGTTTTGGTAGGATCATCCTCATTCTGCCTAAAAGTGATCATATACGGATTTTCTCTCCCATAAGCATTATACAAGCTAAATGCAAGTTCTGATCTAAACTTCTTTTTATCTTTCAACACCCAAGTTGCGCCCAAATCCAATCTATGATAATTGGGCATACGATCGGCATTGCGTTTGGTATAATAAAACACCACCTGGTTATCGATAATATATTTCCCACTGGGATAAGTCACAGCATCTCCGGTATAAAATATCCAATTGGCCGCAAGATTCCAGCGCCTATTTAGTTGATGATTTACAACAAGAGCTATGTCATGCGTTCTATCCTGACGCGCATTGTACCATGCACCATCATTTATTCCGTTTATTTTACGCTCCGTTTTAGAAAGCGTATAACTTATCCAACCCGTTGTTTTACCAGTTTTCTTCTTTAAAAATAGTTCCCAACCATAAGCACGTCCGATACCATATAGCAGTTGCGTCTCAATGGCATCATTGGTAAACACTTCTGCACCGTCACGATAATCAATCTGATTATACATTTTTTTATAGTACACCTCTGTAGTAAACTCATAACGATTGCCGGCAAAATTTTTATACCAACCCAGAGATACCAGATCTGCAATTTCGGGTTTCACAATATTCGTACTGGCAATCCATTTATCCGTAGGTGCACTGGTAGTAGAATTAGCTATTAGGTGCAGGTTTTGAACATTACGCACATAAGATGCCTTTATAGACGTTGTTGGATTTAATATAAAACTCACGGCCAGTCTCGGTTCCAGATTGATGTAATTTTTTACAAGCTGACCTTTTTTATAAGTGAGCGTATCGGTAATATTACCATCACCATCTATTTCATAAAAATCACCGGGACCCAGTACCGCAAATGAAGACAAACGCAATCCATAAGTCACATTTAGCCAAGGTAGCATTCTCCATGTATCGGTTGCAAAGATGGCATTCTCCCATGCATACCTCTTTTGCAGATAAAAGTCATTATAGCTGGTTTCGCCCGATGAAGTTACTTCGCCCGGCTTTATGGTATGATAGATAGAATTCAATCCAAAGCGCAAAGTGTGCTTCCCCGATGTATACCATTGAAACTCGTGCTTAAGATTAATATCCCGTATCTCTGAGAAGATGCTTAAATCGTTACTACTGTTATTAATCCGTATATTATAATCAAAATCGCTAAAAATAAGCGACGTATTAGAAAATAACTTGCTATTAAAAATATGATTCCACCTGAGCGTACCGGTTATATTTCCCCAATCCATGCCGAACTGTTGTCCCAACTTCAAATGATCGCGTCCCATATAGCCCGATAAATAAATATTATCCCTTTCACTCAGTTTATAATTGATCTTGGCATTATAATCATAAAAATATAGCCGATTATCCCTTATGCTGGTATCACTGCTGAGCGGAATGAATAAATCGGCATAAGTTCGGCGTCCTGAAAGAAGAAAAGAGGAACGCCCTTTCTGAATGGGCCCTTCAGCATTTAATTTAGCAGAAATAAGTCCAATACCACCGCTAAGTTCAAAATCTTGATTATTGCCTTCATTCATTTTTACATCCAGTACCGACGACAGTCTACCGCCATACTGTGCTGGCATACCACCTTTGTATACGGTGATATCTTTAATAGCATCGGAGTTGAACGTTGAAAAAAATCCCAATAAATGAGAAGCATTATACACCTGAGCTTCATCCAGCAAAATCAGATTTTGATCAGAGCCACCCCCTCGCACATAGAAACCACTATTCCCATCTCCCGCCTGCTTAATACCGGGAAGCAATTGAATAGCCTTGAGTATGTCTCGCTCACCCAGCAGCATGGGAATTGTCTTAATTTCATTAGTGCTGAGACGCTCCACTCCCATTTGTGTCCCAGAAATCGTACGTCCCCGGGTATTAGCTGTAACACTTACCGTCTCTAAATTCTTGATTTCATCAGGGAGTTCTATATTCCTAACAATATTGGATTGTAGGGTAATTTTTTCAATTACAGTTTCGTATCCAATGGCAGAATATTCTATTTCATACTCCCCATCCTTTAGAGTGATAGAGTAAAATCCGTACTCATTACTGCTCACCCCCTCATCACTGTTGAGTACTTTTACACTAGCATTAATAAGCGTTTCCCCCGTCCGTGCCGAACGAACAGTGCCGCTCAAGGTATGATATGCCTGTCCATACCCAGAAAGGAATAAAGTTAAACTTAGAAAAAAAAGAATCGTTCGTTTCATTACTTAAAGCACGGGAAGATACATATAAACCCCATAAAGACTACTCTTGAGCCTACTTTTTAATAATACTTTTAAGATATAAAGGAAAATTCCCAGTGCCTAACAAAGACTGCACCAGGTGCCAATTGATGAATACCTTCTTTATTCGTAATCTGTTGATCGGCATTTACACTATCGGCGATACCGCACCAAGGCTCAATACATACAAAATCTGCATTTTTTGCCGCCCAGATTCCTAAATAAGGAAAGTCGTCAAAGCTAATTTCAAAACCTTTATTGTTCTTAATGGATACGAGCTTAACTTTTTTACTTTGAAGATGCTTGAAGACGATGGCATCTTTATAAAAAAGCTCCTTTCTCAATTGAATGACATTATTATTATAGAAAAAAGGGATATCGCTACTTTCCAGTAGACCATCATAATTAATGGGCCACCGCCCCGTATTTTCTACCACTTCGAACTCAAGTTTGTAATCGCTATACGCATCTCCTTCGAAAAGCGGCACTTTGAATGCCGGATGCGCTCCAATGGAAAAATACATATCTTCTTCCCCAATATTTACTACCCGATAAGTAACCCTCAGTTTGTCTTCGATAAGTGTATACTCAATGCATAATTTAAAAAGAAAAGGATAGTTCTTTAATGTTTCTTCATCACTTTGCAAAAGAAAACTCAAACTATTATCCGTTGCATTATGAAGCTCAAATACGCAGTCTCTCGCAAAACCATGTCGCCCTAGCTGGTAGGCTCTGTTCTTGTAATAATAAGTACCACCTTTTAAAGATCCCACAATAGGGAACAACACAGGAGAATGTTTTCCCCAGAAGGCAGCATCGCCCGACCACATATATTCTTGTCCGGTTTTTACGTCCTGTATACTTTGCAGTTCAGCACCTTTATCAGCCACTGCAATTCTTATATACTCGTTCTCTAATGTATGCATATGCTTTATTATTATACTATCTTAAAGTTAAATCACCATTCATTCTTAAAAGCAATCTTCTTTTACAAAAGTAATTGCATTGTCTGTAATAGAACAAAAGCTATTAGAGGTTAATAGCCTGAGCTGAAGTGTATGCTATTACCCCTAACCATTCAAAAACAGATATACAAATAACACAGCCACCTCATCATGACGTATCCGATGAGCACTGTTAGTTATATGATCACATATGGCTAATTAAACAAGGCTTCGGTGAATTGGCTATCCCCATCTACTTCCATTACAACAGAACCGTCATCCTTGGGAACGAATGTTATGACGCTTAGGGTATGTTTGGTTATATTAAACCGCATCAGACGCATGGTACCATTACCGCCATTTCTATCCTTGGTACCGCTGTAGGGAGGATTCTGACGCGACTGGTAATCGGCAAGATAGGCTTTAATAACATTACCATTATAAGTTTCTTTTCTAAAAGACTCTCCGGCTATGTGTCCACCCAACATCAAAAAAACGTTGTTATGGTGCTTGGCCATATCGTAAATCACCTTGCCTTGTTTGGTAAACTGTCCGGGGTTATCATTGGATCCCTGCCCCGGAGTAGTGGCACTGGTCTCATTTTTTCCTCTCCCCATAGTGCTATGCGAGACCAAAATAGCTTTACGATCACGGTTAGCACTCAGCACACTATCGGCCCAACGCATTACAATACGCTCATAACTTTCGCTATAATGAGTGGTGCCCGGCTGATTGTAAGCGAAGTACATTACAAGAAACTTCAACCCATTCGACTCGAAAATATCAAAGTGATCGTCATTGCTGTTATTATTGCCTAGGCTACTCCCATACCAATGCTTACCGATAAAATGATCTTTACCAAAGTATTTGTTATAATAGGTTTGGTCGTCTCCCTTTGCAGGATTGCCATTAGGCGTCTGATCATGATTACCCACAGCTACACCATAAGGGATATTATGTGCTTCGAGTTTATACAACTCCGTTTTTGCCCGCTCCCACTCTTCCTGAGTATTTTTATCCGTTACATCTCCTAAATGAATCACGTAGGCAATTTTTTCTTTATCCTTATTTTTAATAATCCAGTTAATCTGATTTTGGAACATTTTCATAGTACCTCCATATCGCATAGCAGTATAGTATTGGGTATCGGGCAATACGGCAATGGAAAAAAATTGATCTTTTTTATCAATCCCGTAATCCGAAATGAGAGAAGGGCTTTTACAGCTAAAAAGTAGAATTAGAAGGAATAGCCTGAAGATTCTTTTATTCATAATGCAACGTGTTTTAAACTAAATGGCCTTTAAGCCGAAGATTAAGAATTATAGTTACATAATTAAAGGGTCAACATTTCCATAGCTCTTTTAAATACTCTTGCAGTACTATGGCATTATTAAAGCGCACATCTTTAGCAGCAAATAATAAGGTAAGTACTTCCCCTCCCTGATATTTCAATACAAATTCTCTCAAAGCAGGATTTGCTGCCAACTCTTCTCTATATCTGCTGCGGAACTCTTCCCATTTTGAAACATCATGACCATACCACTTCCGCAATTCGGAAGATGGGGCCAGCTCCTTTGCCCAATAATCAATAGATACGGCATTTTTACTAATCCCCCTTGGCCAAAGTCTGTCTACCAGTACTCTGACACCATCGTCCCGATGTACAGGCTCATATATTCTTTTGGTGAGAATACGTTTCAATACGTTCTCTGTTTTTTATGACAACCGGTATATTACAAGCAATCCGGAGTTATTTTGTATCAATATTGGGCAAATAAGTTACTGAACCTTAATCACAAATTAAAAAATTATGAGGAATAAAACAAAAGCCGCCAGCAATGCTGACGGCTTTACAGTATACGATGATTGATATTAAGTTTACTCTTCTACATACATCTCAACCGGCTCACAGGTACAAATCAGGTTCCGATCACCGAGCGTATTGTTCACACGAGCTACAGAAGGCCAAAATTTATTCAGCTTTACATAGGGCAATGGAAATGCCGCCTGCTGTCTGCTATATGCGTGCGTCCACGCATCGGCCGTTACCGCATATTGTGTGTGGGGTGCGTTTTTAAGCAGATTGTCTTTGACATCGGCCTTACCTTCCTCAATATCGCGAATTTCCTGACGAATATTGATAAGCGCATCGCAAAAACGGTCCATCTCTGCCTTGTCTTCACTTTCTGTAGGCTCAATCATAATAGTACCCGGCACTGGAAAACTCATGGTAGGTGCATGGAAGCCGTAGTCCATTAATCTTTTCGCCACATCTTCGGCTTCTATTTGTGCCGTCTTTTTAAACGGCCTCAGATCTACGATAAACTCGTGAGCACAAAGTCCGTTATTATTAGTGTAGAGAATATCGTAATGCTTAGCCAGTCTCGCACGCATATAGTTTGCATTCAGAATGGCATATTGTGTAGCCTTTTTCAATCCCTCAGCCCCGAGCATGCGGATATAAGCATAAGAGATTAATAAAATAGAAGCAGAACCATAGGGAGCTGCAGATACAGCACCGTTACTATGACCAGACATAGTCACATGGCCCGGTAAATATTGAGCTAAATGTGCCTTCACACAAATGGGACCTACCCCCGGTCCACCGCCGCCATGAGGGATGGCAAAAGTTTTATGTAGATTGAGGTGGCATACATCTGCACCAATCAATCCTGGAGCAGTCAATCCCACTTGCGCGTTCATATTTGCCCCGTCCATATATACCTGACCACCATAATCGTGTATAATTTGGGTAATTTCCTTTACTGATTCCTCATATACGCCGTAGGTACTGGGATAAGTAATCATAATACCGGCCAACTGATCGGCATACTGATTAGCCTTCACTTTCAAATCCTCCACATCAATATATCCGTTTTCCAGCGCTTTTACCACCACAACTTTCATCCCAGCCATTACAGCAGAAGCAGGATTAGTTCCATGTGCCGAAATCGGAATCAGCATTACATTTCTTTGCGGATTACCCTGTGCTTCATGATAAGCTTTAATGGTAAGTAGCCCTGCATATTCTCCCTGAGCGCCGCTATTGGGTTGAAGACTGCAGGCATCAAAACCCGTTATTTCGCACAGATACTGACTCAACGTATCAATCAGCTCTTTATAACCTCCCGCCTGCTCTACTGGTGCAAATGGATGGATATTGGACCAGTGATTCCAGCTTAGGGGAATCATCTCGGTAGCTGCATTCAATTTCATAGTACAACTACCTAAAGATATCATGGAAGTATTTAGCGATAAATCTTTATTTTCCAGATACTTAATATATCTAAGCATCTGACTTTCGCTATGATAAGAATTAAATACAGGATGTGTGAGATAGGCCGAAGTACGGGTGAGTTTTTCGGGGATGCGATAGAGTCCATCGTCTTCAGCAATCTCAAAAGCGATGGTTTCGCTTTCGTTCTCAAAGCAGCTGATGATATCGAACAAGTCTTCGATAATAGTAGTTTCATCAATGGAAATACCCACCCAATGCTTGTCAAAATATCTGAAATTAATTTTCTTTTCTTCTGCCCGACTTTTAATCACTGATGCATCATCTACCTTCACCACGATGGTATCGAAGAAAGATTGTGCTACTAAAGTATAGCCTCTTGCCTCAATTTCCGAAGCTACAGTTTGTGCAAATATCGCTATGCGCTCAGCAATTTGTTTCAACCCTTTAGGACCATGATATACGGCGTACATAGCAGCCATATTGGCCAGTAGTGCTTGTGCCGTACAGATATTGGAAGTAGCTTTTTCTCTTTTGATATGTTGCTCGCGGGTTTGCAATGCCATACGCAGGGCACGCTTACCCTCGGCATCCACACTTACGCCGATAATACGTCCTGGCAGAAGCCGCTTAAAATCATCTTTGGCCGACATAAATGCGGCATGAGGGCCACCAAAGCCTAGCGGTACACCAAATCGTTGTGCAGAACCCACCGCCACATCTGCTCCCAACTCACCGGGAGGTGTCAGCAATGTCAGCGCTAGTAAATCGGTAGCCATTACCACGTACGCATCCGCTTCATGTACCTTACCGATAAAACTGCGGTAATCCTCAATACTACCAATATTATTAGGATATTGTACCAAAGCCCCAAAATAGGTTGCATCAATAACGGCTTCGGCATAATTGCCTTCTACCACCTCGATACCAAAAGGTTTAGCCCGAGTATAAACAACATCTTTGGTTTGCGGAAAAGTTTCCTTATCCAAGAAAAATTTAGGCTTGGTGATATGTTCTTGCCTGTTTTTAGCATTGAAAAACATCAGCATCGCCTCAGCTGCTGCAGTTGCCTCATCTAATAGAGAGGCGTTGGCGAGCGGAAGTCCGGTAAGGTCGCTGACCATTGTTTGAAAGTTCAGCAAACTTTCCAAACGCCCTTGCGAGATCTCTGCCTGATAAGGCGTATACTGAGTATACCAGCCGGGGTTTTCAAAAACATTTCTCAAAATCACCGAGGGCGTAATGGCTCCGTAATACCCCTGACCGATGTAATTACGAAAGATTTTGTTTTTCAAGGATACCTCTTTAATATGCCTCAAAAACTCGTGCTCACTCATGGCTCGGGGGATGTTCAAGGGCTCGGACATTCTGATACCTTCGGGTACGGTTTGATTGATTAGTTGCTCCAGGTTATCAAAGCCGATCTCTTGTAGCATCTTAAGTGTTTCTCTTTCATTCGGCCCGATATGTCTTGTAGCAAATTCCCTGGATTGGAGCTCGAAAAAATTCATAGTAATATTGAGATTAAATTTTTTGGATGCGCAAAGGTAAATGTTTATTTGAAGCGAGAAATGCACTATTTATCCCTCTGTTCAAATTACAGGCATTTAGCATTGTTTATTATGTGGCCCTAAATGTGCAAGAGCTACACACCATAATAGATTCTAATGGTATAAATCTCAGAGGTACAAAGTATTACAATGCCTCATCATTTCCATCCTTGCATCCTATACGAGTAAATATTTTTCGACTGGGATAAATGTTGTTTGTAATTTTACAACATATGAGTATCGCGAGAGAACAACTGCTGATTCTACTTTCCACTCCGTTGTATATCATCGTTATTGGCCTTGAGATCCTGCTCAGTCATTTGCGTAAGCAGGACACCTATTCGCTCAAAGATACCTTACAGAACCTGTATCTGATGGCCCTTAACAGCGGTATTGACTTGTTATTTCGTACTATTTATATTGGAGTTATACTCACATTTTTCTACGAACATCGCCTAGTTGAGCCGATAGCTAATCCCATCCTTTATTGGGTAATATTATTGCTTTTTGAAGACTTCATGTATTACTGGCTACACCGTGTGGACCATTATTGTAGATTATTTTGGGCCACCCATTTTACTCATCACTCTTCCTCCAAATTCAATCTTACCGTAGGATTTCGTTCCTCGGTACTAGAACCGCTTTACCGCTTCATTTATTTTATTCCGATAGCATGGCTGGGGTTTCAGCCTATCGATATTGTATTTATATATTCCGCCACCCAAATTTGGGGCATTTTGGTACATACGGAGAAGATCAACAAAATGGGTTTTCTAGAACATATTCTAGTAACCCCCTCCCACCACCGCGTACATCATGGATCCAACCCGAAGTATTTGGATAAAAACATGGGGATGTTTCTCATCATATGGGATAAACTGTTCGGTACTTTTCAGGAAGAACTGCCGGCAGAAAAGTATCAACCGATCCAATATGGCCTTACCAAACCTATGGAAAAAAAAGACCCCGTAAACCTAGTATTGTACGAATGGAAAAATATTTACAAAGACGTCACTCAAAAAAATCTGACCTTTAAACAACGATTAGGTTATATCTTCGGCCCTCCCGGATGGAGCCACGATGGTAGTAGGCAAACCAGCGAGGAATTACGGCTACAAGAAGAGGCGCAACTTAAGCAACATCAACATGAGTAAAGACATCTTACATAATTGGGAGAAAAAATCGAAAGAACATCGTAAAACTTATCAGCAGTTTCTAAAACGAGCTAACAAAAATGAAGTTCTTAAACGATTGCCCCTCCTGCATGAGGAAGCTTTTGATAATGTGGATTGCCTTAGCTGTGCCCATTGCTGTAAAAATTATTCTCCCCGTTTTAAGACGCCTGATATTAAGCGCATCTCTAAGCACCTAGGGTTAAAAGAAAGCGTATTTATAGACACCTACTTACGCGTGGACGAGGACGGTGATTTTGTAGTAAAGGCTTCCCCCTGCCCTTTCCTGAATGCAGATAACACTTGCTATATTTACGAAGAGCGACCATCAGATTGTGCCCGCTTCCCGTATACGGATGAAGATGTACTGCTGAAACGTCAGACCATCACACTTAAGAATAGCGAATTTTGCCCTATCACCTATTATGTGCTGGAAAAACTCCTTCAACAGTAGCAGTCTCAATCGCGCAGGTTTAAAATTTAACACAGGAAAGTTACCTTTGCCTCCACTTAAATCATTATGGCACAAAAAGTTTTAGTAATCAAATTGGGTTCGGCAGTCATTACCAAAACGAATGGCGATATCAATAAACGCGTAATTCAAAAGATTGTTTCGGATATCAGCAGACTTAGCAAAAGCTACAAAATCGTATTGGTAAGTAGTGGTGCGGTTAGCAGTGGTAAAAAATACATTGAAAACTATAAGGGAACTTTGCTACAACGCAAAGTGGCCGCAGCCATCGGCAACCCCATTCTCATCGAAATTTATCGCAATTATTTCAAAAAATTTGGTCTAACGGTAGCACAAGCCCTCTGCGAACGCGGACATTTCAGCGACCGTAAACAATTTCTGCAATTGCGAGATACTTTCAAAACTTTCTGGGCGCATAATGTGATTCCTGTTGTCAATGAAAATGACGTGATCAGTGATCTCGAACTGAAGTTTTCGGATAATGATGAGCTAGCTACCCTGCTTGCCATTGCATTTGATGCGGAAACACTGGTACTTTGTACTTCGGTAGGTGGATTCCTCGACACCAATAAGCAAATTATCAAAGAAGTGAAATCCATCGATACCACCGTTATGTCGCTGGTGAAAAAAGAAGAAAAATCGGAATTCGGACTGGGTGGTATGCTATCCAAACTTACCTTCACTCGTCTGGCAACCAATCTGGGCATTCATGTAGTAATGTGTGGCCTTCAGTCCGACACTCCTATTGTAGATGCCCTAGGCAGAAAAAACGGCACTTGGTTTCATGCCAAAAAATCTACCCTCAAAAACCGTCAGAAATGGCTAGCCAGCGGTTCTATCACTTTAGGCAATATAAAAGTGGATAAGGGTGCGGCGAAAGCTATCCTAGAACGGAAAAGTCTGCTTACCGTAGGTATCGTCGCTATTGAAGGAAGTTTTGCACAAGGAGAAGTGGTGCAGCTAATGACTGAGGACGGCATCATCATCGGCGTAGCCAAAACAAAAATGAGTAGTGCGGACATGAAAAAGTATATAAAAGTGAAGAATACGGTAGCAGCTCATGCCAATGATATAGTTTTGATATAATTTCGGGATCTATAGTTAATAACAATAAGAGAAAAACTTAAACATTATGTCAATCCAAAAAGCGCTTATCAATGCTAATAAAGCAAAGACCGCTTTACAAAATTTATCGGAAACGCAGTTAAAAAAATTACTGTATGCTATTTCAGATGCCATTATAGCAAATGAAGCAGCCATACTAAAAGCCAATGCTAAAGACCTGGCAGCTAAAGACCCCGATGATCCTAAGAATGATAGGCTGATGTTAAATCCTCAGCGTTTGAAAAATATTGCGGCAGCTATTAAAAACATTGCAAAGTTGCCGGATCCTTCCAATCAAACATTACTGAAGAAAACATTACCCAACGGACTAAAACTAAAGAAGATTTCAGTGCCACTGGGGGTGGTGGGTGCCATATACGAAAGCCGTCCCAATGTGACTTACGATATTGCTGCACTGTGCCTACGCAGCCGTAACGCCTGCGTACTTAAAGGAAGTAGCGATGCCCAGCATACCAATAAAGTTTCGGTAAATCTGATTCATAAAGTATTAAAGGAATTTGGTCTAAATACAGCCACCGTAACATTGTTGCCTCCTGAGAGAGAGGTGGTACAGGAAATGTTTACTGCTACCCGTTATCTGGACGTACTGATTCCGCGCGGATCGGAAGGGCTCATCAACTTTGTAAGACAAAATAGTCTGGTACCGGTTATAGAAACCGGGGCCGGCGTATGCCATATTTATGTGGAAAAAGAGGCAGATTTAAAGAAAGCGGTAAACATTGTTGTCAATGCCAAAGTAAGCCGTCCGTCTGTATGTAATGCCGTAGATGCTATATTGGTAGATAAAGCCATCGCACCTGAGTTTCTCAGTCAGGTGGCACCTAAACTGGGAGAATATCAGGTGGAGATTTTTGCAGATGCGAGCGCTTACAAAATTCTGAAGGGCTATCCACATCTGCAGAAAGCAAAAGCCGAAGACTTTGGGCGAGAGTTTCTCTCATTGAAATGTGCCGTGAAGGTTGTTTCTGGAATGGATGAAGCCCTCGATCATATTGCCACATATTCCACCCGTCATTCGGAAGCCATTGTTTCTAAAAATAAAAAAGCTTGTGAGCGGTTTGTGAAAGAGGTAGATGCGGCGGCTGTATATACCAATGCTTCTACCCGATTTACCGACGGAGAAGAATTTGGCCTGGGGGCAGAAATCGGTATTTCTACCCAAAAACTACATGCGCGCGGCCCTTTTGCGCTCGAAAAGCTTGTTACCGAAAAATGGGTGCTGGAAGGTAACGGTCAGATTAGGTAACTTTAAACTATTGATAAATAACTGAAACAATCTGGCGGCGTTGTTTCGGACAAATAGGTATCAACACCTGTTGATATATTTCAAAACCCTATTAATTAATTATTCATTAATTTAGCCGCTTCATAAAACAACTCGTATTATGCCAGATGTTCAGAACAGGCAATTTCTTGATTTTGAAAAACCAATAAAAGATCTTTTGGATGAAATTGCTCTCACTGCTGAACGCCAGGAAAAGACCAATATCGACCTGAGTTCCCAGATTGAGCAGCTTCAACAAAAGGTAGAAGAAACCCGCAGAACGATTACTCAAAACCTCAGCGACTGGCAACGCGTACAACTGAGCCGTCATCCCGATCGCCCTTATACTCATAAGTATATTGAGCTGATGACGGAAAATTATGTTGAATTATACGGTGATCGTAATATAAAAGACGATAAAGCTATAGTAGGTGGCCTTGCTTCACTAGAAGGCCAGACCGTAATGATTATCGGCCACCAAAAAGGCACCAATACCAAAAAACGTCAGCTTCGCAATTTCGGGATGGCCAACCCCGAAGGATATCGCAAGGCATTACGCTTAATGAAGCTGGCCGAAAAGTTCAACAAGCCTATTATCACCCTGATTGATACTCCCGGTGCCTACCCTGGCCTAGAAGCCGAGGAGCGCGGGCAGGGTGAAGCTATTGCGCGCAACATTTACGAAATGATGCGTCTGAAAGTGCCGGTAATTTGTATTATCATCGGTGAAGGAGCCAGTGGAGGCGCATTGGGTATAGGCGTGGGTGATAGAGTATATATGATGGAAAACACATGGTATACCGTAATCTCACCCGAAAACTGTAGCACCATCCTGTGGCGCAGCTGGGATTATAAAGTGCAGGCTGCCGAGCAGCTAAAACTTACTTCCAGTAAAATGAAGGAGTTTGGACTAATTGATGGTATCATTCCCGAGCCGCCCGGTGGCGCACACTGGGATTACAAGCAAGCTGCAGATAATGTCAAAAAACAAATTCTGCAAGCCTTGGCAGAACTAAAAAATATGGATGCTGAACAACGCGTACAAGCCCGCATCGATAAGTTCTGCAAAATGGGTGTCTGGGAAGAACTATAATGCATAATTCAACTTCAGCATTATTACATATACATTGATTAGGGTATCAGCAACTGCTGTTACCTTCATTTTACATATTAACTTAGCTGTATTACAATCGGCATCATCCTATTGCAGAAAGTAAAGTATAACGATTCGAATCACGCATCAAACGATATATTAAAAATGTCTATACAACAAAAACTAACAGGTACAGGAGTTGCGATCGTAACTCCATTTACGGCATCCGGCGATTTCGACTGGCCTGCACTGGAAAATCTGATTAATTTCTGGATTGATAATAAAATTGAGTATCTGGTAGTAGCCGGTACCACGGGCGAAAGCGCTACACTTACCAGAGAAGAAGAGCAGATATTATTTGACTTTGTTAAAGAAAAAGCTGCCGGCCGCATCGGACTGGTAGCAGGTATCGGCGGTAATGATACCAAAGAAACCGTACATGCACTTTCTACCATGAAACTGGACGGCTACGATGCCATTTTATCCGTTTCACCTTACTATAACAAACCCAGACAGGAAGGTATTTATCAGCATTATAAAGCGGTAAATGATGCCGCACCCCTACCAGTAATCATGTACAATGTTCCCGGTAGAACCGGCATGAATGTAACTGCCGAAACAACCCTCCGCATTGCACACGATTGCAAAAATATTATCGCCACTAAAGAAGCCTCCGGCAATTTCGATCAGATTAATCAAATCATCAAACATAAACCGGCAGACTTTATGGTCATCAGTGGTGATGACGGTATCACATTACCCATGATCGCACTGGGCGCTAAAGGCGTTATCTCGGTTGTGGCGAATGCTTATCCTAAAGAATTCTCTGAGATGGTACGCCTCTGCCTGGCCGGAAAATTTGCTGATGCTTTACCCATACATTTGAAATACATAGAAATTATCAACTCTATGTTCAGTGAAGGCAGCCCATCAGGTGTAAAACAATATCTCAAAGAAATGGGATTATGTAGTACGAATTGCAGATTGCCAGTGGTACCCGTTAGTGAAAAGCATGCAGCTTATATCAGAGAACTCATGACGGCAGCGCAATAAAGATATCAAGCATAAAAGAAAAGGGATCAGCTTTGCTGATCCCTTTTCTTCAATACGCATTTCATGATAAAAGGCCGCTTGCGCGGCCGAATGTATGAAGAACGGATATCTCTATCGTTTGGGAAGCATTTTAATATCCGGTTTTGCCTTACTTCTCATCGCTCCTGCAAAGGAGGCATAAGGATCGTTATCCACCCAATAAGCCAGCGCATTATCGGCTTCACGTTGGGTGCGAATATTCGTTTCCAGAACATCTACCCGAGCGTAGAAATTACCCTTTGGTACATAGATACTCTTCTTACCCACTGAGAAATTACCAATCAGGCGCTCACCCAATATAGGTAAATACTCGTCCTCATTTAATGTAGTTACAATAGCATAGCGTCCGTCATATTCAAACTTCACAATAAAAACATAAGGATAGTCGTCGTAGAAATAATCTACATAAGCAACCTCTTTATTTTTGTCTATCGGAGGGTCGTAATATCTTCTTTTGGTACAGCCCGACAACACCACTACTCCTAATATCACCACCACCACATATGTTAATACCTTTTTCATTTTTATATATTTAATAGGTTAAAAAATATTGTGTTCCTTCTACAACATAGATAGTCTGCCGATTCAAATGGTTTGTAGGGCTTTGTTAAAAAATAGCTAATGTATTTTGAAGCATTTATACCAGCCAATAAAGAGAATACCTATTTTTACAATTAAACATACCCGGATGAAATTATTGCTTACAACCATAATGTGCAGCATTGGCACCATCTTCTTTATGAATACATATGCTCAAAAACTGTTAATCGGCACCTACACTCACAACAAACTTAGCAAGGGTATCTACATCTATGCTTTTGATACAACAACCGGAAAAGCCTCACCTGTTAGTCATGTCAATACCAATAATCCTTCTTTTCTTGTTGCCGACAAAAACAATGCTTTTGTTTATTGTGTGAATGAAGAAAACAAAAACGGAACAGTTAGTGCTTTTTCCTATAACCCTGGCAATAATAGCTTGACATTTGTAAACAGTGAAGACAGCAACGGCAGCGATCCCTGCTACATTAGTTTAGACCGAACAGGCAAATGGCTTTTTGTAGGTAATTATAGTAGCGGCAGCCTTACTGTGTATCCGATTCTGTCGGATGGTAGGATTGGCCCTCGTCATCAATTTATACAACACAAAGGAAGCAGTATCAATAAAAGTAGACAAGAAAACGCGCATGTACACTGCACTTACATAAGCGAAGACAATAAAACCTTATTTGTTCCCGATTTGGGATTAGATAAAGTAATAGTATATCCCTTCAATGCACAAACAGGTTTCTTAGATACAAAGAACCAGTCGGTCATTTCAGTAAAACCAGGAGGAGGTCCGCGCCATATTATTTTCACTCGGAAAGGTACGTTTGGCTATCTCATCGAAGAATTATCCGGCAGTGTAGATGTAATACAAAAGCGTAAGGATGGCTATACAATTATTCAAACTGTTAACCATCTTCCTGCTGAACAGGATGGTGCGGGAGCGGATATTCATCTTTCCCCTGACGAACGATTTTTATATGTATCACAACGAAGCAATAGCACCATCCAGATTTTTAGTGTAGATCCTCAAAATGGAAAGCTCAGCTTTATAGGTGAACAAGCAACCTTGGGAGATTTTCCCCGCAACTTTACCATTCATCCGTCAGGAAAATTTCTGCTGGCCGCTAATCAGAAATCCAACGACATTACCATCTTCAGAATAGACTCAAATACGGGTCTATTACAAGATACAGGAGCGCGCATTGAGGTAGGTGCTCCCGTATGTTTACAATGGATTGATGGGCATTAGTACCATCTATACAATTTTCAACGTTGCATAAAATCATGGATATCGACAAGCGCACCTTATTCATCAAGCAAATCAGCAAGCAGTTAGGCTTTGATTATTGCGGCATTGCTCAGGCGACTCCGCTTCCTGAGGAGGCTCGCAAGCTCGAAGCTTGGTTGAATAAAGGCATGCATGGCCAGATGCGCTATATGGAAAACCACTTTGATCTCCGCGTGGATCCTACCAAGCTCGTACCAGGAGCCAAGTCTGTAATTACATTATTGTATAATTATTATCCTGCACAAAAGCAAAAACCCGATGTACCACAAATAGCAAAATACGCATACGGTAACGATTACCATGAGGTCATCCGTGAAAAACTAAATGGGTTGCTCGCTCAGATAAGAGAAAAAATAGGTACAGTTAACGGCAGAGGATTTGTAGATTCTGCTCCTGTATTGGAGCGCGCGTGGGCCGTGAAAAGTGGATTGGGTTGGGTAGGTAAAAACGGCAACCTAATTCATAAACAAAGCGGTTCTTTCTTCTTTATTGCGACGCTTATAACTGATTTGGAACTTCAGGCCGACGCTCCGTTTGCTAAAGATTATTGCGGAACCTGCACCCGATGTATTGACGCATGCCCCACTAATGCGATTCTGCCCGACAAGGTCATCGATGCAAGCAGATGCATCTCTTATTTCACTATTGAATTAAAGGAAATGTTGTTTCCTGACGAAATGCAAGGCAAGTTCGACAACTGGTTATTTGGTTGTGATGTATGTCAGGATGTATGCCCTTGGAACCGATTCAGTAAGCCGCATAACGAACCAGCATTTAATCCTATTCCTGAAATACTCAACCTTTCTTCAAGCGAATGGGAAGCCATGACTGAAGAACAATTTAGAAGAATCTTCAAGTATTCTCCATTGAAACGGGCTAAATACAAAGGAATTCTTCGCAACTTAAAATTCATTAGTACGGATAAACCCACAGCGCCCCTTTAATACTCCTTAGGATGCTGGGGAACTTTTTACAGATTTTTCAGATTCTCTAGGCTTTTCTTCATCATATCGCCGTAAGCTTTATCGAGCATGAGACTGGAAAATTTTTCCCATGGATACCATTTCAACTGCACTTCAATATATCCCTGCAATACTAAAGAATCACTTTTGAAGGAGGGATCAATACGCCAACCCATAATTACCGGCTTAGCGCCCTTACTCATAGAAGCCTCTACAGCATTGCTATCGGAACTAAGGATCTCCAATCGTATGTCGTTCACCCTGGCCTTGATCACCCTACCCTGTTCCACGTGAGGTTCTTCCAGCTGCGCTCGCTCCAAACCCGGATACCAGCTTTTCCATTGCGATAAATCGCGAACGGGATACAGCACACTGTCTTTTTCAGGAGCAATATTCGTCATGCGCAGTATGCGTAATTGCGACGGAATAAAAAAGGACACAATACAAGCCATGATAAAAAATACCACTGCGCTTCCTATCAATAATTTCAAATATTTCATAAAGCTCTAAAATAAATCACTCCAAGTTTACCCCTATTCGCTACTCCCATTTCATCACCTTAATCACAATAGCGTACACTATAATAATCCAGATTCCCAATATGCCAATCTCCCTCCAACAATCGTATAAATGCAGGCCTTCAAAAGATATTTTACGCAATGCATTATTAAACGGCGTCAAAGGCAGGAGCTGACATATATGCTGCAACCATTGCGGGAATACGCTTATGGGGAAAAACACCCCCGATAACAAAATTTGAGGAAAACCAAACATGTTGATCAGTAAAGGAATGCTGCTATCGCTTTTGGCAATACTACTAAATATCAGGCCCACTCCCATCAACAGGAAAAGCATATAAAGAGTCATCAATAGCATCTCAATAAAGGTGAGAGCACCATTAATAAGTGTAAATTTCAAAAAGAAATGGCCAAAAAGAATCAGCACTATCACATTAATCAGCTGAAAGAACAAGCGACTGGTTCCAATACCTATCAGAATATTAATTTTTTTAACCGGAGATGCATAAAAGCGTTTTAGCACCAACTGTTCTCGCAGATTAAAAAATACAAAAGCAATCCCGAACATCGTTGCAAAAAGAATCGAAAAGCCTATTTGCCCCGGTAGAATAAAATCAATTTGTCGATACTTTTTACCGGGAACAATTTCAGGAACAAATGCATATTCTCGCTGAAGTTTGTGCGCATCGTTCAGTTCTATTTGTAATGCTTGATAGTCCAACGCCTGCATCAACGCATACACATTACCTCCGGCCGCTTCACTCGACAATAGGTGTACTTTATAAAAAACGGCTGAATCTGTATGTTGTACTTTTTGAATATCTATTATTGCCGAAAGCTGTCCTTTTTGCAAATCAGCAAACTGCCGCGCCGTATCGGAGTAAGGAACAATTTCTATAAGCGAATTATGGCGAATGCTATCATAGAGTACATTACTTGTATCGCTTGTATTGCTTATCGCAACCCTGAAGGGATCAGCCGGCCGTTCGCTAAATGCACCGAAAACCAAAATAAAGGCAATCGGAAACAAAAAACTGAAAAATATCGACGAGGGCTGACTAAAAATCGCTTTAAAACTTGCTTTTGTAATCGCCCACAATGCCCTAGTCTGACTATATGCCATGAATCATGTTTCTTTTAAATGATCAATCCTACCCCTCTGTTAATGGATAATAAAATCAAATGGAAGTCTGGTTTGAGGGCCGCTTGCCATTGCTCTTATTTTATCCAGCTGTTGCAGCACTTCATAATATTCACTACCCACTTGTTCCTTTATAAGTCGAGCTTGGCTGGCCTGTACCTTATTTAGTCCCAAAAGACGCTCTACAAACGAACTAGTCTTAGGATACTCCCTTATCTGATACTCGCTCAGCTTTGCTTTGGCCGCAGCCGCTTCAATAGCCCTCTGCAATCCTCCATATGCATCCACCAATCCCACTTCTTTGGCTTTAAGACCTGTCCATATACGCCCCTGTGCAATAGTTTCTATATAGGCAGTATCTTTATTGCGTCCATCCGCTACACGTTGTTTAAAATCGGCATATATTTTTTCAATATGCGTTTGAAAGAGTTTGCGCTCCTGCTCCGTCATCGGCCGATTGAGCGTACCTGCATTCGCCAGCGGACCTGTAGCTACGCCATCGAATGTTACACCCAGCTTGTTTTTAAAGAAGCTCGATAAATCAGGCACCACTCCGAAAACACCAATGGAGCCTGTAATAGTACTTTTAGAAGCGAAAATGCTATCTGCAGCCACTGAAATGTAGTATCCTCCTGATGCTGCCACATCCCCCATGCTTACAATCACAGGTTTCTCCTTTTTGGCTAACGCCATTTCGCGCCAAATATTTTCACTGGCCAGTGCACTACCACCACCCGAGTTGACACGGAGCACAATAGCTTTAACGGCTTTGTCATAACGCGCTTTCCGCAACAGTTCGATGTAAGGTTCACTACCAATATTATCCTCCTGTCCTTTTCCATCTACAATATTACCGGTAGCATAAATCAATGCAATGCGATCGCCTTTCCCTTTATCATCTCCCACTGCCGTCGCATATTTGTCTACAGATACGAGGCTGATTTTTGCGTTTTCATCAATTCCTAAACGCTTTTTAATCTCACCCCTTACTTCATCATCATATTTAACGCCGTCAATCAGTTTATGGGTTACGGCATCTTCCGCTGTAAGGATAGCCCCACTATTTGCCAGCTGATACAATGTTGTAGTATCGATCTTTCGGGTAGCAGAGGTTTTATACAGAAAATCACTGTAAATATCATGCAGCCAAACAGAAGTCTGCAGTCTGTTTTCCTCGGTCATCTTATCTACACGGAACGGTTCGGTAGCGCTCTTAAATTTACCGGCATAAAAAATTTGCGGTTTAATTTCCAACTTATCCAGTGTTCCTTTCAAGAACATATAGTTAACACTAAAGCCCACCCACTCAAACACTCCTTTCGGACTCACATACACCTTATCGGCAATGTTGGCTATATCATACGCTTTCTGCGTCATATTATCGCCGTAAGCAATAATAAACTTTCCGGAATTTTTGAAATCGAGCAACGCATTACGGATTTCATCGCTGGTAGCAAAACCATTTGCGTTGTTGTTAGCGATAAGCAATATGCCGCTAATATTTTTATCGGTTTTCGCTTTTTTAATCAGTCTAATAAGATCAAAGAATGAAGGCGTTTCTTCCAAAACATCCGCGTTCACAACCGACTGCCAGTTTTTCACGGGCCTTTCTTCATATTTTTTACTCAAATCGATAGTCAGTACGGTTTTATCGGCTATAACCGTAGCCTGCTTCGACATTAACCCTCCTGCAATGCCAGCTAGAAATACAAATATCAGTATACAACACACCACCAAAGCCAGTAATGTAGCACAAAAGATTTTCAGAAATGATTTCATATGATGAAGATATTTTTAGTATTCCATAATCGCTGGGGCAACTATAAAGCCCCTATCACGCTATGTACTTTTATGGATATTTTTAGCCCCTTGACGCTATATGCGCCAAAATTAAAGATATTTGATCTGGTTTTATGGAAAATAAAGTAAACGTTGTCTATCTGATTATCGGTACCAATCTAGGTAATAAAGCAGCCAATCTAGCTACTGCTAAAGAGAAAATCAAACAAAAGATCGGGAGCATTGAGCAATCTTCATCAGTATATGAAACAGAACCTTGGGGCCTTAGCGAGCAACCTAGGTTCTATAATCAGGTATTACGGATACATACTCCTTTAAATGCAATCGATACACTAGCGCGCATTCATGAAATTGAAGAAGAAATGGGTCGTGTCCGCCAAGAGAAATACGGTGCGCGCATTATAGACATCGACATCCTCTTTTTCAACGAAGAAGTGATTCATAGCCCCACTCTCATCGTGCCTCATCCACGTATTTCCGAAAGAAATTTCGTGCTTGTACCGTTAGAAGAGATTGCCGGATCCTTTATGCATCCCGTATTAAATCGGTCGGTCACTACCCTACTTCAACAATGTACGGATGTGCTCACCGTTAAAAAAACGGATATCCCCATTACACAATAATCCGAGTCCAAAAAAAATTGAAGCCACGAGGGCTTCAATAAAATAGGTCTTTATAACTTTTCAACGTAATTAAGAATACATTTCTTCGCGCAGTGCTTTTACTCTTTCATCCTCTAGGTATTCATCAAATGTAGTGAGACGGTCGATGATACCCTTAGGCGTTAGCTCTATCACACGATTGGCCACGGTTTGCATGAAAGTATGGTCGTGGCTGGTCAGCAGCACAATACCGTTGTAAACAGTACATTGTTCGTTAAAGCTCTGAATGCTTTCCAAATCCAAGTGGTTGGTAGGTTGGTCCAAAATAATCACATTCGGGTTTTGCAACATCATTTTGCTAATCATACAACGCACTTTCTCACCTCCACTCAGCACGCTGGTTTTCTTCAATACATCCTCACCACTAAAAAGCATTTTACCTAAGAAACCGCGTAAGAATGGCTCATCCACATCTGTTACATGCGAAGGCACAAACTGACGTAACCAGTCCATCAGGTTTAAGTCGCTGTTAAAATATTTGCTATTTTCAATAGGCAAATAAGCCGAAATAACAGTAGTGCCCCACTCAAAAGTACCCGCATCGGGTTTAGCTTCGTTATTAATAATTTCGAAAAATTGTGTGACAGCCAGCGGGTCTTTGGAAATAAAAGCGATTTTATCCCCCTTGTTCACACTGAAAGTAACGTCATCAAACAGCACACGGTCCTCGGTAGAAGCTTTTAACTTCTCTACGTTCAGTATCTGATTACCCACTTCACGAAGAGGTTGGAATATGATCCCAGGATACTTTCGATAGCTGGGTTCAATTTCCTCAATGGTAAGCTTTTCCAGAGCTTTCTTACGCGCCGTAGCTTGTCGGCTCTTGGACGCATTGGCACTGAAGCGGGCAATAAAATCGAGTAAAGCTTGGCGCTTCTCTTCGATCTTCTTGTTTTTATCTGCCAATTGACGCGCCATCAGTTGCGAGCTTTCGTACCAGAAGGTATAGTTTCCGGTGAATATTTTAATCTTCTGACGGTCTACGTCTACAATATGCGTACAAACAGCATCTAGGAAGTGACGGTCGTGGCTCACTACCAGTACGATATTCTCATAATCAGCTAGAAAATTCTCCAGCCATCCAATGGTTTCAATATCCAGACCATTGGTAGGCTCGTCCAATAACAGGATATCCGGATTGCCAAACAAAGCCTGAGCCAACAGTACCCTTACTTTCATATTAGACGGAATGTCCTTCATCAGCATCTGGTGCATGTCGTTGGTCACGCCCAATCCGTTCAAAAATGCGGCAGCATCACTTTCACTTTCGTATCCTCCCATTTCGCCGTATTCGGCTTCCAGTTCAGAGGCTCTCATGTAATCTTCATCGGTAGCATCCGGATTAGCGTAGATGGCGTCCCGCTCACGGGCGATATCCCACATTTGCTTATGACCCATCAGTACGGTGTTCAACACAGTCTCTTCGTCAAATTCAAAATGGTTTTGTTTCAACACCGCCATACGCTCACCCGGTGTAATAGTCACAGTACCTTTATTGGGCTCAATTTCTCCACTCAGTATTTTTAAAAAAGTAGATTTACCAGCCCCATTCGCACCAATTACACCGTAGCAATTGCCTTTGGTAAAGTTCAGATTAACATCTTCGAACAATACACGCTTACCGTAAGCTAGTTTAAGATCTTTAACACTTATCATTACTGCCGTTTTTTAAGGGTGCAAAGGTAACCCAAACTGCCAAGCTATAAAAGTTTTAAGCCAAGAAAGCAGTAAATCCTCAAAAAATACGTCTAATATGTTCGAAAAATGCATTTGAGAAGCTGCTTTTTGACTGGTATCATTTAAATTCGCTAGGATTTTTATACCGCTTGATCAGCAACGATTGCATCGCGTGTCTAACGAAAAATTGTAAATAATGAACAAAAAACAAAATTCCAGAAGGAAATTTATCAAGAACGCTTCATTGCTTGGCGCCTCAGCCCTTATCCTTCCGGATGCTTTATTTGCGCAGAAAGGACTTTTGAAGAAATCTACGATTGCGCCATCCGAAAAGGTAAACCTGGCCTGTGTGGGCATTGGTAACAGAGGTAAAGAAATTATTCTAGAGCTTCACAAAACGGGACTTGCCAATATAGTGGCACTGTGCGATGTAGACATGGGTGCGCCACACACTCAGGAAATTATGGCAAAATTCCCCAATGCCAAACGTTTCCAAGACTTCAGAGTGATGTTTGATAAAATGGGAAATGAAATTGATGCCGTAAGCATCGGCACCCCCGATTTTTCGCATTTCCCCATTACTATGATGGCCATTAAGCTGGGAAAACACGTATACGTGGAAAAGCCCATGGCTCGTACTTTCAATGAAGTGGAGCTAATGATGAAAGCGGCTGCCAAGTACAGCAATGTAGTAACCCAAATGGGTAACCAAGGCCATTCAGAAGCCAACTATTTCCAGTTTAAAACCTGGGTAGAAGCCGGTATTATCAAAGATGTTACAAAAATCGTCGCACATATGAACTCCAGCCGGCGCTGGCACGGATGGGATCCTAATATCAAATCGTTCCCGCCTGCGGAGCCGGTACCATCGACCCTCGACTGGGATTTATGGCAGATGCAGACATTCGGGCACGATTATCACCATGATTTCGTAAACGGTCAATGGCGCTGCTGGTACGACTTCGGTATGGGAGCACTTGGCGACTGGGGAGCACACTTGCTCGACACCGCCCACGAATTCCTGAAACTAGGCCTCCCTACCACAGTAGAGCCTTTAAAACTCACAGGACATAATCAGTTTTTCTTCCCGATGTCTACCACGCTGTCTTTCAAATTCCCCAAGAGAGATAAAATGCCGCCGGTAGAAGTACTTTGGTACGATGGGGTGGACAACCTACCTCCTATTCCCGAAGGTTATGGTGTACAAGGGTTAGATCCGAATATTCCACCACCCAGCACCGGAACCATTCAGGCCAAACTGAACCCCGGTAAAATCATTTACTCTAAAGATCTTATCTTTAAGGGAGGCTCACATGGTAGTACCTTGTCTATCATTCCCGAAGCAAAGGCAAAGGAAATGGCATCTAAGCTTCCCGAAGTACCGCCATCACCTTCCAACCATTTCAAAAACTTCCTACTAGCATGTAAGGGATTGGAAAAAACCAGATCACCATTCTCAGTGGCTGGTCCTCTGAGTCAACTTTTCTGTCTGGGAGTGATTGCTCAATGGACGGGCGAAAAAATACAGTTCGATCCCAAGAAAAAGATCATTACCAATAGTAAAAGAGCCAATGCATTACTGGTAGGACCTCCCCCACGCAAAGGCTGGGAAGAGTACTATAAGGTATAGTTTGATCACTTCTGATAAATATAATTTTTTAAATCCCGTAATTCTTTACGGGATTTTTTATTAGACAAAACAGCACAAAAAAAGAGCACGTGTATAAAACACATGCTCTTTCTTCACAATGGTATACTATGCTTTTATTAGTAGCCCATTCCGCCCATGTCAGGACCCGGAGCCGGAGCAGCTTGTTTGGGTTCTGGTTTATCAGCAATCACACACTCGGTAGTCAGTAACATACCGGCGATAGAAGCTGCATTTTCCAGAGCCACACGGCTTACTTTGGTAGGATCGATAACACCGGCTTTGAACAGGTTTTCGTAAGTTTCAGTTCTGGCATTGAAACCAAAGTCACCAGTACCTTCTTTAATTTTCTGAACTACGATAGAACCATCGATACCGGCATTGTCTGTAAGCGTACGAATAGGCGCTTCCAGAGCACGTTTTACGATAGCCATACCGGTTTGTTCGTCTTCGATCTGGCCTTTGAGTTTTACATCCAGAGCTTGGATAGCGCGGATATAAGCCACACCACCACCTGGAACGATACCTTCTTCTACAGCAGCACGTGTAGCGTGTAAAGCATCGTCTACGCGGTCTTTTTTCTCTTTCATTTCTACTTCAGTAGCAGCACCTACATAAAGAACTGCCACACCACCGCTTAATTTAGCCAGACGTTCTTGTAATTTTTCTTTATCGTAGTCAGAAGTAGTGGTTTCGATTTGCGCTTTGATTTGGTTAACGCGGGCAGTGATATCTTGTTTTTTACCTTTACCACCCACGATGATTGTATTGTCTTTGTCGATGGTTACAGAAGCAGCCTGACCTAAAGCAGGAAGATCTGCAGCTTCCAGTTTGTAACCCAGGTCTTCGCTAATTACAGTACCACCAGTCAGGATAGCGATATCCTGTAACATTTCTTTTCTTCTGTCGCCAAAGCCAGGAGCTTTTACAGCCGCAACTTTCAGCGTACCGCGTAATTTGTTCAATACTAAAGTAGCCAGAGCTTCACCTTCCAGATCTTCAGCAATAATCAGCAGTGGGCGACCACTTTGAGCTACTTTTTCCAGAATACCCAGTATATCCTTCATGGCGCTGATTTTCTTATCATAGATCAGGATATAAGGGTTCTGAAGCTCGGCTTCCATTTTTTCGCTGTTAGTAACGAAATATGGAGAAATGTAACCGCGGTCGAACTGCATACCTTCTACTACTTCTACAGTAGTGTCGGTACCTTTAGCTTCTTCTACGGTGATCACACCTTCTTTACCCACTTTGGCGAAAGCTTCGGCAATCAGTTTACCGATAGTTTCATCGTTGTTAGCAGAAATAGTAGCTACCTGCTGAATTTTTTTGCTGTCGTTGCCTACAGTTTGGCTTTGACTTTTCAGGTTTTCAACAACCAGTGCTACAGCTTTATCGATACCGCGTTTCAGGTCCATCGGGTTAGCACCTGCGGCTACCATTTTCAGACCTTCGCTGATGATTGACTGAGCTAAAACAGTGGCAGTAGTAGTACCATCACCTGCAATATCCGCAGTTTTAGAAGCAACTTCCTTCACCATCTGTGCGCCCATGTTCTCGATTGCATCTTCCAATTCAATTTCTTTGGCCACAGATACACCATCTTTGGTTACAGTAGGCGCACCGAATTTTTTCTCAATAACTACATTACGACCTTTAGGACCTAATGTAACTTTTACGGCGTTTGCTAAGGCATCAACGCCTTTCTTCATCCTATTTCTTGCTTCAATATTGAAGAGTAATTGTTTTGCCATTTTTTATTACCTCCACCCCTGAAGGGATTATTTATACTGCGAGGTCACAGTTTTACTTTTTTAGAATAGCTACTTATAAAAACAATTCCCAACTAAGAAAATAAGTACTTAATTAGGAATTAGCATTATCAATAGCGAGGATATCGCTTTCACGCATGATTAGATAATCTTGTCCGTCGATTTGGATTTCTGTACCGGCGTATTTTCCGTACAATACAACATCGCCAGCTTTTACTGTAATGGGCTCATCCTTTTTACCCGGTCCGGCAGCAACTACTGTACCGCGTTGAGGTTTTTCTTTAGCAGTGTCAGGAATAATGATACCGCCCGCTGTTTTCTCCTCGGCGGCTGCAGGTTTTACAATCACCCTGTCATGTAAAGGGGTAAGTGATACTTTTTTAGCCATGTTTTATCTGTTTAAAAATTGTTTATTTACGTTAGAAAAAATGATTACTAGGATTTTCTATGGTCGGCAAATGTACCGTAAATTATATGCCATAGTATAAGAATATGCAATTTTTTCAGTCCAAACCAATTTTCAGTTGCAAGACAAGGGATAAGTTGACAGGTTGCAAACTATGCAAAGCCTTCTGTCACCCTGGTGACTGACAGGCTGTCTGTCCTACGCATCATCATGTCATTAATCCTAGTCCTTTCTAGGTTTTACCACACAAGATTGAAACATTTTAATAATTAAACCCTATCTTCGCCGCCTGAAAAAACAGTTCTTGATTCAATGATTAATAGAAGAAACATAAGGGTAAAGGTGATGCAAACCCTTTATGCATTTACGACCAGCGTAGAGACCGACAGACCCATTGATCCGCAAAAAACACTAACACAATACTTTAATCAAACCCGAACACTTCTGACCAGCTTGGTATATTTTCTTACCGAAATAGCCAGATACGCAGAAAAAGACGCTTATAGAAAATCGCACAAATATATTCCTACCGAAAAAGACCTCAACGTCAACACCAAGCTCGCCGGCTGTCCGCTTTTGTGGGAAATTTTGGAGTTGGAAGAGTATAAAGCGGCCCTTAAAAACGAAAAGCCCGAACAGTTTGGAGATGAAACGTTGATAAAGAAAATCTATACACAGCTTACCGCTACTCCTCAATACCAACAGTATATCAGTATTCAAGAAAATAAAATTCAGGAAGACCGGAAGATATTTGAATTCATCTTCAACGACCTGATGCTGGGTAATGAAATTTTCATCAACCATATGGAAGAGTCGTTCAGTAATTGGAACGACGACGGAGATATGCTGGCGCAAACAATAGCAGCTATTATCCGCAAGCCACAATCAGCCGCTTTCAGGCAAATTATTACTCCCGATAAGGAACAATTTGCTAGAGATCTGCTGAGAACCGTTATTGAAAAAGAAGAATACCTACTGTCACTCATCACCCCCAAGTTGAAAAACTGGGATCCGGAACGCATTGCTTTGCTGGACATGATTATTATGAAAATGGGGGTAGCAGAGTTTTTGTATTTCGATACCATTCCACCCAAAGTCACCATTAACGAATACATTGACCTAGCAAAAGAATACAGTACCGCACAAAGCGGATTTTTCGTCAACGGTATTCTAGATAATATTCATAAAGAGTTGGCACAGCAGGGAAAACTCAAAAAGACGGATTTCAGAAAAGCATAATTTTATTGCGATAATTGTAGCAGAATACTGAATATTCCTATACATTCGCAATAGAAATTGAAATTGAACAATCTCTGCAAAAATTTGATTGCAATGAAACGCATATTAGTTGTTCTTACACTTGCAGCCGGTATGGCAGCCTGCAACAGCGGGAATCAATCGGCTAATGCCGATGAAGCTCCCTTAAACGACTCGCTAAAACAAGCAGCATTAAGAGACTCCTCCAACTACACTACAGTGGAATGGGTAGATTCTACTTTTCAGGATATCGGCAGTATCAAAAAGGGACAAACAGTTGAAATACCATTTGTTGTAAAAAATACCGGTGATAAACCTTTAATTATTTCTTCGGTAAACCCGGGTTGTGGCTGTACTGTAGCCGACAAACCCGAAAAACCCATCATGCCGGGCCAGGAAGATAAAATTGTAGCCCGTTATAACAGTACAGGGCAACCCACCGGCACCCATACCAAAAACGTAAAGGTAAGAGCCAATACAAAACCTACTACCGACCACTTATTGCTTTTTAAAGTGACCGTAACAGATTAATATTTTAAAGACTATAAATGATGACTAATTACATTTTACAAGCTCAAGGTGCTTCAGGAGCCGGTTCTTTTCAGTTGATTTTCTTATTAGGTATGATCTTAGTGTTCTGGCTGTTTTTTATCCGCCCTCAGGCGAAAAAAGCTAAAGAACAAAAGAAGTTCATTGAAAACCTGCAAAAAGGTGATAGAGTTGTTACCATTGCCGGTATTCACGGAAAAATTCAACAACTGAATGAAGACGGTACTATTAGCCTCGAAGTAAGCCCTGGCAACTATATCAAAGTGGAAAAATCAGCGATTAGCATGGAATGGAGCAACCAGGTGAATAAAGCAGCTACTGCCGCTAAATAAGTGCAGTAATACTGTTTGCGTTCAGGATGCATGCAATTTTGAACACACAATATTTACGACATGTTAAAGATAGGCCTCACAGGAGGAATTGGCAGTGGTAAATCAACCATTGCCAAAATTTTTTCTACGCTGGGTATCCCTGTCTATGATGCCGATATCGCAGCTAAAGAACTGATGCGCTCAGATCCGCAAATCCGCGCACAGCTTATTGCCCGCTTCGGCGAGGAAGTGTATCAACAGGGAGCGCTCAATCGGGCCTATCTTGCCGCTATTGTGTTTAACGACGAGGCCGCACTGAAAGACCTCAATGATATCACCCACCCTGCCACTATTCAGGATGCCGAAAACTGGTTTCAGCGGCAACAGGCTCCTTATGCTATCAAGGAAGCCGCACTGATTTTTGAAAGCGGCAGCGAACAGTTTCTGGACTATGTTATTGGTGTGTGGGCTCCTGAACAAGTACGCATACAACGGGTGCTTGCCCGCGGCGGTTTGACCGAAGCACAAATTAAAAGCCGCATGGCCCGCCAGATGAACGAAGAAGCAAAAATGAAGCGCTCTCACTTCATCATCGACAACGGCGGCACCACCCCCGTTATTCCACAAGTGATAGCCCTACATGAAAAATTGCTACAGCTAGCAGAGAAATAATACGCTATCTTTTTTCTCCCAACATTTTCCCCTTGGCTCTTATACATCATCATTCGGCCATATAATCTACCGCTTGGAAACAACTATATAGATGACTAAGAATTATTTTTGTGCTCCATGCTAGCGCTACATTCCATATCGCTTTTACAGTTTAAAAACTACACCAACCGAACCTTCACTTTTAACAAAAAGGTAATCGGGATCTGCGGACAAAACGGTGTAGGCAAAACCAATATTCTCGACGCCATCCATTATCTATGCTTTACTAAAAGCTATTTCAGCAATTCGGATGTGGTGAACGTGCAGCACGGCTTTAAGGGATTTAGAATTGAAGGGCACTTCAACCTGAACGGCAAAGAAGAAACTGCAACCTGCATATTACGCGAGAATAATAAAAAAGAGTTTTTATTGGACAAAGAACCCTATGATAAATTTTCACGGCATATTGGCCGCTACCCTTGTGTAGTCATCGCGCCCGACGATGCTATACTGATTACCGGAGGAAGTGAAGAAAGAAGAAGCTTTCTTGACGCACTCCTCTCCCAACTCGATGCTGAATATCTGCAGCAACTCATCACCTATAATAAAATATTGCAGCAGCGCAATTCTTTTTTAAAAGCCGCTGCAGAAAGTGGGCGTCTGAACGAAGACCTGCTGAAGATATTCAACGAACAACTTACCACGCCCGGCAATTATATCTTTGAAAAAAGAAGTCATTTTCTGGTGTCTTTTCTGCCACGAGTGAAAAGACTCTATTCTGATATTGCACAAAAGGAAGAAGACCTATCTATTCTTTACGACAGTAAACTCTTCGACATTTCGTTCGAAGCATTGCTAGAAAGTACACGCGATAAGGACCTTCAATTACAACGCACTACAGCAGGTATTCATCGCGATGATATTTTGTTTCAACTCAGCAATCAGCCTTTTAAGAACATCGCTTCGCAGGGGCAACGCAAAAGCCTTTTGTTTGCACTCAAAATCACAGAGCTGGATGTTATCACCGAAGAAAAAAAATTATCGCCCATACTCTTGCTGGATGATGTTTTTGAAAAACTGGATGAATCCCGAATTACCAGCCTACTGGAAAAAGTATGCATAATGAATCAAGGACAAGTATTTATCACCGATACCAATGAAGAACGACTCCGCTCCCATTTGGAAAAAATAAAAGCGGAATATGAAATAATAACTTTGTAACTTGCCCCTTTCCCAACACGAGTAAAATTTCGCATATGGCCGAATATTCTATCGGAGAAGCCCTGAAGGAATTTCTAAACAAAAGCCGTTTTCGCAGCGATATACAGGCACTAGAGGTAGAAGCCCTATGGGAAAAAATCATGGGTAAAACCATCGCCCGATATACTGAAAAAATACAGATTGTGGGCGATAAACTTTTCATCCACACCAGTGTGGCGCCATTAAAAAACGAACTGATTTATCAGAAAGAAAAAATCATCGAGCGGATCAATGAAGCGCTTAAGGAAAATGTGATAAAAGAAGTTATTGTAAAATAATTACTGATTCTTTACGCGCGGATCGAAAAGACCGTACAATACATCGGCCATAATATTCATGATCACAAAGAAAGCTGCCGATATCAGAACAGAACCCATCACTACCGGATAATCCAGTTTTTCAAGTGCATCCACCGTTACTTTTCCGATCCCCTGCCACCCAAATATATACTCTACAAAAAAAGCACCCGCCAAGAGCTCAGCAAACCATCCAGTAATCGCAGTAATGACAGGGTTGAGCGCGTTTTTCAAAGCGTGCCGCCATACCACTACTTTCTTCGACAAACCCTTAGCATAAGCTGTACGGATATAGTCTTGATCCAATACATCGAGCATAGCGCTTCGGGTGAGCTGCGTAATAATAGCTAGAGGTCTAATACCCAGCGTTACGGCCGGCAATATGATGTTTTTAAAGCTTAATACTTTTTTCCCCGTTTCTGCATCAATATCGAACCAGTTGCCACTAATCTGCAAACCGGTATAGTGTGTGAGCACAAATCCGAAAATATAGGCAATGATAATTCCCATGAAAAATGAGGGCGCGGAAATACCGATAATGCTGGAGAAAATAGCCGTGGTATCCATCCAAGTGTTCTGCCTCACAGCAGCGAGCACACCTAGCGGGATACCGATTACAACCGCCAGTGCCATAGCTGCAACGGTAAGCATAATGGTTCCCGGTAAGGCCTGCATAAGAATACTACCTACTTCGCGCTTGCTTTGATAAGATCTGCGCAGATAAGGAATTTTAAAGGCCAGTTTCTTTTCTCCTCCTATAAAAATACCTTTCAGTTGTTTATTGGTAATTTCTTCTTTAGAATGAATAGCAATAGGCGACACATCGTTTAGATAGAGGACAAACTGCTTCCACTTAGGCTGATCGAGATACAACTCGCGACGTATATTTTCCTGTGTTTTAAGGTCGCCTGTTTGTCCCATTACCAACCGTGCAGGATCACCAAAACCCTGAAACAGAAAGAATACCAGTATTACCACACCGATCAGTACCAGTATGCTGTAAACAAGTTTTCGGACGATATATTGTGCCATCGTGCTTAAAAGCTTTATAAGGTAATACGGTTAAAACGTTTATAGCTTTCCTTGTCTACAATTGTACCTTTCTGCAATACAAGCACAGTAGGATTGGTGCGAGCGGCAATCCTAATGGAAGTATTATCGCCACTCAATACGTCAACACCGGCAAATGATGTACCTGCAATATGTTTTTTTACGGCATTGGCGTCACTGCTAACAATGTATACAGGAATATTTTTCTCCCTAGCCTTTTTATACAAGTCTGCAAAACCCTTGGACCACTTATGTACTGGTGTTTTTGCATTTTCAACAAACAACAATACCACCTTATCTAATTCCAGAATTTGCTGTGTAAGATCTGCACCCTGTTGATTGCTTAAATTAAAAGCCTTAATCGGTGGCTCATTGTTTTTACCCGGTCGGATTACTTTGTCGTAACGATCGATAAAAGTGTAGGTACTGTCGTCAAAATCATCCGGGAATTCATCAGCCGTGAAGGAAACCTTCTGTCCGTCCTTTTCATACTCAAATACGATTACCGTACTATCGGGGATGGCATTGGCCGGCACTTTCATCTGCTCCGCAATATTATTACCTTTCTTGAACGGTAGGCAATCCACTACGGGCAGATGCTTCAAAGTATACCGCTGTGCGGCAAAACTGAAAAATGCCACCAGTAGCAACAAAAAAGAAGTTGTGGACTTATTGAAGACAGGCTGGATATATTTTCTATTGAAGAAAATAATCAAAATAAATAGCAGCAATATCACATCCTTCCAGAAGGATTGTTGAGAAGTAATAGGCAGACAATCGCCAAAACATCCGCAGCTTTTAAATTTACCGGATAAATAAGCATATCCTGTCAAAAAAGTAAAGAAGATAATCAGCAACAGCAGTAACCAACTCACGGTCTTAATTCTCCAACCCAATAACAAAGCCGCTCCGGCAATAATTTCAAAAGCGATCATGAATATGGATAAGGGCAAAGCGATGCCATCCAATGCGCTCATTCCCCATGCTAGAAAAAACTCCTGCATCTTATAACTCAATCCAATAGGATCATTGGCTTTCACCAGTCCTGAAAAAATAAACAACAGGCCTACCAGTATTCGGGAGAAGGTTACAAGAGCTTTCATAATTTATGCTTTATGGGCTTCGTTATGTAATATGAGGGCAAAAACCGCGTAATTAATGATATCGTAATAATTGGCATCGATACCTTCACTAATCAGCGTCTGACCGTCATTATTCAATATCTGCCGGATGCGCAATAGTTTCATCAGAATAAGATCGGTAAGTCCCTCCTGACTCATGTTGCGCCAAGCTTCGCCATAATCATGATTTTTGTTAGTCATGAGGGTTTTGGCTTCATGGATATATTTATCATATAGCTGTGCCACCTCGGCTTCCGGCAAGTCCTCTGGGGCATCTCCAGGAAGCGCTAATTGTATCAGGCCGATAACGGCATAATTGATAATGCCCTTAAATTCTCCGGGAATATCATCGGCAATTTTTTGCTGCTTTTTATCCTGTATGGTGCGTATACGCTGTGCCTTGATATAAATTTGGTCCACAATGGAAATCGTACGCAATACCCGCCAAGCTGTACCATAATCCTTATTCTTTTTAAAAAAGATGGATTTGCACGACTCCACTACGGCATCATATTGTTCATTGGTTTTACTCATACATTCCTTTTATTATCCAACCGATCCCAACGCTCCTTCCTCTTCTTTACAAATCAACCTGTAACTTAGCGCTCAGGATTGGAACAAAAATAACAAACAAATACCTGAATGTTCACACTTAATTGTAAAGGCAGGCTATTAAACATGGATACCCCCATCGTAATGGGTATTATCAATATTAATAACGAATCATTTTATAGTGGTAGCAGACATACCGAAACTACAGCCATACTTCGTACTGCTGCTCAAATGCTGAAGGAAGGTGCAACCATTTTGGATATTGGCGGACAAAGTACCCGACCGGGAAGCACCACATATAGTGTGGATGAAGAACTGCAAAGAGTATTGCCTGCTATAGAAGTGCTACACAAAGAATTCCCGCAAGCTATTCTCTCTATCGATACGTTTTATGCCAAAGTAGCCCGCGAAGCGGCGGCTGCGGGCGCTTCCATCATTAATGATATCAGTGCAGGCAGTATGGATTCAGAGTTGATAGATACAGTTGCCGCATTGCAATTACCTTATGTACTCATGCATATGCAAGGCACTCCTCAAAATATGCAGCAGAATCCGCAGTACGAAAATGTAGTACGTGAAGTATTGGATTTTTTTATCGAAAAACTTGCCCTATTACGATCAAAAGGCATAAAAGATATTATCATCGATCCCGGTTTCGGATTCGGGAAAACTACCCTACACAATTTCTGTTTATTAAAATATCTGTCAACCTTCGAGATGCTACAATGCCCGTTGTTGCTGGGGGTAAGTAGAAAAGGAATGATCTACCACACACTCGGTATTACGCCCGAAGAAGCGCTGAATGGTACTACCGTTATCAATACCATTGGCCTGCTCAACGGTGCGCAGATTCTAAGAGTACACGATGTAAAAGCCGCTGTGGAAGCTATAAAACTTTATACGACTTATAAAGAAGCATCGGTATAAAAAAAGAAAGAAGGTAACTACACCTTCTTTCTATATAACATATCACTCTTGGCATTAAGCATTGTAGAGCTTTTCGTAATATTCATGCGCCATACGGCTACTGTCGAATCTGAAACGCACGTCCTGCATGCCGTTTTTCATAATCTGACGCCAAGTACTGTAATTCTCATAATACAGGGGCAAAATTTCCCCGGTAAGAATTTCGTACAGTTTGTTTAGATCGTACTGATCCTGATCATACACCGACATATTTCTGTAATCAGCTTTGGGAATGACAAAGCCATTATGTCCGTGATTGATAAACTCAGGAATCCAGCCGTCATCGGTAGAGAAGTTCACAGCACCGTTCATGGCAGCAGTCATACCGCTGGTACCTGAAGCTTCGCGCGGCACACGCGGATTGTTGAGCCATACATCTGCAGCCTGTTTCAGGCGTTTAGAAAGCGCTAATTCATAACCTATCAGTACGGCCACATTTTTAAAATTCTTACTCAGATGCACCAGTTCATTAAACTCGCCAATAGCTGGATGATCCATCGGATAAGGCTTTCCGGCCCAAATCATCTGCACGGGATACTTGGTATTATTCATCAACTCTGCAAAACGTTCCCTATCGGAAGCAATCAGGCCGGCTCTCTTATAACCTGCAAATCTTCTGGCCCATACGATGGTGAACACATCAGGATCGAAGAGTTTCCCCGTCTGATCAGCCACAATTTCAAACGCACGCTTCTTCATCCATTTCTTACGATCATCTAGTCCGTAATCATCCCCTACTTCCCTGAATTTATACATATGTTTATCGGCCCAATAGGTCCAGTTCTGTGCATTGGTAATGGAAATAATCGGACAGATATTACCATATTTACCCCACATTTCTCGCGACACTTCGCCATGCAATTGAGACACACCGTTTGCCAAACGAGCCATGCGTAAGGCGGCAAGTGAATGATTAAACATATCGCTGTACTCGCCGATCAATGACTTCACTTCTTCCACACCCAATCCGCAGAAATAGGTCATCTTATGACATAGATAAATATCGTGCTTTTCATTACCGGCTTCTTCAGGTGTATGTGTAGTAAACACCAGTCTCTTTCTTACTTCCTCTATATTTTGCTGATACTTTTGATACAAGTAAAAAGCTGCAGGCAAACCGTGAGCTTCATTGAGGTGATATACCTCCGGATTAAAGTTGAGAATATCCATGAGCTTGGCACCCCCTACGCCCAGCAGAATGCATTGCGCCAGCTTAGTCGCAGCATTAGCATCGTAAAGTTTGTGTGTAATGGTTTGTGATACGTAATCGTTCTCCGGCAGTTCGGTGCTCAATAAAAATAAAGGAGCAGTTTTGAAGGTCTCAGGATTCAGATACCAAACTTTCACCCATACCGGATGATCGTGAATAGTCACCTGAAACTTGATACCGGTATCTTCCAAAAAGCTGTAAGTTTTTTCTTTCCAGGTTACATTCAGGGTTTGATCCTGATTACGCTCTTGGTCGTAATAGCCGTACTTCCACAGAATACCGATTCCAATCATATTCTGACGCAGCTCGTATGCACTGCGCAGATGCGAACCAGACAGAAATCCCAATCCACCACTGTATATCTTTAACGGCTGATGGATAGCATACTCCATGGAAAAATAAGCCACCTTTGTACTATAATTAGCATCAATTTCGTAAGGAACCCTGAAGTTTTCAAAACTCATACATCATTCTTTTAAAATTGCGGCAAAGTAATCAAATTAATTGAACCAACCGCCAATACCACATCATCAATGAATGTGTAAACTACACACAATAATACGGCAAAACTTTTGAAAAATACAAATAAAAAACAGACAGGATATTTCTATCGCTGTCTGTTGATATTGATTACGATTATGAAAAATACTACATATAAAAATGTTACAACGTATAATGGGTAAGATAAATTGTTCCTGACGGATGTGTTGCAGCAATGAACATGCGCTGCATATTGCCTCTCACAACACCGTTGCCTTATGGACGTAAATGAAATACTTTAATACACAAAGGTATCAAAGCAATGGAGAGCAACATGTAGAGCACCACTCTCCAATAGTTCAACTTTTCCCAGCGAGCAATACGCGCGGCAATATCGGTCATCATCTGCGAAGGATTTTCAGCAATTTGTTGAAAAGCGATGATATTGGGTGCAAAATAGGCAATAGTCCATACGCGCAGGCCCACATGCAATGCAAATATTATCAACAAGGCATTGCGCACCGGCTCAATTCTCCAGCAGAAAATAATGGCCAGAATAAACAAGATTTCATGAAAGGAATGAAAGATAATCCAGAAAGGCTTAAGCCCGGTACCCTTACCATCCAGCAGTATTTTTAAACTCTCCGGCGGGGCAGCTCCCCATTTGGGTACCAGTATCAATGTTTCGAAAATTTGTGCACCGTTCATCAGAAAATATACTACTGTAGAAATAAAAAGCCATAGTTCGGCGCGGTGTACATAGGCTGTAGTAAGATTTTCCATATTGCTCATTTTTTTATGGATTATTTAGAGAATCGGTTACTTCCTTCATAAGTGTTGTAGCTTCCGTGAAATACCGCAATATCACCTTTACCTCCTCTTCGGAATAACCACTCAACAGCTTTGCGGTGCGCTGCGTGAGTGCACCAAATATGGGCCCCAGAAGCCTCATAGCATTCTCCTCGTTGGGTACAATCATCACTTTGCGACGATCTTCTTTAGAAAATTTCCGCTTCACCAGTTTTTTCTTCTCCAAACGATCAATCAAGCCGGTAACGGCTCCTGTGGTGAGGCCGGTAAGGCGGGCAATAGCTCCTGCCGTCAACTCGCGGTGTTGCAATATCAGGCCCAAGTACTTATGATCTGTGCCGGGCAAGCCCACTTTACGGGCAATGGCCTCATGCATTAGAATAGAGGCATCCGAATAATGACGACTGGCATTACTGAATGCTTCTATAATCTCCTTGCAGTGTTTTTTGCTCATCTAATAAATATCTTAGCTACAAAGATAATTAGTGACTAAATAAAAAACAAATTACCGCAACATTTTTTCTCAACCCTTCCTCAGTGCTACATCTTTATGATATAAACAGAAGCCATTACTAATTATTCTTAACTTTGCATATCCCTTCTAATATTTGAATTATGTAAATATGGAAAAAATCGAATCCCTACGCGATTACTATGAACTCATCAAAAAGCCGGTGCCCCGCGACCTGCTGGAACAAAAAGAAACACCCCGACATTTTAACGTTCTGAAAAGAAATAATTGCTCGGGAGGCCTTCCTTTTGCTAGACGTGACTATTGGAAAATCACCTTATTGAATAATACCGCAGAATTAAAAACTCGAGAAGAAAATATCGTCATCGATAAGCCGTGCATTTTCATCTCACAACCTAATATGGCTTATAGCTGGAAATCTACTCCCGGAGAACCTACAGGCTTTATCTGTTTATTTAATGATGAATACCTAACCTATGATTTAAAACAACTCTTTACACACCTCACCCATATTTTAAACGTAGCGCGCCGATCTTTTCTCTTTCTGAATGAAGACACTTATCAGCTGCTGTTTTTCTGCTTTCAACAGATGTACAATGCCTATCACAGCGACTTTGAATACCGTGAAGCCGTAGTGAAAAAATGGCTGCAACTCATTGTTTATCAGGTAATCTGGATACAATCGCAAACCGATTCTTTATACCCCGAAAAGAGTTCCAAAAACCGAGTGGTGAATGCCTTCATCAATGCACTGGAAGCGCAATTCCCCATCGACTCCCCTCTCAATCCCATTCAACTGCGAACCCCTTCCGATTTTGCCAAGCTTTTGCATGTGCATGTCAACCACCTCAATCATTGCCTAAAAGAACAAACCGGCAAATCTACCACCCAACTCATTAACGAGCGCATTGCTGCTGAAGCCATAAGTTTATTAAAATATTCAGATTGGAATATTTCGGAAATAGCGGAAGCGTTAGGCTTTGAGTATGTGCAACATTTCACTCATTTCTTTAAGAAAAACACCGGCTTCACGCCCCGATCTTTCAGAGCACATCATGAGCAGGATATTTGATTTTTGTAAAATCTTGTTTGAATCATTTAACGGTTTTCGCGCTGCCTCGGCATAATTTTGCCTGCTCAAAGAAAGGAGATTTCTATAATGAAGCAACTGAAAAAAGAACACGAAGGCATCAGTACCATCTTAGCATTTGCTCTTATTCCCCTATCTGGTTTCGCTATGGATGTTTACATTCCCTCGTTTCCACATATGGCAACCGACTTACAGATAAGCGAATCGGATATCAAACTTACATTAAGCCTTTATCTCGTAAGTTATGGTATATCCCAATTATTTGTAGGTAGTATTTCGGATAGCTTCGGACGCTATAAGATTAATATCATTTCGCTGATGGTTTTATTGCTCTCCTCATTGGCCATTGCATTCAGCAGCGATTTGAATACTATCCTGGTGCTACGCTTTATACAAGGCATTGCAATTTCTTTTATTGTAGTGTGTAAGCGCGCCTTTTTTGTGGATGTATTCACCGGAGAAAAAAGAAAACACTATACGAGCCTTGTGACTGTGGTATGGTCTACCGCACCTATTGTGGCGCCGTTTGTAGGAGGCTATCTACAGGAAAGTTTCGGATGGCGCGCCAATTTCCTTTTTCTGGCTTTATATGCATTTATTATGTTGGTGCTGGAATGGATATATAGCGGAGAAACCATCACGCATAGACATCCGTTTAAACTGAAGTCGGTTCTTTCGATGTATCGGCAATTGCTAAGCGCTCCCGACTTTAGCCTAGGCATTATTGTACTGGGATTATGCTACAGTATGGTGATGGTATTTGGGATGAGCATTGCGTTTATTGTAGAGCACGAATATCATCTCACGGCTGTTCATACCGGCTATTGCGCCTTGGTATCGGGACTCGCCATGTTTTTTGGAGGACTACTGAGCAAGAAACACGTCAATAAACCCGCTTTTCAGAAATTACAACTATCGGCAGTTTCACAATTCATAGTCGTGGCTATCATGCTGACTACCGCAACCGTTTTTCATCAGCTGTACATCATCATGATATTTGTTTTCCTCATTCACTTTTGGTTGGGCTATAGCTATAACACCTATTTTACCTATTCGCTCACTAGTCGACCCCAATATGCTGCTACCGCAAGCGGTCTAGCCAGTGGCGGTTCTTATGTTATCTTTTCCATTGTCAGCTATATTGTGGTGCATGTTATCACCATTAAAGATCAGCTGACATTAGGATTATCCTATTTCAGTCTAATATTATGCCTGCAGTTGCTGTTGCTCTTTGTACGCAAGGCGCTACAGCTACGCGCCTACAGTGCATAAATAGCGGCAGCATCGCGTAATGACTTTACTTTTTAGAATGTCTAAAATTTTCCAGAATCACCTCGCGATGTTGCTTCCCCCATTGCTGCAATGCACGAGCGATGGGAACCAGGGTTTTACCATAATCGGTGAGGGCATATGTAACGGTGACAGGCAGGGTATCCTGCACTGTTCTATTTAGAATACGGTTTTCTTCTAGGAGTTTGAGCTCTCGAGTCAACACTTTTGCAGAAATGCCATCCAGCGCTCTCTGAATTTGCTTAAAATGCATCGGCTCTTGCTGTCTGCCTAACAAGAGCACCACTAACAAACTCCATTTCCCTCCAATAAGTTCTAGGCTGTCTCTTATCGCAAGGCGATTGAGCTTACAGGCTTGGGTGTCGTATGGCGCTTTTGCAGTCATAGGCTATGAAACATAGTTACCTTGAGGAAACGCTATAGCTATACGGTTGACGGCTTTAATATTTTTGCAACAAGTTTAATATAAATTTCTTTATGAAAGTAATCTTACTAGCCAATATATCCGCAAACGGTAAAATTCTATTATCGGAAAACCTCAATCATCAAGTACCGATGGAAATCATCGAAGCTTCGGCGGCTATTATTCGCAACTATGGCAATTTAATCATGGGTAGAAAATCTTTTGAAGTATTTGAGCAAGCCATGGGCGGGGCCGATCGGTTAAAAGCCGCCTATTCGGGAGTAGACCTGGTATGGTTGTCACAATCCCTCGCCCCAACCGAAGACAAAATAGTAGCATCATCACCCGAAGCAGCCCTTGCTTATTTGGCACAGCGCGGTCATGAAACAATGCTCGTCGGTGGAGGCACCCAAGTATATAATGCTTTTCTGAAGGCTGACCTGGTTACGGATTTTATTTTTCACGTGGTACCCATCATCAGTCCAGGCGACGATTTTCTCCCCCAGCATATTCCTTTACGCTTATCAGAATATCGCAAACTCAGTGCAGATACCTTGCAGGTGGTTTACCAGAAAAATCATCACTCATCCCGCAGATAGTAACGCTGAATATATTGTATCACCGCATCGCATGGCGTCAAACTGCTGAGCGAGAGTGTATCATCAGGCAATAATGCCTGCGTGGCGCGCGGTCGATGGAGATAAATCTCCAAGATCCACTCGGGCGATTTGTATCTCCTTTTAGTAATGATGCTTAGGGCTTTGATTTCCTCCCTACTGCGATAGCCCAATTGGGGAGTCCATATACCGGTTTGACTCAGTTTCAGCTGGGGCTTGCGGTTGACAAAATCCTTAATGCCACTCACCATCACCCACAACCCGAAGCACAAGAGGAACAAAGGCAGCAAAATATAACCTTCCCGAAAAACGAATATCGAAAAGCCGATCAGCCCTATCCCTGCAATGCTCATCCACAAAGCCTCCGAATAAGCGTTATAAGCAATGATATCGTAGGCTTGGGGTTCTTGCGAAGTAGCTTTGGGTAGTTGCGCTGAGTTTTTGTAATAAGCTTTGGGAACACGCACGTAACGGCCATCAGCCCTACGATGCCAACTGCTTCTCATCAATAGATATACTCCTACCCCACATGCAATTGGCAAAAGATACATCAATACTGCATCGATGGGCATCAGCGCCACCCCCTTACTCCAACGACGCATACCATAAAACAAAATGCCCGCTACCAATACAGACAATCCTACTGATAGCGCATAGTATGATAAAGGGCTGCATGACGGGTGTTTTTTGTACGATGGATGGGACATATACCATTATGAAATCGCATTATAAAGATATGCTATTGGTCCCAAACTAGAGAAGCGACTGAGATACTAGCTCGCCTATTTCCCTTCCTGCACTGCGCTTGTGGAATTCAAAAAACCTAGAGCAAAAGGAGGATGATCGAAGTAGCAGGCCGGCTTTCGACATTTTCACAAATACTTGCACATTAAAAGTTTTAGCCTATACCCTACGTATTGTTTTCATTGTAATGATGCGTTAAATTTACTCTTATAACGTTCTAAATATACTGATGATGCAACACCCCCTACTCCATCCGATCGAAGAAGCCCATAGGCTAACCAGTACGCTGAGATATTGGTTACAAGATCCCAAGCGCATCCTTAAACCATACGTCAAACCTAAAATGCGGGTATTAGATCTTGGATGTGGTCCGGGCTTTTTTACAATCGCATTAGCGGAAATGGTGGGTGAACAAGGGTTGGTGGTGGCTGCAGATGTTCAAAAAGGGATGCTAGACATACTGAACGCCAAACTGGAACGTAAACCGCATTTACGTAACATTCTTGTTCATCAAAGTAGTCATGAAACGCTTCATCTCCACTTAAAGTTTGACTTTATCTTGGCTTTTTATAGCCTGCACGAGATGATTTATTTGGAAAAGATAGCGAGCGAGTTGAAGCAGCGATGCCACGATGCTACATTATTACTGGTAGCAGAACAAAAATTCCATGTACCGCGTCGTCAATACCATCACATCCTCAACGTACTATTGCATGAAGGTTTTAAAATAATGGCTACCCCTTCCATTTTTTTGAGTCGGGCGGCCTTATTAACGCTCCAGCCAAGCGCTTAATCTAGGAAGTCATTTCGCGATAGACATCATCAAATTTTCTCCCCTTGTGTTTATGCACCACAGCCGAAAACTTTATGTCGATATGCTTCAGTAACTGAATGCACAATTTTTTGTCGTCTTCCGACATATCGTATGTTAACAGATTCGCTACACGCACTATCTTTTGAATGACCTTCAAAAATACTTTCTTTCCCTCCTTAGTCAACGATAAGCGCTTCGAGCGTTTGTCTTCCTTGTCTTCCGATTCGTTAACAAATCCTTTGGTCTTCAGACGAGCAATCATATCAGTACCGCTCGAAAAATCAAGCAAATTGGAATAGATCACCTCCGATTTTTTGGGATGTCCCATTTGATAGAGAGTTGCCAAAATCCCCACTTCTTCTATTCTTGACACAGCTTCCTCTTCCAATACCATAGATACATAGGTAGCGTGAATACGGGCAATGCGTGCAAGCAACTTAACCAGTAAACCTGAAGCACTATCGGGAATAACGCCCCCTACCAAGGATTCTTGCTTGGTACTCTCTCTTTGCTCAATGATGTAATACCGACAAAAATCTTCAATAGAAGCGTTGGGATGCGCTTTCTTGAATTCCGCCCAACGACATACCAATTCGACCGTTTCTTCCATTTTCTGTGTTTTCGCAACAAAAATATATAAAATTCCTTCGGATTCGATATTTTTATTCGGGAACAAAGTATATTTGTCAATATTTATTACGCAACCGAAATAAAATAACCCATGAAAAAGCTAATCATCTTTGGAGCTAATGGAGGAACGGGATGCTTCCTTGTCAATCTGGCTTTACGTCATAACTATCAGGTAGTTGCTATGGTAAGAAGGCCGGAAACCATCACCCTTACGCATCCTCATCTTAAGGTGGTGAAAAGCGACATCCTTCAACCCGATACCTATTTTGACGAACTAGCGGGAGCCTACGCCGTGATTTCGGCAATAGGAATTAAGGCAGTGCAACAACCGGTTTATGTTTTTTCAGAGGGCATAAAGATGCTGACAACTGCAATGCATCGCCAACAGGTGCGCCGCCTTATCTGTATTTCAGCCTCAGGGGTGGAAGTGAGTCCCAAGCACAATCTCTTCATCAGATTTTTTATCAAGAATGTGCTGCAACGATTCCTTCGTCATCTATACGACGATACCCTACGAATGGAAGATGTTTTGAAAAAAAGCAATCTGGATTGGACTTCCGTACGACCGCCCCGTCTCACCAAAGGCTCCTACACAGGCCAATACCGGTATGCGGTCAATGATTTTTTGGATGCTTGCTTGAGCATCTCCCGCGCAGACCTGGCCGACTTTATTATTAACCATATAGACGATGCGCAAACCTATCAAGCGATTGTAGAAGTAGCCCACTAATTTTTCTATCACCCAACATTTCTCAACTTCAATCAGTATGCATACAGTGTATCCCATCTTACTCAGTCTGCACATGGTCGGATTTGTACTGTTTATTGGTACGGCTTTTACCGATTATCTTTTATTCAGAAAGCTGAGACAAGCTTTCTTTACCGACTCTGATAAAGCGTTCTTTTTATACAACATAAAAAACAAAATCAGCCGAAACATACATCTGGCAGGCATACTGGCTGTCGTCTCTGGTGTTGCCATGATGGCGGCAACCAAAGGCATTTATTCCGAACAATTATGGTTTCAAATAAAATTTCCCTTAGCCATCCTCAGCATCGTACTCTTCATCATCTTCACCACAAGACAACGAAAATGGTTCAACCATACCTTTAAGACTGATGTGCTTCAACCATCAGAACGGGTATTAATGAAGTTTTTCGCGCAACAGCATCGATTCTACATTATGGCAATGCTCATTTTGGCTGTCATACTTATCGTTTCTGCATTTCGGTTTTAATTCAAGATGCCTATGCGATATTACTTAGCCTTCATAATGGCAATATGGCTGGCCTGCAATATTGCTTCTGACGAGACGCCCCCCGTTGCAGCGTCTGCAACGAGCGGCTCCGAACTATACATCCGTTACTGCAGTGCCTGCCACGGAACTGATGGCCCTGCCCGAATCAATGGTGCAACTAACCTTCGACAGTCAAGCTTAGACAGTGTAAGATTATTGAAGATCGTTCGGGAAGGACGTAACAAAATGCCCTCATTTAAAACCCAACTCTCCATCGAAGAGACAAGCGAAATAGTAAGCTATATACTGATGCCAAGCAAGAAAGAGTAAGCACCTATTGGTGTACGATCCTGACTCCATAGCACCTGGCAAACGGTGAATGTAATTGGCAAACCTGATTGAGCAATGCATGGATGATCGCAAAATAAAACACAACATTAGGAACAGGTGATCCCAGGGAGGTTACAATAATTAGGCCCCCCATGGCTTACGCCATAAACTTTCAGGAAGATATGCCCTAACGATGAAATAAGCGGATTCAAGAGAGAGGACGGGGTTGTTTTGACGAGAATGTAGCAAAGAAGTAAAAAAATAGCTTCGCCGGTGATGACATAAATAATAAAAAGTGGGGGAAGGACCTGGCAAAATAGTATGATTACTTACTGCTCCTACAGTTTGCGAAGCACGTTTAGTTTTCTTTCGATTGGGAAAGAAAGTTTCGTAGCCATACCGAATTGATTCTTTATAACACTCCCCCGTATCATTACGATTGCTTCAGAATACTTTTATCCCAACAATGCTTGCAGGAATAAAAGCCTGATATGCTTCTCCAAGGACTTTGTGAGAGGATAATTCTATTATTCGTTGTGTTTACCCTTCAAAATAAGGGCAGTTACAACGCAGTTGATGGTGAGCATAGACGATGCGGCGTTGTGTTTACCCTTCAAAATAAGGGCAGTTACAACAAAAAGTAGAAAAAGCACCAAACAGTGCTCGTTGTGTTTACCCTTCAAAATAAGGGCAGTTACAACATGGATGTAAAGATGCAAATGAGGTGTTAAGTTGTGTTTACCCTTCAAAATAAGGGCAGTTACAACGTTTCAGCCCATCACCCTTAAAGTTGTTGAGTTGTGTTTACCCTTCAAAATAAGGGCAGTTACAACGTTTTAAGGCCGATGCAATAGCCAAATTTAGTTGTGTTTACCCTTCAAAATAAGGGCAGTTACAACGTCAATGTTTGACATCAACCATAAACTCTTGTTGTGTTTACCCTTCAAAATAAGGGCAGTTACAACTCAAATGCTTAACTGAGCACAACGAAGCTCGTTGTGTTTACCCTTCAAAATAAGGGCAGTTACAACCCGTTCAGGCAACACCGTAACGGTCAACCCGTTGTGTTTACCCTTCAAAATAAGGGCAGTTACAACGCGGTATTCTAATAATTGGCTGGATGAAAAGTTGTGTTTACCCTTCAAAATAAGGGCAGTTACAACAGGAAATTGTACGCCCTTGATTTCGTAAAGGGTAAAGCTAATTTTTCATCAGTAAAATCAGCAAATATCGTATGGTCCAAGATGTCAAAGAACTGGTTTTTTATTCTAAACTAATTTAAAATTCTTCTCGAGGTAATCGATATATAGTTCAAAAGAGTCTCTGCCACATAAGATTTAGTGTCTGTTTTGGACACGATTATGTCAAAAATTTC